>Ga0310823_100027_pt1 | contig 329077 bp, 319 predicted proteins | sample P4_ome_3_FD_201316 | JGI IMG/M metagenome (GOLD analysis project Ga0310823, IMG submission 201316) | Sorghum-adapted microbial communities from Joint BioEnergy Institute, Emeryville, California, United States - P4_Day56_Rep3 | ecosystem: Engineered > Bioreactor > SSF (Solid state fermentation)...
ACCGATCCGGTCCCTGGCAAGCGTCCTGCGCTGGAGCCACTGGCGACGCCGACACCAACACCGCGCCCGAACCAGCCACTACCGCCGCCGACCAGCAACATGATCACGATCTACGGCTGTAGTACTAAGGTGAGCGCGCACCGACAACGGAGGACCTCTCCCACATGGCCACCGCCACCTCGCCGCCGGAAACCCCGGCCCGGCGGGCCGGGGCGCCGCGAGCGCGGCGTTCCCGGCCGCGCGCCCACCGTCGCAACCGGGTGCGCAACTGGCTGATTTTCGCGCTCCTCGCGGGGCCGAACATCGCGTTGCTGGTGGTGTTCACCTACCGGCCGCTCGTGCAGTCGTTCTACCTGTCGACGCTGCAGTGGAACCTCGGTTCGCCCACCGCCCGATCGGTGGGCCTGGCGAACTACGCGGACTTCTTCGCCGACCCGGGAACCCCGCGCCTGCTGACCATCACCGCGATCTTCACCCTCGCCACGGTCGGCGGCGGCATGGTGCTCGGCCTGCTGCTCGCGGTCCTGCTGAACCGCAAGCTGCGCTTCCGCGGCGCGGCCAGGACGATCGTGGTGGCCCCCTACGTGCTGTCCGGGGTGGCGGTCGGCCTGCTGTGGCTGTTCGTGTTCGACCCGAACTTCGGCGTGCTGTCGGCGTTGCTCGGCGCGTTCGGCATCGGTTCTCCGGACTGGTACACCGACCCGGAATGGGCGCTGGCGATGGTCATCATCGTCTATCTCTGGAAGAACGTCGGATATGTCGCGATCATCTATCTCGCCGGTTTGCAGGCGGTGCCCCGCGATCTGCTGGAGGCGGCGTCCCTGGACGGCGCATCACCGGTCCGTTCCTTCTTCTCCGTGGTGCTCCCGCTGCTCGGTCCCACCACGTTCTTCCTGGGCATCACCACATTGCTGACCTCGCTGCAGTCGTTCGACATCATCCGCGCGATGACGAACGGCGGCCCGCTCGAGGGGACCACCACGATGATGTACTCGATCTACCTCGAGGGATTCGCCGCCGGGCGTGCCGGCTATTCGTCGGCGATCGCCACGATCCTGTTCCTGTTGCTTTTCGTCATCACGCTGGTGCAGCTGCGGTTCGTCGAGCGGAAGGTGCACTACGCATGAGCAGCGCCACGGCCGCCCCGGCCCCCGCGCAGCCGCGGCCGCCGGCGGCGCGCCCCGCCGTCGGCGGATACCTCACGCTGCTGCTCGCGGTGGCCGTCATGGTCCTGCCGCTGGTGTGGATGGTGCTCGCCAGTTTCAAGGGCATGGACGAGATCTACCGGCTGCCGATCCAGTGGCTGCCCGAGTCGCTCGCCCCCACCAACTACGCCACGGCGACCCAGACCGTCCCGTTCGGCTCGTTCTTCGTCAACAGCGCGATCGCCACGGTGGTCGGCGCGGGGCTCAAGATGCTGCTGGGCCTCATGACGGCCTACGCGCTGGTGTTCGTCGACATCCCGTTCCGGCGGTTCTTCTTCTACGTGGTGGTGTGCGCGCTGCTCGTGCCGCAGCAGATCGTGCTCATCCCCAACTACGCGCTGGTCGCCCAGCTCGGGTGGCTCAACACCTACCAGGGGCTGATCATGCCCGGGCTCGCGAGCGCGTTCGGGACGTTCCTGTTCCGCCAGCACTTCCTGACCCTTCCCCGCTCGATCCTCGAGGCCGCCGAGATCGACGGGGCCGGGCACTGGCGGCGGCTGTGGCGGTTCGTGGTGCCGCTCTCCGGGCCCACCATCGCGGCCGTCGGGCTCGTGTCGATCGTCACCGAGTGGAACGACTACCTCTGGCCGCTGCTCGTGATCGACCGGCCCGAGATGATGACGCTCCCGGTCGGGCTGACCCTGCTCATGAACTTCGACGGCGTCCCGGACTGGGGCGTGATCATGGCCGGCACCGTCCTGGTGACCGTCCCCGTCCTCGCCGTCTTCTTCCTCCTCCAGCGCCGGATCGTCGCCGGGTTGGTCACCGGCGCCGTCACCGGATGAAACCCGTCCCCCAGGAAGGCACGACATGACCCCACCCGAACTGTCCCGGCGCGGACTCCTACGCCTGGGTGCCCTGCTCGGCGGTTCGGCCGCCCTCGCGGCCTGCGGCGGGCCCACCATCTCCGACGCGGGCGGCGCGGCGCAGGCCGACATCGACTGGTCGGGGGTGCAGCCCGCCTCCGAGATCACCTGGTGGAGCAACCACCCGGGCACGTCGATCGAACTGGAGAAGGAGTACATCCGCCGGTTCCAGGAACAGAACCCGCAGATCACGGTGAACCTGGTCACGGCGGGCAAGAACTACGACGAGATCGCGCAGCGGTTCCAGGCCGCCGCGGGCACCGACAACACGCCCGACCTGGTGGGCGCCAGCGACGTCTGGTGGTTCCGCTACATGATCAACGGCCAGATCATCCCGCTGGACGGTCTGGCGCAGCACCTGCAGATCGACACCGACGACTACATCGGCACGCTCTACGAGGACTACGCGTTCGCCGGCCGGCACTGGGCGCTGCCCTACGCCCGCTCGACGCCGCTCTTCTACTACAACCGCGAGATCTGGCAGCGCGCCGGCCTCCCCGACCGCGCGCCGGAGACGTGGGAGGAGTTCGAGGCGTGGGCGCCCGCGCTCGCGCAGATCGTCGGGCGGGCCCCGCTCGGGCTCGGCACGGGGACGTCCTGGGCGGCCTGGTGGTTCTACAACTTCATGTGGGGCCGGGGCGGGGCGTACTCGCAGGAGTGGACGCTCACGCTCGACAAGCCGGAGACCCTCGACGCGGGGGAGTACGTCCGCGCGCTGGTGCACGACAAGGGGTTCGCCGCCCCGACCCAGGGCGGTGACGACGGGTACGTCGCCGACTTCTCCGCGGGCGTCACGGCCTGCACGATGGCCTCCACCGGGTCCCTGCGCGGCATCCTCGAGCAGGCGCGGTTCGAGGTCGGCACCGGCTTCCTGCCCAAGGGCCCGGCCGGGCCGGCGTGCCCGACGGGCGGCACCGGCATCGCGATCGCGTCGGCCAAGTCGCCCGAGCAGCAGCTCGCCGCGGGCATGTTCCTGAAGTTCCTCACCGACACCGCGCAGACGGCGCACTTCTCCGCGGGCACCGGCTACATGCCCGTGCGCACCTCGGCGATCGAAAGCCCGGAGATGGCGGGCGTGTTCGCCGAGACGCCGCAGGCCCGTACGGCCGTCGACCAGCTCGCGACGACGCGTGTGCAAGACTGGGCCCGGGCGTTCGTCCCATCCGGCGATCAGTACCTCACCACAGCGATCCAGAAGATCGTTTTGCAGAACGAGAACCCCGCTGCTGCATTTTCCACCGCTGCTGCCGAAATCCAGACATCGTACGAGCAGAACGTTGCACGCTACATCTAGAGCCGTACCGAGCGACCGGCTCCCCGAGTCCCTGCGCCCCCAGCCGGGCCACATCCGCACCATCGCGCACCGGGGCGACTCGTCGTCCGCGCCGGAGAACACGATCGCCGCCTTCGAGGCGGCCGTGGCGGCAGGCAGTGATCTGATCGAGATCGACGTGCGGCTCGCCGCCGACGGCGTCCCGGTGATCATGCACGACGCCACGGCGCTGCGCACCGCGGGAATCGACGCCGAGGTGGCGGCGACCCCGTCGGGCGCGCTCGGCGCCGCCGACGCGGGCAGCTGGTTCGGGCCCGCGTTCGCCGGCGCCGCCGTGCCGACGTTCCAGGAGGTCGCCGAGTGGGGCGCTGCCCACCCCGACGTCGGCTGGCTGATCGAGTTCAAGGGCACCTGGACCGCCGCGCAGCTCCGGGGGCCGGTCGAGACCATCCGGCGGCACGGCCTGGTCGGGCGGACGATCCTGCAGGGCTTCGAGACCGAGACGGTCGCCGCGGCCCGCGAGGTCGCCCCCGACCTCCCGCGGTCGCTGCTGGTGTTCGAGCGCGAGCACCTCGACGGGTTGATGGAGCGCCTGCCGCAGCTCGAGGTCGCAGGCTGCAACCCGATCGGCCAGCTGCCCATCGAGATGCCCGGGCTCGCGATGCGACTGCGCGAAGCCGGCTACAGCGTCTACCCGTGGACGCTCGACGAGCCCGACGAGTGGGGCGCCGCCGCCGTCGCGGGCGTGGACGGGGTGATCACCAACCGGCCCGCCGCGTTCCGCACGTGGCTCAGCCTGCGCTGGAACCCCGGGCGGGGCGCGCTCGCGTCGTGACGGCCGGGCGGTAGCCGTCACCCGGACGGGAACGGCGCCGGGCACCGGTGAGGATCTGGCGCGTGAGTGCCAGGGATCACCGCGCCCGGCACCGGGGCCGCCACCGCAAGCTCGACGCGGACGCCCGGGCCGGCCACGTCCCGGGCCACGCGCACGGCCACGCGCACGGGCACCGGCCCGCGCCACCGGCCGACCGCGTGGTGCGGACGTGGATCGCGGCGCTGCTGGTGCCGTGCGCGCTCGCGACGGCGGTCGGCCTCGTCCTGCTGTACCCGTTCGGCGAACCGGCCGCGGCCGACGACGTGGGCGCGGTGCGCGTCGACGGGCACGTCACCTCCGCCACCGAGACCTTCTGCGGCGACGATCCGGGCGCCGAGGGTTGCCTCGCGCTCACGGTCGCGATCGGCGACGGCCCGCTGGCCGGTCAGAGCGTCGTGACCGAGGTGTCGGTCGTGCGCGGCGATGCGCCGTTCGGGGCGGGCGACGACGTCGTGCTCTCCGTGCCGGAGGACGAGCTGACCGACCCGGGGGCGTACGCGGTGGTCGACTTCCAGCGCGACCACTCGCTGCTGGTGCTCGCCATGCTGTTCGCGGCCGCCGTCGTCGCGCTGGGCGGCAGGCGCGGCCTCGCCGCGCTCGCAGCGCTCGCGCTGACCGCCACCACCCTGATCGCGTTCGTGCTGCCCGCGATCCTCGCCGGCCGCGACCCGCTCGCCGTCGCGGTCGTCGGCTGCTGCGCGATCATGTTCGGGGCGCTCTACCTCACCCACGGCTTCTCGGCGCGGACCTCCACCGCCGTGCTGGGCACGCTGGTGAGCCTGGTTCTGATCGGGTTGCTCGGCACGGCGTTCGCCCACCTCGCGCGGTTGACCGGTGCCGACGAGGACACCGCCAACCTGGCCGCGGCGCTCGGCACCGGCGTCGACGGGCGGGGGCTCGTGCTCGCCGGCCTGATGATCGGCGCGCTCGGCGCGCTCGACGACGTCACCGTGACCCAGACCTCCGCCGTCTGGGAGCTGCGGCAGGCCGACCCCGGGCTGCGCAGCGCGGCGCTGTTCCGCTCGGCCATGCGGATCGGCCGCGACCACGTCGCGTCGGCGGTGAACACGCTCGTGCTCGCCTACGCCGGGACCACGCTGCCGCTGCTCCTGGTCTTCTCGGCCAACCAGCGCGGCCTCGGCGACGTCCTCACCACCCAGGTCGTCGCGACCGAGGTGGTGCGCACCCTGGTGGGCAGCATCGGCGTGGTCGCCTCCGTGCCGGTCACGACGGCGGTCGCGGTGGCCGTGGTGACGCGCAACCGGCCGCGCGTCGCCCGGCGTGCGTAGGACTACCGATGTCGCCGAAGCGGCGACCGGCGACGATCACCGCATGCCGAAGCTCCTGGGCGGGGCGCTCGCCCTGCTGCTCGTCGCCGCGGTGGCCACGGGGTCGGTGACGGCCGTCGACGCGTGGCGCGCCGCCGCGGAGCGCCCGCGGCCGTGCCCACCGGCGCGGGGCGAGCTGCAGGGCGATGCCGACCTCCTCACCCGCGCGTGGCGGGCGTTGACCGATCGGCGCGCCGAGGCCCTCGGCGACCTCGACGGCTCGGAGTTCGCGCTCGCGCGCTCGTGCGTGCTCTACGCCGGGCGCTTCGGCGGCGCCGGTGATCCGCGCGTCGTCGTCGTCGAGGAGACCGTGGCCGGCTACCGCGTCCTGGTCCGGATCGGGGAGCTGCAGGTGCCCGAGCGCGGGGACCCGGTGCGCGCGACGAGCGGGACGGTCGAGCTGATCGGCAGCGCGCTGGAGCGCGGGGTCGTGCTCCCGCTGTCCGGCGCGTACCTGGTCGGTGACGTCGCCGCGACCGGCGTCCGGGTGCGGACCGCGCGGGACGGGTTCGCGGCCGCGGTCCCCGCCGGCGACCTGGGCAGCGGTGTGTTCGACCTCGGCGTGGCGGTCGACCGCACCGTCGCGCCCGCACGGCGGGGCGAGCACGTCGCCGCGCTCATCGAGGTCGAGCGCGTCGGGGGCCTGCCGCCGCTGCCCGCCCTCGTGCCCGTGCTGCCGCCGCTCATGGTCGGCGACCCGGTCCGGCCGGTGGTCGAGATCGAGGCGGCGGACGGCGCGGTCGCCGACCTCGACCGGCTCGCGCCGGTGTTCGCGCTGCTCACCACCGACCCGGACCTCACGGGCGCGTTCGACCGGGGCGTGCTCCCCACCGCGCTGGAGGTCCGCACGGCGCCGATCCCCGACGGGATGCGGGTGGAGGTCACCGTCCGCGACCCCGCCGGGGCGTCGCAGGCGCCGTTCGCCTACGCCGTCCGGGACGGCGTCGCCCGAAAGGAAGATCACGAATGAGATCGCGGCCGCTGCTCGTCCTCCTCGCCCTGGCGCTCGGCGCCTGCGCACAGGCGCCCGCCGCCCCCGAGGACGCCGCCCAGGGGGACACCGTCGCCGAGGCCGTGCCTGTCGAGAGCACGGCGCTGGAACGGGCCCTCCGGCGGGTCGACGGGCCGTTCCCGGACTACCTCGAGTTCGTCGACCGCAGCGACGCCCTGGGGCGGGAAGCCCCGGTCAGCGGGCTCGCGCACCACGGCCGCCGGGCCCCCGAGGTGCTGGGCGTCGACCCGGAGGCCGCCGACGCGGTCATCGCGGTGGGACGGAAGCCGCGCTTCGCGACGCTGCTGATCGGAGGGCAGGACGGCGACGCCGTCCGCGCCCGGGCCGAGGCCTCGGGGTGGGCGGACCGCGACGGCGCCCTGCGCCGCGACCTCGACCTGCTGAACGAGCCCCTCACGGTGGAGGCGGCCAACGTGCGTCCGCTCGGCGCCGACGTCGCGCTCGGCGGTCCGGACGCACCCGTCGAGCTCGTGGACGGCCCCGGCGACGACCTGGCCGACGACCCCGACGTGCGGGCCATGACCGCGTGCCTCGGCGACGTCTCGGCCGCGATGGTGGCCGGCGGCAGCCTCGGGCCGCTGCGCGCGGTCGGGGTGCGCCCCGCCCCGGACGACGACGCGGACGACGACGCCGTCGCGACCGCCGTCCTGTGCGCCACCGGCACGACGGCGGCCGCGGTCGAGGAGGCGGTCGCCACCGGCGAGTCGCGGACCGGGCGTCGGCCGTGGGCCCAGCTCCTGCGCGATCCGGTGGTCGAGGAGCTCGGCGGCGGGGTCGTCCGCCTGACCGCGCGCACCGCCCCCGGGACGCCGCGCCTCCTGCTGCTGGCGGCCCTGCAGCAGCAGGACCTGCCCGGCGTGCCCGCCTGACGCCGCGGCGGGTCAGCCCAGGTCGCGACCGGGCACCGGCTGGCCCGCGTTCTCCCGGCTCCCGGCGCGGGTGCGCAGCGGGTCGGGGGCGCCCAGCTCCGGGAACCGGCGCAGGAACTCCTGCTCCAGCGCGAGCATCCGCTCGGTGTGGGCGTGCAGGGCGGACTCGCTGCCGCCGAGCACGGTGTCGTGGCGGGTCTCGTGCAGGTGGGCGAGCTCCCGTTGCAGGTCGTCGTCGGCGAGGTCGGCCGGGGGGATGCCGTGCGATCGGTCCGTCATGTCCGACGAGTGCCCGCCCGGGGCGCTCCCATGCGGCAGTATCGGTCGGGTGATCGTGCGAATGGCGGCCGCGGGCGCCGTCGTGCAGGACCCCGACGACCTCTCCGTCCTGCGCCTGACCACCGACCTCGACACCGATGCCCTGCGCAAGGCGCTCAGCACGACGGCCACCGGCGAGCTCGCCGCCGACGACGTCGCGATGCTGGACGCGGCCGTGCTGCGCTCGCTCGCCGTGATCAGCATGACCCCGGCCGCCGCGGCGGCGTGGTCGAAGCGCTGGGCCGAGATGCTCGAGGACGCCCGGCGCAGCGGCCGGTTGTCGCCCGACGGGCGGCTGGTGCGGGTCCCGGTGCACCGGCCGCGCTGAGGTCCCGGGCGCGGATCACGGCCCGCCCGGGCCGAACACCTGCGCCGGGGTCGTGCCCAGCACCTTGCGGAAGGCCGCCACGAAGGCGCTCGGCGTCCGGTAGCCGACCCGGTGGGCCACCACGCCCACCGGGAGGCCGGTTGCGAGCAGCTCGAGGGCGGTCCGCATCCGCGCCCGCAGCCGCCACTCGCCCAGCCCGCAGCCGGTGGTCTCCCGGAACAGGCGGTGCAGCGTTCGCGGGCTGGTGCAGGCGAGCCGGGCCAGCGCGTCCACCCCGCGGTCGTCGGCCGGGTCGGCGAGCAGGGCGTCCGCCACGCGGCGGGCGCGCTCGTCGCGGGGGAGGGCGAGCTCGACCGACGCCACCGGGGCGGGGACGAGCTGGTCGAACAGCACCGCCTCGGCGCGGGCCCGCTCGGCGTCGCCCAGCCCGGCCCGGCCCAGGTGCCCGATGAGCGCGGCGAGCAGCGGGGTCACCGCGAGCACCGTGGGGCGCGCGAAGGCCGTCGGGACCCGGGAAGAGCGCAGGTAGAGGCTGTGCATCGCGGCGGCGGTGGCCGCGGCCGTGGTGTGGCGCACCCCGGCGGGGATCCACAGCGCCCGCGTCGGCGGGAGCGCCCACGTCGTGTCGCCCGCCGAGATCGACAGCACCCCGCGCTCGGCCCACGCGAGCTGGTGGGTGGGGTGGACGTGCTCGGCGAACCGACGGCCGCGGGACAGCGCGAACCGGCCGACGAGCGCCGCTCCCGACGGCGGCGCGAGCAGTCCGGGTGGATGGCCGGATCGCGACACGGATCGGCAGGCTAGCGGGTGCCGGACACGGCCGGCCCACCCTAGCCTCGCGGGCGTGCCGATGAACCTGCTCCACCGCCGGATCTGCCGCTCGGACAAGTGGGCCACCCGGATGCACGGTGAGGTGCTGCCGTGGGTGTGCCGGTCGGTTCCGCTCGACGGCGACGTGCTCGAGATCGGGCCCGGCTACGGGGTGACCACCCGGTGGCTCGCGGAGCGGGGCGGTCGCCTCACCGCGGTGGAGGTGGACCCCGACCTGGCCGCGGGCGTGCGCGCGAGCCTGGGCGACCGCGTCGACGTGCGCACCGGCGACGGGGCGGACCTGCCGTTCGCCGATGCGTCGTTCGACACCGTCGTCTGCTTCACGATGCTGCACCACGTGCCCTCGCCGCAGCAGCAGGACCGGCTGTTCGCCGAGGCCGCCCGCGTGCTGCGCCCCGGCGGCGTGTTCGCGGGCCTGGACAGCCGGCTCAACCTGCGCTTCCGACTGATCCACATCGGCGACACGATGACGGTCGTCGACCCGGCGACCCTGCCCGGGCGGCTCGAGGCGGCCGGCTTCACCGACGTCGAGGTGGACGCGGTGCCGCGGGTGTTCCGGTTCCGCGCCACCCGGCGCTAGATCCAGCCCTGCTCGCGGGCGGTGCGGAAGGCCTCGGCGCGGGTCGGGACGGCGAGCTTCGCGGTGATCGCGGCGAGGTGGTTGCGCACCGTGCCCTGCGACAGGTGCAGCCGCCGGGCGACGACCGACACCGGGGTGTCGACGCCCGCCTCGCGCAGGACGTCCAGTTCGCGTGGCGTCAGCGGGCAGGGCCGGGCGGACAGCGCGTCGGCGGCGAGCGCCGGGTCGACGTAGCGGGCGCCGCCGTGCACCCGCCGGATCACGTCGGCGAGCGCGCCGCCGGGCGAGCCCTTCGGCAGGAAGCCCTTCGCACCCGCGGTGAGCGCGCGCTGCAGGTGCGGCGGCCTGCCGTGCCCGGTGAGGATCACGACGGCGCAGGACGGGGCGGCCGTCGACAGTTCCTTCGCGACCGTGATGCCGTCCAGCCCCGGCATCTCCAGGTCGACGACCGCGACGTCGGGGCGGTGGGCGACGGCGGCCTCGACCGCGCCCCGACCGTCCCCGGCCTGGGCGACGACCTCGAGGTCGGGCTCGAGGTCCAGCAGGGCCGCGAGGGCGGTGCGGATCAGCTCCTCGTCGTCGGCGAGCAGTACGCGGATCATGGCTCCCGCACCGGCAGCACGGCGTCCAACGTGAACACCCCGTCCGCGACGGTGGTGCGCAGCCGCCCGCCCGACCGCGCGAGCCGCTCGGACAGCCCCTGCAGCCCCGAGCTGTGGGCGTCGGGCCGGGCGTCGCCCGCGCCGTCGTTGACGACGGTGAGCCGCACCTCCTCCCCCGTCCGCACGAGCTCGATCCTGCACCACCTCGCCCGGCTGTGGCGCAGCACGTTGGTGCCCGCCTCGCGCACCGCGGCGGCGAGCCCGGTGGCGACCGGCCCCGGCAGCGGGCCGGGGTCGCCGTCCACCGTGCAGCGCACCCCGGAGGAGCCGAGCACCCGCGCGACCGCGTCGAGCTGGGCGGCGAGGTCGACGGACCGGTAGCCGTGCACGACCTCGCGCATCTCGGCGAGCGCGGACGAGGCGAGCTCGCGCACCTCGCCGGCCTCCCGGGCGGCGCGCTCCGGGTCGGCGGTGGCGAGCCGCTCGGCGAGCTCGGCCTTGAGCGCGATCACCGAGAGGTGGTGGCCGAGCAGGTCGTGCACGTCGCTCGCGAACCGCAGCCGCTCCTCGGTGATGGCGAGCCGCGCCTGCGCCTCGCGACCGTCGCGGGCCTCCAGCACCAGGCGCCACAGCACGACCGGCAGGCCGTGGACGGCGAGCAGGCTCACCCCGATCCCGGCCGTGATCACCGCGGCGGTGAGGGCGGAGCCGCCGGTCGCGGCGCCGAGCACCGCGGACACCCCGGTCGCCGCCGCGGCGGTGACCGCCGCCGGGGCGGCCCGCACGAGCAGCGGTACCGACCCGACCACCGCGGCCCCCAGCCACGCCCACGGCTCCCAGCTCCCCTCCCCGCCACGGCCGACGGGCGCCACCAGCGGCACCGACGCGGCCGCGGCGACGAGGAACGCGACGACGAACCGGCGCCGGGTGCGCGCCGCGAGCCCCGGGGTGGCGCAGGCGTACAGCGCGGCCGCCTGGGTGACCGCGACGGCGAGGATCCCGGCGCCGCCGAGGACCTGCCAGAGCGGGCGCGGCTCGTCGCGCTGCACCACGATCGCCGGCCAGATCGCGGCGGAGGCGACCGAGACGGCCAGCGATCCGAGCACGGCCGCCCGCGCCCTGCGGAGCCGGGCGTCGTCGGCGGGCGGTGCGTCGATCACCACGGCGGGATCATCCTCGCCGCGCTCCCACCGCCTCCACCTGGGCATGCCGCCATGGTCACCCAGCCGGTGCGCAGGCCGGTACGGGCGATCCGCACGGCCCACCCGTGCAGATCGCAGGCCCGGCCGCCACGCCGCGGTGCTCGGGCGACTTCACACACCCACGGCTGGTGAACTCGCCCCGACACGGGGGGCCGCCGGTTGGCGGCCCGGCTCGCTGCGCGGCGCCGCCTGCAGGCCTGCGACTCGCCGGCACCCGGCGCGCGACTCGCCGGCACCCAGCCCGCGACTCGCCGGGGAGGTCACCGGCCGGGGTGGGCGATGCGCAGGGTGAACGCCTCGAACCGGCCCGGCTCGACCCCGCTGGGCGCCCGGATGAGCCCGTCCGGGCCCGGCTTGGGCGGCTCGGGCGGGTCCTGCAGCAGCCGGTGCAGGCGGGCCAGTGCCTGCCGGTAGAACCTCAGCTGCGTGCGCCGCCCGAACAGCAGGAACCCGAGCGCGATCACCGGGCTGCGGGCGGGGGCGCGGCGCGAGTAGGCGACGATCCGGAACTCGACGCGACCGGTGTCGAGCTGCTTGGCCAGCTCGTAGCCCAGCCGGCCCTGCTCGAGGTGGCCGCGCAGGGTCTGGTACGACCAGCCGATCACCCGCTCCGGGCCGTTCGGGCCGGAGCGCACCTCGTCGATCTCGGCGGTGATGCGCACCCCGAGCAGGAACCGCAGCACGAGGAACCGGGCCTCGAGCAGCATCTCGCGGCCGACGAGGTCGCCGGGGTAGCGGAAGGCCGCACGCAGGATGGAGGGGTCGCTGAACTCGTAGTTGTTCACGAGCGCCGCCGCGGTCTCCACCAGCCCGCCGGGCTCGGGCTCGCCCGGCGCCTCGTAGCCGAGCTCCAGCACCCGCCGGTCGCGGTGCCAGCCCGCGGTGACGGCGGGCGGCGCCTGCGCCTCGTCGTAGTTGACGGGAAGGTCCCGCAGCGCGTCGACGATGTCGGCGAGGTCCGGCCGCCTCACCGTTCGGGTGCGCGGTGCGCGACGTCGTCGATGCTGTCGCCGATCAGCCAGAACATCGCCGGCCACAGCCCGACGAAGATGGCGCGGCGCTCGGCGTTCCCCCGTTCCTCCTGGTCGACCGTCTTGGCGCGGATCCAGAGCCCGATGCACAGCGCGATGGAGGAGAGCGACACGGCGCGGCTGACGAGAGCGGTGCGGCGCAGCAGGGCCGCGTTCGGGATCATGCAGGACGGGTACCCGAGCTTCCGTGGCATTACGCTCTTGCTCCCGCCGCGCCCCGGGCGACCTCGCCCACCGCGCCGCCGTCGTCCTGCGCTGGCCGCTCGGCCTGGCGAGGGTGAGCTGGCAGTACATGTGGCGCACCACCCCCATGCGCCGGTCGGAGACCGCGGGGCCCTCCGCCGAGCGGCCCTGGCAGGTCCCCGACGACCTGGTCGACGAGGACCTGCAGCGCATCGAGGACGGCGTCGGCCCGCTCGTGCACCGCCGGTACTCGGTGCGGATCTCCGGCGCGTCGGCGTCGCCGGAGGAGGTGATCGGGCGCCTGTCCGGCGACCCGAACTGCGGCGCGCCCGCCGACGTCGCGTCGTTCGAGAAGGTCCGCGGCGTCGAGGGCGAGATGCGCGTCGGCGACGAGTTCCTCATCCGGATGCCCGGGCCGTGGGACGGGCCGGTGCGGGTGATCGGCATGGGGCACGCGTCGTTCCGGCTCGCGACCCTGCGCGGCCACCTCGAGGCCGGGCAGATCGAGTTCCGGTGCCGCCCGGAGGGCGACGACCTGCTGTTCGAGATCGAGTCGTGGGCCCGCTCCGGCGACCGCCTGTCGGACCTGCTGTACACGCGGCTGCGGCTGGCCAAGGAGATCCAGCTGAACCTGTGGGTGGAGACCTGCCTGCGGCTGACCCGCGACCTCGGCGGCAAGCCCCGCTGCGGCGTGCGCATCGACACGCACCGGGTCACCGACTGACCGCGCCGGGTGTGGCCGCCCGGGGCGCCGGGTACGCGAGGTCCCAGGTGCCGGTGGACGGCAGAGCACTGCAGGCACGACCACGGGAGGTGCACGCCGTCATGGCGCAGCGCGACTTCGAACAGCAGCCCGAGGCGCCCGACCTGGGGGCGTCCGTGCAGCTGGAGACCGAGCAGACCCTCGCGTCGCCGCCGGGTGGGGCCGACCCGCTCGACGCGGGCTACTCGCCGCCGGACCGGCCCTACCTCGCCGAGGAGGACGCCGTCACCGCGCGCGGCATGCGCGAGGGCGAGTCGCTCGACGAGCGGTTGGACCGCGAACGCGGCGACGATCCGGTCGGCGATCCGGTCGGCGATCCGGTCGACGCGGACCGGTCCGGCCGGATCGCGATGGCGGGGGAGGGGGCGGCGTTGGAGACCCCCGACGCCGTGGACGCGGTGGACGTCGGCGTCGACGGTGGCGCCGCGGGCGCCGAGGAGGCCGCCGTGCACACCACCGAGGACCCGGATGCGCCGGTCGCCGTGGAACCGTCCGTCGCGGGCCTGCCCGAGCTCGACGACCCCGAGCTGGAGGATGCGCTCGGCGACGACCCGGAGGCCGAGGGCGCCGCGGCCGCCGCCGCGCGGGACGTCCGCGAGGACGGAGACGTGTTCGACCCGGGCCTGCCGGGGGGCCGGCCGCTCGCGCCGGGGAGCGGTGCCGAGCCGACGGCCCGGCGGATCGATCGGGATCCGGCGTCGGGTGGAACGGGGGCCGGGGCGGACGGCAGCCGGGACGCCGGACCCGGGGCGTGGCGCTGAGCCGGGCCGAGCTCGGCTACTCGGCGCCGCAGCTGCGGGTGATGCGGGCGATCTCGCCGTCGAGGTCCATCCGGTCGGCCTCGGTGCCGAGGGGGACCAGCTCGAGCGTCTGCTCGACGAAGGAGCGCAGCAGGCCGCGGTCGACCTCGAGCACGGCGCGCCCGTCGTGGGAGCGGATCTCGATCTCGACGATGTCGTAGCCCTGGACCGTGCGCGGGCGCATCCGCACGTCGCCTTCGCCCGCCGGGCCCTCGAGCCCGTCGATCACCAGCTCGCGACCGATGAGCCATTCGACCCACCGGTCGTGTCTCGCTCTGACCGCGAGCGACACCGCGAAGGGGTCGTAGGCGCTGTAGCTCCAGCGCGTCACGACCGGCGCGGGCTGGCCGTGCAGCACGGTGAACATGTCCTGCTGGACGAGGTCGTTGGTCATCTGCCCCCCTGGGCACCGGGGCCGCCCACTCGTGCGGCGGCGTCACCCTCTGCATCGCAGGATGCCTCAGGAACGCTGCACTCCCGGGCAGACTTCACCCGAACAAGCGAGCGCGTGTTCGGATCGCCACGCGCTGTGAGCGCGGTTGCGCCGGTGGCGTCACCGCTCGGACGTCACGACCCAGATGCCGCCGTCCCCGTGCCGGGCGGGCTGGCTGAGGCCGAGGGTGATCCGCTCACCGGCCGCGTTGCGCACGTCGACGCTGGTGCCGTCCGGGCCCGGGTAGGCCTCGGCATCGGGCCAGCCGTGCGCGGCTGCGGCGTAGGCGATCGCCACCTCGGACGGGTCGAGCAGCCACGGCTGGGCGCCGCGGTCCACCTCGGCCTGCAGCGCTGCGGCGTCGGCCGCCGTCGCGGCGGGCCAGGGCAGCTCCACCGCATTCGACCCCGGTGCGTCCGGTTCCGTGGCGGCCGCCGGAGGCGACGTGGTTGCCGGAGGCGACGCGGTTGCCGGAGACGACGGGGTCGGTGCGACGGACGTGGTGGGCGGGGCCGGCGGCTCCACCGCGGGTTCGGGCGCCGTCGAGCACCCGGCGGCCACGGCCGCGAGCACGGCCGCGAGCACGGCCGCGAGCACGGCGGCGGTGGCCGCCGCCCGGCCGACGGTCGGGCTCGGGGCGCGTCGGCCGGTGGCGGTCACGGGGCCACCGTAGGCGCGGCGGACCCGGGCGTGGGGCCCGCGCGCGCGGCGCGTTCGGGGGACCGGTTCCGCGACCTGTCCGTTCGGGGTGAGCCACGGGCGGGGCGACTCACTAATGTCAGGTCGGCAGCGCGGCTACTACGAGGTGAGGTCATGAACCCGTCCGTTGAGAACTTCTACGCGGCCCGCGAGTTCCTCTGGGCGCACCGCGAGGACTACGACACGGCCTACCGTGACTTCCGCTGGCCCGAGATCGACGAGTTCAACTGGGCGCTCGACCACTTCGACGCGGTCGCCGCCGACCCGGAGCGCGGTGCGGCCCGGGCGCTGTGGATCGTCGAACAGGACGGCACCGAGGCGCACTGGACGTTCGCCGAGCTGTCCGCCCGGTCGAACCAGGTGGCCAACTGGCTGCGCGAGCACGGCGTCGCCCGCGGCGACCGGATCATCCTCATGCTCGGCAACCAGGTCGAGCTGTGGGAGACGCTGCTCGCCGCGATGAAGCTCGGCGCCGTCGTCATCCCGGCCACCACGTTGCTCACCGCCGCCGACCTGCGCGACCGGCTCGAGCGGGGCGGCGCGAAGCACGTCGTCGTCGGCGGGGCGGACGCGTCCAAGTTCGACGACGTCGAGGGCGACTACACGCGGATCGCGGTGCGCGGTGCCCCCGAGGGCTGGCTGGACTACGCCGACTCGGCCTCGGCGTCCGCCGAGTTCACCCCGGACGGCGTCACCCGCGGCAGCGACACGCTGCTGCTGTACTTCACCTCCGGTACCACGGCGAAGCCCAAGCTCGTCGAGCACACCCACGCGTCCTACCCGGTCGGGCACCTGTCGACGATGTACTGGATCGGGCTGGAGCCCGGCGACGTGCACCTCAACATCTCCTCGCCGGGGTGGGCGAAGCACGCGTGGAGCAACGTCTTCGCGCCGTGGATCGCCGAGGCGTGCGTGCTGGTCATGAACTACGCGCGGTTCGACGCCGAGTCCGTGCTGGGCGTGCTGGACCGCTGCAACGTCACGAGCTTCTGCGCGCCGCCCACGGTGTGGCGGATGCTCATCCAGGCCGACCTGTCGAAGCTCGCGAAACCGCCCGCCAAGGTCGTGGGGGCGGGGGAGCCGCTCAACCCCGAGGTGATCGAGCAGGTCGAGAAGGCGTGGGGCGTGCGGATCCGCGACGGCTTCGGCCAGACGGAGACCACGCTGCAGATCGGCAACCCGCCGGGCCGGCCGGTGAAGCCCGGCTCGATGGGCCGGCCGATCCCCGGCTACCCGATCGTGCTGCTCGACCCGGTCAGCGGGCAGCCCGCCGACGAGGGCGAGATCTGCATCGACCTGTCCAAGCGCCCGCTCGGGCTGATGGTGGGCTACCGCGGCGACGCGGAGCGCAACGCCGAGGCGATGGCCGGCGGCTACTACCACACCGGTGACGTCGGCACGCGCGACGCGGACGGCTACATCACCTACGTCGGGCGCTCCGACGACGTGTTCAAGGCCTCCGACTACCGGATCAGCCCGTTCGAGCTGGAGAGCGTGCTCATCGAGCACCCGGCGGTGGCGGAGGCGGCGGTCGTCCCGTCCCCGGACCCGGTCCGGCTCGCGGTGCCGAAGGCGTACGTCGCGCTGGCCGCGGGCTACGAGCCGAACGAGGAGACGGCCCGGTCGATCCTCGAGTTCGCGCGCGACAACCTCGCGCCCTACAAGCGGATCCGCAGGCTCGAGTTCGCGGCGCTGCCCAAGACCATCTCCGGCAAGATCCGCCGGGTCGAGCTGCGGGGCCGCGAGCAGGAGCTGCACGCCGACGCGGCCGCCGCGCCCGCGGGCGAGTACACCCTCTGAGCGGGCCGCGCCCAGCGGGCCCCGTCGTCCGACGATCGGTCGTGCGTGCTGCTATGACGGGCATCACGCGCGGCCGGTCGTGCGGTCCGCGCCGCTCGGCGACCGGGGCAGCGGGACGGGATGGCCGACCCGGCCCGCGCGGGTTGGACGGGGCGTGACGCAACCAGAGCCGGTGGGCGGCATCGCAGACCTCATGTCCGGTATGCCGGAGGTGTGGCGCCGGCTGCTCGCCGTGCACGTGCCCGACCGCCTCGGTCGATGCGCCTGCTGCCGCACCGCGAGCGGGTCGGGGGAGCGCTGGCCGTGTTCGCTGCACCAGATCGCCCGCGAGGCCCAGCGCCTGTACGGGTTGCGTCTCGGGCAGGCCGTGGCGGGCGACTGACGGATGGGCGCGCACGGGTTGGCCCGGCCCGCCGGGCTGCTGCTGGGGGCGCTCGCCGACGCGCTCCTGGGCGACCCGCGCCGCGGCCACCCCGTCGCCGGCTTCGGGCGTGCGGCCGCCGCGCTGGAGCGTCGCTGCTACGCCGACCGCAGGTCGTCGGGGGCCTGGTACACCGCCGTCCTCGTCGGCGGGGCGGCCGGGCTGGGGGTGCTCGCGGAAAGGGTCACCGCGCGCTCGCCGCTCGCCCGGACCGCGCTGACCGCCCTCGCGACCTGGGCGGTGCTGGGTGGGGCGTCGCTCGCCGGCCACGGCGCCGCGCTGGCCCGCGAGTTGTCCGCGGGTGACCTCGCGGCCGCGCGCACCCGCCTGCCCGCGCTCTGCGGGCGCGACCCGGCTGCGCTGGACGCGGCCGGGATGGCCCGCGCCGGCACCGAGTCGATGGCCGAGAACACCTCCGACGCCGTGGTCGCCCCCCTGCTGTGGGGCGCCGCCGCCGGCATCCCGGGGCTCCTGGGCTACCGGGCCGTGAACACGCTCGACGCCATGGTCGGCTACCGCTCCGCCCGGTACCGGAGGTTCGGCTGGGCGTCCGCGCGGCTCGACGACGCGGCCAACCTGCTGCCCGCCCGCGTGTCGGCGCTGTTGTTCGCCGGGCTCGCGCCCGCGGTCGGGGGCTCGCCGCGGCGCGCGCTCGCGGTGTGGCGGCGTGACGGTGCGGCCCACCCCAGTCCCAACGCGGGACCGGTGGAGGCGGCCGCCGCGGGGGCCCTCGGCGTCACGCTCGGCGGCCGCACGGTCTACGCCCACGGGGTGGAGGAGCGGCCCCGCCTCGGCGCCGGGCCGCCGCCGACTCCGGTCGACCTCGCCCGCGCGGCGCGGCTGTCGCGGCTCGCGGGCGCGGCGGCGGCGGTCCTGTCGGCTGTGCTGTCAGCTGTGCTGTCGGCGGTGCCGTCGGTGGTGCTGTCAGCGACCCTCGCCGTGCGATCGGTCGTGCGATCGGTGCAGGGCCGCGCGGCAGTGGTCGATCACGGCTGAGGTCAGCGGGGAGGGGCGCACCCCCTTCGGGAGCGCGGCCAGCAGCGAGTTGGTGCCGAGGTCGTCGACGACGGGCAGGAAGCGCAACGGGCGCCCCTCGTGGCTGGCTGCCACCTCCTCCATCAGCAGCGCCCAGGCCAGCCCGCGCCCGACCAGCGCGCGGATGGTCTGGACGCTGGCGGTGCGGTAGACCACGTTCGGCGTGATCCCGCACCGGCGCAGCAGCGCCTCGTTCAGGTACGACGCCGGCTCGACGTTCAGCACGGCGGCCGGGTACGGCTCCAGGTCGGCCACGCGCAACGCGTCGTGTGCGGCGAGCGGATGGCCGGGGGCGACGGCGACGCGGTAGCGGCGCTCGCGCAGCAGCACCGTGCTCACCTCGGGGTGCCGTTGTGCCTCGTAGAGGAAGCACAGGTCGATCTGGCCGCGCAGCATCCGCTCCTGGATCTCCGGACCCGACCCCTCGACGATGTCGAGTGTGACCCGCGGGTAGGCGTGAACGAGGAACTCGGCCACCTCGGGCAGCACGACGGGTGACAGCGTCGTGAAGCATCCGACCGTGAAGGTGCCCGAGGCCCCGGTCGAGGTGTCGTCAACGGCGCTCACCAGGTGCTTGACCTCGCCGAGGAGGGTGCGCCCCCGGGTCGCGACGGCACGGCCGGTCGAGGTCAGGTGCACCCCCTTCGACTTGCGCCGGATGGCGAGCTGCACGCCGAGCACCGCCTCCAGCTCCCGCAGCGCCTGGCTGATCGCCGCCTGCGTGACGTGGCACTTCGCGGCGGCTCTCGTGATCGACTGTTCCTCCGCGACGGCGACGAAGTACTCGAGCTGCCGCAGGGTCACGTCCTTCATAAGCGCAGGTTATTCCAACGCTCAAAAGAACCAGTTTTACATCGGAAGTGTCCCGGCGCACGGTAAGCGGAGGCGACACGAAGGAGTGCCCATGCCGCACGTGGTGACCCTCGGAACGGCCGGCGGCCCGCGCTGGTGGGACCGCCCGGATGCGAACGGCCGAAGCGGGATCAGCACCGCGGTGGTCGTCGGCGACGCGGTGTACCTCGTCGACTGCGGGTACGGCGCCGGCCGTCAGCTCGCCCGCGCCGGCCTTCCGCTCGACCGGCTGCGCGCGGTGTTCCTCACGCACCTGCACTCCGACCACGTCGTCGACCTGCCGTCGCTGCTGCTGTTCGGGCTGTTCGAGCGCGGCGACCGGGCGGCGGCCCCGGTCACCGTCCACGGACCGGGACCGCGGGGCGCGCTGCCCCCGCTGTCGGAGCACGCGCGCACCATCCCGCAGCCCGTCGCACCGCAGGACCCGACGCCGGGGACCGTCGACCTGGTGCGCCACCTGTGCGCTGCCTATGCGACCGACATCAACGACCGGCTGTTCGACTCGCTCGTCCGCTCGCCGGCCGAGCAGTTCGCGGTGCACGACATCGCCGTCCCGGACGGGACCGGTTTCGACCCCGACGGCGACGTCGCACCGCCGATGGAGCCGTTCGTCGTCCACCGGGACGAGCACGTGGAGGTGACGGCCACGCTGGTGGCGCACCCGCCGACGGCGCCCGCGTTCGCGTTCCGCTTCGACACCGCGTCCGGATCGGTCACGATCTCGGGGGACACGGCGCCGTGCGACAACGTGGTGCGGCTGGCCGCCGGCACCGACCTGCTGCTGCACGAGGCGATCGACCTCGACCTGCTCTCGGCCCGGTACCCGGCGGGGGAGCGGCGGGAGGCGATCATGGCCCACCACCGGCGAGCGCACACCACCCCGCACCAGGCGGGCGTGATCGCCGAGCGGGCAGGGGCACGGGCGCTGGCGCTGCACCACCTCGTGCCACCCCACGCCCCGCCGTCGTCGTGGCTGGCGGCCGGGGAGGCCTTCGGCGGCGCGCTGCACGTGCCCGACGACCTGGCCGTGCTGGAGCTCTCCTCAACCCCCGTCGAGGTGCAGCCATGACCTCCGCGCCACCGCAGCAGGTCGCCGAGCAGCGCGAGATGCGCCGGATCCTCGCCTCGAGCTTCCTCGGCACGGCGATCGAGTACTACGACTTCATCCTGTACGCCACCGCAGCGAGCATCGTGTTCGGCGAGGTCTTCTTCGCCGGAGTCGGCGAGGGCGTCGCCCTGCTGCTGTCGTTCGGGACACTCGCGGCGGGCTACGTCGCCCGGCCCATCGGCGGCCTGGTCTTCGGTCATCTCGGCGACCGGGTGGGCCGCAAGGCGATGCTCGTCGTGACGCTCGTGCTGATGGGCACGGTGAGCGTCCTCATCGGGCTGCTGCCGACGCCCGGGCAGATCGGCGTGGCCGCGCCGCTGCTCCTGGTGACCCTGCGGATCCTGCAGGGCGTCGCGGTGGGCGGCGAGTGGGGCGGGGCGATGCTGCTGGCGTTCGAGCGTGCGCGCAAGCGCACCAGGGGGTTCGCCGCCTCCTTCGCCTACATGGGCGCCCCGGCCGGCACGATCGTCGCGACGCTGGTGCTGAGCGCCGCCTCGACACTGCCCCGCGCCGAGTTCCTGGCCTGGGGCTGGCGGATCCCGTTCCTGCTCAGCGCGGTGCTCGTGGCGGTCGGGCTGGTGATCCGGCTGAAGGTGGCCGAGTCGCCCGTGTTCACCGAGCTGGCCGCCGGGGCGCACGAGCGCAAGGCACCCGTGCTCGAGGTCCTCACCGGCTACCCCCGCAACTTCGCCATCGCCGTCGGCGCCGGCATCGCCGGCCAGGCGGCGCAGGGCCTGATGGGAGCGTGGGCGCTCTCCTACGCCGTGCAGCAGGCGACGCTCGACCCGACCGCGGTGCTGAACGTCAAAGCGCTCGCGGGGGTCGGCACGATCTTGATGATCATCGCGGCGGCCCGGCTGAGCGACCGGATCGGCCGGCGCCGGGTCATGCTGGGCGGCACCGCGGGCGCCGTGCTGCTCGCCTTCCCGATCCTCTGGCTGCTCCAGTCCGGCGAGGTCGTGCTCCTGTTCCTGGCCCTGTTCCTGGGGCTCAGCGTCGTCCAGGGTTTCACAGCCGGCCCGTACGGGGCGTTCGCGGCCGAGCTGTTCCCCACGCGCGTGCGCTACACCGGCACGTCCCTCGGCTACCAGACCGCCGCCACCCTCGGCGCCGGCTTCACCCCGATCCTCGCGGCCGGCCTCGCCCTGGCGGCCGGCGGTTCGCTCTGGCCGGTGGCGGTGGGGTGGATCGCGTTGACCGCCGTCACCGGGGTCGCCGTCCTCGTGGCGCCGGAGGGCAAGGACAAGGAGCTGCGCGAGATCGGCTGATGGTGCTCAACGGCCGCCCGGCTCGTCCTCCCCGGCGAGCGCGCGGCGGAGGGCGGCCTTCTCGGCCCGCCGGTCCGCGCCGCGGCGCTGCAGCAGCTCCAACCGGACGAACAAGCCGAGCGCCACCAGCGCGATCACCCCGAACGTGATCCACTGCAGGGCGTAGGAGAAGTTGGTGAACGGCGCGTCCCCGCCCGCGGTCGGCGCGATCTCCAGGGGCCGAAGCACGCCCGGCTGCTCGGCCGCCAGCGCGACGAACCCGGGCTCGACCGGCAGCCCGGTCGCGGCGGCGAGCGCGCGCGAGTCGGAGGCGTAGATCAGCCGGTGCCCGTCGACCTCGGCGGGGGCGCGGTCCCTCGGGTCGGTCTCGTCGAGCCGCAGCCGGCCGGTCAGCGTGACCGGTCCGTCGGGCGGGGCGGGGTAGTCGGGCACGGTGGCCCCGGTGGCGGCGGTGACCGAGCCCCGGTTGACGGTGACGACGCGCCCGTCGTCGGTGCGGAACGGCGTGAGCACCTCGACGGCGGGCTGGCCGTCCACCACCCGCAGCCGCACCAGCGCCTCACCCTCGGGCAGGTAGGTGCCGGTGAGCGTGACCTGCCGCCACTCGTCCTCGGGCGTCACCCGGTCCCCGGGGGGCACGAGCTCCGCGAACGGCACGGGCGGGATGGCGGTCGCGGCGTCGATCGCGCGCTGCTGGGCCTCCCGCTGCGCCTCGCGGCCGAATTGCCACGGCGCGAGCAGCGTGAACGCGGCGACCGCGAACCCGACGACCGCCACGATCAGGGCGATCCACCCGGGCCGCAGGAGGAACCTCACACCGGCGACGATACTGACCCCATGCGTGGCGCTCTGCTGGTGGCGGGCACGACCTCGGACGCAGGCAAGAGCGCCCTCGTCACCGGGATCTGCCGGCTTCTCGCGCGCCGGGGCGTCCCGGTCGCGCCGTTCAAGGCGCAGAACATGTCGAACAACTCCGTCGTCACCCCGGACGGCGGCGAGATCGGCCGCGCACAGGCGGTGCAGGCGCTCGCGTGCGGGCTCGAGCCGAGCGTCGCGTTCAACCCCGTGCTGCTCAAACCGGGCAGCGACCGCAGCTCCCAGGTCGTGGTGCGCGGGCGGGTGGACGGCACCGTCGACGCGCGCACCTACCAGGGGCGCAAGGCCGCCCTCCTCGACGTCGTCACGGCGAGCCTCGCCGAGCTGCGCGCCCGCTTCGACGTGGTGGTGTGCGAGGGGGCCGGCTCCCCTGCGGAGATCAACCTCCGGGCGAACGACATCGCCAACATGGGGCTCGCGCAGGCGGCCGACCTGCCGGTCGTGATCGTCGGCGACATCGACCGCGGCGGGGTGCTCGCCCACCTGTTCGGCACCGTCGCCGTCCTCGACCCCGCCGACCAGGCGCGCGTCGCCGGGTTCGTCGTCAACAAGTTCCGCGGCGACCCGGCGCTGCTCGCGCCCGGCCTCGACCAGCTCGCCGCGCTCACCGGCCGGCCCACGCTCGGCGTGCTGCCGTGGGAGGAACGGCTGTGGCTGGACGCGGAGGACTCGCTGTCGGCCGTGGCCGACGGCGTGCTCGGCAGGCCCTCGCCGCCGCTCGGGAGCCAGTGGCTGCGGGTGGCCGTCGTGCGGCTGCCGCGCATCTCCAACGCCACCGACGCCGAGGCCCTCGCCGCCGAGCCGGGCGTCGCCGTCCGGTACGTGACCGAACCCTCCCGGCTGGCCGACGCCGACCTCGTGGTGCTGCCCGGGTCCAAGGCGACCGTGGCCGACCTCGCCTGGCTGCGTCGCACCGGGCTCGCCGACGCCGTGGTCGCCCACGCCCGCGCCGGGCGCCCGGTGCTCGGGATCTGCGGCGGTTACCAGATGCTCGGCACGCGCATCCTCGACCCGCACGGGGTGGAGGGCGGCGACGCCGAGGGGCTCGGCCTGCTCGACCTGGACGTCGCCTTCGACGCCGAGAAGCACCTCGGCACCCCCGAGTCCACGGCGTGGGGCGAGCCGGTCCGCGGGTACGAGATCCACCACGGCCGGGTCGTGCGCAACGGCGACCCGCCGCTGCTTCCCGGCGAGGGCTCCGACGCAGGCACCGTGCTCGGCACCCACTGGCACGGCCTGCTGGAGAACGACGGCTTCCGCCGCGCCCTGCTGCGTCGCGTCGCCGAGCAGGCCGGCCGCACCGGCTTCGTCGCCGCCCCGGACACCTCGTTCGCGGCGCACCGCGCGGCCCAGCTCGACGTGCTCGCCGACCTCGTCGAGGCGCACATCGACATCCGCGCACTTGAACATGTCATCAATCACGGTGCGCCCGCCGACCTCCCGGTCGTGACCACCTCTCTGGCAGGCTCGGCCGGGTGACCGGTCCGCAGTTCCCCTTCTCCGCCCTCGTCGGCCACGACGACCTCCGGCTCGCGCTGCTGCTCAACGCCGTGCACCCGGGCGTCGGCGGGGTGCTCGTGCGCGGCGAGAAGGGCACCGCGAAGTCGACGGCGGTGCGCGCGCTCGCGGCGCTGCTGCCCGCGCTCGACGTCGTACCCGGGTGCCGGTTCGCCTGCGACCCGAACGCGCCCGACCCGCGCTGCCCCGACGGGCCCCACCCGGCGGGCGGGGCCGGTGACGTCCGCCCGGCCCGGCTCGTCGAGCTGCCGGTGGGCGCCACCGAGGACCGGCTCGTCGGCTCGCTGGACCTGGAGCGGGCGCTGTCGGAGGGGGTCCGGGCCTACCAGCCGGGGCTGCTCGCCGAGGCGCACCGCGGCGTGCTGTACGTCGACGAGGTCAACCTGCTGCACGACCACCTCGTCGACCTGCTGCTCGACGCCGCGGCGATGGGACGGGCGCACGTGGAGCGCGACGGCGTGTCGGTGTCGCACGCGGCCCGGTTCCTGCTGGTCGGCACGATGAACCCGGAGGAGGGCGAGCTGCGCCCGCAGCTGCTCGACCGGTTCGGGCTCACCGTCGAGGTGCGGGCGGCCCGCGACGTGGAGACCCGGGTGGAGGTGGTGCGGCGCAGGCTCGCGTTCGAGGCCGATCCCGTCGCGTTCGGCGCCGCGTGGCAGGAGCAGGAGCGCGCCACGGCCCGGCGGATCGCCGAGGCGCGCGAGCGGGTCGGCACCGTTGTGCTCCCGGACGCCGAGCTGCGGCGCATCGCGGCCGTCTGCGCGGCGTTCGACGTCGACGGGATGCGTGCCGACCTCGTGATCGCCCGGGCCGCCGCCGCGCACGCGGCGTGGCGCGGAGCGGACGCGGTCGAGGAGGAGGACGTGCGCGTCGCCGCCCGGCTCGCGCTGCCGCACCGGCGCCGCCGCGACCCGTTCGACGAGCCGGGCATGGACGACCAGGCCCTCGACGACGCGCTGCGCGAGGCGGCCGAGCAGGAACCGCCCGACGGCCCCGACGACGGGGGCCCGGACGACGGGGGACCGGGCGGCGGGGGCGTCCCCGAGAACGGGGACGCCCCCGAGGTCACCGGCTCCCGGTCCGACGCCGCCGACGGAACCGCCCGCCCGGCGGGCGACGGCCGCCCGCAGGCCGCGCCCCCGGCGTCGGCCCCGTTCCGGGCGCGGCTGCTGCAGGTGCCCGGCATCGGCGACGGCGCGCCCGGCCGCCGGTCCCGGGCGCGCACCGACACCGGCCGGGTGGTGCGGGCCTCCGGGGCCGCCCCGCGGCGCGCCGCCGACCTGCACCTGCCGGCCACGATCGCCGCGGCCGCCCCGCACCAGCGCACCCGCGGCCGCACCGGCGCCGGGCTGCGGCTGCACGCGGCCGACCTGCGCAGCGCCGAGCGCGAGGGCCGGGAGGGCAACCTCGTGCTGTTCGCCGTCGACGCGTCCGGCTCGATGGCGGCCCGCCGGCGGATGGCCGCGGTGAGCGGGGCGGTGCTGTCGCTGCTGCGCGACGCCTACCAGCGCCGCGACAAGGTCGGGCTGGTGGCGTTCCGGGCGGGCGGGGCCGAGCTGGTCCTGCCGCCGACCTCCAGCGTCCCCGCCGCCCAGGCCCGCCTCGCCCAGCTGCGCACGGGGGGACGCACCCCGCTCGCCGACGGGCTGCTGCGGGCGCGGGCCGTGCTGCGCGTCGAGCGGGTGCGCGACCCGCGGCGGCGCGCCCTGCTCGTCGTGCTCACCGACGGCCGCGCCACCGTCGCGGCCCGCCCCGGCGGCGACCCGGTGCAGGACGCCTGCCGGGCCGCCGGCCTGCTCGCCGCCGACGGGGTGGCGACGATCGTGGTCGACTGCGAGAGCGGGCCGGTCCGGCTCGGCCTCGCCGCCCGGGTCGCGGCCGCCGCGGGCGGCCCGGTGCTGGGCCTGGCGGAGCTGTCGGCCGACCAGGTCGCGGGCGTCGTGCGCGCCGCTCGAGCCGCATAGGGAGGGAACATGCCGCAGGGTCAGGTCGTGACGGTCCCCGACGACGGGCTCACCACCCGCCAGCGCCGCAATCGGCCGCTCGTCGTCGTGCACACCGGGGAGATGAAGGGCAAGTCGACCGCCGCGTTCGGGCTCGCGCTGCGCGGCTGGAACCAGGGCTGGTCGATCGGGGTGTTCCAGTTCGTCAAGTCGGCGAAGTGGAAGGTCGGCGAGGAGGCCGCGTTCCGCGCGCTCGGCCGGCTGCACGAGCAGACCGGCGAGGGCGGGCCGGTCGAGTGGCACAAGATGGGCGAGGGCTGGTCCTGGGCGCGCAAGAAGGGCTCGGAGGCCGACCACGCCGCGGCCGCGGCCGAGGGCTGGGCGGAGATCCGCAGGCGGCTCGAGGCGCAGGTGCACGACCTGTACGTGCTCGACGAGTTCACCTACCCGATCAAGTGGGGGTGGGTGGACGTGCACGAGGTCGTCGAGGTGCTCGCCAACCGCCCGGGCCGCCAGCACGTGGTGATCACCGGCCGGGACGCGGCCCCGGAGCTGGTCGAGGCCGCGGACCTCGTCATGGAGACGACCAAGATCAAACACCCGATGGACGCCGGCCAGAAGGGGCAGCGCGGCATCGAGTGGTGACCGGGTGCCTCTGCGCTACCGGCGCTACGGGGCGAGCAGGTCGTCGTAGTCGCCGGGGTGCTTCTCGAGGTACCCCTTCACGAACTCGCACTCCGCGCGCACCTTCAGGCCCCGCGCGCGCACGTCCTCGAGCGCCCCGCGCACCAGCCGGCTGCCGACGCCCTTGCCCTCGAACCCGCTCATGACCTCGGTGTGGACGAACGTCACGAGGCCGTCGGACTCCCGGTACTGTGCGATGCCGGCGAGCTCCCCGTCGATCCGGGCCTCGTAGCGGTGCCGTTCGGGTGCGTTCGCGACGTCCATGCGCCGACCGTAGTCCCCTGCGGGCCGCGGCGGAGGGCGACGAGACCACGGCCACGGGCCAGGAGTAGACAAGCCGCATGGAGTACACCCGACTGGGCTCGACGGGCCTGCAGGTCTCGCGGATCTGCCTGGGGATGATGAGCTACGGGACGCCGAGCTGGCGGGAGTGGGTGCTGGACATCGACGCCGCGCGGCCGCTCGTGCGCAGCGCGGTCGAGGCGGGCATCACGTTCTTCGACACGGCCGACGTCTACTCGCTCGGCGTGAGCGAGCAGATCACCGGGACGCTGCTGCGCGAGTTCTTCCCGCGCCGCGAGGACTACGTGCTCGCCACCAAGGTCTACTCGCCGATGAGCGACCGCCCCGGCGACCGGGGCCTGTCGCGCAAGCACATCCTGGCGGGCATCGACAACTCGCTGCGGCGGCTGGGCACCGACCACGTCGACCTCTACCAGATCCACCGCTGGGACCCCGAGACCCCGATCGAGGAGACGATGGAGGCGCTGCACGACGTCGTGCGCGCCGGCAAGGCCCGCTACATCGGCGCCTCCAGCATGTACGCCTGGCAGTTCGCGAAGGCACAGCACACGGCCGACCTGGGCGGGTGGACCCGGTTCGTGTCCATGCAGGACCACTACAACCTGATCTACCGCGAGGAGGAGCGGGAGATGCACCCGCTCTGCCTCGACCAGGGCGTCGGCGTGATCCCGTGGAGCCCGCTGGCCCGCGGGCGGCTCGCGCGGCTGCCCGAGGAGCGCACCACCACCCGCTCCGGGAGCGACCCGATCGCCGACAGCATGTACACCGAGGCCGACGACGCCGTCGTGCGCGCGGTCGCCGACGTCGCGCAGGCCCGCGGCCTGCCGCTCGCGCAGGTGGCGCTCGCGTGGCTGCTGCACAAGGAGGCGGTGAGCGCGCCGATCGTGGGCGCCACCAAGCCCGGCCACGTCGAGGACGCCGTCGCCGCCGTCGACGTGGAGCTGTCCGACGACGAGATCGCGGCGCTCGAGGCGCCGTACGTGCCGCACCCGGTGCTCGGCCACCGGTGAGCCCGCGCGCGATCGTCGTCGGTGCACCCGCGTCCGGGAGCGGCAAGACCACGGTCGCCACGGGCCTGATGGCCGCGCTGCGCCGCCGGGGCACCGCGGTGGCGCCGTTCAAGGTGGGGCCCGACTACATCGACCCCGGCTACCACACGCTCGCCGCGGGGCGGCCCGGCCGCAACCTCGACCCGGTTCTCGTGGGAGCCGACCGGATCGTGCCGCTCGCCCGCCACGGGGCGGCGGGCGCCGAGATCGCGGTCGTCGAGGGCGTGATGGGCCTGTTCGACGGGCGGATCGGGGCGGGCGGGGGCGCCGGGTCGACGGCCCAGGTCGCCGGGCTGCTGGGCGCCCCGGTGCTCCTGGTCGTCGACTGCCGCGGGCAGGCGCGCAGCCTCGCCGCGCTGCTGCACGGCTTCCGCTCGTTCGACCCGGCCACGCGCATCGCCGGGGTCGTGCTCAACCGCGTGGGCAGCGCGCGCCACGAGGAGGTGCTGCGCGCCGCGGCCGACGAGGCCGGGCTGCCCGTGCTCGGCGCCCTGCCGCGCCGGGACGCCCTCGAGGTGCCGTCCCGCCACCTGGGGCTCGTCACCGCGGCCGAGCACGGTGCCGCGGCCGTGGCGGCGGTCGACGCGATGGCGGACCTGGTGGCCGCGCACATCGACCTGGAGGCCGTGGCAGGCCTCGCCGCGCCGTTGCCCGCCGGGCCGGCCTGGTCGCCGCACGACGCCGTCGGCGGCGCCGCGGACGGGCCCCGCCGGGTCGTCGCGGTGCTCGGCGGGCCGGCCTTCACGTTCGGCTACGCCGAGCACGTCGAGCTGCTCTCGGCCGCGGGCGCGGAGCCGGTGACCGTCGACCCGCTGCGCGACACCGCCCTCCCGCCGGGCACCGGCGGCCTCGTACTGCCCGGCGGCTTCCCGGAGGAGCACGTCGCCGGGCTCGCGGCCAACGAGCCGCTGCTCGCCGAGGTGCGGCGGCTCGCGTCGGCAGGCGCACCGGTGCACGCCGAGTGCGGCGGGCTTCTGTACCTGTGCCGGACCCTCGACGGCACGCCCATGTGCGGCGTGCTCCCGGCGGCCGCGACCCGCGCCGAGCGGCTCACCCTCGGCTACCGGGACGCCGTCGCGCTCACCGACTCCGCGCTGCACCCCGCCGGGGCGCGGGTGACCGGGCACGAGTTCCACCGCTGGACCGTCACCCCGCGTGCCGGCGACGGCGCGGCCTGGGGGTGGCGGGGAGCGGAGCCGGAGGGCTTCGTCGCGGGCGGCGTGCACGCGTCGTTCCTGCACACCCACCCCGCGGGCGCACCGGCGGCGGTGGCGCGGTTCGTGCGCTGTATCAGCGGCTGAGCGCCGCGCCTCGTCACTCCGCGTTGCGCTCGCGGCCGCCACCGGGTGCCTGATCAGTGGATGTCGCGCAGGCGACGTGCTTGCTACCGTTCGGTAACCGACGCTCGACGGGGAGGTCGCCGTGCCGGACACGCCCACGCCCCGCCCCCGTTCCCGCCGGCGCCGCCCCCGGATCGGGCTCGTGCTCGGCGCGGGGGGACTCCTCGGATCGGCCTGGACCGCCGGCGCGCTCGGGTCCCTCGCCGAACGCCTCGACCGGCCCCTCGGCGAGCTCGACCTCGTGCTCGGCACCAGCGCGGGCGCGGTGCTCGGCGCGGCCCTGCGGTGCGGGGTGGACGTCCCCGAGCTGATCGCCCACCAGCGCGGCGCCGACTCGGCCCGCGACGACGACCGCAGGCCCGGCGAGCTGCCCGAGCTGCGCGCGATCGAACGCGAGTCCGGCGACGGGCGGCCCCCGGTGCCGCTGCCGCGGCTGGGGTCGCCGCGGCTGCTCGCCGCGGCCGCCGCTTCGCCCTGCCGGATGAACCCGGTTGTCGCCGCGTCCGGCCTGCTGCCGCTCGGGCGGCGGCGGATGACCTCGCTCGTGCGGATGGTCGACGTCCTGCAGGCCAGGGGTAGGGCGCGCGCCGACGGCTGGGTGCGCGGCAAGCCGCTGTGGGTGGTCGCGGTCGACTACGACTCCGGGCGCCGCGTCGTGTTCGGACGGCCGGGCGCACCGGCCGCGTCGGTGGCCGACGCCGTGCTCGCCTCCTGCGCGATCCCCGGCTGGTTCGCACCCCAGGTGATCGGCGGCCGCCGCTACGTCGACGGCGGCGTCGCCTCGGCCACGTCGCTCGCGCTGCTCGCCCGGCCCGGGGCGCCCGTGCTCGACGAGGTGTACGTGCTCGCGCCGATGGCGAGCTACGACTACGACCGCCCCGCCGACCCGGTCGCGATCGTCGAGCGCCAGGTGCGCAGGCTGCTCACCCGCTGGCTCGACGCCGAGGTGCGCGCGGTCCGCGAGCGGGGCACCCGCGTCACCGTCCTGGCCCCGGGCGCCGAGGACCTGCGCGCGATGGGCGGCAACCTGATGAACCCGCGGCGGCGGCAGGACGTGCTGCAGACAGCGCTGGAGACCTCGGTCAAGGCCCTGGACGCCGCGGTGGCCGGCCGGGTGGCGGCCGCCTAGAAGACCCGTCGGGGGATTGCAGCAAGGCCACCTTCACGCGAGGTCGTGGCGGGAAGGTGGCCTTGCTGCAATGGACGGGGCTGCAATGGACGGGGCTGCACCGGACGGGGCTGCGGCCCGGGTGAGGGCAACATCGCAGTCCGCCCGCCCGGATGGACGCGGCGCAGGCGGGCAGCACAGACTGACCGCCGTGAAGCGCGGGAAGGTGACGTTCGTGGGGGCCGGGCCGGGCGCGGCCGACCTCATCACGCTGCGCGGCGCACGGCGGATCGCCGAGGCCGACGTGGTGATCTGGGCGGCGAGCCTCGTGACGGCCGAGTGCGTCACGGAGCACGCGCGGCCCGACGCCGAGCTGGTCGACTCCTCGCAGATCGCGCACGAGGACGTGCTCGCGCTCTACCGGCGCGCCGCCGCGGAGGGCCTGACCGTCGCCCGCGTGCACTCCGGCGACCCGTCGCTGTGGGGCGCGGTGCAGGAGCAGTACGACGCGGCCGTGGAGCTCGGGCTCGAGGTGGAGATCGTGCCCGGGGTGTCGGCGTTCGCGGCCGCCGCCGCGGTCGCGGGGCGGGAGCTGACCATTCCGGAGGTCGCGCAGTCGGTGGTGCTCACCCGGCTCGAGGGCGGCAAGACGCCGATGCCGCCGGGGGAGAAGCTGCGCGAGTTCGCCCGCCACGGCACCACGATGGCGATCTTCCTGTCCGCCGCCCGCTCCGGCCAGATGGCCGACGAGCTGCGGGCCGGTGGCTACCCCGACGACACCCCGGTGATCGTCGCCCACCGCACCAGCTGGCCGGACGAGCTGACGCTGCGGTGCCGGCTCGACGAGGTCGAGGCCGTCTGCAAGCAGCACAAGCTGTGGCGGCACACCCTGTTCCTGGTCGGCCCCGCCCTCGCGGCGAGCGGCACCCGCAGCCACCTCTACCACCCCGGCCACTTCCACACCTTCCGCAAGCCGGACCGGGCCGCCCGCCGCGAGCTGCGGGCCCGCCGCACCTCATGAGCCCTGACCCCGGCCCACCGGCGTCGGGTGCCCTCGCCGTGATCGGCGTGGACGGGGCGCCGCTGCCCGCCCCCGCGCGGGAGGCGCTCGACCGGGCCGAGGTCGTGCTGGGCGCCGCCCGCCACCTCGACACCGTTCCCGTGCCCGCCACCGCCGAGCGCGTCGTGCTCGGGCCGGTCGAGGCCGGCCTGCAGCGGCTGGCCGGGCGGCGGGCCGTCGTGCTCGCGAGCGGCGACCCCGGCTTCTTCGGGATCGTCCGGTTGCTGCGCGAGCGCGGCCACGCCCCCGCGGTGTTCCCGGCGCGCTCCAGCCTGCAGCTGCTGTTCGCCCGCATCGGCCGCTCGTGGGACGACGTCACCGTCGTGAGCGCGCACGGGCGCGACCTCGGCGCCGCCGTGAACGTCTGCCGCGCCCGTCCCGCCGTCGCCGTGCTCACCGCGCCCGGGGCCGGGCCCGCGGAGATCGGGGCGGCCCTCCACGGGTGGCCGCGCACGCTCGTGGTGGCCGAGGACCTGGGCGGCCCCGCGGAGCGGGTGGTCACCCTGCCCGCCGCCGAGGCGGCCCGCCGCGAATGGCACCCGCTCACCGTCGTGCTCTGCCTCCGCGATGCGGACGCGGTGCCCCCGCGCGGCTGGTGCGCGGGTGGCGAGCCGGTCCCGCCCGCGGGCGGTTGGGCCCTGCCCGACGACGCGTTCGACCACCGCGCGGGCATGGTCACCAAGGCCGAGGTGCGCGCGCTCGCGCTGGCCCGGTTGGCGCCCCGCCCCGGCGCCCTCGTGTGGGACGTGGGCGCAGGCTCCGGCTCGGTGGCCGTCGAGTGCGCGCGCCTGGGCGCGGCGGCGCTCGCCGTGGAGCGGCGTGCCGACGACGCGGCGCGGATCGCGGCCAACGCGGCGCGGCACGGCGTCGACGTCCGCGTCGTCACAGGCGAGGCGCCCGCGGCGCTGGCGGGCCTGCCCCGCCCGGACGCGGTGTTCGTCGGCGGCGGCGGGCCGGACGTGGTCGCCGCCGCGGCGGCCGCCGGACCGGAGCGGGTGGTCGTCGCGCTCGCGGCGCTGGACCGGGTCGCGCCCACCCGCGCGGCGCTGCGGGCCGCGGGCCTCGCCGTGGACGGCGTGCAGGTCGCGGCGTCCCGCTTCGCCGACCTGCCGGACGGGTCGGTCCGCCTCGCCGCCACCAACCCGATCACCGTCATCTGGGGGATGAAGTGACCGACCCGGCAGTGCCGCCCGACGTGGAAGGGCCACCCGACCTGGAAGGGCCGCGCGCGATCGCGCTCTTCGCCGTCACCGACGCGGGCAGGCGGGCCGCGGCCGAACTCGCCCCCGCGCTCGGCGCCCGGGTGCACGCCCTCGACGAGCTGCCCGCGCTGTGGCCGCGGATCGACGCGGCCGTGTTCTTCCTCGCCACCGGCGCCACCGTCCGGTTGATCGCGCCGCTGCTCGCGGACAAGCGCACCGACCCCGGCGTCGTCTGCGTCGACGAGGCCCGCCGCTTCGCCGTCGCGCTCACCGGCGGGCACGAGGGCGGGGCGAACGCGCTCGCCGAGCGGGTCGCCGCCCTGCTCGGCGGCCAACCGGTGGTCACCACCGCGTCCGACGCCACCGGCGCGAGCGGCCTCGATGCGCTGGCCGCCGCGCTGGACGCGGTGGTCGACGGCGACGCCGCCGCGGCGGGGCGCGCGCTCCTGGACGGCACCGCGGTGGTGGAGAACCCCCTCGCGTTCCCGCTGCCGGCCCTGCCGGGTGGGGGCGGCGACGCCCGCGAGCCGCACCGCATCGTCGTCACCGACCGGGTCGAGGTCGGCGCGACCAGGATCGTGCCGAAGACGCTCGTCGTCGGGATCGGGTCCGCGCGCGGAGTGCCCGCCGCCACCGTCACCGCCGCGCTGCGGCGCATCGAGACCGAGCACGGCTACGACCTGCGCGCCGTGCGCGCGTACGCGAGCGTCGACCGCAAGGCCGACGAGGAGGGGATCCTCGCCGCGATCGCGCCCGCACCGCTTCACACCTACCCGGCCGAGCTGCTCGCCGAGGTCGCCGTGCCCAACCCGAGCGAGGTGGTGCGCGCCGAGGTCGGCACGCCGAGCGTCGCCGAGGCGGCCGCGCTGCACGCCGCGGCCGAGCTCGCGGGCGGGGCGCCGGTCGAGCTCGTCGTGCCGAAGATCAAGGGAGACAACGTGACGGTCGCGGCCGCCCGCATCCGCCCCCGCGGCCGGCTCGCGGTCGTCGGGCTCGGCCCGGGTGCCGCCGACCTGCGGACCCCGCGCGCCGAGGCCGAGCTGCGGCGCGCCTCGGTGGTGGTCGGCCTCGACCAGTACGTCGAACAGGTCCGCCACCTGCTGCGCCCCGGCACCGAGATCCGCGCGAGCCGCCTGGGCGAGGAGGAGCAGCGCGCCGCGGACGCGGTCGCCCTCGCCGCGAAGGGCCGCGCGGTCGCGCTGATCGGCTCCGGCGACGCGGGCGTGTACGCGATGGCGAGCCCGGCGCTGCAGCGGGCCGGGGCCGACGTCGAGGTCGTCGGCGTCCCCGGCGTGACCGCCGCGCTCGCCGCCGCCGCGCTGCTCGGCGCCCCGCTCGGGCACGACCACGTGCTCATCTCCCTGTCGGACCTGCACACCCCGTGGCCGGTCATCGAGAAGCGGATCGCGGCCGCCGCCGAGGCCGACCTCGTGACCTGCTTCTACAACCCGCGCAGCCGCGAGCGGCACTGGCAGCTCGCCGCCGCCCTGGACGCCTTCCGCGCCCAGCGCCCGCCCACCACCCCGGTCGGGGCCGTCCGCCAGGCCGCGCGGGCCGGGCAGCGGGTGTGGACGGCCCCGCTCTCCGAGTTCGACCCGACCGAGGTCGACATGCTCACGACCGTGGTCGTCGGGTCCTCGGCGACGCGGATGGTGGCGGGGCGGATGGTGACGCCCCGGGGCTACCGCTGGAGCTGAAGCGCGGCGCCCGCGCGCCCCGGCGTCACGCCCGGGTGAGGCCCGCGTCGGCCGTCGCTCGCCGGTGCGCCCCGAGGGCGACCAGCAGCGCCGCCGCCGTCAGCGCAACGCCGAACCACATGACGCTGCGGACCCCGAGGCCGTCCACGAGCAACCCGCCGAGGAACGCCGCCACCGCGATCGAGGTGTTGTACGCCAGCGTGTTCAGCGACATGGCGGCCTCGAACGTGTCGGGCGCCGCCCCCTGCGTCATGGCCAGCTGGGACAGCTGCACCACGCCGAACGCGATCCCCCAGGCGGCGAGCAGGGCGATCGCGGCGATCCGTCCGTCGCCCACGGCGAGCAGCGCCAGCAGCGATCCCACGAGCACCGCGCCGCCGACGACGAAGCCGACCCTCGGGCTGCGGGCCACGGTGAACCCGGCGACGTAGTTGCCGATGGCGCCCCCGGCCCCGAAGACCATCAGGGCCGCCGTGATGAAGGCGGGCGTGGCGGACGCCCCGCTCTCCAGGACCGGACGCACGAACGTGTACGCCCCGAAGTGGCCGAGCACGAACAGCACGACGGCGACCAGCACCAGGCGCAACCGCGCGTTGACCAGCGGCAGCCGGAAGACCTCCCGCACCGACACGGCGTTGTCCGACGGCAGCGACGGGACCGTGGCGGCGACCGCGGCGAGCACCAGCACGGCCAGGCCCGCCCAGATCAGGAACGTCGTCCGCCAGTCGGTGAGGCTCTCGACGATCGTCCCCAGCGGGATGCCCACCACCGTGGCGATCGAGATGCCCGACATCACGACGGCCGCGACCCGGCCCGCGTGGCGCTGCGGCACGATGCGCATCGCCATGCTCACGCCGATCGCCCAGAACACGCCGCTGGCGAACCCCATGACGAGCCGGGTGGTGAGCACCAGCGGGTAGTTCGGGGAGACCGCGGTGATCAGGTTGCCCGCGGCCAGCACCGCGAGCAGCGTGCACAGCAGCGCCCGGCGGTCGATGCGCCGGGTCCAGGCCACGAGGAACGGCACGCCGAGCCCGGCCGAAATGCCGTACAGGGTGACCATCAACCCGGCCGCCCCCACCGAGGTGCCCAGGCTCGAGCTCAACGGGGTCAGGAGACCGACGGGCATCAGCTCCGTCGTCAGGAACACGAACAGGCTGGCCGTGATCGCCGAGACCCCCGCCCACGGGCGCGGGTGTCGTTGCGTCGCCATCTTCTTCCTCTGATCGTTCGCAGGTGCAGGGTCTCGGGATCCCGAGTGAAGTCTCACCGCGGTCGATCAATGAGTCCAATGCATGCTCGTCATCTCATCGATCGCGAGAGAAGATCGATGGATGGAGCTCCAGCAGCTGCGCTACGTCGTCGCCGTCGCCGAGACGAACAGCTTCACGCGGGCCGCGCAGCGGTGCCTGGTCGTCCAGTCCGCGCTGAGCCACCAGATCGCGCGCCTGGAACGCGAGCTCGGGGCGCGGCTGTTCGAGCGCACCAGCCGCCGTGTGCGGCTCACCCCGGCGGGCGCGGCGTTCCTGCCGGCGGCCCGGCAATGCCTGGACGCCGCGGAGCGGGCGGCCGCCGAGGTCGCCGCGGCGGTCGGGGAGGTGCGCGGGCGGCTCACGGTCGGCGTGATCTCCACCGTCGCCGCGGTCGACGTCCCGCGGGCCCTGCGCGCGTTCCGCGAGCGCCACCCGCACGTGCGCGTCGGCGTGCGCGCGGGCCGCAGCGAGGAGCTCGTCGAACAGGTCGCCCGGGGAACGCTCGACGTCGCCTTCCTCGGGCTCCCGCCCACTGCGCGCCCGCAGGGCGTGGCGTCGCGCGAACTCGCCCGCGACCGGCTGGTCGCCCTGGTCGCGCCCGACCACCCCCTCGCCGCGGAGTCGTGGGTCGACCTGCGGCGGCTCGCGTCGGAGCCGTTCGTGGACCTGCCCGCCGGAAGTGCGGGGCGCGCCGAGTCCGACGAGGCGTTCGCGGCCGCCGGGCTCGACCGGGAGGTCGCCTACGAGGTGACCACCGCGTACCTGACCGCCCGGCTGGTCGAGCAGGGCCTCGGCGTCGCCCTGGTCCCGTCCGCCCACGCGCCGCAGCTCACCGGTGTCGTCCCGATCGAGGTCCGCGACGCCCCGGTCCGCGTCGAGCACGTCGCCTGGAGCCGGGACGGGCGCACCCCGGCGGCGACGGCCTTCCTCGACGTGATCGGCGTGCCGCCCGAGCCGGACGGGCTGCGACCTCGCGCACGGGACCGGATCGCGGGGCCCGCGCCGGGATAGGCTTCCCCGGCTGCGCGGGAACCCGGTGCGAACCCGGGGCGGTCCCGCCACTGTGACCCGTGAGCCCGGCTCGCGGGGAGCCAGACCTCGCGCGGCGTACCCACCACCGACCCCGTCCGGGCGTGGACACCCGGGGAGGAGAACCGTGAACGCGCGCGCCGCCGTGCACCCCATCGAGCAGGAGTCGTACGCGATCCTGCGCAGCAGGCTCGACACCTCCGACCTGCCGCCGCTCACCCGCGCGGTCGTCGAGCGCGTCGTGCACACCAGCGCCGACACCACGTGGGTCGGCGACCTGGTCACCGACGAGGACGCCCTGCGCGCCGGACGCGCGGCCCTGCTGGCCGGGGCGCCCCTGATCACCGACGTGCGGATGGTGGCCGCGGGCGTCACCGCGCGGCCCGCGGTGGTGGCGCTCGACCTCGCCGGGGAGCCTCAGGACGGGCTCACCCGGTCCGCGGCCGGGATCCGCGCCGCCGTCGCCCGGCACCCGGACGGCGCGGTGTGGGCGATCGGGAACGCGCCGACCGCCCTGCACGAGCTGGTGCGCTGCGCCGCCGAGGGGCTGGTGCGCACGCCGCTGGTGGTGGGGCTGCCGGTCGGGTTCGTCGGCGCGGTGGCCGCGAAGGCCGCGCTGCGCGGGTCGGGGTTGCCCGCGGTGAGCAACCGGAGCGAGCGGGGCGGGGCCGCCGTCGCGGCCGCCTCCGTGAACGCCCTGCTGTACGCCGACGACGAGGCGGTGCGCTGATGGCGCCGCCGCTGCTGCTGGTCGGCCACGGCACCGTCGACGCGACCGGGGTCGCGGAGTTCGTCGCGTTCACCGACCGCGTGCGCGGGCTCGTGGACGTCGACGTGGCCGGCGGGTTCATCGAGCTGTCCGCGCCGACCGTCCACCAGGCGTGGACCGAGCTGTCCGGGCGCGGGCACACCACGCTCGCCGCGGTGCCGATGGTGCTGGTCGCGGCCGGGCACGCGAAGGGCGACATCCCGGCCGCCCTGCAGCGCGAGGTCGTGCGCGACCCGGCCACCGGCTACCTCTTCGGCCGGCCGCTCGGCCCGCACCCGCTGCTGCAGGAGGTCGTCGCGGCCCGGGTCGGCGAGGTCGCGCCCGCCGAGGGCACCGCCGTGCTGCTCGTCGGCCGCGGATCGACCGACCCCGACGCCAACGCCGAGGTCTGCAAGGTCGCGCGACTGCTGCAGGAGGGCCGCGGCTACGAATTCGTCGAGCCCGCGTTCGTCTCGCTGACCGGCCCGGACGTGCCCGGCGGGCTCGCCCGCTGCCGGGCGCTCGGGGCACGGCGGGTGGTGGTGGCGCCGTACTTCCTGTTCGACGGCGTGCTGCCGCGCCGGGTGGGGGAGCAGGCCCGCGCGTTCGCCGCGCAGCACCCGGATCTCGACGTGCGGGTGGCCCGCCACATCGGCGACTGCCCCGAGCTCGCCCGGCTCGTGCTGGAGCGCTACCACGAGGCACTGCACGGCGACATCCGGATGAACTGCGACACCTGCGCCTACCGCGTCCTGCTGCCGGGGTTCGAGGACAAGCTGGGCGCGCCGCAGACCCCGCACCACCACCCCGACGACCCGGCGCACGGCCACGGTCACGGTTCTGGTCATGGCCATGGCCACGGACACGGGAACGGCCCCGGGCACGGACACGCGGTCGCGGGATGATGTCGCGCGTGGATCCCTATCTCGTCGGCCTGGACCTGGCCGGGCGCCGCGTGGTCGTGGTCGGCGGCGGCGCCGTCGCCCAGCGCCGCCTGGGCGGGCTGCTCGCAGCGGGGGCGGACGTCGAGGTCGTCGCGCCCGAGGTCACGCCGGCCGTCGAGGCGATGGCCACGGCGGGCGAGCTGCGCTGGACGGCGCGCGGGTTCCGCGCCGGCGACCTGGAGGGCGCGTGGTACGCGATCGCGTGCACCGACGACCCCGCGGTGAACGCGCGGGTGGGCGCCGAGGCACTGGAGCGGCGCGTGTTCTGCGTGCGCGCGGACGACGCCCCGCAGGGCACCGCGGTCACCCCGGCCGTCGGCAGCCACGACGGGCTCACCGTCGGCGTGCTCGCCGGGCGCAACCCGCGTCGCTCGGCCGCGGTGCGCACGGCGCTGGTGGAGGCCCTGCACGCCGGCGTCGTCGACGACGCCGCCGAGCCGGTGCGACCCGGGGTCGCGCTGGTCGGTGGCGGGCCGGGCGACCCGGAGCTGATCACCGTGCGCGGGCGGCGGCTGCTCTCGCGCGCCGACGTCGTGATCACCGACCGGCTCGGCCCGCGCGACCTGCTCGACCAGCTCGCCCCGCACGTCGAGGTCGTCGACGCGTCCAAGATCCCGTACGGGCGGGCGATGAACCAGGCGCGGATCAACGAGCTGTTGATCGAGCACGCCCGCGCCGGGAAGTTCGTGGTGCGGCTCAAGGGCGGCGACCCCTACGTGTTCGGTCGCGGCTTCGAGGAGGCGCTCGCCTGCGCCGAGGCCGGTGTGCCGGTCACCGTGGTGCCGGGGGTGACGAGCGCGTTCGCCGTCCCGGCCGTCGCCGACGTGCCGGTGAGCCACCGCGGGGTGGCGCACGAGATCGTGGTCGTGTCCGGGCACGTCGCACCGGACGACCCGCGCAGCCTCGTCGACTGGTCCGCGCTCGCCCGGCTGCGCGGCACGCTGGTGCTGCTCATGGCGGTGGAGCGGATCGGGGCGTTCGCGCAGGCGCTGATCGCGGGCGGCCGCCCGGCGGACACGCCGGTGGCCGTGGTGCAGGACGGCACGATGCGCATCCAGCGCAGCCTTCGCGCGACGCTCGCCACCGTGGCCGACGAGGTGCGCGAACAGGGGATCAACCCGCCCGCCGTGATCGTCATCGGGCCGGTGGCCGGCCTCGCCGACGGTGCCGTGACCGCGAACGGGTAGACCGGTCGCATGGCCGATCACCCCGCCGACCACGGGTCCCTGCTCGATCTCCCCGTCCGCGAGCTGCTCGACGCCGCGGCCGCGCGCACCCCGGCCCCCGGCGGGGGCGGGGCCGCCGCGCTCACCGCCGCGCTGGCCGCCGCGCTCACCGGCATGGCCGCCCGGTTCGCCGACGGCGCCGAGGCCGAGCGGGCGGCCGAGCGCGCCGACGAGCTGCGCGCCGCGCTCGCCCCGCTCGCCGACGCCGACGCCGCCGCGTACGGCGCCTACCTCGCCGCCCGGCGCCGTCCGCGCGACGACCCGGGCCGCGCCGACGCGATCGCCGCGGCCCGTCGCGAGACGGTCGGGGTGCCCGCGCGGATCACCGAGCTCGCCGGGGAGGTCGCCGGGATCGCCGCCGAGCTCGCCCGCAGCGGCAACCCCAATCTGCACGGCGACGCGACGGCCGCCGTCCACCTCGCCGCGGCCGCGGCGACGACCGCCGCCGAGCTGATCGCGGCGAACGTCACCGACGACCCGAAGGCCGGCGACACGGGGGAGGCCCAGCGGGACCGGGCCCGCGAGATCGCCGCCGGCGCCCGCGCGCTCGCCGAGGCGGCGCTCACCCGGGGCGCGGGGCGCGACTCGTGATGCGTCAGGAGATCTCCACCAGCTCGCCGGTCCGGCACGCTTCGGCGATGGCGAGCGTGACGCGCAGCGTCTCCACCGCGTCCCGTCCGGTGACGCGCGGGGCCGCCCCGCGGATCACGTCGCAGAAGTGGGCGAGCTGGCGTGCGAGCGGATCGGCGTCCTCGACCTCGACGACGGCCGCCTCGAACGGCTCCCACCAGGACGGCGCGCCGGGGTAGGTCGTGAGGCGCATCGTCGGCACTCTGAGCGACCCGCGTGTCCCGGCGATCACGTAGCAGTCGGCATCGGGCTGATGCGGGTAGGCGGCGTTCTCCGCGGACGTCAGCTCCCAGCTGAACGGCGCCGCGGCCGTGTCGGAGAGCAGGAACGTCCCCAGTGCGCCGCTCGCGAAGCGCAACACCACGGCGACGGTGTCCTCGACCGCGTGCCCGCGGGTGCCGTTCGCGGCCATGGCCTGCACCGCGAGGATCTCCCCGCAGACGGCCCGCAGGTCGTCCACCTCGTGGACCATGTTGATGAGGATCGGCCCGCCCCCGGGCTCGCGTCGCCACGGCGCGGCGTCGAAGTAGTCGTCGGGCTTGGAGAACAGGGCGCTGCCCTGCACGGCCACGACGCGCCCGAGGGTGCCCGCCGCCACCGTCCGAGCTGCGGCCTCCAGCAGCGGGCTGTAGCGGCGGTGGTGGCCGACGAGGAGCGGCACGCCCGCCTCCTCGGCCGCGTCGACGAGCCGCTGCGCGTCCTCGACCGTGTCGGCGATCGGCTTCTCGACGAGGACCGGAACGCCGCGCTCGACGCACTCGAGGGCGATCGGCACGTGCAGCCGGTTGGGCGCCGCGACGATCACACCGACGCCGTCGGTGCCCTCGGCCGCGAAGCACTCGCCGATGGAGTCGTGGTCGGACGCGGCCGCGGGGGCCGGGTCGACGACGGCGGCGAGCTCGCACTCCGGGCTCTGCCGGACGAGCTCGACGTGCCTGCGCCCGATGAGCCCGGCGCCGGCGACGACGATCCGGGGGAGGGTGCGGGGGAGCGGCATCAGACCGCCGCGGCCCGCAGCCGGGCGTAGTCCTCGGGCGACACCGGCGTGGCGTCCGCGGTCCCGAGGTCGTCGAGGGGGATGCGGAACGTCTCGCGGGCCGACCACGCCGCGGCGGCGGCCAGCACCGCGAACCCGAACGTGAAGCCGCCGACGATCAGCGGCACGTTCGACCCGGACGGCGCGACGACGGCGAAGACCGTCGGCATGAAGGCGGTGATCGCCGTGCCGATGTTCTGGGAGACCGCGAACCCGGTCACGCGGGTGCGGGTCGGGAACAGCTCCTGGTAGAAGGCGGGGAAGATCGCGTTGTAGCCCTGGTACACCACGCCCCACATCAGGATGGCGAGCACGAACGCGAGCACGACGTCGCCCCGGCTGACCGCCCACAGGTACGCGAACGAGAGGGCGCCCGAGCCGAGCGAACCCACGATGATGCAGGGGCGGCGCCCGATGCGATCGCTGAGGTCGCCGACGAACGGGATGAGCAGCACGGCGACGACGTTGCCGACCACGGAGATCCACAGATAGGTGGTCGCGCTGAAGCCGAGCCCGTACGCCTTGCTGGTGGCGTAGCTGGCCCCGAACACGGTGGTGGTCGTCGGCACGATGTTCATCAGCGCCATCAGGACCACGCGCAGCACGTCGCGGCCGTTCTCGCGGACGACCTGCACGATCGGCGCCTTCGGCACCGCGTTCTGCTCCTGCTCGGCGCGGAACGCCGGGGTCTCGTCCACGCGGCGCCGGACGAGGTAGCCGGCGACCACCACCAGGGCGCTGAGCAGGAACGGAACCCGCCAACCCCAGGCCTGGAACGCGTCGGCGGGCAGCAGCGCGGACATCGGGAGGAACACCGCGGCCGCGAGGATCTGCCCCGCCTGCACGCCCTGGAGGGTGAAGCTCGCGTAGAAGCCGCGGCGCCCGAACGGCGCGTGCTCGACGATCATGGCGCTGGCGCCTGAGATCTCGCCGCCGACGGCGAACCCCTGGATCAGCCGCAGGACCACCAACAGGGCCGGGGCCGGCACGCCGACCGACTCGTACGTGGGCAACAGCGCCACGAGGAACGTCGAGACGCCCATCATCAACATGCACAGCACCAGGACGTTCTTGCGGCCGTGCTTGTCGCCCCAGTGGCCGAGCACGAACGCTCCGAGCGGGCGTGCGACGTAGCCGACGCCGAACGTCGCGAGGGAGGCGACGACGCCGACCGCGGGGTCGCCCTGGGGGAAGAAGATCGCCGGGAACACCAGTGCGGCGGCCTGGGCGTAGATGAAGAAGTCGTAGTACTCGAGCGCGCTGCCGACCCACCCGCTGGCCGCTGCCTTCCTCGGGGAGCGTTCCACGGTCCTCTCCTTCGAAGCGTCGGGTGCGCGCGTGCGTGGTGCGGCTGGGGAGAGGCTAAGGGGCCCCGGGGGAACGTGATCACGGCCCACCGCCCGCCTGTGCCGGACACGGGCGCGCGGCGCCGGTCGGGTGGAGATCGGACGGAGGAGGGTCGGCATCCTCACGACGCGTTGACCGGCGTACCCGCGGTGTGTTCCAGTTGCCGCGACGACGGTGCAGGAAGCCGGTGCGAGTCCGGCGCGGTCCCGCCACTGTGACCGGGGCGACCCGGGAGCCAGACCCTCGCCGTCGTCCACAACTCCGCCGAGCAGAGGGCGCGGACCCTCGAGGAGGAAACGCCGATGACGCAGCCCGTGCTGCTGCTCTCCACCGCCGACACGGAGCTGCTGGCCGCCCGCAGCTCCGGGGCGCTCTACCGCACCGCCAACCCGTCGCGCGTCGACCCCGAGGGGCTGCCCCCGCTGCTGGACGGCGTCGCCGTCGTGGTGCTGCGGCTGCTGGGCGGGCGCCGGGCCTGGCCGGAGGGCGTGGACGCGCTGATCGCGTCCGGGCTGCCGGTCGTGCTGCTGGGCGGGGAGGCCGCCCCCGACGCCGAGCTGATGGCCGCGTCGACCGTCCCCGCGGGCGTCGCCTCCGAGGCGCTCGCCTACCTCGCCGCGGGTGGCACCGCCAACCTGCGGCAGCTGCACCGGTTCCTGTGCGACACCGTGCTGCTCACCGGCGAGGGCTTCGACCCGCCCACCCCGATGCCGGAGTTCGGCCTGCACGGCGATCGGCGCCAGGACCCGGACCGGCCGACGGTCGGCGTGGTCTTCTACCGGGCGCACGAGCTGTCGGGCAACACGGCGTTCGTCGACGTGCTGTGCGACGCGATCGAGGCGCGCGGCGCCAACGCGCTGCCGGTCTTCTGCGGCTCCCTCCGCGGCGCGCAGCCCGAGCTGATGGAGCTGCTGGGCCGGGCCGACGCGCTGGTCGCGACCGTGCTGGCGGCGGGCGGGACGGTCGCAGCGGACGCGAGCGCGGGCGGCGAGGAGGACTCGTGGGACGCGGGCGCGCTCGCCGCCCTCGACGTCCCCGTGCTGCAGGGGCTGTGCCTGACCACCCCGCGCGCCACGTGGGCGGAGTCCGACGCGGCGCTGTCGCCGATGGACGCGGCGATGCAGGTGGCGATCCCCGAGTTCGACGGCCGGTTGATCACGGTGCCGTTCTCGTTCAAGGAGGCTCTGCCGGCTCCCGAGGGGCCGGGCGACGACATCCCCGTCTACGTCGCCGACCCCGAGCGGGCGGGCCGGTTGGCCGGGCTCGCGGTGCGGCACGCCCGGCTGCACGCCACGCCGGTGGCGGAGCGCAAGCTGGCGGTGGTGCTGTCGAGCTACCCGACCAAGCACTCCCGGGTCGGCAACGCCGTCGGGTTGGACACCCCGGCGTCGGCGGTCGTGCTGCTGCGGGCGCTGCGCGAGGCCGGCTACACGGTCGGGGAATTCCCGGCGGACCCCGACGAGCTGATCCACGCGCTCATCGCCGCGGGCGGCCACGACGTCGAGTGGCTCACCGAGGAGCAGATGGCGGCCGCGCAGGCCCGCGTCCCGCTCGCGGACTACCGCCGCTGGTTCGACGCGCTGCCGCCCGCGCTCGCCGACGGCATGCGGGAGCACTGGGGCGACCCGCCCGGCTCGCTCTACGTGGACCGGGACGAGATCGTGCTGGCCTCGCTGCGGTTCGGCAACGTCGTGCTGATGATCCAGCCGCCGCGCGGGTTCGGGGAGAACCCGGTGGCGATCTACCACGACCCGGACCTGCCCCCGTCGCACCACTACCTGGCCGCCTACCGCTGGCTGGACGAGGTCTTCGGCGCCGACGCGGTGATCCACCTCGGCAAGCACGGCACCCTCGAGTGGCTGCCCGGCAAGGGCCTCGGCCTCGCCGCCGAGGACGCCCCGGACGCCGTGCTCGGCGAGCTGCCGCTGGTCTACCCGTTCATCGTCAACGACCCGGGGGAGGGCACCCAGGCCAAGCGGCGCGGCCACGCCGTGGTCGTCGACCACCTGGTGCCGCCCATGGCCCGCGCCGACACCTACGGCGAGATCGCCAAGCTCGAGCAGCTCCTCGACGAGTACGCCACCGTCCAGGCCATGGACCCGGCGAAGCTGCCCGCCCTGCGCACGCAGATCTGGGAGGTGGTGACCGCCGCCCAGCTGCACCACGACCTGCACGTGGACACCGCGCCGGGCGAGGAGGACTTCGACGAGTTCATCCTGCACATCGACGGCTACCTCTGCGAGATCAAGGACGTCCAGATCCGCGACGGCCTGCACGTCCTCGGGGCGCCGCCGCGGGACGAGGCCCAGGTCAACCTGGTGCTCGCGATCCTGCGGGCGAGCCAGGTCTGGGGTGGGAGGACGGCGCTGCCGGGCCTGCGGGCCGCGCTCGCCGCCTGGGCAGGCCTGGACGAGCAGGCGCTGCTGGCGAACCCCGGCGCCCAGGTTCAGGAAAGCCACATTCATGAACGTGGGCTTCATGAATGTGGCTTTCCTGAAGCGCGGCGGCAGCGCCTCCTCGCCGTCGCCCCCGGCCCCGCCGTCACCGGCGCCGACATGGTCGACGTCCTCGAGGGCGTGGCCCGGGCCCTGGTCACCGGCGTGCAGGAGCGCGGGTGGGCCGAGCCCGCCGCCGTCTGCGCCGAGCTCCTGGGCGAGGAGATCCCCGACGTCGTGGCGGTGCTCGAGTTCGGCTGCCGCGAGGTGGTGCCCCGGCTGGAGCGCACCACCGACGAGGTCACCGCCGCGCTGCACGCCCTCGACGGCGGGTACGTGCCCGCCGGGCCGTCCGGGTCCCCGACCCGCGGCCTGGTCAACGTGCTGCCGACCGGGCGGAACTTCTACTCGGTCGACCCGAAGGCGATCCCGTCGCGCAGCGCGTGGGCCATCGGCTCGGCGCTCGCCGACTCCCTCGTCGCCCGCCACCTCGCCGACACCGGCACCTACCCGCGCAGCGTCGGGCTCACCGTGTGGGGCACCAGCGCCATGCGCACCCAGGGCGACGACCTCGCCGAGATCCTCGCGCTCATCGGCTGCCGCCCGACGTGGGACGACGCCTCGCGCCGGGTCACCGGGTTCGAGGTCGTGCCGCTCGAGGAGCTGGGCCGGCCGCGCATCGACGTCACCGTCCGCATCTCCGGGTTCTTCCGCGACGCGTTCCCGCACGTGATCAACCTGATCGACGACGCGATCCGCACCGTCGCCGACCTGGACGAGCCGCCCGAGCAGAACTACCTGCGCGCCCACGTCGAGGAGGACGCCGCCCGGCACGGCGACCGCCGCCGCGCCACGTCGCGGATCTTCGGCTCGAAGCCGGGCGCGTACGGGGCGGGCCTGCTGCCGCTGATCGACGCCCGCAACTGGCGCAGCGACGCCGACCTCGCCGAGGTCTACGCGGTCTGGGGCGGCTACGCCTACGGCCGCGGCCTCGACGGCCGCGAGGCGCGCGCCGACATGGAGGCCTCGTTCCGCCGGATCGCGGTCGCGGCGAAGAACCAGGACACCCGTGAGCACGACATCGTCGACTCCGACGACTACTTCCAGTACCACGGCGGGATGGTGGCGATGGTGCGCGCGCTCACCGGCCGCTCACCCGCCGCGTACGTCGGCGACTCCGCGGTGCCGCAGGCGGTGAAGACCCGCACGCTGGCCGAGGAGACCAAGCGGGTCTTCCGCGCCCGCGTGGTGAACCCGAAGTGGATCGCCGCGATGCGCCGGCACGGCTACAAGGGCGCGTTCGAGCTCGCGGCCACCGTCGACTACCTGTTCGGCTACGACGCCACCGCGGGCGTGGTCGACGACTGGATGTACGGCCAGCTGGCCGAGAGCTACGTGTTCGACGAGACGACCCGGGCGTTCCTGGAGAAGTCGAACCCGTGGGCGCTGCGGGGGATCACCGAGCGGCTGCTGGAGGCGGCCGACCGCGGCATGTGGGCCAAGCCCGACGACGCCGTGCTCGACCGGCTCCGCCAGACCTACCTCGACCTCGAGGGCGACCTCGAAGGCGACCTGGAGGGGGAGCGGTGAACACGCTGGTCGGGGTGGGTGTGGGGCCCGGCGACCCGGAGCTCGTCACCGTCAAGGCGGCCAACCTGCTGGCCAAGGCCGACATCGTGTTCGTGCCCGTCGCCGACACCGGGGAGACGGGCCGGGCCGAGCAGACCGTCCTGTACTACGCCGAGGCGTGGCGCGTGGAGCGCGTCGTGTTCGCGCTGCACGACCGCGAGCACACCGAACGCCGCGAGCGCGCGTGGGACGCCGCGGCTGCGCAGGTCGCGGCCTGGTTCGCCGCGCACCCGGGCGGCACCGCCGTGTTCGCGACCATCGGCGACCCGTGCGTCTACTCCACGTTCAGCTACCTCGCCGCCTCCGTGCGCGGGGTGCTCGGCGAGCTGGACGTGCAGCTCGTGCCGGGGATCACCGCGATGCAGGACCTCGCCGCGCGCTCCGGGACGCCGCTGGTGGAGGGCCGCGAGCCGCTCTCGCTGTTCCCGATGACCGCCGGCCCGGAGCGGTTCCGCGCCGCCCTGGAGCGCGGCGACGCGGTGGCCGCGTACAAGTTCGGCCGGATGCTGCCCGAGACCCTCGCCGTGCTCCGCGAGACCGGCCGCATCGACGAGGCCGTCTACGGCGCGGGCCTCGGCCTGCCCGAGGAGGACATCCGTCCCGCGGCCGAGCTCGACCCGGACGAGGAGGGCCCGTACCTGTCGACCCTGATCGTCCCGCCGAAGCGGACGGGCCGCGGCGGCTCCCTGTGAGCGGTCCCGGTTTCTACGAGGTGGTGCACGCCCGTCGGGACGTGCGGTCCGGGTTTCGGCCCGACCCGGTGGACGACGCCGTGCTCAGCCGGGTGCTGGAGGCCGCGCACGCGGCGCCGTCGGTCGGGTTCTCCCAGCCGTGGGACTTCCTCGTGCTGCGCGACCGCGCGATCCGGGAACGGGTTCACGCGCACGTCGCCGCGGCCCGCGCGGCGTACGCCGCGTCGCTGCCCGCCGCGCGGGCGGCCGCCTTCCGCGACCTCAAGGTCGAGGCGATCCTCGACACCCCGCTCAACATCGCGGTGACCTGCGACCCCACCCGCGGCGGGAGGCACGTCCTCGGCCGCCACACCCAGCCGCGGACCGCGCCGTACTCGGTGGTGGGCGCCGTGCAGAACCTGTGGCTCGCCGCGCGGGCGGAGGGCCTCGGCGTGGGCTGGGTCAGCTTCGGCGACGAACGGGAGCTCGCCGCGCTGCTGGGCCTGCCGCCGCACGTGGAGCTGGTCGCCTACCTCTGCGTCGGGCACGTCGACGACTTCCCCGACGAGCCGGAGCTCGCCACCGCGGGGTGGGCGCGCCGCCGCCCGCTGCGCTGGGCGGTCCACCACGACACCTACGGCCGCCGCGGCCTGCCCGGGGAGGAACCGATGGACCTGCTCGCCGAGACGGTCGCCGCGATCACGCCCCCGGACGCGGCCGCGCGCGCCGCCGCCGTGGAACGCCTCGACCGGATGACGAAGCCGCGCGGCGCGCTGGGGCGGGTCGAGGACCTCGCCGTCGCGCTCGCCGGGATCGCGGGTGCCTGCCCGCCGCCGGTGCCCGAACCCGCGGCGGTGGCCGTGTTCGCCGCCGACCACGGCGTGCACGCGCACGGGGTGACGCCGTGGCCGCAGGAGGTCACCGCGCAGATGGTGGCGAACTTCCTCGCCGGGGGAGCGGTGGTGAACGCCTTCGCCCGTCGGGTGGGGGCCGAGGTGTGCGTGGTCGACGTCGGCGTCGCGGCGCCGCTGGACCCGGCGCCCGGCCTCGTCCCGCGCCGGGTCGCCGACGGCACCGCCGACCTCGCCACCGGCCCCGCGCTCACCCGCGAGCAGGCCCGCGCCGCCGTCGAGGTGGGCATCGAGACGGCGCGCGACCTCGTCGCCGCCGGGAACCGCTGCCTCGTGACCGGCGACATGGGCATCGCCAACACCACCGCGGCCGCGGCCCTGATCAGCGCGTTCACCGGGGCCGACGCGGGCGAGGTGACGGGGCGGGGCACCGGCGTCGACGACGCCACGCTGGCCCGCAAGACGTCCGTGGTGGCCGCCGCGATCGCTCTGCACCGCCCGGACCCGGCCGACCCGCTCGGGGTGCTGGCCGCCGTCGGCGGCCTCGAGCACGCGGCGCTCGCCGGGTTCCTGCTCGGTGGGGCCGCGTTGCGCGTCCCGGTGCTGCTCGACGGCGTGAACGCCGGTGCAGCCGCCCTCGCCGCGGCCGCCTTCGCCCCGCACGCCCGGACGTTCTGGGTGGCCGGGCACCGCTCGGCCGAGCCCGGGCACGCCCGCGCCCTGGCGCACCTGGGCCTCGACCCGCTGCTGGACCTCGGCATGCGCCTCGGCGAGGGCACCGGAGCCCTGCTCGCCCTCCCGGTCCTGCAGAGCGCCGCGCAGGCGCTGCAGGACGTCGCGACGTTCGACGCCGCGGGCGTCACCGACAAGACCCGCTAGCGCCCCTCGGCGCCGGTGTCAGTGGCCGGGCAGGGCGGTTGGCGGGGTGGGCGCCGCCGGCGCGGGCACGCCACGGCGCCGCAGCGCGTGCCACGAGACCCGCACCAGCTGCACGGCCAGCGCGGCGACCACGGCGACGTCGAAGGCGAGCACCATGCGCTGCAGGACCCCGCCGACGTCGACCGGTCCGAAGATGCCGGGCACGACGTCGTCGAGCCTGCTGACCACGTAGGCCACGGCCAGCACGGCCGCGGCGATGGAGAGCGTGCGGACCGTGGAGACCACCGGGCGCCACTCCGGGTACTCGGCCAGCCGGGCCGCCGCGGCGAGCCCGGCGAACGACAGCAACGCGAGGATGCCGGCCCCGGCGAACTGGTGCACCCAGCCGCCGAAGGTCAGGATGCGCGGCGAGTCGTCGGCGGGGAAGACCGCGGCGAGCACCAGGCACGTCGCCCACACCGCGAGCAGCACCGTCGGGCGGCCCGCCATCCGCACGCCGGAGCGCGCCATCCCGACCAGCACGGCGAGCGCCCCGACCGCCAGCGCCACCGCCGCGGAGAAGAACAGCTGCTCGCCGCCGTCGACGAACGCGTAGTAGCTGAGCGGGACCGAGATCGGGTCGACCTCGCGGAAGTAGGTCACGCCGAGGTAGACCATGATGATCGTCGATCGCGCGATCGCGAGAAGCGCGAGCACGGCGAGAAGAAGCGTCGCGACGCCCAGCCGGCCCGAACGCTCCACACCCCCCATTCCTGCTCCCCATCCGCTGATCCTTTGATCAAGCGAACGCGGTGCGTCGGGCCGGGTGTTCCGTGTTCTTCGTTACGCGTTCCCGGTGGCGCTTCGGTGGCGCGTTCTCGGTGGCGCGTTCTCGGTGGCGCGGCCCGTCAGGCCGATCGGTCCACCGAGGCCGGGGACGTGGACTCGAGCGCCTCCACGAGGTGCTCGACCGTGATCGGCCCGTGGTACATCTCGCCGTTGACGAAGAACGTGGGCGTGCCGCGCACCCCGCTGCGGACGCCGGAGTTGAAATCGGCCTCCACGCGGTCCTCGACGAACCGGGTGGCGGGCCAGGTGACCTTCTCCGGCGGGACGCCGATCTCCTCGGCGTAGCGGCGCAGGTCCGCCTGCCGCAGCCGCGGCTCGTCGCCGGAGTAGAGCTTGGCGTGCATCGCCCAGAACTGCCCCTTGAGCGCGGCGCCCTCGGCCGCGACGGCCGCCGAGAGCGCGAAGGGGTGCAGCTCGGCCAGGGGGAAGTGCCGGAAAGCGAACACGAGCCGGTCGCCGAGGCGCCGGCGCACCTCCTCGACCACGGGGTAGGCGCGGCGGCAATACGGGCACTCGAAGTCGCCGTACTCCACGAGGGTCAGCTCGGAGCCGAGCACTCCCAGCAGGTGGTCGTAGCTGCCGACCCGGGGTACGAGCGGCATCGTGCCTCCCTGACGGCTGATCGGGGCATAACGCACGAAGTGGCAGGATCACGTCGTGACGGTGACGACCTTAGCCGAGCGCGGTGACCTGAGCCGGGCTGCGCGCGACTTCCTGCGCACCGAGTCCGGGTCGGCGGTGCTGCTGCTGTCGGCGGCCGTGCTCGCTCTGGCCTGGGCGAACCTGGGGTGGGGTTACGAGGATTTCTGGCACACCGAGTTCGCGATCACCTTCGGTGACACCTCGCTCGCCCTCGACCTGCGGCACTGGGTCAACGACGGGTTGATGGTGCTGTTCTTCTTCAGCGTCGGGCTGGAGATCTCGCGGGAGATGGTGCTCGGCGAGCTGCGCGGGTTCCGCGCGCTGGCCGCCCCGGCCGCGGCGGCGATCGGCGGGCTCACCGTGCCCGCGCTGCTGTTCCTGGCGTTCAACGCGGGCGGCCCGGCGGCCGGGGCGTGGGGGATCGCGATCTCCACCGACACCGCCGTGGTGATCGGCGTGCTGGCGCTGGTCGGTCCGCGCTGCCCGGACCAGCTGCGGGTCTTCCTGCTAGCGCTGGCGATCGTCGACGACATCGGCGCCGTGGCTGCGATCGCGCTCTTCTACACCGAAGACCTGCAGATGACCCCGCTGCTGCTGGCGCTGGTGCTGTTCGTCGCGCTGCTGGCGCTGCGGTTCGCGCCGTTCTGGCGCACCCCGGTCTACGTGCTGATCGGGGTGGTCATGTGGCTCGCGGTGCTCGACTCGGGCGTCCACCCGAGCGTGGTCGGCGTCGTGATGGGGCTCTTGGTCAACGCCTACGCCCCGCGGCCGCGCGACGTGATGCGGGCGCAGGTGCTGGGCACCAGCTTCCTGCTCGACCCCAGCCCGGAGCGCGCGCTGGCGGCGCAGGCGGCGGTCACCGAGGCGGTGTCGCCCAACGAGCGGCTGCAGCTGCGCATCCAGCCGTGGAGCAGCTACGTGATCGTCCCGGTGTTCGTGCTCGCCAACGCCGGCGTCGTGCTCACCGGCGAGACCCTCGCCGCTGCGTTCACCTCGCCGGTGACCTGGGGCATCATCGTCGGTCTCACCGTCGGCAAGCTGGTCGGCGTCACCGCGGGCACCTGGGTGGCGTTGCGCACCGGGATCGGGCGGGTGCCCGACACCCTGCGCTGGGGCCAGCTGGTCGGCGGCGCCGGGCTCGCCGGCATCGGGTTCACCGTGGCCCTGTTCGTCACCGAGCTCGCCCTCGACGACGAGCACCTGGTGACCGACGCGAAGATCGGCATCCTGACCGGGTCGCTGCTCGCGGCGCTGCTGGGCTGGCTCGTCTTCCGCCTGGCCGGCGAGCGGGGCGGCCAGTGCGCGCCCAGCGGCCTGCCGGTGCTGCCGCCCCGGCCGTGGCGGCCGCCGGAGTGACGCCGGGCCCGCTCCCGCCGGTCAGGCCAGGCTGCCGAGCGGGTCGGCCCGGCTGAGGTCCGGGTCGTCCGCGCGCAGCGTGCGGGCCTTGCCCGGGCCGGTGGAGCGCGTCTCGAACCGCACCGTGACCCGCCCGTGCCCCGCGCCCTGCACCCACCCGTGCCCGTACTCGGGGTGGGTGACGTCGTCGCCCGGCCGCCACGGGCGCTCGGCGGACCGGTCGTCCGCGCGCGGCGTCGACTGCTCCGCCGGTTCGACGGGACCGGCCGCAGGTTCCGCGGCGGGCTCGGCGGCCGCAGGTTCGAAGAGCGCGGGCGGCGGGTCGTCGGTGAGCCCGGCGAGCGACACCCCGATCAGCCGGACCCCGCCCTCGGGAACCGCGGCGCGGGCCAGCCGCTGCGCGACCGCGGTGAGGGTGGCGAGGTCGGCGCTCGCGACCGTCGACGTCTCCGAGCGGCTGGACGTGGTGAAGTCGGCGCTGCGCACCTTCACCGTGACGGTGCGCGCCGCGCGCCCGGCCGCCACCAGCCTGCGGTGCGCCGCCTCGGTCATCCGCGCGACCGCGTCGTGGACCGCGGTCATCGCGGTGAGGTCGGTGTCGAAGGTGGTCTCGGCGCTGACCTGCTTGGCCGCGCCGCGCGGCGCCACCGGGCGCTCGTCGATGCCGCGGGCGAGGCGGTGCAGCTCCGTGCCGATCGCCGTGCCGAGCAGGCCGTGGACCTCCCTCAGGTCCATCGCCGCGAGCTGGCCGATCGTGTGGACCCCGAGCTTGCGCAGCCCGGCCTCGGCGACCGGCCCGACGCCCCACAGCGAGCGGACCGGCAGCGGGTCGAGCACCGCCCGCTCCTCCTCGGGCACGATGACCCGCAGCCCGTCGGGCTTGGCCAGCTCCGAGGCGATCTTCGCCAGCTGCTTGCCCGACCCGGCGCCCACGGACGCGGGCAGCCCGGTCGCGGCGCGCACGTCGGCCCGCAGCCGGGTGCCGAACCGCTCCACCTCCTGCGGCGACGCGCCGGCCAGCGCGGGCGGCTCGAGGAACGCCTCGTCGATCGACACCGGCTCCAGCACGGGGGAGGCGTCGGCGAGGATCGCCATCACCCGCGAGCTCAGCTCCTTGTAGAGGGTGAACCGCGCCGGGAGCACGACGGCGTGCGGGCAGAGCCGCCGCGCCTGCCCCATCGGCATCGCCGAGCGCGCCCCGAACGCCCGCGCCTGGTAGCTGGCGCCCGCCACCACCGCGCGTGGCCCGAGCCCGCCCACCAGCACCGGCCGCTCTCGCAGCGTGGGGCGGGTGAGCTGCTCGGCCGCGGCGAAGAACGCGTCCATGTCCAGGTGCAGGACCCAGCGCGCGGTCACCGTGTCATCCTCCCCGGCGCCATTTTTCCTGGACGGACCGACAACCCGGCCCGTAGCGTCCGGTAGTCGTGGCAACCGCAGAGACCAGCCAGGGCCTCACCACCGAGATCACCACCGAGATCACCACCGTCGAGGAGCTGGAAGCCCTCGTCGGTACGCCCCAGCAGGCGGTGCGCGACAAGGTCCGCCCGTCGCTCGACCCGATCGACCGCATGTGGCTCGCCCACTCCCCGCTCTGCCTGGTCGGCACGAGCGACGCCGCGGGCAACCTGGACGTCTCCCCGAAGGGCGACCCGGCCGGGCGGCTCGCCCACGTGGTCGACGACCGCACCATCGTCATCGCCGAGCGCCCCGGCAACCGCCGCGTCGACGGGTACCGCAACATCCTCACCAACCCGCACGTCGGGCTGCTGTTCCTCGTCCCGGGCCGCGGCGACACCCTGCGGATCAACGGGCGGGCGCGGCTGCTGCGCGACGCCCCGTACTTCGACGAGCTGGTCGTGAAGGGCCACCGGCCGGTGCTCGCCCTCGAGGTGGCGATCGAGGAGGTCTTCTACCACTGCGCGAAGGCGTTCATGCGGGCTCAGCTGTGGGAGCCGGAGACCTGGGACCCCGAGGCGCTCCCCTCCACGGCGCGCATCGCGAAGGCCCTGGTCCGCAAGGACGCACCGCTCGAGGAGCTCGAGCGGTACTACGGGCCCTCCTACGCCGAGCGGCTCTACAAGGCCTGAGCGGCGAGCAGCCCGTCCCCGCGCTCCTCGGTGATCTCCGGCCGGTCCCCGCTGCCCGCGACGGCGGCGCGGTAGCCGGGTGCGGGGTGCAGCTCGGCGACCCACAGCGGGTCGCGCGGCGCGTCGTCGCCGGTCCAGTCCAGCACGCCGTCCGGCCCGAGGGTGATCGCCGACATCGGGGTGGACAGCCCCGTGCCCACCGCCTTGAGCAGCGCCTCCTTGCGCGTCCACAGCGTGAAGAAGGCATCGGCGTCGGCCGCGGTCTCCCGCGCTGAGCAGACGTGGGCGAGCATGCCGTCCAGGTCGGCGAGCTCGCGGACCCGCTCGACGTCGAGCCCGACCGCGCCCGCGGGGTGCACCGCGACGCCGACGAGGTCGCCCGCGTGCGTGAGGGAGAACCCCGGGCCGCCGGGCAGCACGGGCTTGCCGTGCTGGGCGCCGCAGCGGCAGGTGCGGTCGAACACCAGCGCGGCGGGCGGCGCGCCGACGGCGTCGGCGAGCACCAGCCGCACCAGGGCGTGCGCGGCGAGGTAGCGGGCCTGATCGGCGGGTTTGCGGAAGCGGGTGAGCCGCTCGCGCTCGTGGCCGTCGAGCACCGCGACCAGCCCAGGGGCGTCCGCGGGCGCCACCGGGGCGGCCCACCACACGACGGCCATGCTGCGGGCCTTCCTCAGGGTTTGCGGCCGACGCCGCCGTAGGCGTCGATCTGCTCGACCCGGCCGATCTCGACGCCGTCCGGTCGCCACTCGGTGATCGGCACGACCCCCGGCTCGACCAGCTCCGTGCCGGTGAACCAGCCGCGGACCTCCTCGACCGTGCGCAGCTGGTAGGGCGATCCCATGTCGGCCTGCGCCTGGGCGCTCTTGACGGCCGCCTCGCTGGTGCTGGTGCCGTCCCACATCGTCAGGTAGCTGCCCGACGGCACGGCGCCGAGCACGCGGGAGACGATCGACCGCGTCACCGCGTAGTCCGGTTCGTAGCCGAACACCCCCATGAACATGACGCCGACCGGCTGCGAGAGGTCCAGCACCCCGCCGGCCTGCTCGACGATGCGCTCCGGTTCGTGGTAGTCGGCGTGGACGTAGGTGGTGACGCCCTCGGGGGTGGTGTTGACCAGGAGCGCCCTGGCGTGCGCGAGCACCAGCGGGTCGTTGTCGACGTAGACGATCTTGGCGTCGGGTGCGACGGACTGGGCCACCTCGTGGGTGTTCTGCATCGTGGGCAGCCCGGTGCCGATGTCGAGGAACTGGCGGACCCCGGCCTCGGCCGCCAGGAAGCGGACGGCGCGGATCAGGAAGTGGCGCGACTTCACCGCCATGTCCGCGATCTGCGGGTACATCGCTCGCACCGCGTCGCCGATCTCCCGGTCGGCGGCGTAGTTGTCCTTGCCGCCCAACCAGTAGTTCCAGATGCGCGCCCCGTGCGGGACGTCGGTGCGGATCTCCGGCAGGGGTTGCTCGGTCACGGTCGCGACCGTAGCGCACGGACCGCGGTCGCGATCACGTGTTCGCGCCCGCCGCATGACCTCCGAGGTGATCGACCCCGACACCCGCGCGCGGCGAGGCTTCCTCCCGTCAGCGAACGACGGGGAGGACCACAGATGACCACCGCAACCCTTGCCACCGCCGCCGTGCAGCGCTACCTGGCGGCCTGGAACGCGACCGATCCGGCCGAGCGGCGTGCGGCGGTCGAGGCGGCGTTCGCCCCGGACGCGCGCTACGTCGACCCGCTCGCCGACGTGACCGGCACCGAGGCGCTCGACGCCCTGATCGCGGGCGTGCACCAGCAGTTCCCCGGCATGCGGTTCGTCCCGGTCGGGGACGTGGACGCCCACCACGACGTCTGCCGGTTCCGCTGGGGCCTCGGCCCGGAGGGTGCCCAGCCCGTCGTGATCGGGTTCGACGTGGCGACCGTGGGCCCCGACGGGCGCATCACCGGCGTGCAGGGCTTCCTCGACAAGGTGCCGGCAGGCGCCTGATCAGCGCGGTGCCGGTAGGTGCCTGATCAGCGCGGTGCCGGCAGGTGCCTGATCAGCGCGCGGCCCACGCCGGCGGCACCCAGACCTCGTCGCCCGGCGCCTCCGCCCGCCGCATCCGCAGGTAGCGGCGCAGCGCGCGGAGCGCCGGGTGCGGGTTGTCGGCGCGCCGGACCAGCGACATCGGGTGGACCGGCGCCGGGCCGCGCACCGGGATCCGGCGCGGGTCGTAGCGGTCCGGCCACAGGTAGCGGGAGCGCTCCCCGACCAGCGTCGCGAGCTGCGGGAGTCGGCGATCTCGGCGAGCAGCGACTCGCCACCGAATGCGGACCGGAGGACGTCGACGGTCTCGATCGGTGGGGCTGCCGCTGGGCGGTGCGGCGGTCGGCCTGTTCGGGCCGGTGATCACCGTGCCCGCCGACGCGTGCAGCCACCTGCTCTCGGCGGCCGGCATCACCGCGGTCCGCCGCCGGGAAGCCCCACGGCGAGGTCCGATGGCCGACCGGCGCGTGGCCGAGCTGCTCGACGGCTCTCGGCACATCCTGACCCACCCGGGCCTGCGCGCGCTCCACGCCAACCACCTGCTCGTGGCCGGGCTGATCACGGCCCCGGAGCCGCTGCCGGCCGCCGCGTCGTCATGCCGAGGATGATCGCCCGCCCCGCAAGGCCGACGACCGGGCAGCTGGACGAGGCTGCCCGGTCGCCCGCCCGGCGCCGCGCCCCCGCCTCGCGGGGTCGCTGAGGCGGGAACGGCGGCGCCGCGCTGGATCACCCGGTGCGCCACACCGGGATGATCCGACGGCCCTGCGCAGGGCGGGCGCGCCCCGAGGAGCTCGCGTGGATGGCTCCACTCGGGGCGGACTTGCCCGCACGGCCGCGCCGGGCCGCCCGGTTGGCCGGCGCCGCGTCGGCGCCGGCGGGCTTCACTCCACCTGCCGGCGCGAGCTCGGCGGCGGAAAGCAGGGACGAGAGCAACGGATCACGCAAGGGATGCCTCCTGCAGAAGACGGGGCCGGCGCAGCAGAGCCGGGGCGGCGCCGGATCTCATCCAGTGCCGGCCGGGTGGCTGGGACGGGTGGTGCCGCGGTGGCGGCCGTCGCTACAGGCGCATGGGCAGAACGGTAGGCCGGTGGTGGTGGGTGCGCGAGCGATTTATCGGGGGTGCCGGTCTGGCGGGTTCCGCGGGACTCGATCCCGGTTGACCCGGCTGCCGATGGGCGCGCCTGGTCGCCTCGCCGGTCCCGGCGCTGGCTGCCGAGTTGGCGCCTTCGCTGCGAGTGGTCCGGTGCACGCCGGGTTCTCGCCACGGGTGGGTGGGTGCGTCGGTTCTCCCCACCGAATTCCGTGGTTGCGTTGGCGGCCGTACCCGACTCGGGGGCACGGCAGTTGGCCGCGAGCCCGCTGCGGTCGCGTGCCACTCAACCGCTTGTGGTCCCGTTGCGTCTCCAGGCCCACCCCGATCTCCCTCGCGCCCTCTGAGTCGGGTTCCGCGGAACCCGCTTCTCACGCGGCCGGGGTGACCCGCTTCGGTAGCAGGAGCAGCTGAGGACGTAGTCGACGTCGAGGTTGTCGCCGTCCCAGTTCGGTGTGATCGTGGTGTGGTCGATGTGTAGACGCGCGCGGGTGTGCATCTCCACCAGGCTCTCCGCATTCCCGGTCAACGGCGGGGCGGCCTCGGGAATCAGTGCTCCGTCGGGGCGGAACTCCCATTTCCCGCCAGCCGGGGAACTGGCGGCGCTCCCCGTCCCGCGCCGTGAGCGCCCGCACCTGAGCGTCGGAGGTGAGTCGTCGGGAGCGGCCCGGGTACATGGGGTTGTTCGCCGTACCCGCTCGCCCGACCCGTGAACGGCTCCTAGCGTCGTGCCCGTGAGCAGCACGCAACCCAGCGTTGACACCATCGTCGTCGGCGGCGGCATCGCCGGCGCCTCGATCGCCTACGAGCTCGCCGCCGACCGGTCGGTCCTCCTCGTCGAGGCCGAACCGGAGCTCGCCCGCCACTCCACCGCGCGCTCCGCGGCGACCTACGTGCCCGGCCACGGCCCGGCGCCGGTGCGCGCGCTGATCCGGGCGAGCGGCCCCCGGTTCGCCCGCCTCGAGGCGGAGCTGGAGGCGCCGCCGCTGCTCGCGCCCCGCCCGGTCCTGCACGTCGCGGTCGACGCCGACGGCGAAGCGCTGCTGGCCGCCGAGCTCGCCGCCCAGGACGGCGAACCCGGGGCGCCGGTCCCGATCGACCCGGACGAGGCGCAGCGGCGGTGCCCGGCGCTGCGGCCCGGCGTGGTCCGCGGGGCTGCCGTGGTGGAGGGCGCCGCCGACGTGGACGCCGCGGCGTTGCACCAGGCCTACGTCCGGGGGCTGCGCCGCCGCGGTGGGCGGGTCCGCACCGGCGCGCCCGTCACCGAGGTGCGCCGCAACGGCTCCGGCTGGGAGGCGCGGCTCGGCCCGGACGGGGAGGCGGTCGCCGCGGCCGAGGTGGTCGACGCGGCGGGCGCGTGGGCCGACGCCGTGGCGGAGCGCGCGGGGGTGCCGCGGATCGGGCTCACGCCGATGCGGCGCACGATCGCGCTGGTCGCCGTGCCCGACCCGGCCCGCCTGGCCGGCCCCGACGGCGGCAGGCTGCCGATGGTCGTCGACGCCCGCGAGGGCTTCTACTTCAAGCAGGAGGGCGACGGGCTCCTGGTCAGCCCCGCCGACGAGACGCCCGTCCACCCGCACGACGCGCGCCCCGACGAGCTGGACGTCGCGACGGCGCTCGAGCGGGTCGAGGCGGTCACCGGCCTCGGCCTGCGCTCCGTGCGCACGGCGTGGGCCGGGCTGCGTTCCTTCGTAGCCGACCGGCTGCCGGTGGTCGGGGCGTGGCCCGAGCACCCCGGGTTCTTCTTCTGCGCCGGTCAGGGCGGGTCGGGCATCGAGACGGCGCCCGCGCTCGCGGCGTTCGCCGCGGCCGTGGTGACCGGCGCGCCGACCCCGGACGACGTCCCGTTCGGGCGCGACGCCTTCGCCCCGACCCGCCTGTGATCGACCTTGCGCACCGGCCGCTGAGCGCGGGACGTACGGTTCGGGCTCATGACGAGCGCGCTGTTCGACCCGCTGTTCGGGGCCGACCGGGTCGCGGCCCGGCTCGACGACGCGTCGTGGGTGGCGGCGCTCGTCGCCGTCGAGGTGGCGCTGTCGCGGGCCGCGGCCGAGCACGGGATCGTGCCCGCCGACGACGCCGACAAGATCGAGGCGGCCGCCGCGTCGCTGCAGATCGACCCCGCGGCGCTGGGGCGGGCCGCGGTCGAGGGCGGCAACCCGGTGATCCCGCTGGTGCGCATGCTGCGCGCGGCGGCGGGGGAGGCCGGGCGGTCGGTGCACCCCGGCGCGACGAGCCAGGACGTGATGGACACCGCCGCGGTGCTGCTCGTCGGCTGGGCGGGCGAGGTGGTGCTGGACGACCTGCGCGGCGCGGCCGACGCCGCCGCCGACCTCGCGCGGCGGCACCGCGACACGCCGATGATCGCCCGCACGTTGGGCCAGCAGGCGCTGCCGACGACGTTCGGGCTGGTCGCGGCCGGTTGGTGCGCGGGGCTCGACCGGGCCCGAGCCCGGCTCGCCGACGTCCTCGCCGCGCTGCCGGTGCAGCTGGGCGGGCCCACGGGCACGCTCGCCTCCCTGCACCCGCACGGGCCGGCCGTGGCCGCGTCGCTCGCCCGCGCCCTCCGGCTCGCCGACGCCGCCCCGTGGCACACCGAACGCACCCGCATCGGGGAGCTGGCCGGGGCGCTCGCCGTGGCCGCGGGCGCCTGCGCCAAGCCGGCGACGGACGTTGTGCTGCTCGCCGGCACGGAGCTCGGCGAGGTGTCGGAGGCGGCGCCCGGCGACTCGTCGTCCATGCCGCACAAGCGCAACCCGATCGCGGCGGTCACCGCGCGCGCGGCGGCGCGCAGGGCACCGGGCCTCGCGGCGGTGCTGCTCGCCGCGGCCGACCACGAGCACCAGCGCGCCGCGGGGCCGTGGCACGCCGAGTGGGAGACGATCACCGACCTGCTGCGGGCGACCGGCGGGGCGGCCGCTCGGCTGCGGGTGTCCCTCGAGGGGCTCGAGGTGCATCCGGACCGGATGGCGGCGAACCTCGCGCTCACCGCCGAGGCGAGCGGCCCGCCCGGACACGCCGGCGAGCTGGTCGACCGGCTGCTCGCGGGGCGCCCGTGAACGGTGAAGTGATCGAACCGTCGCCCCCGACCGGCAGACTCCGGGCATGGCCGAACGCGTGCTGTCCACCCGCGAGCTCAACCGGGCCGTGTTGGCCCGCCAGCTGCTGCTCGAGCGCGCCGCGCTGAGCCCCGAGCAGGCGGTGGAGCGGGTCGCCGGGCTGCAGACGCAGTACGCGCCGTCCGGCTACATCGGGCTCTTCTCGCGGTTGGAGAACTTCCGCCGCGCCACCCTGACCGAGGCGCTGCACGCCGGGCGCGTCGTGCAGGCGTGGGTGATGCGCTGCACGATCCACATGGTCTCGCCCGCCGACTACTGGCCGTTCACCGAGGCGGTGCGGGAGGCGCGTCGCGAGCAGTGGCGGCGCACCCACCGCGTCGGTGTCCACACGGCGGTCGACATGGAGGCGGCCGCCGCGCAGCTGCGCGACCACCTCGCCGACGGCCCGCTCAAGCAGGCCCGGATCCAGGAGCTGCTGGCCGCCGCGGGGCACCCGAAGGAGGTCTGGCCGGGCGTGCAGCTGTGGGTCGACCTGGTGCGCGTCCCGCCCGCGGGCACGTGGGACACGCCCCGCGCCCACGTGTACGGCCTGGCCGAGCACACCGTGCCCGCCCCCGACCCGGCGCCGGAGGAGGACTGCGCGAAGGAGTTCCTCGTGGCCCGCTACCTGCGCGGGTTCGGGCCGGCCGCCCCCGCCGACATCGCCTCGTTCTGCGGCTGGAGCACCACCGCCACGCGGGCCGTGCTCGCGCGGATGCAGCTGCGCCGCTTCCGCAGCGAGACCGGGGCCGAGCTGGTGGACGTCCCGGACGGGCCGCTGCCGCCCGCCGACACGCCCGCCCCGGTGCGGTTCCTCGGGCAGTGGGACGCCAACCTGCTGGTGCACGCGCGGCGCGCGCAGATCCTGCCCGAGGAGCACCGGCCGCGGGTGTTCGCGCGGAACATCCCGCAGTCGGTGCCCACGTTCCTCGTCGACGGTCAGGTGGCGGGCACCTGGCGTTACGTCGACGGCGAGGTGCGGTGCGAGCCGTTCCAGCCGCTCACCCGCGGGGCGGCTCGCGAGGTGGAGGCGGAGGCGGAGCGGCTCGCCGCGTTCCACGCCAATTGATCAGCGTGTTCCGGCAGGGCCCGCAGCTCCGCGAGCCGGCGTTCCCACGCGCGGTCCCGTGCGGCGGCGCCGGGGAACCCCGAGCGGGTCGCCCGGACGCAGGATCGACAGCGCGACGAGGGCGGCCACGAGGACGAGGACGATGATGGCGGTAGTCATGGCAGTAAGTTTCCGCTCGCCAAGTTTCCGCCAACAGTGGCAGAACCGACTACCTCTGTAAAGATCCTGCCAGTACTCTCGACGCCATGCTGTCCACGGTCGCCGTGCTGGTGATCCCGCCGGTCGCCCCGTTCGAGTTCGGCACGATCTGCGAGGTCTTCGGCATCGATCGCAGCGAGGACGGGATCCCGCCGATGGAGTTCCGGGTCTGCGGCGAGGAGGCGGGCCGGCCGCTGCCCACGTCCGTCGGCGCCCAGGTCGTGCCGACCCACGGGCTCGACGGGCTGCGCGGCGCCGACCTCGTGGCGATCTCGGCCACCCGGGCCCGCGAGTTCTCCGACGCGGTGCTCGACGCCGTGCGAGAGGCCGCGGCGGCGGGGAGCACGCTGCTCAGCGTGTGCTCCGGGGCGTTCGTGCTCGGCGCGGCCGGCCTGCTCGACGACCGGCGGTGCACCACCCACTGGGAGAACGCCGACGAGCTGCGCCGCCGCTTCCCACGCGCGCACGTGGACCCGGACGTGCTGTTCGTCGACGACGGCAACCTGATCACGAGCGCCGGTACGGCCGCGGGCATCGACGCGTGCCTGCACCTGGTGCGCCGCGAGCTCGGCAGCGCCGCGGTCAACGCGCTCGCGCGGCGGATGGTGGTGCCGCCGCAGCGCGACGGCGGCCAGCGCCAGTACATCGAGCAGCCGGTCCCGGTGTGCCGGGCCGACGGCCTCGCGCCGGTGCTGGACTGGGTGCTGGAGCACCTCGACGTCGAGCACACGGTGTCCGACCTCGCCCGCAGGGCGCGCATGTCGGAGCGCAGCTTCGCCCGCCGTTTCGTCGCCGAGACCGGCACCACCCCGCACAAGTGGCTCACCCTGCAGCGGGTGCTGCGCGCGCAGCGGCTGCTCGAGGACACCGACCTGGACATCGACGAGGTGGCCCAGCGGTGCGGTTTCGGCAGCGGGGCGTTGCTGCGCCACCACTTCCGCAAGGTGGTGGGCGTGTCCCCGGCCGAGTTCCGCCGCACGTTCGCCGTCCGCACCGCGCTCGCCGGGCACTAGTCTCGGGGTGTGACCGACGAGGTGGGCACCGGCGACGCGCAGGACGCCGTGCTCGCCGAGCGCGACGAGGACGGTGTCCTCACCCTCTTCTTCAACCGCCCGGAGCGGCGCAACGGCTGGGCGGAGGACCTGCACGAGGCCTACTACGACCGGCTCGCGAAGGCCGCGGCCGACCCGGACGTGCGCGCGGTGGTCGTCACGGGCGCGGGCAGCACGTTCTGCCCGGGCGCCGATCTCTCCCGCCTCGGCGGGCTGGCCGAGGCGGGCGCGCGGTTGCCACACCACCCGGTCGACGTGCCGCGCCGGTTCCCGAAGCCGCTGATCGCCGCGATCAACGGGGCGTGCGCGGGGGTGGGGCTCGTGCAGGCGCTGTTCTGCCACGTCCGGTTCGCCGCCGACACGGCGCGGTTCTCCACCGCGTTCGCCCGGCGCGGGCTCGTGGCCGAGTACGGCGTCGCGTGGACGCTCTCCCGGCTCGTCGGCCAGGAGCGCGCCCTCGACCTGCTGCTGTCGGGGCGGACGTTCGACGCGGCCGAGGCGATGCGGCTGGGGATCGTGAGCCGGGTCGTCCCGCGCGCCGAGGTCCTCGCGGCGGCACAGGCGTACGCGCGCGACCTCGCGCTGCACTGCAGCCCACGGGCGATGGCCGTGATCGCGCGGCAGGTCCTCGACGCGCAGGACTCCACCTTCGACGAAGCGTTGCGCGCCTCCTACGAGCACGTCGACCGCTTCATCGGGTCGGCCGACCTGCGAGAGGGGGTGGCCTCCTTCGTCGAGCGGCGTCCGCCGCGGTTCCCGCCGCTCGCCCCACCTCCCGACTGACGCCTCCACCACCACAGGAGATGAACCACATGCAGCAGCGACAGGCCCGGGTCGCGGTGATCGGGGCGGGCCCGTCCGGGCTGTACGCAGCCGCCGCGCTGCTGGCCTCGGACGTGCCGGTCGACGTCGACGTGCTGGACCGGCTGCCGGCACCGTACGGCCTCGTGCGCTACGGCGTGGCCCCCGACCACGTGAAGATGAAGTCGGTCATCCGCGTGTTGCGCAAGCCGTTCGACCAGTCCCGGGTCGCGTTCCTCGGCGGTGTCCACGTGGGCGAGGGCGGCGTGCCGCTCGAGGTCGTGCGGCAGCACTTCCACGCGATCATCCACGCGACCGGCAGCACGGTGGACCGCGAGCTGGGCATCCCGGGCGAGGAGCTGGCCGGGTCGCTGGGGTCGGGCGCGTTCGTCAGCTGGTACTGCGGCCACCCCGACCACACGAAGCTGCAGCCGCTGCTCGACCGCCCGGGCGTCGCGGTGGTCGGGGCGGGCAACGTGGCGCTCGACGTCGCCCGCGTGCTCGCCAAGACCGCCGACGAGATGGCGGGCACCGACGTGCCGGACCCGGTGCTGGAGACGCTGCGTTCGAGCGCCGTGCGCGACATCCACGTGCTGATCCGGCGCGGCCCCCAACACATCCGCTTCACCCCCGCGGAGCTGCGCCAGATCGGCGAGCTCGCCAACGCCGACGTGCTCGTGCACGACGACGGCACGCTCGCCGCGGGCGTCGAGGAGCCGGAGGACCGGCGGCACCGGCAGATGCTCGACATGCTCGCCGAGTGGGCCGCGGCCGAGCCCGCCGGGAAGCCGCGCCGGATCCACCTGCGCTTCCTGCGCTCCCCGGTGGAGATCCTCGGCACCGGCGGTCGCGTGAGCGGGGTCGTCGTCGAGCGCAACCGGATCGTCGACGGCCGCGTCGTCGGGACGGGGGAGCGGGAGACGCTCGACGTCGGGCTGGTCGTGCGGGCGATCGGCTACTCCGCAGAACCCGTGCCCGGCCTGCCGTTCGACGAGGCCACCGGCACGGTCCCGAACGTGGGCGGCCGGGTGGTGCGCGACGGCGAGCCGGTGCCCGGCGCCTACGTCACGGGCTGGATCAAGCGCGGACCGACCGGCGTGATCGGCACGAACAAGGCCGACGCCGTCGAGACGGTCACCGCGCTGCTCGAGGACCTGCCGAACCTGCCCGACCCGGAGCACCCCGACCCGGCCGAGTTCCGCGCGGCGCTGGCCGCGCACGGGGTGCGGCCGGTGGACTGGAGCGCGTGGCTGCGGCTCGACGCCGAGGAGATCCGCCGGGGTGGCCTGCGCGGCGCGGAGCGGGTGAAGGTGGCCGAGCTCGCCGAGATGCTGGACGCCGCCCACGGGGCGCCCACCGGCTGACCGGCCGGATCAGGCGGCAGCGAGCAGCCGGACGCCCTCGACCAGCCGCGACAGGTCGGCGTCGGTCCACGGGCCACGGGCGATCACGCAGACGTGCTCGACGCCGACGCCGCCGAGCGTCGTGCAGCGCGCGGCGAATCCCTCGGGCGCCTCGCCCGGGGCGAGCGCCGTGGCGACGGTGGTCTCGATCTCCTCCCGCGGCCGTCCGATCGCTGCGCACTCGCGCGCGAGCACGTCCAGCTTGCGCCGCAGGGTCGCGCCGCGGTCCGGGACGTCGAACAGGTTGCACGCGTCTGCGTAGCGGGCGACCAACGGCAGCGTCCTCCGCTCCCCGGCGCCGCCGACCAGGATCCGCGGTCGGCGCGCCGGGACCGGGTGGTTCAGCGGCCGCTCCGCGCGGACGTGCCCGCCCCGGAAGGGGGAGTCGTCGCCCGCGAACATGCGGTGGGCCAGCCGGAGGGTGTCCTCCAGCAGCTCGAACCGCCGCGCCGTCGGCGGCATCGGGATGCCCATCCGGGCCGCCTCCCGACCGTCGTAGCCCGCACCGAGGCCGAGCCAGGCGCGCCCGCCCGACAGCGCGTCGAGCGTGCTGACCGCCTTGATCAGGACGGCGGGCGGGCGGAACGTGACCGGGCTGACCAGCGCGCCGAGCCGCACCCGGGTCGAGCGGGCCGCGAGCCACCCGAGCGTCGTGCAGGCCTCGAGCTGCGGATCGGTCGGCTCGGTGCCGGGTGCGTGCTGGACGAGGTGGTCGGGCACCCACACGGTGTCGAGGCCGCCCTCGTCGGCGACCCGCACGATCCGCTCCAGTGGCGCGTGCCCGGTCCCGCTCGGGAACCGGGTGATGCTCAGGCTGACGCGCACCGCCGCGTCGGTGCAGCCCTCAGCAGGGCTCGACCGAGATGACCGCGGGCACCGCGTTGAGGCGGTCGACGAAGCTGGCGCACTCGTCGGCGGTGAGCGACACGGTGCAGGTGATCGAGCTGTACGGAACCCCGTCCTTGACCTCGACGGAGAACTCGCGCACCGGGACGCCGAACGAGGCGAGTGCGCTGCCGATGTCGAGGACGCCCTGCATGCCGCCGGTGGTCACGATCTCGTGACGGCGCTGGAGCCTGGGGGCCCAGGTCTTGCGGGGGGAGTGGTCGAGAACAGTCATCGTCGGCTCCGATTCCACGGGTTGTGGGGGCCGAGCCAGGCCTCGGGTGGTGAATGGGGAGCAGGCGCGCCGGCAGCCTGGCTCAGCCGACGCGCGGCAGTACTGCCGCACCGAGGGCGAGGGCGTAACGCATGTGACCAGCATAACGCGTGTCGCCCCCCGGATTCCCCCGACCCGCCGTCCCGATCGGGGCGCAACGGGCTAACGCACCAGCCTCCCGAGCAGTGCGGCCGCCCCCGCGATGCCGGCGACGGCGGCCCCGGCGAGCAGCCCGAAGTCGGCCCACAGGTTCGCCGGTGCGCCCACCAGGAGCCCGCGCAGGGCGTTCACCAGGTACGTCAGCGGGTTGACCAGGCTGACCACCTGCAGCCACGCCGGCATGATGTCGATCGGGTACAGGGCGTTGGAGGCGAAGAACAGCGGCATCGTCATGAGCTGGCCGATGCCCATCAGCCGGTCGCGGGTCTGGGCGATGCCCGCGATCGCCATCGACAGGCACGAGAAGAACCCCGCGCTGAGCATGAGGGCGGCGGCCGCGGCGAGCAGCTTCAGCGGGTTGACGGTGATGTCGACCCCGAGCAACGCAGCGATCGGCACGAGCACCACCACGGGGGCGAGCCCGCGCACGCCGGCCGCGAAGGCCTTCGCGGTCACGATCGCCGACCGCGGCGTCGGCGTCACCATGACCTTGGTCAGGATGCCCGCGTCGCGCTCCCAGATGATGTGGATCCCGAAGAAGATCGAGACGAACAGCGCGGACTGCGCGAGGATCCCGGGGGTCAGGAACTCCAGGTAGGTGAGCTCGCCGGTCGGGATCCCGCGGATCCGGCTGAAGATCTGGCCGAAGACCAGCAGCCACAGCACCGGCTGCACCATGCGCGTGAGCAGCTCGGTGTTGTCGCTGCGCAGCTTCTGCAGCTCGACGAGGCCGAGCGCGGCGGTGCGCACGGCGAAGAGGCGGACCGGCTCAGCCCAGCTTGCGGGCCGTCGTGCGGCTGCGACGGACATTCCTCACCCCTTCGCTGCGTTCGGAGTCGAGGCCCGCGCCCGCGTAGTGGCGGAAGACGTCCTCGAGCGTGGCGTCGGGGCCGATGCCGGCCCGGAGCGCGGCGGGTGAGCCGACGGCCTGCAGCCGGCCGTGGTGCATGAGTGCCACGGTGTCGCACAGTTCGTCGGCCTCCTCCATGTAGTGCGTGGTGAGCAGCACCGTCATGCCGTGCTCGGCCCGCATCTGCCGCACCCGCTCCCACACGCCCGCGCGCGCGATCGGGTCGAGCCCGACCGTCGGCTCGTCGAGCACGAGCAGCCTGGGCCGGTTGACCAGCGCCTGCGCCAGCTCGAGCCGGCGGATCATGCCGCCCGAGTACGTGTCGGCGCGCCGGTCGGCCACCGCCGAGAGGTCCATGGCGGCCAGGACCTCCTCCACCCGGTCGGCCCGCTCGGCACGCGGGACGTCGAACAGCCGCGCGAACCACATGACGTTCTGGCGCCCGGTGAGCGCGGTCTCGATCGACAGCTGCTGGGGTACGTAGCCGAGGTGCCTGCGCACCTCGGTCGGGCGGCGCCGGACGTCGTGCCCGAACACCCGCACGCTGCCCTCCTGCACCGGGAGCAGCGTGTTCAGCACCCGGATCGTGGTGGTCTTGCCCGCCCCGTTCGGGCCGAGCAGCCCGAACACCTGTCCGGCCGGGATGGTCAGGTCGAGGTGGTCGACGGCCACGGTGTCGCCGAACCGGTGCACCAGCCCGGTGCACTCGACCGCGAGCCCGCTCACCGCTCACGCTCCAGGGCCCGCAGCTCCTCGGCCAGCGCCTCCAGTGCGTCGATGCCCGCGGCGAGCTCGGCGACCCGGCGCGGGCCGAGCCGTCCGAGGGCCTCGTGCAGCACACCGCGCCTGCGGGCCCGGGCGGCGTCGAGCGCTTCCTGGGCGGAGGCGGTGAGCCGGAGCCGGCCGACCCTGCGGTCCTGCGGGTCGGTCTCGCGGACGAGCAGCCCGGCCCCGACCAGCTGCGTGACGATCGTGGACACGGTGTTGGGGGCGAGCCCCAGCTCGTCGGCGATCTCGGCGACCGACCTGCCCGCGCGCTTGCCGACGACCAGGAGCACCTCGCGTTGCGCAGGCGAGACCTCGAACGGCGCGGCCGCGACGACCGGCCCCGCCAGCCTGCGCAGCAGCCTGCGCACCGCGCCGACGGCGGGCATCAGCGACTCGGACACCGCCTCGGGGGTGGGCGCCGTGGGGGAGGGGACCATGCGCCCAGCATAAACCTCTGGAGCAGAATAGATCTGAATCAGAGGCAATTGACCCGTGCTCGGGCTCCCGTTCGACGTGCCGCCGCCCTGCAGCCCGGTCGACGAGGAGTACCCGGGGGTGCCGGTCCGCAAGGAGCTCGGCGAGCACGAGACGATGCTGTCGATCGACAAGGCGCGCCGGGTGCTCGGCTACGCGCCGCGGTCCAGCCGGCGCGGGTAGCGGTCGAGCAACGCCGGGGTGAAGCGCCGCCACGCCACCGCGGTGAGCACGACCATCCCGCCGAAGGCGATCCAGCACGGCGCCGTGATGCCGAGCGCGCGGGCCACGAGCCCGCCGCCGAGCGCGCCCACGGCCGAACCGCCCACCGGCGAACAGGTAGTAGCCGCTGTTGACGCGCCCGCGCAGCGCGTCGGGCACCACCCGCTGGCGCCAGGACACCGAGAGGATGCCCCACGGGCTCGCGTGCGCGCCGAAGACGACCATGGTGGCGACGGCGACCCACGGCGCGCGGGCGAGCGCCAGTGACAGGTGCGTGCAGGTCTCGATCACAGGCCGGTGCGCAGCAGCAGCGCCGTACCGAACCGGGCCTGCAGCCGCGCCGCCACCAGCGTTCCGGCGATCCCGCCGACCGCGCTCGACGCGAGCAGGAGGCCGAACCCGACCTCGGTGAGCCCGAGCCGCTCGCGCGCGTGGAGGACGAGCAGAGAGAACGCGGCGAGCAGCGTGACGTTCATGAAGCACAGGCAGACCGCCAGCATCCGCAGCACCGGGTGGCGCAGCAGGGCGCGCATCCCGGTGGCGAGGTCGCGGCACACCGGTCGGGGCGGCCGTTCCGGGCGGAACCGGCCGCGCAGCGTGGCCACGAGCACCGCACCAGGTTGACCAGCACCACCAGCCGGCGCCGGTCGAGCCGGTCGACGTAGACGCCGGCGGGCAGCGCGAACAGCAGCCACGGCCGCTGCTGCACGAACACCGCGCCCGCCACGAGCGCGGGATCCGAGGTCAGGGACGCCAGCCGGAGGGGACCCGCCGCGATCGCCACGCCGTCGCCGACGTTCGAGACGGCGGAGGCCGCCCACAGCCGCCGGAACGCCGCCCCCACCCGCTCGGCGTGGCGGAAGGGTCAAACGGTTCACCCGCGGATCAGTGTGCGAGCGGGTCCGTGGCCGTCGCGAACCGCGCCACCGTGCCGGCGAGCGCGTCGGTGAAGTCGTCCAGCACCCGCCGGTCGATGCCCTCGGCGCGGTCGCACGCGGAGTGGTAGCAGGGGTCGAAGTCGACGCCGGCCCGCCCGCCCCACCGCGCGGCCTGAGCGTCCGTCTTCGCGTTGTCGGCGCCTGAGAACACACCGCCGGTCGGGATCCCGGCCTCGATGAACGCGTCGTGGTCCGACTCGTCGTCGAACGCCGCGGTCTCGGCGGTGGCGCCCGTGGCGGCCAGCTCCTCGACCAGGGTCCGGCCGACCACCTCGGAGCCCTCCGGGCCGGTCTCGTCCGCCTCGTCCCCGAAGCCGCCCTGGACGAAGTAGCCCGCGTTCGGCGAGGCCGCCATGTCCGCGTTGAGGTAGAGGATGATCGCCCTGCGCTCGCTGCGGGAGAGCGACTCGACGTACGCGGCCGAGCCGTCGAGGTTCCGCTCCTCCGCCGCCCAGAACGCGAAGCGCACCGCGTTCGTGGTGGGTGGGGAGCCGCCCATCCGGGTCGCCACCTCGAGCAGCGCGGCCACCCCGGAGGCGTTGTCGTTGATCCCCGGGCCGTCGGGGACCGAGTCGAGGTGCGCCCCCGCGACCACGACCCGCTCCGGGTCCCCGGTGCGGGTCTGGGCGACAACGTTGCGGAGCGTGATCGGCCGGCGATCGTCCGAGCGGAGGGTGAACACGGGGGTGGTGGTGTCGAACCCCGCCTCGCGCAGCACCCCGGCGACGTGGTCGACGCTCGCGTCGTAGCCCGGGCCGGGACTCGCCCGGTTTCCGCCCGTCGCGTCGGCGATGGATTGCAGCGCCTCGATGTGCACCCAGGCGCCGTCCGCGGTGACCTGCTCGACGAGCTGCGCGCGGAAGGTATCGCCGGGCGGCGCGGGAGGTGTCGCCGGCCGGGCGGTGCAGCCGGGCAGCAGAGCGGCGGCGATGAACAGGGCCATCGTGCCCCTCCGGCACCCGCCCACGCCCGCGTCATGCATCAGAGACAGTCCGATCGACGACTCGCTCCCGTGGTTGGGGAGTCGCCCGTCCCGCTCGATGCGTTTCCCGGTGCGGTCACCCGCGCCCGGGGTGACGGCCCGCCGGGGGCAGCGGCGGGTCCGGCGGCGGAAGCTCACCTGGCGGGACCCGACGCCTGCGAAGCAGAGCGCGAGGCACAGCAGCCCTGCGGTCACGAGAGTTCGTGATCACCGCGACCGAGACCCCGGCGAGATCGAAGATCAACGCGAGGCCGAAGAGGGCGGCGGCGACTGCTGCGGGCATCGGGATTCCTTCCGCAGGGGGTCGCCCAGCTGGTTCCAGTTCCGCACCGCGCCCGACCCGCCGCCGCGGTGATCAGACGGGGTCCGGGTCGCCGTCCTCGCCGAACCAGTGCGCCAGGCGCCCCCTGCGACTCACCGCGCGCAGCCGTCGCTCGGTCGGCTCGCGGGTCCGGCTGGTGGTGACGATGAGCAGCTCGTCCCCGGTGAGGAGCCGGGTGTCGCGCTCCGGGACGATCGTCTCGCCGTTGCGGATGATCAGGCTGACGACCGTGGGCGGCGGGAGCCGCAGCTCGAACAGGGCGACGCCGTGCAGCCGGGACCCGGGCGGGATGGCCAGGGTGAGCAGCTCGGCGTCGAGCTGGTCCAGCGGCGCCGCCTCGACCTGCAGCTCGCGCGTGGCGTGGCGGGGGATGAGGCGCAGCGCGCGGCCGACGATCGGCAGGGACGGGCCCTGGATGAGGGTGAACACGACGACCCCGACGAAGACGATGTCCAGGATCTGGTCGCTGCCGGGGACGCCCGCGACGATCGGGAAGGTGGCGAGCACGATCGGCACCGCCCCGCGCAGCCCCGCCCAGGAGATGAACACCTGTTGGCGCCACGGCACCCGGAACGGGATCAGGCACAGCACGACCGAGACCGGGCGGGCCACCAGCAGCAGCACGACCCCGATCACGAGCGCCGGCAGGATGTTGGGCCCCAGCTCGCTGGGGGTGATCAGCAGGCCGAGCAGCACGAACAGCGCGATCTGGGCGAGCCAGCCGAGGCCTTCGGCGAAGGACTTGATGGCCATCCGGTGCGGCAGGCCCGCGTTGCCGAGCACGATGCCCGACAGGTACGCGGCGATGATGCCGGACGCCTGCGCCGCGCCGGCGGCGGCGAAGGCCAGGATGCCGATGCCGAACGTGGCCAGCGGGTACAGCCCGGACGACGGCAGCGCGATCCGGCGCAGGGCCGCGACCCCGAGCCTGCCCAGCCCGAGCCCGACGGTGGCGCCCACCACGAGCTGGTAGAGCAGGTTGAGCGTGACCCCGCCGATCCCGGCCTCCTGCAGGGGCGTGGTCGCGAACAGCGTCACCAGGATGACGGTGGGGGCGTCGTTGAACCCGGACTCGGCCTCCAGCAGACCCGCCATGCGCCGCGACACCGGGATGCCCCGCAGGACGGCGAACACCGCGGCAGCGTCGGTGGACGACACGATCGCGCCGATCAGGAGGGCCAGCTGCCAGTCCATGCCGAGCAGCAGGTGGGCGCCCGCGGCGGTCACCACCACGGAGATGCCCACGCCCGCCGTGGCGAGCACACCCGACGGGGCGAGCACCGAGCGCACGTCGGACCACCTGGTCGTGATCCCGCCCTCGACGAGGATGACGGCCAGCGCGGCCGCACCGAGGTTCTGCGCCAGCTGCGCGTCGTCGAACTCGATCCCGAGCCCGTCCTCGCCGATCGCGACGCCGAGCGCGAGGAACAGCAGCAGGCTGGGCAGCCCGAGCCGGGCCGCCGCACGGGCGGCGGCGATGCTGGCCAGCACCACCGCCCCGCCGGCGAGCAACACGACGTAGAGCTGCGAGAGGGTCATCAGACGAAAGCGAAGTAGCGCAACCACACATAGGCCCACGCGAGGACGAGGGTCATGATGGTGACGGACAGCCCGTACTTGGTGAACTCCCAGAACCCGATGGGCTGACGGTGGCGGGCCGCGATGCCGATGACCACGACGTTCGCGCCCGCCGCGACCGCGGTGGTGTTGCCGCCCAGGTCGGCGCCCAGCGCGAACGCCCACCACAGCGCCTGCCCCTGCGCGGGGTCGGGCGCCACCGCGACGAGGTTCTCCACGATCGGCGCCATCGCCGCGGTGTAGGGGATGTTGTCGACGAACGCGCCGAGCACCGCTGAACCGAAGATGAGGCTGGTCGCGGTCAGGAAGTACCGGTCCCCGACGGCGGCCGCGGCCGCTTCCCCGATCGCGCCGATGACGCCGACCTGGACCAGGCCGCCGACGAGCACGAACAGGCCCATGAAGAACACGAGGGTCGGCCACTCGACCTCCTCGAGGAACTCGGAGGCCTTCGTGCGGGAGACGAGCACGATGGCGCCGGCGCCCAACAGCGCCACGATCGAGGGTTCCAGGTGCAGCACGGTGTGCAGCACGAACCCGATGATCACCAGCCCCAGCACCACCAGGCAGCGCACGAGCAGCCGCCGGTCGGTGATGGCCTCGGTCGGCCGCAGGTCGGCGATCTGCGCGGCGTCCGGCACGGTGCGGAACGCGTCGCGGAACATGAACCGGCACACGACCAGGAATGCCGCCACCATCACGACCACGATCGGCGCGAGGTGGATCAGGAAGTCGTTGAACGACAGGCCCGCCCGGCTGGCGATGATGATGTTCGGCGGGTCGCCGATGAGGGTGGCCGTGCCGCCGATGTTCGACGCGAACACCTGCGCGATGAGGTAGGGGACGACCGGCAGCCCGAGCCGCGCGCACACGGCGAACGTCACCGGCGCCACCAGCAGGACCGTGGTCACGTTGTCGAGCACCGCCGACGCGACCGCAGTGATCACGACCAGGAGCGCCATCAGCCGGAACGGGCGTCCCCCCGAACGCTGCGCCGCCCAGATCGCGAGGTACTCGAAGAACCCCGTCTGCTTGAAGACGCTGACGATGATCATCATCCCCAGCAGCAGGAAGATGACGTTCCAGTCGACGCCGGTCTCGTCGGAGTAGAAGGCCGTCTCCGCGTCGACGATCCCGAACAGGACCATGGCCGCGACGCCGCCGAGGGCGGCGGCGACGCGGTCGACGCGTTCGGTGGCGATGAGCGCGTAGGCGACGACGAAGATGGCGACGGCGAGAACGGTCATCGGCATGGGGCCTCCGGGTCGGGGGAGCGGCGCAGCGCGGGGTCACACCACGTCCGGCGGGCGGCGTGCACTGCGCGCGACGAGAACCAGCGGAGCGGGGGCTCCGGGTGGCGGGCGGTCGAGCGGACGGCGACGTCAGCGCACGGGCGCCCCCGCAAGCGATGGCACCGCGGGCGGCCGGAGCGCCGTCGCGGCCGCCCTCCGGACCCCGCCCCGCCGGTCGTCACCGCGATCGCCCGTGGTCCTGCTCACGGGCCCCACGGGCCGGGTCGTCCGGCGGCGGGACCGCGGCGATCAGCGGGTCGACCTGCACCGCGGCCGGGCAGACCTTCCGCCGTGCCACTCGAGCACCGGTGGGATCCGCTGTCCGCACGGTGGGAGCGCGAAGGTGCTCTCCTCATGGTCCTGATCAACCCGCCTAGTTCGCCGCGACGCCGGCAACACCACCTGGTCGTGCCCATCCGCGCCGGTCACCGAGGAACCGGCGCAGGAGCCGAGGGGTGCCTACGTCGTCGGGAGGTTTCAGGACCGACCGTGACCGGGACAGCGGCGCACGGACGTGCCGCGGCGATCCGTCGATTCGCGCGCCGCGGCCGTTCCCCATGGGCTCAGGATGTCAATCGGCGGACCGGTCGACCATCGGGCCCAACACCCATATTCGTGATCGTGCGACGCGCGTCCCGCCGGTGTCGCCGAGAAGTGGGGTCCAGCCACCATGGACAGACCGCGACGGCGAGGTGACGCTTGCGGCATGCCCGCGATCGTCGATCGGCACCCCGCGCAGCCCCGAGGCGACAGCCGGGCGGGTGGAACACCGGCGACGGCGCTGTTCTGGCGGCTGTTCGGGTTGAACACGATGGTGTTCGTGGCCGGTGCGGGCGTGCTCGTGCTCACGCCCGCGACCGTCTCGGCGCAGACCGCGATCCGCGAGGTCGTCGTCCTGGCCACGCTGCTGGTGGCGATGCTGGTGGTGAACGCGATGCTGCTGCGGCGCAGCCTCCGGCCGCTGGACGGGCTGTCGGCCCTCATGGAGCGGGTCGACCTGCTGCGGCCCGGCGAGCGCCTCGCGGTCCGGGGAGCAGGCGACGTCTCGCACCTGGTCCGGACGTTCAACGAGATGCTGGACCGGCTCGAGGCCGAGCGCGGCGAGAGCAGCGCGCAGATGCTCGCCGCGCAGGAGGGCGAGCGGAAGCGGATCGCGCAGGAGCTGCACGACGAGATCGGCCAGAGCCTCACGGCGGTGCTGCTGAGCCTGAAGCGCACCGTGGACCGCGCGCCCGAGGACCTGCGCGACGAGCTGCGCAGCGTCCAGGAGCTGATCCGCGGCAGCCTCGACGAGGTGCGCCAGGTCGCCCGCAGGCTGCGCCCCGGGGTGCTCGACGACCTGGGCCTGCACAGCGCGATGAGCGCGCTCGCCACCGACTTCACCGAGGCCAGCAACGTGACGATCACCCGCCGCGTCGACCCGCACCTGCCCGAGCTGGGCAAGGACTCCGAGCTGGTGCTCTACCGGATCGCGCAGGAGAGCCTCACGAACATCGCCCGCCACGCGGGCGCCTCGCAGGTCGAGCTCTCCCTGACCCGCGAACCCGAGGGCGTGGTGCTGCGCATCATCGACGACGGGCGGGGCCTGGACGGGGCGGCCGAGGGGGCCGGGATCCGCGGCATGCGGGAGCGGGCCATCCTGATCGGTGCCCACCTCACCCTCGGTCCGGGCCCGACCGGCGGCACCGAGGTGCGCTTGACCATCCCGGACAGAACGCGGCGGGGGTAGGCGGAGTTGGAATTCGGCAAGACGCGCATCCTGCTGGCCGACGACCACGCCCTGGTGCGGCGCGGGCTGCGCCTGATCCTGGACGGCGAACCGGACCTCGAGGTGGTCGCGGAGGCGGGCGACGGCGCGGAGGCGCTCGAGCTGTCCGGCCGCGGCGACGTGGACCTGGCCATCCTCGACATCGCGATGCCCCGGATGACCGGCCTGCAGGCCGCGCGGGAGATGTCGCGCCGGGCCCCCGACGTGCGCATCCTGATGCTGTCGATGTACGACAACGAGCAGTACTTCTTCGAGGCGCTCAAGGCGGGCGCCTCCGGGTACGTGCTCAAGTCGGTGGCCGACCGGGACCTGGTCGAGGCCTGCCGGGCGGCGATGCGCGGCGAGCCGTTCCTGTACGCGGGCGCCGTCACCGCGCTCATCCGGGACTACCTGCAGCGCAAGCGGCAGAACGACCGGCTGCCCGACAGCATCCTCACCCCCCGCGAGGAGGAGATCGTCAAGCTGATCGCCGAGGGCCACTCGTCGAAGGAGATCGCCCAGACGCTGGTCATCAGCGTCAAGACCGTCGACCGGCACCGGGCCAACATCCTGCAGAAGCTCGGCATGCGCGACCGGCTCGACCTCACCCGCTTCGCCATCCGCGCGGGGTTGGTCGAGCCCTGACCGCCTGCCGGGTCACCCCCGCTGCAGGGCCTGCGTCGCGGGCGCGAACAGCGACGGCGCGGTCTCGTAGGGGGTGTAGAAGCTGAACCGGTCCACCAGGCCACCGAAGCGCTGCAGGATCGCCTCGCCCAGCCGATCGGGCTCGGCGACCACGGCGAAGGTGCCGAGCACCTCGTCGTCGACCAGCTCGCCCATCCGCCGCCAGCGGTCGTCGTCCGTGCTGCGCGACAGCCGGTTGAGCTCGACGCCCAGCTCGCCCCACCCGTGCAGGTCGAGCACCCGCCGGTAGGCCGGGGTGCTGCCGTAGAAGGCGATCTGCTCGCGCACGGCGCGCGCGGCCGCGGCCATCTCCTCCTCGGTCGTGCCGGTGACGACGAGGCCGGAGAACGCGATCGTGAAGTCGGCGCGGGTCCGCCCGCTCGCGGCGAGCCCCTCCTCGACCACGGGGAGGGTCTGCTCGCGCAGGTAGCGCTCGGTGGTGAAGGGGTGGGGCATCAGCCCGTCGCACACCTCGCCGGCCACGCGCGTCATCAGGTCGCCGACCGCGGCCAGGTACACCGCGGGCGGGCCGTACGGGTTGGGCCCGGGGGAGAAGAACGGCGTCATGAGCGTGTGCGAGTAGAACTCGCCGCGGAACGCCAGCCGTTCGCCGGCGTTCCACGCCGTCCAGATCGCGCGCAGGGCCTGCACGTACTCGCGCATGCGGCGCGCCGGGTGGCTCCACGGCATCGCGAACCGGCGCTCGATGTGCGGCTTGACCTGGCTGCCCAGCCCGAGCACGAACCGGCCCTCCGAGTGCAGCTGCAGGTCGTTGGCGAGGTAGGCCGTGGTCATCGGGTTGCGGGCGAAGGCGACGGCGATGGCCGTGCCCACCGCCACCCGCGAGGTGTGCTCGGCCACCGGCATGAGCGGCAGGAACGGGTCGTGCGGGCCCTCGTGGCTCCACAGGCCGTCGAAGCCGGCCGCCTCCTGCTCCTTCGCCTCGGCGGCCAGCTCGGCCAGCCTGGCGCCCTTCAGCAACGCGTCGACCTTCATCCGGTCAGTGGAGCACGAGCCGCGCCGCGGTCCTGCGCCGGTATGGCGAGCCGCTCGGTCACCGCACCGGCGGTGCACCCCGCGACCGCGGTCTCGAGGTCCTCGTGCACCAACCACTGCCGCTGCAGCCCGAGCAGCGACACCACGCGCCACGCCGCCCCAGGCCGGGGGCACACGACGTGCGCGACGCCGCCCCGCGCCTGGACCGCGCCCACGACCCGCTCGACGCAGTGCACGCCCGCGGCGGCGAAGAACTGCACGCCCGTGAGGTCGACCAGGATCGACGAGGAGCCGAGGGCGAGGGCGCGTTCGAGCGCCTCGGTGAGCGCGTCCCGGGTGCCGGTGTCGACGTCGCCGGCGACCCGGACGGCGACGTACCCGCCCGGGCAACCCTCGACCTCGGCCACGAACACCCGAATCGGACCCTTCTCGCTCGACCCCCGTCATGTGTGGGCACCCAGAGTGATCCGGTAAGCACCGCAGGTCAATACCGCTACGGTCGGAAGATCACCACGACCCGGTGGTCCAGGTGGCGGTGCTGCTCACCCTGCGTGGCGGCAGGCCCCTCGGGGTCGCCTCCGCGAACTTCAGGAAAGCCACATCCATGACGCTGGGCTTCAGGAAAGCCACATTCCTGACGTCGGCCGCGGGGGCCCACCTGCGGGTTGGGGCGGCATGTGCTGGATAGACTTCCGCGCGACCGGCTGCGCACCGCGCCGGCGCCCGGCGAGTCGCGGGTCCGATCCGTCGGGTCCTCGCCGCCACATCCGGAACCGGGAGTTCGACCGCACATGACATCGCGCGTGCCCGAGGGTGTCGTCTGGATGCGCAGCAGCACCAGCACCGGCGACGACGCCGTCGAGATCGCCCGGCTGCCCGACGGCGGGGCGGCGCTGCGCCGCGCGGGCGACCCGGACTGCGAGCCGCACGTCTACACGGCTGCCGAGTGGGAGGCGTTCGTGAAGGGCGTGGACGCGGGCGAGTTCGACCTGCCCGAGTAGGTGCGCCCGCTCCTCGGGGCCGCCGCGTCGGTGGTCGTCGCGCAGGGAGCCGTCCTCGCGCTGTGGCCCGACGCGCACACGCTGCTGATCGACCTGCAGGTCTACCGGGCGGGCGGCGAGCACGTCCTCGCGGGCGACCCGCTGTACACGGGCGGCGTGCTGCTGGACCTGCCGTTCGTCTACCCGCCGTTCGCCGCGGTGCTGTTCGCGCCGCTCGCGCTGCTGCCCTTGGGCGTGCTCAAGGCGCTGTGGACGACCGCCGGGGTCGCCCTGCTCGCCCTCGTCGTACACCGCTGCGCGCCCCGCGCGGGGTGGCCCGCGGTCGCGCTCGCCGCGGTGGCCGCGACCGCGCTCGACCCGGTGCGCACCACGCTCTACCTCGGGCAGATCAACATCGTGCTGCTGGCCCTCGTCGCCTGCGACCTGCTCGGCAGGCCGGAGGGCCGCCTGCGCGGCGTCGGGGTCGGCCTCGCGGCCGCCGTGAAGCTTACTCCGCTGCTGTTCGTGGTGTACCTGGCGGCCACGCGGCGGTGGCGGGCCGCGGGCACGGCGCTCGCGACGTTCGCCGCGGCGGCCGGGATCGGGTTCCTGTTCGCGCCGGCCGACTCGGTGGCGTTCTGGTGGGACGGCACGTTCCTCGCCGCCGACCGGATCTCCGACGTCGCCGGCCCCAGCAACCACTCGCTCAGCGGCCTGATGGCGCGGCTCGGCGCCGAGGGGCTGCCCTGGTTCGCGGCGGCCGCGGGGCTCGGGGTGGCGACGATCGTGGCCGCCGCGCGGGCGCACGGCGCCGGCGAGGAGGTCCTCGCCGTGGCGCTGTGCGGACTCGCCTCGGCCGCGCTGGCGCCGTTCGCGTGGTCGCACCACTACGTGTGGGTCGTCCCGCTCGCCGTGCACCTCGGCACCCGCGCCGTCGCGGGGGACCGGCGGGCCGCGGCGGGGCTCGCCGGGGTGCTCGTCGCGACCGTCGCGGTGGTGACCGCGCTGCCCGGCCCGCGGGTCGGCCCGATCCCCGCCACGGGGCTGGTCTCGGTGTGGCAGGACGCCTATCTGCTGCTGTTCCTGGTGGCGCTCGCCGCCACCGCCGGATGGCGGCGAGCGCCCTGCGCGGCGCCGCCGGCATGCCGAGCCCCCGCTACCGAAGCGGTCGGAACGCCGCCCGGAGCTCGTCGCTGAACAGCTCGGGCTCCTCCCACGCGGGGAAGTGCCCGCCCCTGTCGACCTCGTTGAAGTAGGCGAGGCCGGGGTGAACCGACTCCACCCAGCTGCGCGGCGCGGCCCGGAGCTCGCCGGGGGAGGTCGTGAACGCGACCGGCACCGCGACCGGGGAGGGGCGGCGCCCGCCGCCCGCGCCGCGGCGATGGCCTGCCCGAATTCCCAGTACCAGCGCGCGGCCGACGCCCCGGTGCCCGTCAGCCAGTACAGCGTGATGTCGTCGAGGACGTGGTCGCGGGTGAGGTTGCCCGCCGGCTCGCCGTCCACGAACGCCCGCGAGATCTTCCGGTAGCTGTCGGTGTCGTGGTCGAGCATCCACGCCGCGAGCCCGACGGGGGAGTCCAGCGGGGAGTAGCCGATGGTCTGCGGCCGGGTGGACTGCTCGAGGAAGTAGCCGAAGGCGTCCGTCAGGAACGCCTCGACGGCCTCGTGCGCCGCGCGCTCCTGCGCCGACGCCGCCGGCAGGTGCTCCTTGAGACCGAGCGCCGGGGTGAGCAGGTTGACATGGATGCCGCTCAGCCCGTCGGGCGCCTGGCGGCCAGCTCCGCCCAGGCGCGGGCGATCCGGCCGGATTCCCGCCCGAGCTCGGTCGGTTCGCCGGAGAAGCCGTAGCCGGGCAGGGATGCCAGCACGAGGTGGAACGCGTCCGCCGGGGTGCCGCCGTGCGCGGTCGGGTCGGTCAGCGGGCCGACCGTCTCCAGCAGCTCGACCACGGAGCCGGGCCGGCCGTGGGTCATGATCAACGGCAACGCGTCCGGGTGCGGCGACCGGACGTGGACGAAGTGGATCTCGACGCCGTCGATCTCGGTCGTGTGCTGCGGCAGGGCGTTCGGTCGCTCCTCGCACGCGCGCCAGTCGTAGCCGTCGGCCCAGTAGCGGGCGAGCTCGCGCACCGTCGCCGGCTGGACGCCCTGCGCGCGGTCCGCGACCAGCTCCCGCGAGGGCAGCCGCGCCGCGCCGACCCGCCTGCGGAGCTCGCCGAGCTGCTCCTCCGGGACGTGGACCTCGAACGGGCGGATGCGGGGCGCCGTGGTGCCCGCGGGGGCTGAGGCGGGTTCGGTGGGCAGCGACATCGTGCGCCTCCTGACGACGTCCGGTTCGGTGCTGCGGTCGCTCGCGCTGCGGTGCGCCGGTCGCGTCGCGCTGGTGGGACCGGCGGCTGGTGGTCGCCGTCTCGGTGCGTGACCCGGCCGCGGTGCGGCCCCGGCCGGTCTCCGCTCGTACCGCCGCGCCGTCGTCCGGCACCGGACCCAACACCGGCCCACCACGCGGCCCAACCCGGACCGCGCCGCGGAAAGGCGAAGGCCCCGCCGGGTCGGCTTCCCGGCGGGGCCTTCGTTCGGTCTGGTCGCTACTGCTGGCCGAGCGCCTCGCGCTCCTCGGTGCGGGTGGCGACCTCGGCGGGCTGCTGCCCGTCGCGGGCCGCGGCCTCCCGCTCGGCCGCCTCCCGGCGGGCCCGCTCCAGCGCCTCGGTCTCCTCCGGCGGGTCCGGCGTGAGCAGCGAGCCGGGCACCGGTGCGCCGCCCAGGCCGAGCTGGTTCATCCGCTTGGGCACCGGGGCGCCCTGGTACTCGAGCGGGATGGCGTGCCCGTGCTCGTCGACGCCGCCCAGCGGCTGGTGGACCTCGATGAACTCACCGTGCGGCAGCCGCTTGATGATGCCGGTCTCGATGCCGTGCTCGAGGACCGCGCGGTCGGAGCGCTGCAGCCCGATGCAGATCCGGTAGGTCACCCAGTAGGCGATCGGCGGGACCACCAGGACCCCGATCCGGCCCGCCCACGTGGTGGCGTTGAGCGAGATGTCGAAGAAGTACGCGATCAGGTCGTTGCTGCCCGACAGGACCAGCACCGCGTAGAAGGAGATGCCCATGACGCCCAGCGAGGTGCGGACCGGCACGTCGCGCGGCCGCTGCAGCAGGTTGTGCAGGGCGTTGTCCTTCGTGAACTTCCGCTCGATCCAGGGGTACGCGCCGGCGAGCACGTACAGGATCGGCAGGAACGCGGGGCTCGCCCAGAACGCCGGCGGGATGTTGTAGTCCCCGAGGTAGATGTCCCACGGCGGGAAGATCCGCAGCATGCCCTCGGTGAACAGCACGTACCAGTCGGGCTGGGAGCCCGCGGAGACGTGGGCCGGGTTGTACGGGCCGAAGTTCCACATCGGGTTGATCTGCAGCAGCCCGCCCATGAGGCCGAGGACGCCGACCGTGACCGCGAAGAACGCGCCGCCCTTCGCCGCGAACTGCGGGAGGATCCGCACGCCGACGACGTTGCCCTCGGTCCGGCCGGGGCCGGGGAACTGGGTGTGCTTCTGGTACCAGACCAGCCCGACGTGCAGCGCGATCAGCGCGAGCAGGATGCCCGGGATGAGCAGCACGTGCACGATGTAGAGGCGCGGGATGATCTCCGTGCCGGGGAACTCCCCGCCGAAGATCGCCCAGTGGCTCCAGGTGCCGATCACCGGGACCGCCAGCATGAACCCGGAGGCGATCCGCAGCCCCGTGCCCGACAGCAGGTCGTCGGGGATCGAGTAGCCGGTGAACCCGGCGAAGAAGCCGAGGAACAGAAGCAGCACGCCGATCACCCAGTTGGCCTCCCGCGGCTTGCGGAAGGCGCCGGTGAAGAACGTGCGGAACATGTGCACGACCATCGCCGCCATGAACAGCAGCGCGGCCCAGTGGTGGACCTGCCGGACGAACAGGCCGCCCCTGACCTCGAAGGAGAGCTCGAGCGCGCTCTCGTAGGCGCGCGACATGTGGATGCCGCGCAGGTTCTCGAACGGGCCGTCGTAGACGACCTCCTCCATGGAGGGGTCGAAGAACAGCGCCAGGTACACGCCCGACAGCAGCAGGACGATGAAGCTGTAGAGCGCGACCTCACCGAGCATGAACGACCAGTGGGTCGGGAAGACCTTGTTGAACTGCTTCCGCAGCCCGGCGGCCGGGTGGTAGCGCTGGTCGAACTCGTCGAGGGCGCCGATCACCTTGGCGTTGGAGCCGGAGCCTGTCGGTGTGGTCAGGGCGCTCACGGGTTGTACCTCCGCTCCCAGAAGGCCGGACCGACGGGCTCGGCGAAGTCGCCGGTGGCCACGAGGTATCCCTCGTCGTTCACTGTAATCGGTAGCTGGGCCAGCGGCCTGGTCGCCGGACCGAACACCGGCCGCGCGTACTCGGTCGCCAGGAACTGCGACTGGTGGCACGGGCAGAGGATCCGGTTGGTCTGCGCCTCGTACAGCGAGGTCGGGCAACCCAGGTGGCTGCAGATCTTGGAGAAGGCGTAGAAGTCGCCGTAGTTGAAGTCCTCCTGCCCGCTGCGCTTCACGACGCGCTCACCGGGCCGCAGGCGGATCAGCATGACCGGGGCGTCGGAGGCCCGCAGGCTGCGGATCAGGGCCTCCTCGTTGCCGCGGTCGGACTCCCGGAACGGGAACACCGTCTCCATCGACCCGGGCGCCTGGTCCTCGGGCCGCACGAGCGAGATCTCGTGCGGGTCGCCGGTGTCGCGGCGCAGGTAGACCGTCTCGCCGTTGACCGGCTTCCACGGGGTGACCCACAGCGCCGCCTCGTCGCCGCCCTTCCACGGGTCGCGCACCAGCGGCGCGACGGCGGCGACGCCCAGCCCGAGGCCGAGCACGCCGGCGGCGCCGCCCGCGGCCCGCACGATCAGCTTGCGCCGTGCGATGTCGGTGTCCTTGGCGGCCTTGACCAGCTGCGCGGTGACGGTGAGCCGCGCGACGTCGTCGGACGCGCCGTCGTGGCGCTGCTGGACCGACACCTCGTCGGGGAAGAACTTCTTGATGTAGGAGATCACGCCGATGCCGATGGCGAGCACCGACAGGCCGAACGTGCCACCGACGACCGGGGTGTACAGCGAGTACACCAGGTACCCCGGCTCACCGGGCGGCACGTACTCGTACGGCCAGGCCACGAACGCGACGACGAACGCGAGGCCCGACAGCGCGGAGATCACGAACCACAGCGCGACGGACCGTTCGGCGCGCTTCTCGGCGCGGGTGCCCCGGATCGGCCACTTGGGCTGGTTGTGGACGACCTCGACGTCGTCGAGGTCGCCCGCGAGCCGCGCCCGCTGCTCGATGGTCATGTCCTCGACCTCGGCGGCCGTGGGCGCGGGCGGCTTGGGGTTCTCCGTTCCGAGCGCGGGTGGATGCTGGCTCGAGGTGGTCATGACTTGGCTCCCAGCCACATTGCGAACCCGACCATGGCGGCGATGCCGACGATGAAGGCGACCAGACCCTCCGACACGGGCCCGATCCCGCCGAGCGCCTGGCCGCCCGGGTTGTTGTTCCCGTTGGTCACCGACTTGATGTAGGCGATGATGTCCTCCTTCTCGTCCGGCGCGAGCTGCCGGTCGGAGAACTTCGGCATGTTCTGGGGGCCGGTGAGCATGGCCGTGTAGATGTCCAGCTCGGTGGCCGGGTCGAGGGTCGGCGCGAACTTGCCGGAGGACAGCGCCCCACCGCGTCCGGTGAAGTTGTGGCAGGACGCGCAGTTGAGGCGGAACAGCTCGCCGCCGCGCGCGGGGTTGTCGCCGCGCAGGGCGAGGCCCTCCGCGTTCGGCCGCGTCGGGCCGCCGCCGTTGGCCTGGATGAACGCCCCGAGCGCGTCGATGTTGCGCGCGCCCTCCTCGGTCTCCGGGTTGAACTGGGGCACCGGGGGCTTGCGCTTCGCCTGCGCCTCCTGGCGGGCCAGCGGCATGCGCCCGGTGGCGACCTGGAAGTACACGGCCGCGTCGCCGACGCCGATCAGGCTGGGCCCGCGGTCCTGCACGCCCTGCAGGTTCGAGCCGTGGCACGTCACGCAGGCGTTGTTGTAGAGCTCCTGGCCCTGGGCGATCAGCGCTGCGTCGCCCTCCTGGGCCGTGGCCACCTGCGGCTCCGGCGTGAAGGCGGTGTACAGGCCACCCGCGGTGAGCAGGCCGATCCCCAGCGCCAGCGCGCCTGCCACGCGGCGGCGGAACCGGCTGCGCGGCCCGCGGGGCTTCCTCGAAGGGGGTGTGGTGGTCATCGTCGGCGTCGTCCAGCCCTAACGGTCGGGTATCAGCGGATGAAGTAGATGACGGTGAACAGGCCGATCCACACCACGTCGACGAAGTGCCAGTAGTACGACACGACGATCGCAGCGGTGGCCTGCTGCGGCGTGAACTTGCTGAGCTTGGTGCGGATCAGCAGGTAGACGAACGCGATGAGCCCGCCCGTGACGTGCAGGCCGTGGAAGCCGGTGGTCAGGTAGAACACCGTGCCGTAGGCGCTCGACGCGAGCGTGGTGCCCTCGTGCACCAGCTGGACGTACTCGTAGCCCTGGCCGATCACGAAGGCCGTGCCCATGATGAGCGTGAGCAGGTACCAGCGGCGCAGTCCGAACACGTCCCCGCGCTCCGCCGCGAACACACCGAACTGGCAGGTGAACGACGACGCCACGAGGACGATCGTGACGACGAGCGCGTAGGGGACGTTCAGGTGCGTCGGCGGCGGCGGCCACGGCAGATCCGGCGGGTTCTGGGCGCGCGCCGTGAAGTAGATCGCGAACAGCCCGGCGAAGAACATCAGCTCGCTGGACAGCCAGACGATGGTCCCGACGCTGACCAGGTTGGGGCGGTTCAGCGAGTGGATGCGCGCGCTGATGGTGGGAGCCGCAGTCGTCACCGGGGCAGTATGACCCATCTTCTACAGGCTGTCGTCTTTACCCCCGGGGGCAGGCGGGGCGGGGCGGACGAGCACGTCGCACTACAGTTCCCCGATGTGAGCAGCCCCGTCGCGCACGAGACCCTGACCGTGCTGGTCTACAGCCATCGCCCCGAGACCCGGGAGGCCATCATCACGGCCGTCGGCAGGCGCCCGGCACCCGACCTCCCCCGCGTGCGCTTCCAGGAGGCGAGCGGGATCGCGGAGGTGATCCAGGCGGCCGACGACCGCGAGTTCGACCTCGCGATCCTCGACGGCGAGGCCCAGCCCACGGGCGGTATGGGCGTCTCCCGCCAGCTGAAGACCGAGATCGACGACTGCCCGCCGCTCATCGTCGCGGTGCGCAGGCGCGACGACCGCTGGCTGGCCACCTGGTCCCAGGCGGACGCGGTGCTCGTCCACCCGCTCGACCCGCTCACCGCCGCCGAGACGGTGGCCGAGGTGCTGCGGCGCGACGTGCTCCCCGCGCGCAGGCACGCGGGTACGGTCAGTGGCTGAGACGAGCCTCAGCTGGCCCAGCCTCATCGGCCGGCTGATCCGAGGCGACCACCTGAGCTCCACCGACACCGCCTGGGTGATGGACCGGGTGCTGTCGGCCGAGGCCACGCCCGCCCAGCTCGCCGGGTTCCTGGTCGCGCTGCGCGCGAAGGGGGAGACGGCGGCCGAGATCGCCGGGCTCGCCGAGGCGATGCTGCGCCACGCCCACCGCGTCACGGTCGACGGCCGGGCCGTCGACGTGGTCGGCACCGGCGGCGACCAGGCGCACACCGTCAACATCTCCACGATGAGCGCGGTCGTCGTCGCCGCGGCCGGCGCGCCGGTCGTCAAGCACGGCAACCGCGCCGCGTCGTCGTCCAGCGGCGCCGCGGACGTGCTCGAGGCGCTCGGCGTCGCGATCGACCTGCCACCGGACGGCGTCGCGGCGTGCGTGGCGGAGGCGGGCATCGGATTCTGCTTCGCGCCCGTGTTCCACCCGGCGATGCGGCACGCGGCCGCCCCGCGCCGCGAGCTGGGCGTGCCCACCGCGATGAACGTGCTCGGCCCGCTCACCAACCCGGCCCAGCCGCCCGCCGCGCTCGTCGGGTGCGCCGACCCGCGGCTCGCGCCGGTGATCGCCGAGGTGCTCGCGGAGCGCGGGGCGTCCGCGCTGGTGGTGCGCGGCGACGACGGCCTCGACGAGCTCACGACCACGACCACCAGCACCGTGTGGGTCGTGGCAGGCGGTCAGGTGCGGCAGGAGAGCATCGACCCCGCGGCCCTGGGCCTCGCGCCCGCCACCCGGGAGGCGCTGCGCGGTGGAAGCCCGGCCGACAACGCAGAGGTCTTCCGCGCGCTCGTCGGTGGCCGCCGCGGCCCCGTGCGGGACGCGGTGCTGCTGAACGCGGCGGGTGCGTTGGTCGCGTTCGACGGCCCGCCCGCGCCGGTGGCCGACGCGTTCCCGGCCGCACTCGAGCGCGCCGCCGCGGCGATCGACTCCGGGGCCGCCGAGCGGCTGCTCGCCCGCTGGGTCGAGGTCTCCTCGGCCCAGCGGCCCCGGTAGGGGGCGCCGTCAGTCGAGGCCGACGGAGAAGGTCGCCTCGGTGTCGGCCCGGGAGTACGAGCGGAACGCGATGTGGGTGTCGGTGCGCACCACGCCCTCGATCTTGCTGAGCCGTCCGGCGATGACGTCGGCGAGCTGCTCGTGCTCGGCGACCTTGACGATGGCGATCAGGTCGACGTCGCCTGCGCAGGAGTAGACCTCGGACACGCCGTCGAGGTCGGCGATGGCCTGCGCCGTCTCGGGAATGCGGTCGGCGGCGGTGTGCACCAGGACGATCGCGGTGATCACGACGGCTCCCTCGGGTCTCGGACTGAACGCGACACTAGTCGTTGCCGCCGGAGCCGTAGCCTGACACCCCGAGGGACGGGGATCACGTGGCCATCGGCGGGAGCCTGCGGGCGTGGCGGGAACGCGCGCTGCTGACCCAGGAGCAGCTCGCGGAGCGGTCCGGCATGAGCGTCCGGTCGATCCGGCGGCTGGAGTCGGGCGCGGCGGCTCGACCCCGCAGCTCGTCGGTGGAGCTGCTCGCGGCCGCGCTGGGGCTCTCCGCGGCCGAACGGGCGCTCCTGACCGGCGCGGCGCCGCCGCCCGCCCCGGGGGTGGTGCCGCGCCAGCTGCCCGCTCCGCCGCCCGGGCTCACCGGCCGCGCGGCCGAGCTGGCCGACCTCGGGCAGGTCGCCGACCCCGCATCGGTGGTGGTCACGTCGATCGACGGGATGGCGGGCGTCGGCAAGACGGCGCTCGCGGTGCACGTCGCGCACCGGCTCGCCCACCGCTACCCGGACGGGCAGCTGTTCTGCGACCTGCACGGGCACACCGAGGGCGTGGCGCCGGTCGACCCCGCCGACGCGCTCGACCGCGTGCTGCGGGCGCTCGGGGTGCCCGGCGAGCACATCCCGGACGACCCGGACGACCGCGCCGCGCTCTACCGCAGCCGGGTCGCCGGGCGCAGGGTGCTGGTCCTGCTGGACAACGCGGCGAGCGAGGCGCAGGTGGCGCCGCTGCTGCCGGGCACCCCGGGCTGCCTGGTGCTGGTGACCAGCAGGCGGCGCCTCGTCGGCCTCGACCAGACCCGCGCGGTGTCGCTCGACGTGCTTCCGTTGCGGGACGCGATCACCCTGTTCACCGCCGCTGCGGGCGAGGGCCGCACGACCGGCGCGCCGGACGCGGTGCTGGCCGAGGTCGCCGAGGCGTGCGGGCGGCTCCCGCTCGCGCTGCGGATCGCCGCGGCGAGGCTGCGCTCCCGACCCGCCTGGTCGGTGGCCGACCTCGTGGGCAGGTTGCGCGACCACGGGCAGCGCCTGGCCGAGCTGGAGGCGGGCTCGCGCAGCGTCGCGGCCGCGCTGGAGGCCTCCTACCGGGACCTGCCCCCGCCGCTGCAGCGGGCCTACCGGCTGCTGTCGCTGCACCCCGGGGCCGACCTGGACCGCTACGCCGCGGCCGTCCTCCTCGACTCCTCCCCCGGCGCCGCCGACCGGCTGCTCGAGCACCTCATCGACGCCCACCTGCTGCCGGAGCCCTCGCCGGGCCGGTTCGCCTTCCACGACCTGGTCCGGGCGCACGCGCGGGCGGCGTCGGCGCGGGCGGACGCAGAGGCGGAGCGCCGGGCGGCGCGCACGCGGCTCTGCGACCTCTACCGGCACGCGGCCGCGGTGGCCATGGACGTCGCCTACCCGCACGAGCGCAGCCGCCGCCCGGACGTCCCCCCGGCCGGCGTGCCCGCCCCCGGGTTCGCCGATGCGGCGGGCGCGAGCGCCTGGCTCGAGCGCGAGCTGCCCAACCTCGTCGCCGCCGCGCGCCACGCCGCCGGGCACGACCTGCCGCGGCACGCCGCGCACCTCGCCGCCACGCTGCACCGCCACCTGTACGAGCAGGGGCGCAGCGCGGAGGCGCTCGCGGTCCACCGGTACGCGCTGGACGCCGCGCGGGCCGCGGGCGACGCCGCCGGCGAGGCCGACGCGCTGGTCCTGCTCGGCAAGGTGCACTGGTGGTTCCACAACCGGCTGCGGCGGGCGGCCGAGCTGTTCGAGCACGCCGCGGACGTCGCCGGCGTCGCGGGCCACCGCCTCGGGCAGGTGCAGGCGCTGACCGCCCTCGGCGCGGTGTGCAGCCTGCGAGGTGCGCACGAGCGCGCGCCGCGGCACTTCGCGGCCGCGCGCGCCGTCGTCCGCGAGGTGCGCGACCCCGGCGCGGAGTTCGACGTGCGCTACTTCCACGCCTGGCACCGCCTGCGCTGCGGGGAGCCCGCGCACCGGGGGTTCGAGCGGTGCCTCGCCGAATCGCGCGCCCGCGGCGACCGCAACGGCGAGTGGCTGGCCCTGCACGGCCTCGGCTACGCCCACCTCGCCGGCGAGCGGGGCGGGCCCGCGCTGCGGTGCTTCGAAAGGGCGCTGCGCACCTGCCGGGCCGTCGGCGACCGGCGCGGCACGCTCGGCTGCCTGATCGGGATCGCGTCCGTCCACCGCGCGGAGGGGCGCGGTGCGCAGGCGGCCTCCCGGTACCAGGAGGCCGTCGAGCTGGCCAGGCTGATCGGCAACCCGAACGCCGAGTGCGAGGCCGTGCACGGGTTCGGCAGGCTCGCCTGCGCGACCGGGCGGCCCGAGCAGGCGGTGGCCCTGTTCGGCAGGGCGCTCGACCTCGCGACCCGGCTCGGCCGCCCGGTGGCCGAGGTCCGCGCCCACGACGGCCTCGCGCACGCCCACCGGCTGCTCCAGCAGCCCGACCGGGCGCGGCAGCACCTGCGGCGCGCCCTGGACATCCTGACCGACCTCGGCCTCGAGGGGCTCGGCACGGACCTGAGCTACGGCGAGCGGATCACCGCCTCCGCCATCCGCCGCCACCTCGCCCGGTAGGGCCGGGTCAGCGGTCGACCTCGAGCGGCCGGGCCCGCTCGGCCCACGACTGCCAGCGGCCGGCACCGCGGGCGGGCTCGGTCCACGCCGGCTCGCTCACGACGAGGCGGGTGCCGCCGGTGGTGAGCCACCGGTGCAGCAGCCGCACCTCCTCGACGGGCGCCCCGCGCAGCGGGCCGGGCCCGGGCAGCACCGTCTGAGCGCCGAGCCGCAGCGCCTCGATCACCGGCATCGGCGCCACCCCGCGCCGCGCGACGCCCGCCGCGGCGAGCCGCCCGTAGCGCACCACGGCGATCTCCCAGCCGCGGTTGCCGTCCGGTCGGGCGCCGACCACCTCGGGCAGCGCGGCGAGCGCGGCGAGCCGCTGCACCCGCTCGAGCCCGACGACCAGCGCCGCCAGCTGGTCGCGCCTGCGCGCGGCCGTCTCGAACCGCTCCTTCGCCGCGAGCTCGTCGATCGCGGCGGCGGCTCCGCGCAGGGGTGCGTCGTCGCGGCCGTCGACGAGGTCGGCGAGCGCGCGGACGGCGGGCGCGTACTCCTCGGGCGTCTGCAGGCCCGCGCACGGCGCCTTGCAGCGGCCCAGCTCGTGCAGCGCGCACGGGCTCGCCGAGGCCCCCTTCGCCGGGATCCGCTGCGTGCACGGCCGCAGCGGCACCACGTCGAGCACCGTGTCGACGGCCGCGGCGGCCGCCCGCCGGGACGGGAACGGCCCGAGCGCGCCGTCGCGGGGCGTGGTGACGATCGACAGCCGCGGGAACGCCTCGGCGGTGGGCACGACCCACCACGTGTGGTTCGGTCGGGTGGAGCGGCGGTTGTAGCGGGGGCGGTGCGCCGCGATCAGCCGCAGCTCCCGCACCGACGCCTCCAGGGCGTGGGCGCAGACGACGGTGTCGACGCGCTCGGTGAGCGCCACCATGTCGCGCACGCGCCTGCGTCGCTCGCCGGCGGTGAAGTAGCTGCGGACCCGGCGCCTGAGGTCGCCGCTGGTGCCGACGTAGAGCACCTCGTCGTTGGGGCCGCGGAACAGGTACACCCCGGGGGCGGACGGCACACCCTCGGCGAGCACCCGCTTGCGCCGCTGCTGCTCGGTGGGCCGGTGGGCCGCTGCGTCCTTCGCGAGCGCGAGCAGCTCCTCGAGGCTCTGCACCCCGAGGTTGCCGACGCGCTCCAGCAACCGGTGCAGGACCTCGACGGTGGCGCGGGCGTCGGCGAGCGCCCGGTGGGTGGGGCGGGTGGTCGTGCCGAACAGCTCGGCGAGCGCGCCCAGGCGCACGCTCGGGGCCTCGTCGTGGGGGAGCACCGCCCGGGCGAGCCGCGCCGTGCACAGCACCGGAGGGCGGGGCCACACGTGTCCGTGCCGCTCGCACGCCGCCCGCAGGAAGCCGGCGTCGAACGGGGCGTTGTGGGCGACCAGCACCGAGCCGCGCAGGAACTCCAGCAGCGGCGGCAGCACCTGCCCCAACCGGGGCGCGCCGGTGATCATCGCGGTGGTGATCCCGGTGAGCGCCACGATCCCGGGCGGGATCCCCGTACCCGGGTCGACCAGCGTGGCGAGCTCGCCGAGCTGCTCGCCGCCCCGCACCTTCACCGCGCCGATCTCGGTGATCGCGTCGCTGCCCGCGGAGCCACCGGTGGTCTCCAGGTCCAGCACGACGAAGGTGACCTCGCGCAGCGGGGTGCCGAGCTCGTCGAACGTCAGCTGAGGGGAGCGGACGGGCACGGGCGCGGACGCTAGCGAGGGGCCCCGACAACTCCCGCCCGGCACGGGTTGTGACCGCGGCGTCACCGGTGAACCGGCGCCACGGCGGATAACCTGTAGTGATGTCCAGGCCCGATGCCCACCACGGCCCGCCCGAGCGGGGCGCGGCCGGGTCGTCGCCTGGGCAGGTCGACTGGACCCGGCTGCCGGACCCGCTGCGTTCCCGGCTGGCCGAGATCGCGGCCACCGCGCTCGGGTCGATGCCGGCCGCCGACATCCCGGTGCCGCTGCGGAGGTTCGCGCGGTTCACCCCGGCCAAGCGGGCCAAGCTCGGCGCGAGCGCGATCACGGCGGAGCTGGCCGCGTCCGCGGCGTTCCGCACGGCGGTCGTCGCGTGGTGGGAGGACCAGCGTCCCGGCGAGCTCACCACCGCGGCCGACGACCCGCTGACGGCCGCCGCCGCGGCCCTGCTGAACGACGACCCCGAGGCCGCCGAGGCGGTGGCGGCCGCCGCCCGCCGCAGCGAGGCGGCGGAGCTGCGCGCGGAACGCGACGCGGCCCTCTCGCGGGTCGAGAAGCTCACCGCAGAGCTCGAGCGGCTGCGCGGGGAGCTCACCGAGGCCCGCGCCCAGGCCCGCACCGCAGGCCAGCAGCGCGACCACGAGTACCAGCAGCTGCGCCGCCGCGTCTCCGAGCAGGGAGCGAAGCTGCGCGCCGCGCGCGACGCCCAGGCGGCCGCGGAGCGGGCGGTCGAGGAGCTGCGCCGCGCCGCCGAGCGCGACCTCGCCGCGGCCATCGCGGAGCGGGACCGCGAGCGGGAGCGCGCGGAGGCCGAGCGCAGGCGCGCCGAACGGGCCGTGGCCGAGGTGGCCGCCGCCCGGCAGGCGGCGCGGGAGGCGCGCAAGGCCGACGAGGTGCGGCTGTCGCTGCTCATCGAGACCCTCGGCGGCGCGCTCACCGGGCTGCGGCGCGAGCTCGCGCTCGGCGGGGGAGGGCCCCGCCCCGGCGACCTGGTCGCGGGGGCTCGGGCGGTGCGCGGTGGCACCGCCGTCGGCACCGGAGCCGAGCTGGACGCCCTGCTCGCCGTCCCGGCGCTGCACCTCGTGGTCGACGGCTACAACGTGAGCAAGACCGGCTACCCCGAGCTCCCGCTCGCCGACCAGCGGTCCCGGCTCGTCGGCCAGCTCGGCGCGCTCGCCGCGCGCACGGGGGTGGAGATCACCGTGGTGTTCGACGGCGCCGGGGTGATCACCGCCCCGCCGCGCGGCTCGCGGGGCGTGCGGGTGCTGTTCAGCGACCCGGGCGTGCTGGCCGACGACGTCATCCGCGACCTGGTGGCCGCCGAGCCGCAGGGCAGGCCGGTCCTGGTCGCCACCGCCGACCGCGCGGTGGCCGACTCGGTCCGCCGCTACGGCGCGCACACCGTGTCGTCCGAGCTGCTGCTCACCCGATTGGTGCGCGGTTAGGCCGCGGAGCCCGCTTCCGCCGGGAACTGTCGGGGGTCGTCCCTAACGTCGCGCGCACCGGACGGCGACAGGCCCGTCCGAACCGTCGAGGGAGCAGGGATGATCATCGACTGTGACGGCTGCGCGGTGCGCGGCGTGGCCTGTGGCGACTGCGTGATCGGCGTGCTGCTGGGGTCCCCGGCGCCCGCCGAAGCGGCCGAACGCGGCCCGGACGGGGCGACGGAGGTGCCGTCCGGCGCGCCGATCGTGCAACTCGACGCACCGGAGCGGCGAGCGCTCGCCGTGCTCGCCGATCAAGGTCTGGTGCCGAAATTGCGGTTGGTGGCCGCTCCGTCGCGCCGAGCGCGGCGCAATCCCGGCAACGGGGGAGCGGTCCGTGACGCAGGGTGACGACAAGCCCGCACAGGGCACATTTCCACTGCGCTCCGTGCATGTGAGTGACCTCACGGGACGCGCCGCACGAGGGGGACCCCGGGTTGGACGGCTCGCGCGGAGATCCGTAATCTCCGCGAGACCTTGCGGCGCGTCAGCCGTTCGACCGCGAATGGCAACGCGAGGTCACCGCACGATGGTCCGATCGGCGCTCCCCCATACCCCGATCGAGTCATCGGCGGGGAGGCGAGAGGAGTTCCGTCCGCGTGGAGTCGCGTCGACGTACCTTCTCGGGCCTTCGGATGCCCGTGTCCCCGGTCGTGCGTCGCCCCCGTCACCGCGTCCGGTCGGCGTCCGCGGCCGCGTCGATCGTCCTGATCGTGATCACCTCGCTGTTGGTCGGCGCGTCCCCCGCCGCGGCGCAGCAGGACCCGCCTGACAACGCCGAGGACGCCGCGAAGCGGCTCGAGGAGGTCAACCGGGAGGCCGAGGCCCTCACCGAGGAGTGGCACGCCGCGAAGGACACCCTCGCGGCGCGCCAGGAGGAGCTGGAGACCCTCCAGGCCGCGGTCGAGCCGGCCAGGGTCGCGCTCGAAGAGGCGATCCTCGACGAGGAGCAGTTCCGGCAGGAGATCGACGGCGTGGCGCTGTCGACGTTCGAGAGCGGCAACCTCGACCAGCTCAGCGCGCTGCTGGCGAGCCGGTCGCCGCAGGAGTTCCTCGACCAGATGTCGGCCCTCGAGGCGCTCGCCACCGAGTACCGCGACAAGCTCGACCAGCTGCTCGCGAAGGTCGACGAGACCGCGCAGCGGCGGATCGAGGTCGACGCCGCCGTGGCGCGCGCCCAGGCCGCCGCCGACGAGGCCGCGAAGGCCGAGCAGGAGGTCGAGGCCCGCAAGCGCGACGCCGAGAGGCGGATCGACGAGGCGCAGCGCCTGCTCGACCGGCTCACCCCGCAGCAGCGGCGGGCGCGCAACGGCCCCACCCTGACCGGGCCCACCAACCTCTCGGGCAGCGGCATCGGGGTGCAGGCGGCCAAGGCCGCCATGAAGATGCTCGGCAAGCCCTACCGCTACGGCGCGGAGGGCCCGAACGCCTTCGACTGCTCGGGGCTCACCTCGTGGGCGTTCCAGCAGGTCGGCGTCACCCTGCCGCGGTCGAGCCGGGAGCAGGCGCGGGTGGGCACCCCGGTCTCCCGCGACCAGCTGCAGCCCGGTGACCTCGTGTTCTTCTACCAGCCGGTGAGCCACGTCGGCATCTACGTCGGCAACAACATGATGATCAACGCACCGCAGACGGGCGATGTCGTGAAGTACTCCGACATCTCCAGCCGGCCGATCACCGGCGCCCGCAGGCTGTAGCCGGGCGACCTCGTCCGCTCCCCGGAACGGGCGGCGGCCGGCCGGGTGACCGGCCGCCGCCCGATCGCACCACCGGCGGCGATAACGTCGGCCGGTGGCGCGCACGCTGCTGGTGACCAACGACTTCCCGCCGCGCACCGGCGGCATCCAGACCTACCTGCAGGGATTCGCCGAGCGGCTGCCACCGGGGGAGCTCGTCGTCTACGCGCCCGCGTGGCCGGGCGCGGCGGAGCACGACGCGGCCCTGCCGTTCCCGGTGCACCGCCACCCGACGTCGCTCATGCTCCCGGTCCCCGCGGTGGCCGCCCGCGCCGTCGCGCTGGCCCGCGAGCACGGCGCCACCACCGTCTGGTTCGGCGCCGCCGCGCCGCTCGCGCTGCTCGGGCCGCACCTGCGCAGGCGGGCGGGCGTCGAGCGGGTGGTCGCGAGCACCCACGGCCACGAGGTCGGCTGGTCGATGGTCCCGGGCGGGCGGCAGGCCCTGCGCCGCATCGGCACCGACTGCGACGTGCTCACCACGATCTCCCGCTACACCCGCGGGCGGATCGCCGCGGCGTTCGGGCCGCTCGCGGCGCTGGAGGTCCTGCCGTCGGGGATCGACACCGGGCGCTTCCGCCCCGACCCGGGTGCCCGCGCCGAGTTGCGCAGGCGCTACCGCATCGGCGACGCCCCGCTCGTCGTGTGCGTGTCCCGGCTGGTGGCGCGCAAGGGGCAGGACGCGCTCATCCGGGCCCTCCCGCTGGTACGGGAGCGGGTGCCGGGGGCGCGGCTGCTCGTCGTCGGCGACGGCCCGGCGGCCGGGAGGTTGCGCAGGCTCGCCCGGACCGCGGGCATGGACCCCCACGTCGTGTTCACCGGGGCGGTGCCAGCGGCCGAGGTCCCCGCGCACCACGCGGTGGGTGACGTGTTCGCCCTGCCGTGCCGCACCCGCGGCGGCGGGCTCGACGTGGAGGGGCTCGGCATCGCGCTGCTCGAGGCCGCAGCGTGCGGGCTCCCGGTCGTCGCGGGCCGCTCCGGCGGGGCGCCGGAGACGGTCCAGGACGGCCGCACCGGCCACGTCGTCGACGGGCGGGACGTCGCGGCCGTCGCCTCCGCGGTGGCCGACCTGCTCGCCGACCCGGACCGGGCGCGGGTGATGGGCGCCGCAGGCCGGGCCTGGATGCAGCGGGAGTGGACGTGGGAGGCGCGGGTGGCGCGGCTGCGCGCCCTGCTCGCCGGCCGCCCGGTGGTCAACGAGCGCTGACGCCGGTGGCTATGCTCGCCGGGCGGAGGGACGAGGGAGGCGTCTGGGTGCCTGGTGGCCCCCGCGGTCTTCAAAACCGACGTGGCCGAGCAACTCGGTCAGGCGGGTTCGATTCCCGTCCGCCTCCGCCATCCCGCCCGTCCCGCGCGCCGGTCAGGGCAGCACCGTGATGCGCCCCCGGCCCGGGACGGCACGGCCGATCACCGCGGCGGCGTGCCCCTGCCCGCGCAGCCGGTCCACGGCCGCGGCCGCCTCGTGCGGCGCGGCGCCGAACAGCAGCCCGCCGGAGGTCTGGGCGTCGGCGAGCAGCACGACGTCGGTCTCCCCGACCCCGGCCGCGGCGTCGAGCACCTCGTCCACCCACTCCCGGTTGCGCCGGGTGCCGCCGGGCACGACCCCGGCGTCGGCCTGAGCCCGCACTTCGGGCAACAGCGGGACGGAAGCCACCTCGACCACCGCGTCCACCCCGGAGGCCGCGGCCATCTTCCGCAGGTGGCCGAGCAGCCCGAAGCCGGTGACGTCGGTGCAGCCCATCGCGCCCGCGGCGAGCGCCGAGGCGGCCGCGTCGGCGTTCGGGGTGCACATCGCGGCGACCGCGGCGTCGACCAGCGCCTCGCTCGCGGTGCCTGCCTTCACCGCCGTGGTGGCGATCCCCACGCCGAGGGGCTTGGTGAGCACGAGCGCGTCGCCGGGCCGCAGGCCCGCGTTGGTGAGGATCCGGTCCGGGTGCACCTCCCCGACGACGGCGAGCCCGTACTTCGGCTCCGGGTCGTCGATCGAGTGGCCGCCGACCACGGCGAACCCGCACTCGCGCCCGACGTCCGCCCCGCCGGCGAGCACCTCGCCGAGCATCTCCGCGGGCAGCACCTCGGCGGGCCAGGCCACGACGTTCAACGCGAACAGGGGGCGCCCGCCCATCGCGTAGACGTCGGACACGGCGTTGGTGGCGGCGATGCGCCCCCACGTGCGCGGGTCGTCGACGACCGGGGTGAAGAAGTCGGTGGTGGCGACGAGCGCGCGGTCGGCGTCGAGCCGCCACACGGCGGCGTCGTCGCCGGTCTCGGTGCCGACGAGCAGGTCGGGGTGGGCGGCCGGGGTGACCGTCGCGAGGATCTCCGCCAGGCGTCCCGGTCCGATCTTGCAGCCGCAGCCGGCGCCGTGGCTGAACGTCGTGAGCCGGTGGGGGTCGGTCGCGGGGTCCGCCGTTGCATCCGCCACAGCCGGATCCTACGGGCGGTGCCACACTCTGGCCGTGTCCCGCACCGGCTCCGACCCCCGCCGCCTGGTGCCCCGCACCGACGCCGTGCTCGCCGACCCCCGGATCGCGGCGGCGATCGCCCGGCTGGGCAGGCCGCTGGTGAAGCAGGCCGTCGCCGCGGCCCAACAGCGGGTCCGCGAGGGGAGCCTCGCGCCCGAGGCCGTCGCCGACGCCGCCCTCGCCGCGCTGCCGCAGGCCCCCACGACGCTGCGCCCGGTGCTCAACGCGACCGGGGTGGTGCTGCACACCAACCTCGGCCGCGCCCCGCTCTCCGCGGCCGCTCGCGAGGCCGTCGCCGTGGCGGCCGGGACGTGCGACGTCGAGCTGGACCTGGCCACCGGCGCCCGTGGCAGGCGCGGCGCCGGGGTCGTGGACGCCCTGCTCGCCGCCGTCCCCGGCGCCGGGGGAGCGCACGTGGTCAACAACGGGGCCGCCGCCCTCGCGCTGGTCGCGGCCACCCTGGCGGCCGGCCGAGAGGTGGTCGTCTCCCGCGGGGAGATGGTCGAGATCGGCGACGGGTTCCGCATCCCCGACCTGATCGAGTCGGTCGGCGCGCGGCTGCGCGAGGTCGGCACCACCAACCGCACCCACCTCGCCGACTACGAGCGCGCCATCGGCCCGGACACCGGGTTCGTGCTCAAGGTGCACCCGTCCAACTTCACGGTCACCGGGTTCACCAGCTCCGTCCCGCCCGGCGCGCTGACCGGGCTCGGGCCGCCGGTGGTCGTCGACATCGGCTCCGGCCTCCTGCACCCGCATCCGCTGCTGCCCGACGAACCCGACGCCGCGAGCGTGCTCGCCGCCGGGGCGTCGCTGGTCACGGCCTCGGGCGACAAGCTGCTGGGCGGCCCGCAGGCCGGGCTGATCCTCGGCGACGCCGAGCTGGTCGGGCGGATCCGCCGGTTCCCGCTCGCCCGCGCCGTCCGGGTGGACAAGCTGACGCTGGCCGCGCTGGAGGCGACCCTGCGCGGCCCGGCGCCCCCGGTGCACGCCGCCCTCGACGCGACGCCCGCCGAGCTGCGGGCCAGGGCCGAGGCGCTGGCCGCCCGCCTGCCGGGGGTGGACGTGCAGGTCGTGGCCTCGCAGTCGACCGTCGGTGGCGGCGGCGCGCCCGGCGTCGTCCTGCCCAGCGCCGCGCTCTCGCTGCCCGAGCGCTACGCCGCGGCGCTGCGCACGGGCACCCCCGCGGTCCTCGGCCGGCTCGAGGGCGGGCGGTGCCTGCTCGACCTGCGCGCGGTCGACCCGGCCGACGACCCGACCATCGCCGAACGCGTCCGGGCGGCGGGGCCGTGACCAGCCGCGTCATCGCCACGGCGGGGCACGTCGACCACGGCAAGTCGACGCTGGTGCGCGCCCTGACCGGCATGGAGCCGGACCGGCTGGCCGAGGAGCGGCGCCGGGGGCTCACCATCGACCTCGGGTTCGCCTGGACGCGCCTGCCCTCCGGAACCGACCTCGCGTTCGTCGACGTCCCCGGGCACGAGCGGTTCGTGACGACGATGCTCGCCGGCGCGGGACCCGTGCCCGCGGTGCTGGTGGTGGTGGCCGCGGACGAGGGCTGGATGCCGCAGTCGCGCGAGCACCTCGACGCGATCGACGCGCTCGGGGTGCCGCGCGGCCTGCTCGTGATCACGCGGTGCGACCTGCTCGACCCCGAGCCCGCCCGCGAGGACGCGCTCGCCGAGATCGCCACGTCGTCGCTGGGCACCGTCGGGGTGGTCGAGGTGTGCGCGCCCCGCGGCCAGGGCCTCGACGCCCTGCGCGCCGCCCTCGACGACCTGGTCGCCTCCGTCCCCGAGCCCGACCCGGCCGCCGACGTGCGGCTGTGGGTCGACCGCGCGTTCACCATCCGCGGCGCGGGCACGGTGGTCACCGGCACCCTCGGGGCAGGCACCATCCGCGTCGGCGACGAGCTGGAGCTCGGCGGGCGGACCGTGCGCGTCAGAGGGCTGCAGAGCCTGGGCGAGCCGGTGCCGTCGGTCACCGGGGTGGCGCGGGTCGCGGTGAACCTGCGCGGCGTGCCCCGCGAGCAGGTCGCCCGGGGCGACGCCCTGCTCACACCGGGTGCCTGGCTCGCCCCGGCCGAGTTCGACGTGGCGCTGCGCGGGGTGCGGGGCGCCGAGCTGGGCCCGCTGCCCCGCGAGGTGGTGCTGCACGTCGGCTCGGCCGCCGTCGCCGTGCGGGTGCGCCCGCTCGGGCCCGGCTACGCGCGGCTGCGGCCCTCCCGCCCGCTGCCGCTGCGCATCGGGGACCGCGCCGTGCTGCGCGACCCCGGCCGGCGGGCCGTCGTCGCGGGGCTGGAGGTGCTCGACGTCCTCCCGCCGGTGCTGCGCCGCCGCGGGGCCGCCGCCCGCCGCGCGGCCGAACTCGCCGAACCCGGCGCCGGCACGGCCGAGGTCGAGCTGGGCCGCCGCGGGATCGTCCGGGAGGCCGACCTGGTGGCGATGGGGGTGCCCCGCGCCGAGATCGACGCCGTGCCCGCGGTGCGGGCGGACGGTTGGCTCGTCGCGCCCGCGCGCGCCCGGGCTGGCGTCTCCGCGATCGTCGCGGCGGTGCGCGACCACGACGCCGCGGAACCGCTCGAACCCGGGCTGCCCCTCGAAGCCGCCCGCCGCTGCGCGGACCTGCCCACCACCGGCGTGGTGACGGCCGTGCTCGCCGCGGCGCAGGCCGGCGGGGTCGTGCCGCAGCTGCGCGACGGCCGGGTGCACCTGGGCCGGGGCCGCGGGCTCCCCGAGCGGGTGCGCGCGGCGATGGAGGAGCTGCGCGCCGACCTCGTGGCGCACCCGTTCCGCGCGCCGGAGGCCGACCGCCTCGCCGAGCTCGGCCTCGGCCCGCGCGAGCTCGCCGCGCTGGTCCGGGCCGGTGAGCTGATCGCGATCGCGGACGGGGTCGTGCTGCTGCCCGACGCGCCGGACCGCGCGGTGGAGGTGCTGCGCGGCATCGGGGGCGGGTTCACGCTCAGCGAGGCGCGGCAGGCGCTCGGCACCACCCGCCGGGTCGCCGTGCCGCTGGTGGAGCACCTGGCCCGCACCGGGCGGACGGTCCGCGAGGACGACGTGACCCACCGCCTCCGCGACGAGGCCTGACCCGCGCGCTGAGGCGGGTCCGCGGCTCCGGCTCCGGCGGCGGGCCGGGGACGGGCTGTGCCGGATCCGGCGGGGGACCGGGCATCGGCTCGGGCTCGGGGAACGGCGGCGACGGCTCCGGCCCCGGCGGCGGAGTCGGCGGGACCGGCGGCTCGGGCTGCGGGCCGGGGCCCGGCAGCGGCGGCTCGGTCGCCCGCTCGGTGGTGGCGCGACGGTCGTCCATGCCGCGGGCCTACCCGCGTCCCGAGCGAGCGACACGTCGACCACCCCCGCCCGAGCCGCGGCTCAGGCGGGGGTCTTCGTCCCGCTGTAGATGCTCGCGATCTCCGCGGCGAACGTCTTGGCCACGACCGCGCGCTTCACCTTCATCGTGGGCGTCATCTCCCCGCCGGCTTCGGTGAAGTCCACGGGGAGGATGCGGAACTCCCGGATCTGCTCGGCCCGCGACACCGCCTGGTTGGCGTCGTCGACCGCGCGGGCGATCTCGGCGCGCAGATCGGGGTCGTCGACGAGGTCGGCGATCGGGGTGTCGGCCGGCCTGCCCGCTCGCTCGAGCCAGCCGGGGAGGGCCTCGGAGTCGATCGTGACCAGCGCGGCGACGAACGGCTGGCCGTCGCCGACGACCATGCACTGGCTCACCAGCGGGTGGGCGCGCAGCCGGTCCTCCAGCACGGCCGGGGCGACGTTCTTGCCGCCCGCGGTGACGATCAGCTCCTTCTTGCGGCCGGTGATGCGCAGGAAGCCCGCGTCGTCGAGCTCGCCGATGTCGCCGGTGTGGAACCAGCCGTCGGTGAGCGCCTCGGCGGTGGCCGCCTCGTTCTTCCAGTACCGGCGGAACACGATGGGACCCTTGACCAGCACCTCGCCGTCGTCGGCGATCCGCACGGCGTGGCCGGGCACCGGCCGCCCCACGGAGCCGATGCGCTGCGCGCTCATCGTGTTGAGCGTGACCCCGGCCGTGGTCTCGGTGAGGCCGTAGCCCTCCAGCACCGGCAGGCCGATGCCGCGGAAGAAGTGACCGAGCCGCTCGCCCAGCGGCGCGGCGCCGGACACCGCGGCCACCACCCGCCCGCCGACGACGTCGCGCAGCTTGCGGTAGACGAGCCGGTCGAACAGGGCGTGCTGCAGCCGCAGCCCGAGCCCGGGCCCGCCGGTGTCGCGGGCGCGGCTGTAGGCGATGGCCACCTCGGCCGCGCGGTCGAAGACCTTCCCCTTGCCGCTGTCGTGGGCGCGCTGGCGGGCGCTGTTGTAGACCTTCTCGAACACCCGCGGCGCGGACAGGATGAACGTGGGCCGGAACGACGCGAGGTCGGCGGTCAGCTGCTTGACGTCGGGGGTGTGCCCCACGGCCGTGCGCGAGTAGAGCGCGCCGCACTGGATCACCTTGCCGAACACGTGCGCGAGCGGCAGGAACAGCAGCACCGAACCCTGCTCGCTCAGCAGCTCGGGCAGCATGCCGACGGTGCCCTTCACCTCGCTGAGCAGATTGCGGTGGGTGAGCTCGCAGCCCTTGGGTCGTCCGGTGGTGCCCGAGGTGTAGATCAGCGTGGCGAGGTCGTCGGCGCGCACGGCGGCGCTGCGCTTGCGCACCTCCTCGGCCGGGGTCTGCGCGCCCAGCGCCGTGAGCGCCTCGACGGCGCCGGGCCCGCCGTCCGACGGCTCGATCTGCCAGACGTGGCGGACCGTGGGGCACTCGGCGCGCACGCTGTCGACGAGCGCGGTGTGCTTGCCCGACTCGACGACCGCGGCGACGGCCTCGGAGTCGGACAGGATCCAGCGGATCTGCTCCGCCGACGAGGTCTCGTAGATCGGCACGGTGGCCGCGCCGACGGCCAGGATCGCGTAGTCGACGAGGGTCCACTCGTAGCGGGTGCGCGACAGCAGCGCCACGCGGTCGCCGGGCTGCACGCCGGCGGCGACGAGCCCGCGGGCCACGGCCACGACCTGCTCGGCGAACTGCGCGCAGGTGATGTCGGACCACCGGCCCGGGGCGTCCTGGCGCCGGTAGACGACCGCGGACCCGTGCTCGTCGGCGTTGCTGTACACCGCGTCGAGGAGGTTCTCCTCGTCACCCACGTGGTACGTGGCGGGGACGCTGTACTCGCGCACGGTCGGACCTCCTGGCCGGCACTGGCTCCGTTTCCCGAAACCTACCTCGCAGTAGCGGCTGCCGTCAGGACGCGTCACTACGCTGGCGCGGTGCCGTCGGTGGATGTGGTGGACGAGACGTTCCTCGCCGTGCCGCCCGCGGTGGTGGCGGCCGAGTTCGCGGTGCCGTCGCGGTGGCCGCAGCTGTGGCCCGACCTGGAGCTCGAGGTCATGGCCGACCGCGGCGTCGAGGGCATCCGGTGGACGGTCGGCGGCGCGCTCGTCGGCAGCATGGAGGTGTGGCTCGAGCCGGTGCTGGACGGCACCCTGCTGCACTACTACCTGCGCGCCGACCCGGCGGGCCCGGACGGGCGGCCGCGCCCGCTGTCGCGGCGGCGCGCCGCGGCGGAGACCGCCCGGCGCCAGCGGGCCGCCAAGGCGATCGCGTTCGCCTGCAAGGACCGGCTCGAGGCGGGTCGCGAGCCGGGGGAGCCGCCCGCGAGGTAGCGTGATCTGCATGCGCGTGCACGTGGTCTCCGACGTGCACGGCGCCGCCGAGGCGCTCGCGCGGGCGGGCGACGGGGCCGACGCGCTCATCGTGCTGGGCGATCTCGTCCACTACGTCGACTACCGCGACCCCGAGTCGGGGATCCTCGGGCGGGTGCTCGGCCCCGAGGTGAGCGCGGAGTTCGCCCGGCTGCGCCGCACGGGCGGGCGCGACGAGCTGATCCGCTTCATCCGCGACGCGTGGGCGCGGATCCCCGACGCGCCCGCCGTGGTGGAGGAGGCCGTCCTGGAGCAGTACGACCGCCTGTTCGGCGCGCTCACCGCTCCGACGTATGCGATCCCCGGCAACGTCGACATGCCGCGGCTGTGGCCGCGCTACGCCCGACCGGGGCTCACGCTCGCCGACGGGCAGGTGCTCGAGATCGGCGGCCTGCGGTTCGGGTTCGTGGGCGGGGTGCCGCTCCCGCCCGGCGTCGAGCGGCGCGCGAGCGGCCCCTGGACGCCGCACCTGTTGCCCGCGGACGAGTACGCCGCGGCGGTCAAGGCCCTCGACCGCGTCGACGTGCTCTGCAGCCACACCCCGCCCGCCGTGCCGGAGCTCGCCTACGACGTCGTCACCCGGCGGGCCGAGGCGTCCTCGCCGGAGCTGCTCGACGTGATCCAGCGCGACCGGCCCCGCGCCGCGCTCTTCGGGCACGTCCACCAGCCGCTCGCGCCGCGGGTGCGCGTCGGCCGAACCGAGTGCGTCAACGTCGGGCACTTCCGCGCCACCGGCACTCCGTACGTGCTCCGCTGGTGAGGCCCAGTAACGTGCCCGCCATGGCCGACGCGACGACCTCATCGATCACCATCGCCGCCCCACCGGAGCGCGTGATGGACGTGATCGCCGACTTCCGCGCCTACCCCGAGTGGGCCGAGCAGGTGAAGAGCGTCGAGGTGCTGAGCAGCGGCGAGGACGGGCGGGCGCAGCGGGTCAGGTTCACGATGGACGCGGGCCCGATCAAGGACTCCTACACCCTCGACTACACCTGGGACCCGGGCGGCCGGTCGGTGAGCTGGACGCTCGTGAAGGGGCAGATCCAGAAGGCGCAGAACGGCTCGTACACGCTCGCCGAGGCCCCGGAGGGGACCACGGTGACCTACTCGCTCGCCGTCGACCTGAACATCCCGATGATCGGCATGCTGCGCCGCAAGGCGGAGAAGGTGATCATCGACACCGCGCTCAAAGGGCTCAAGCGGCGGGTCGAGAGCCTCTCGTGACGGCCCCGCCGACAGGTCCGACCTGATCCCGCGATTACCCTTCCGCGTCGTGCGCGTCGTCCTGTTCACCGGCAAGGGAGGCGTCGGCAAGACCACCCTCGCCGCGGCCACCGCCGCCCTCCTCGCGCGCTCCGGGCGCAAGGTGCTGGCGGTCTCGACCGACCCCGCGCACTCGCTGGGCGACGCGTTCGAGGCCGAGCTGGGCGCCGAGCCCACCGAGCTCGACCCGGGGCTGTCGGCGGCGCACGTCGACACGCGGGCGCTGGTGGACGGTGCGTGGGCGCGCCTGCAGGACCACCTCGGAACGCTGCTGGCCGGTGCGGGCGTCGACGAGTTGGTGGCCGACGAGCTCACCGTCGTGCCCGGGGTGGAGGACCTGCTCGCCCTCGGCGAGGTGCGCAGGCTCGCCGAGAGCGGGCTGTGGGAGGTCGTCGTCGTCGACTGCGGGCCCACCGCGGAGACGCTGCGGCTGCTCGGACTCCCGGAGGCGCTCTCGACCTACCTGGAGCGGCTGTTCCCCGCCCACCGGCGGGCGGTTCGCGGCCTGATCAGCGGGTTCGCCGGCCGCCGGGGCAGCGAGCCCGCGTGGGAGCGGGCCATCGCCGCGCTGGACGGGCTCGCCGAGCAGCTGCAGGGCCTGCGCGGGCTGCTCGCCGACCAGGACACGACCTCGATCCGGCTCGTGCTCACCCCGGAGCGGGTGGTCGCCGCCGAGACCCGCCGCACGCTCACCGCGCTCGCGCTGCACGGCCTGCGGGTGGACGCCCTCGTCGCGAACCGGCTCGTGCCGGAGGCGCCGTCGTCGCTGCGCGGGCCCGCGGGCCGTTGGCTGCGCGAGCGGCACGCGGAGCAGAGCGCGGTGCTCGCCGAGCTGAAGGCGCTGCCGGTGCCGCTGCGGGTGGTCGGGCACACGGCGGCCGAGCCGATCGGGCTGGCCGCGCTGCGCGAGCTCGCGAGCGGCCTCTACGGCGACGACGACCCCGCGGCCCCGCCCGGCCCGCCCGCCGCGCCGCTGCTGCAGGTGAACCGCACCGCGGGCAGCGGCACGTCGCTGGACTCGGCGTTCGAGCTGGTGCTGCGCCTGCCCGGGGTGGCGAGCGGGCCCGTGGAGCTGGTGCGGCTCGACGACGACCTCGCCGTCACCACCGGCGGCACGCGCCGGATGATCGCCCTGCCGCCCGTGCTGCGCCGCTGCGAGGTCACCGGCGCCCAGGTGGCGGGCGACGAGCTGTCGGTGGCGTTCGTGCCCGACCCGGCGGTCTGGCTCCGGTGACGGGGCCCGGCGGCTGCGGCGGCCACGAGGGGATCGGGGAGGAGCTGCGCGTCCTCGCCCTCGCCGCGCTCGACCGGGTCGACCCGGTGCTCGCCCGGCTGCGCGCCGGGCCGGTGACCGACGCCCCCGAGGCGTGCGCGTCGTGCCCGGTGTGCGCGATCATCGCCGCGCTGCGCGGGGAACGCCCCGAGCTCGCGGTGCGACTGGCCGAGCACGCGGCGGGGCTCGTGGCCGTGCTGCGGACCGCGCTCCTGGAGGGCGCAGAAGGGGGGACTGCGAGTGGTGCGGAACCGGACCCGGCCGCGGACCGGCCTCCTCCGCGGCGCGTCCAACGGATCCCGGTCGAACGGCGGACCTCGTGACGGTGACTACGTGATGGTGAAGTCGTGACGGTGAACTCGTGACGGAGCTGACCATCGGCGTCGACGTCGGCGGGACCAGCGTGCGGGCCGGTGTCGTGGACGCCGATGGCAACGTCCACGACACCGCGCGCACCCCGACGCCGCGCAGCGACGCGGCGCTGGAGGCGGCGCTCGCGGGCGTGATCGGTGAGCTCGCAGCGCGCCACGAGATCGGGGCGGTGGGGCTCGCGCTCGCCGGTTTCGTGACGCCGGACCGGCGGGGCGTGCGGTTCGCACCCCACCTGTCGTGGCGGGACGTGCCGGTCGCCGACCGGATCGCCAAGCGGATCGGCCTGCCGGTCGTCGTCGAGCACGACGCGAACGCGGCGGCGCTCGCGGAGCGGCACTTCGGGGCCGCCTCCGGGGCGGGCACGGTCGTGTTCGTGGCGCTCGGCACCGGCATCGGCTCGGCCTTGCTGATCGACGGCGAGCTGTACCGCGGGGCGTTCGGGGTGGCGCCGGAGCTGGGCCACCTGCGGGTCGTGCCGGACGGCAGGCCGTGCCCGTGCGGGAAGAACGGCTGCTGGGAGCGCTACTGCAGCGGCACGGCGCTGGCCACCACCGCCGTCGAGCTGCTCGCCCGCGACCCGGGGAAGTCGCCGCTCCTGCGCCGGCTCGTGGCGGGCGATCCGGGCCGGGTCACCGGACAGCGGGTGGCCGTGGCCGCGCGCGACGGCGACCCGGTGGCGATCGCGGCGATGGACGAGCTCGCCCGCTGGCTCGGCGAGGGCCTCGCGCTGGTGGCCGACGTGTTCGACCCCGAGCTGGTGGTGATCGGCGGTGGGGTGTCGGTGTCGGCGCCGCTGTTCCTCGACGAGGCGCGCGAGCACTACGCGGCGTCGGTGACCGGGGCGGGCAGGCGCCCGCTGGCCCGGATCCGGACGGCGCAGCTGGGTGAGGCCGCCGCGGTGGTCGGCGCCGCCCAGCTGGCCCGGGAGCTCGCGAAGGGCTGCTGACGGACGAGGGCGGCGAGGGCCCGGGTTACACCACCGCGCCGTCGTCGTCCTCGTCGCGCTGGTCCGGGGGGTCCGGCCACAGCCGCAGCACCAGCCAACCCAGGCCCGCGGCCAGCCCGACCAGGCCGAGCGGCAGCCCGTACGGGGTGGCGATGCCCAGCCAGCCGGGGGATATGACGAGCACCAGCCCGATGGCGATCAGCGTGAGCCCGACCAGCGCGGGCGGGCCGGGGCGCGGCAGGGGCGGCGGCTCCGGCGGGATGAAGTGCTCGTCCTCCGGCAGCGGGGGCGGGGACCAGGAGCGCGGCGGCGTCGCGGGCGCCGCGGGCGGGTCGTCGTCGTCGGCGAGCGCGGCCGCCTCGGCCTCGTCCTCGGGCCACTGCGGTACGTCGCCCTCGCTGCGCCAGAGGGCCACGATCGCCTCGAACTCGTCGGGCGCCGCCCCGTCGGGCTGGGGGCGCTCGTCGGGATCTCGGTTCACGCGGCCTCCTCCCTCGGTGCGGGCCGGCGCGGCGGGGACACCATCCTGACACGATCCGACCGGGGAAGGGGAGGAGTTGACGGCCGGTTCGGGCGGCGATGGCACCGAGCCCGTTGTCGACGCTCCCTACCGATCCGTAGGCTGGCGCAGTCGAGCTGGAGGGGGCACGCCCAGGTGTTGTACTGGTGGTCCAAATATGTGCTCCTCGGCCCGCTGCTGCGGCTGCTGTTCCGGCCATCGATCGAGGGCCTCGAGCACGTACCCGAGCGGGGTGGGGCGATCCTGGCGAGCAATCACCTCGCCGTGGCGGACTCGTTCTTCCTGCCGCTGCTCGTGCCGCGGCGCATCACGTTCCTCGCCAAGCGCGAGTACTTCATCCAACCGGGTTTCATCGGTTGGCTGAAGAGGATCTTCTTCACCGGGATGGGGCAGGTGCCGATCGACCGGTCCGGCGGATCGGCGGCGCAGGCGGCGATGGACACCGCGGTGCGGCTCCTGCGCGAGGGCAACCTGCTGGGCATCTACCCGGAGGGCACCCGATCCCCCGACGGACGGCTCTACAAGGGCAAGACCGGCGTGGCCCGGATGGCGCTCGAGGCCAACGTGAAGGTCATCCCGGTGGCCATGATCGGCACCGACAAGGTCAACCCGATCGGGTCGCGCATCTGGCGGCCGCGCAAGGTGCGCATCAAGATCGGCGCCCCGCTCGACTTCTCCCGCTACGCCGGGATGGCCGGTGACCGGTTCATCGAGCGCTCGATGACCGACGAGATCATGTACGCGCTCATGGAGCTGTCCGGCCAGACCTACGTCGACGTGTACGCGGCGTCGGTCAAGGAGAAGGCGGCCAAGGCGGCGATGGAGAAGTCGATGGCGGCCGGCAGCGGGCAGAAGGCCCTCGGCGCCACCGAGCCCGCGATCCCCACCGACGGCGACGGCAGCGCCGACGGCCGGGACGCGAGCCGCCTGCCGGACACCCGGGCCGGCTAGCGCGCCCGACACCCACCCGCGCACGAGGTCGTTACGGGCGAGTAATACCGTTCTGGCGTGACGCGATGGTCGGGTGTGGGAGAGCCGGACGATCCGTTGCGCCCCGACGACCCGCTCGCCGGGGCGGAGCACGAGGACGTCCTGCTCCCGTCCGCCGCGGCGGACGACGAGAAGCCCGTCGCCGACGAAGCCCCGCGGGAGGACCCCGACGGGGACGCGACGTCGGTCGCGGACCTGGAGGACCGCCCCACCACCGTGATCCCGGCCGTGGTCGGCCCCGCGCCCGCGCCGCGCCGCCGGTGGTCCGGCATGGTGCAGTGGGCGGTGTTCGCGGCGGTCGCCGTCGTGGTCATCGCGGCGACGACCACGGTGGCGTCCTGGCTGCAGGGGCCCACGTCCGCGCGCCAGGGCTTCACCGGGCTGAACCAGCCGTGGCCGACCGCCACCACCGCGGCGCCCGCCCCGCCGGCCGAGGCCGCGCCCGAGCCGTCCCCCACCCCGGAGGCCACGCCCGAACCGGAGCCCGAGCCGGAGCGCAAGCCCGCGGCGAGGCCCACCCAGCGGCCGCGGCCGACGACCAGGGCGCAGGAGCCCGCCTCGCCGCCCCCGCCCGCGGCGACCGTGAACGCGCCCTCCACCGGGGGCGCGGAACCGACGGGGGAGCCGCCGGAGGAGGGGCAGCCGCCCACGCAGAGCGGGCCCGTCGTGGCGGCCGACCCGGGCGCGAGCGACCCGCCCGCCGACGAGGACGACGACGAGGACCGCGACCGCGACGAGAACGAGGCCGGGGACGAGGACGACGACGAGGACCGCTGACGACGAGGGGCGCCCGCAGGGGCGCCATCGTCAACTACCCTTCCGACGTGCGGTTCTTCTACGACTGCGAGTTCATCGAGGACGGGACGACGATCGACCTGGTGTCGATCGGCGTGGTCGGGGAGGACGGGCGCGAGTTCTACGCGGTCTCCACCGAGTTCGACCCCGAGCGGGCCGGGCCGTGGGTCCGCGCCAACGTGCTGCCGAAGCTGCCGTCACCGGCCGACCCGGCGTGGCGGTCGCGCGTCCAGCTGCGCACCGAGCTCCTGGAGTTCCTCACCTCGGCGCCCGGGGAGGTGGAGCTGTGGGCCTGGATCGCGGCCTACGACCACGTGGCGCTCTGCCAGCTGTGGGGTGCCATGCCCGCGCTGCCCCGGGCGCTGCCCCGGTTCACGCGCGAGCTGCGGCAGCGGTGGGAGGAGGCGGGTAGGCCGCCGCTCCCGCCGCCCACCGCGGACGCGCACGACGCGCTCGCCGACGCGCGGCTGAACCGGCGCCGGTGGGAGGCGATCGAAGCGGCGGTGGCCGCCCGCTGAGCGCACCGCCGCCGGCGACGGTGCGCAGACGAGGGCGACCACCGCCGCGGCGGATCACGGACGGGTTGAAGGGACCGGTCAAACGAAGATGCTCACGCCGCCGGGCCCCACCAGCAGGCCGACGATGATGAGCACGATCCCCCAGATCAGCTGCCGCCGGAGGATCGCGAAGACGCCTGCGACGACGAGGATCACTGCCAGGATCCACAAAAGGGTTGCCATGACGACTCTGTGCCCGCAACCGTCCACTCCGGAATCGGGCCGAATGGGTGATCAGTGCGCCGAAGCCGGCCGCCCGGGATCCGGCGCGGGTGCTCGCAGGCCCACGGCCTACCCTTGGACACCGTGAACTGGACGGTCGACGCACCGGTCGAGGTGCTCCCCGAGTTGCCGCCGCTGCCCGCTGACCTGCGGGCTCGCCTCGACGACGCGCTCGCTCGTCCCGCGGCGCAGCAGCCGGAGTGGCCCGACCCGGAGCAGGTCGCCCACGTCCGGGCCGTCCTGGAGAGCGTGCCGCCCGTCACGCTCCCGCCGGAGGTCGACCGGCTGCAGGAGCGCCTGGCCGCGGTCGCACGGGGCGAGGCGTTCCTCCTGCAGGGAGGCGACTGCGCCGAGACGTTCATCGACAACACCGAGCCGCACATCCGCTCCACCATCCGCACGCTGCTGCAGATGGCGGTCGTGCTGACCTACGGCGCGTCGATGCCGGTGGTGAAGGTCGGCCGGATCGCGGGCCAGTACGCCAAGCCGCGCAGCTCCCCGATCGACGCGCTGGGCCTGCCGTCCTACCGCGGCGACATCGTCAACTCGCTGCACCCCACGCCCGAGGCGCGGGTGCCCGACCCGTCGCGGATGGTGCGCGCCTACGCCAACGCGGGCGCCGCGATGAACCTGGTCCGGGCGCTCACGGCCACCGGCATGGCCGACCTGACGATGGTGCACGACTGGAACAAGGACTTCGTGCGCACCTCGCCGGCGGGGGAGCGGTTCGAGGACATCGCCACCGAGATCGAGCGCGCGCTGAGCTTCATGCGGGCGTGCGGGGTCGACGACCACAACCTGCACAGCGTCGAGTTCTACGCCAGCCACGAGGCGCTGCTCATCGACTACGAGCGCGCGATGCTGCGCCTGGACACCAGCCACGGCGAGCCGCGGCTGTACGACCTGTCGGCGCACTTCCTGTGGATCGGGGAGCGCACCCGCCAGCTCGACGGCGCCCACATCGCGTTCGCCGAGCTGCTGTCCAACCCGATCGGGCTCAAGATCGGGCCGACCACCACGCCCGAGCAGGCCGTCGAGTACGTCGAGCGGCTCGACCCGAACGCCACCCCCGGCCGGCTCACGCTCGTGAGCCGCATGGGCAACGGGCGCGTGCGCGACGTGCTGCCGGGGATCGTGGAGAAGGTCGAGGCGTCGGGGCACAAGGTCATCTGGCAGTGCGACCCGATGCACGGCAACACCCACGAGTCCACCACCGGCTACAAGACCCGCCACTTCGACCGGATCGTCGACGAGGTGCAGGGCTTCTTCGAGGTGCACCGCGCCCTGGGCACCCACCCGGGCGGCATCCACGTCGAGGTCACCGGCGAGGACGTCACCGAGTGCCTCGGCGGCGCGCAGGAGATCTCCGACGCCGACCTCGCCGGCCGGTACGAGACCGCCTGCGACCCGCGGCTGAACACGCAGCAGTCGCTCGAGCTGGCCTTCCTCGTGGCGGAGATGCTCCGGGGCTAGCAGCCCGTGGGATACCGGCGAACGGCGGGTTCGTCGCAACCCATCCGACGAACGCGCCGCTCGTCGGAAAGCCGCCCGCCGGCGAGGAGCGGCCCCGCACCCTCCAGCAGGCCCGTCAGACGGTCGTGAGCGTGACCGTGGTGCCCCGCTCGACCGTGGTGCCCGCGCGCGGGCTCTGGTCGACCACGCGCCCGTCGCGGCGCCCGAGGAACGGGATCGCGCTGCGGCCCTTCGCGTCCAGGTCCAGCTCGTCGAGGATGTCCTCGGCGTCGTCGAAGTCCTTGCCGATCAGGTCGGGCACCCGCACGGTGTCGGACTTGCCGCTGCTCACCACGAGCGTCACCCGCCCGCCGACGCGCAGCTCGGTGCCGGCGTCCGGCTCGGTGCGCAGCACGGCGCCCTCGGGCACCGAGTCGCTGTCGTCGGTGTCGTCCGGCCCGTGGACGGGGGTGAGGCCCGCCTCGCGCAGCGCGCGTTCGGCATCGGCCAGGGGCGTGCCCGGCGCGATCTCGGGCACGGTGGGGCGGCCCGCGGACACCGTGACCACCACCGTGCTGCCGCGCAGCAGCTGGGCCCTGGGCGCCGGCTCGGTGGCGCTGACGATCCCGTCGGCGACCTCGTCGTCGTAGGCCTCCACCACCCGCGCGACCAGGTCGGAGTCGGTGAGCAGCCGCTGCGCCGCCGCCGCGTCCAACCCGACGATGCTCGGTACCTCGGTCCAGCGCCCGCTGCCGAGCCACCACGCCCCGACGCCGACCAGCACCGCCAGGACCACGACCACGGCCGTCCACGCCGCGAAGGCCCGGCGGCTCCGCCTGCGCAGCCGCACGTGCGGCGGCGTGTCGTGCTCCGGGCGCGGCAGGGCGCGGGTGCCGCGCGGGCCCTGGGCCGCGGGGGCTGCCGGGTGCGCGGTGGGGCCCGGCGTGAGCCGCTGGGGCGCCGCGGGCACCGTGTCCTGCTCCTCGATCGGGCGCGGCGGCGGCACCGGCGGCGGCACGCGGGGGACCTCCAGCAGCGCGGCCACCCGGTGCAGCTCGGCGAGCATCGCGCTCGCGTCGGCGGGCCGCTGGGCGGGGTCGCGGCGGGTGGCGCGCAGGACGAGCTCGTCGAGCTCGGGCGGCACGTCGCCGGCGATCTCCGACGGCGGCGGAACGTCCGAGTTGACGTGCTGGTAGGCCACCGAGAGCGCGGTGTCGCCGTGGTACGGCGGCGCGCCGGTGAGCAGCTCGTAGAAGACGATGCCGGCCGAGTAGACGTCGCTGCGCGGGTCGGCGTCGCCGGTGGCGACCTGCTCGGGGGACAGGTACGCGACCGTCCCCATGATCATCCCGGCGGTGGTGGCGCCCGCCCGCGCGCTCGCGGTGACCAGGCCGAAGTCGGCGACCTTGACCTCGCCGGTGCGGCTGATCAGCACGTTCTCCGGCTTGACGTCGCGATGCACCAGCCCGATCCGGTGGGCGGCCGCGAGGCCGGAGAGCACCCGCTCCATCACCGCGAACGCGGCGGGCACCCCGACGGCGCCCCGCGTGCGCAGGACGTCGCGCAGCGTGCCGCCCTCCACCAGCTCCATGACGAGGAACAGCAGCGGCCCGTCCCCGGGTAACCCGGTACCCGCGACGGTGGGCGCCTGGCCCTGGTCGTACACGTCGACGACGGCGGGGTGGTCGATGCGCGCCGCCGAGCGGGCCTCGCGCTCGAGCCGTCCGCGGAACGCGGGGTCGACCGCCAGCCGCGGGTCCATCACCTTGATGGCGACCGGCCGGTCGAGCCGCGTGTCGGTGCCCCGGTAGACCGTGGACATCCCACCGCGGGCGATGAGCGGGCCCACCCGGTATCGCGCGTCGAGGAGCGCGGCAGGCGGGGCGTTCACGCGATGACGGTACCGGGTGCGTTTGGCGCTTCTCCCGGGCGGCGCGCCTGTGGCATCGTATCGCCCCGTGAACGAGGTTGTCGGGCTGTCCGAGGACATCGCCGCCCTGCCCGTCGCGGAGGTCGCACAGCGGCTGGGGCAGCCGGTGTCCCGGGTGCACCAGCTCGTCCGCGACGGCTACCTGCTGTCGTTCCGCCGCGAGGGAGAGGTCGTCATCCCGTCCGATTTCCTGGGCGACGACGGCTCGGTGATCAAGGGCCTGCCGGGCACCATCACGGTCCTGCGCGACGGCGGCTATGCGGACGCGGACATCCTGCGGTGGCTCTTCGCGGAGGACGACTCGCTGCCGGGCACCCCGGTGCAGTCCCTGCGCGCCGGGCGGCACCGCGAGGTCAAGCGGCGCGCGCAGGCGATGGCGTTCTGACGCCGGGCGCCCGCGTCAGGCCGTCGCACGGGCGGCGAGCGCCCGCACCAGGCCGGGCACGGCCACCGCGACCCGGGTGCGCCGGGGGACCGCGACCCGGCGGTGGAGGACGTCGTGGTCGACGGCCTCGATCCGGTCGAGGATGCCCTGGTAGAGGGTGAACGCACAGGTCACGCAGGCCCGGGAGACCGGTTCGAGCATCCCGATGCCGGGTGCGGCGCGCCGGTAGACCGCGCGCGTGTGCGCCACGAGGTGGGCGAGCGCGCGGCGCACGCGCGGGTCCGGCCTGCGGGTGCGCCGACACCACAGCAGGAGCTCCCGGTCGACGCCGAAGGCCGCGAGCTCGTCGGTGGGCAGGTACACGCGGCCCCGATCGAGGTCCTCGCCGACGTCGCGCAGGAAGTTCGTGAGCTGGAACGCCACGCCGAGCGCCGCGGCGGGCCCCTCGGCCTCCGCCCGCGGGACCACGGTGCCGAGCACGGGCAGCATCATCAGGCCGATCACGGCGGCCGAGCCGTGCACGTACCGGGCCAGCTCGTCGAACGTGGCGTACTCGGTGACCTCGGTGTCCATCCGCATGGAGCGCAGGAAGTCGGTGAAGAGGGCCGGGTCGAGCGCGTAGCGGCGGGCCGTGTCGGCGACGGCGGCGAGCACGGGGTGCTGCGCCCGGCCGGAGGCGAACGCCTCCTGCAGGGAGGCGCCCAGCCGGTCGAGTTCGGCCGCCTTCTCCGCGGCCGGGCGGGCGTCGCCGAGGTCGTCGACGATCTCGTCGGCGTAGCGCGCGAACCCGTACACCGCGTGCACGGCGGGCCTGCGCGCGGCGGGCAGCAGGCGGGTGGCGAGGAAGTACGTGCGGCCGTGGTGGGCGTTCAGGGCCCGGCAGACGGCGTAGCCGGCCCGCAGCGCCGGGTCGGTGATGCCGGCGGCGTCGAGCTCAGCCGCGGCTGCGGTCGGCACCGTCGGGGACGGGGACGGGGGCCGGTCGGCGGGAGCGCTCCGGGGCCCCTGCGGACAGGCGCAGCGGGTCGGGGCGCACCAGCGAGATGGCGGCGACCACGCCCACCACCGCCCACGCGACGAGGTACGGCGGGTTGTAGAGGGCGTCCTCGCCGTCGGAGTAGTAGCAGATCGTCAGCATCACCGAGAGGAACACGGTGACCTGCAGCGCCCGCACCGACCACGCGGCGGCCGCGACCAGCGCCATGCCCCAGCTGACGTACCAGGGCAGCATCGCGGGCGAGAGCACCGCGGTGGCGAGCAGCACGACGCCCGCGCGGCGGACGGCGTCCGGGCCGCCGTCGCGGGCCGCCCACCACTGCCGCACGGCGATGTAGACCAGGAGGATCGCGCCGAGCACCCGCGCCACGTTGATGAACGGCTGCTTCGGCACGTTGACGAGCATGCTGACCAGGGTGTGGCTGAACTCGCCCACGGCGGTCGGGAGCGACATCCAGTTCACGATCATCGACGGCGCGCTCAGCGCGGGCAGCCAGCCCAGGTTCACCTGGGCGGCGAGCGTGCACGCGGCGAACACCGCCACGAAGACCGCGACCCCGGCGCCGATCGCCTTCGCGATGCGCACCCGCTGCGAGCCGGACAGCCGGGCCGCCCACACCAGCACGAGGAACGGCAGCGCGATCACCGCGCTCGCCTTCACGGCCATCGCCAGCGTGGCGAGCGCGATGCCGAGGGCGTGGCGGCCGCGGAGCGCGGCGAGCGCCCCCGTGGCGAGGAAGCCGACCACGAGCAGGTCGTTGTGGCCCCCACCGACCATGTGGACGACCATCACCGGGTTGGCCACCGCCACCCACAGCGCCACCGCGACGCGGCCGCCGAGGCGGCGGGTGAGCTCGGGCAGCGCCCACACGAACAGCAGCAGGCCGGGCAGCAGCGCCAGCCGCATCAGCACGACGCCGAGGATGATCTGATCGCCGGTGACCCACGCGACGGCCTTCGCGATCAGGATGAACAGCGGCCCGTAGGGCGCGGGGGTGTCCTGCCAGAAGTAGTGGACGTTGTCGGCGAAGATCCCCGGCATCGCCTCCGGCCCGACCTCGTAGGGGTCGAAGCCGGCGAGCGGGAGCCCGCCCTGGGCGAGGTAGCTGAAGATGTCGCGGGTGAACAGCGGCGGCGCGAACAGCAGCGGCGCCATCCACACGACGGCCGTGGTGAGCACCGCCCGGCCGCCGACGCGGCGGGCGAGCACCTCGCGGCCGAGCCGGATCCACGCCCAGACCATCAGCCCGACGCCGCCGTAGATGAGCATGGCCGCGAGGTCGCGGCCGTGCCCGTAGCGCCAGAAGCCGAGCGGCGAGTTGGTGAGGATCGGGTCGTGCACCAGCACGCCGCCCGCGCCGAACCCGCCGATGAGCAGCATCAGCGCGGCCGCGAAACCCATCAGGAGCGGCCGCCGGGGCGGTCGGCCGAACCGGTCGCGCCACGATCGCCGGACGGCGGGACGAGCTTCGGCGGAGGGCGGCGCGTCGAGGATCTCGGGCGCACCGCCGGGCGCGGCTGCGCGTTCCGCTGCCGTGTCGGAGAGCGTCGACCCGTCGACCGGTGATGGTGGCTTCATGACGCGATCCATGCTCGCACGACCCGTGTCAGGCGCCGGTGGGTACCCTGCGGCGCGCCCGTGGGGCACGGCGGGCGGCACCCGTGATGCGCTGCGCGGCCAGCCGGCCCGAGATCAGCACCGTGGGGATCCCCACTCCGGGGGTCGTGCCGCAGCCGGCGAGCACGGCGTTGTCCAGCCCTCGCACGAGGTTGCGCGGGCGGAACGGGCCGGTCTGGGCGAGGGTGTGGGCGGCCGAGAACGGCGTCCCCGCGGCGTGCCCGGCCGCCGCCCAGTCCGCGGGGGTCACCAGGTGGGCGACGTCCACGTCGCCGAGGTCGAGGCCGCGGGCGGCGAGCACGCGCAGCAGCTCGTCGCGGTAGGCGGGACCGACCCGGGGCCAGTCGACGCGCCCGCGGGCGAGGTTCGGGCACGGCGCGAGCACGTACAGCAGGTCGCCGCCCGGCGGGGCGAGCCCGGGGTCGGTGGCGGTGGGGCGGGTGACGAGCAGCGACGGGTCGCTCATCAACCGGCCCTCGTCGATGATCTCGTCGAACGTGCGGCGCCACGCCGCGCCGAACGAGATCGTGTGGTGGGTGAGCCCCGTGGTCGGGGTGCGCAGCCCGGCGTGCAGCACGACGGCGCTGGGCGACCACCGCAGCGGCACCACCCGGCGCGGGGTTCGCCCGATCAGGTCGTGCACGACCGGCAGGTCGGGGGTGAGCACCACGGCGTCGCACGGGAGGCGCTCGCTGCCGGCGTCCCCGGGTGAGCCGTCGGTTGCGCTGTGGCCGTTTGCGCTGTGGCCGTTTGCGCTGTGGCCGGTTGCGCGGTGGTCGGTTGCGCTGTGGCGGACCGCGGTGACCCGCCCGTCGCGGCGTTCCAGCCCGGTGACCGTGCGCCCGTAGTGGAACGCGCCGCCGGCGCGGGCGGCGGCGTCGGCGAGCGCCTGCGCGACCCGCCGCATCCCGCCGCGGGGGAAGTACACGCCCGCGACCGTGTCCATGTAGGCGATCACGCCGTAGGCGCCGAGTGCCCGCTGCGGCGGCACTCCGGCGTACAGGGCCTGGAACGTGAAGATCCGCTGCAGCCGCTCGTCGGGCAGCATCCGGGCCACCCGCGGGCCGAGCCTGCCGAACCCGCCGAGCGCGGCGAGCCGCGCCAGGTCGGGGCCCAGCAGGCCGAGCGGCGAGTCGTGGTTGGCGCCGATGAACCGGTCGATCTCCACCTCGTAGAGCCGGGTGAGCCACGACCGCAGCCGCTGGTAGCCCGCGGCGGCCGCCGGGCCGCAGGTGGCGCGGACCTCCTCGGCCATCGCCTCCGGGTCGGTGTGCACGTCGATGGTGGAGCCGTCGGCGAAGCGGGCGCGGTAGGCCGGGCGCAGCTGCACGAGGTCGAGCCGGTCCTCGAGCCGCTCCCCGACCGCGGAGAGGGCCTCGCCGACCAGCTCGGGCATGGTGAGCACGGTCGGCCCCGGGTCGACCCGGTAGGTCCCGCGCTCCGAGCGCAGGTCGAGCCGCCCGGCGCGCCCGCCCGGGTGGTCGGCGCGTTCCAGCACGGTGACCCGCCTGCCCGCGCCGAGCAGGTGCAGCGCGGCCGACAGGCCCGCGAGCCCGGCGCCCACGACCACCACGTGGTCGGTGCGGCCGGGGACGCGCCTCAACTGCGGCGCCGGGTCGCCGACACCGCCAGCTCGGCGAGCTGGGACGCGGCCGGCTCGGCGACGTCGGCGGCCGAGAGCGCGTCGAGCGCGGACCCGGTGAGCGCGGCGATGCGCTGCTCGACCGCCTGCACGGCGCCCAGGTCGGTGAGCAGCCCGCGCACCCGGTCGACGCCCGCCTCGTCCAGGCCGGGGTCGCCGACGGCGTCCAGGATCGCCTGGCGCGCCTCGGGCCGACCCTGCTGCTCGGCGCGTTCGACCGCGACGGCCACCAGCAGCGTGCGCTTGCCCTCGCGCAGGTCGTCGCCGGCGGGCTTGCCGGTGACCTCGGGGTCGCCGAACACGCCGAGCAGGTCGTCGCGCAGCTGGAAGGCGACGCCGATGTCGGCGCCGAACCGGCGGTAGGCGCTCACCAGGTCGGCCGGGGCGTCGGCGAGCGCCGCCCCGAGGTGCAGCGGGCGCTCGACGGTGTAGGCGGCGGTCTTGTAGCGGTCGATCTGCAGCGCCGCCCGCACCGAGGTGTCGCCCGTGGACTGGTGCAGCACGTCCAGGTACTGCCCGCCGAGCACCTCGGTGCGCATCGCGCGCCACGCCGGCGCCGCCCGGCGCAGGGCCGCCGGTGGGAGACCCGCGGCGTGCAGCATGTCGTCGGCCCACGCGAGCGCGAGGTCGCCGAGGAGGATCGCGGCGGCCGCGCCGAACCGGGCGGGCTGGCCGCGCCAGCGCGCCGCGGCGTGCTTGCGGGCGAACTCGACGTGCACGGTCGGCCGGCCGCGGCGGGTGGCGGAGGCGTCCATGAGGTCGTCGTGGATGAGCGCGCTCGCCTGGATGAGCTCGAGCGCGCTGATCGCGCGCAGCACCGCGAGCGCCTCGGGGGCCTCGACCTCACCGCCTGCGCCGCGCCAGCCCCACCACGCGAACGTGGGGCGGATCCGCTTGCCGCCGCGGAGGACGAAGTCGGCGAGCGCCTCGGTGGCTTCCCCGAACACCGGGTCGATCGTGCCGGCATCGGCCGTGCGGCTGCGCAAGTAGGTGGTCAGCGCCGCCTCGACGGCGGCGGTGAGCTCCGAGTCGGCGGGGCCCGTACCGTCGTCGGGAGGGGGGCCCGGACTCGGGTGGGGCACGGTGCCCGCGCGGCTCACGGGGACCACCCCGCGGGCCGGGGGCGGGGGAGCGGGTATCGGGTGGAGCGGGGCACGGGGCCGAGCGTAACGGCCGGTCACCGGGCCCGCGAGTCGTCGGAGCGACCGATGCCGGAGCGGAACGGGGCCGTCGGACGCAGCGACTACGCTCCAGTGTGTGAAGGTCACCCAGCGGATCAGCGGCGACCGACCGGTGTTCTCGGTCGAGTTCTTCCCGCCCAAGGACGAGGCGGGGGAGGCGGAGCTGTGGCGCGCGATCCGGCGCCTCGAGCCGCTGGACCCGGCCTTCGTGTCCGTCACCTACGGCGCGGGCGGCTCCAGCCGGGACCGCACGATCCGCACCACCGCGCGCATCGCCACCGACACCACGCTCGTGCCGATGGCGCACCTGACCGCCGTCTCGCACTCGGTGGCCGAGCTGCGGCAGGTGGTCGGGGCCTACGCCGCGGCGGGCATCTCCAACATCCTCGCGGTCAGGGGCGACCCTCCCGGCGACCCGCTCGGTGAGTGGGTGCCGCACCCGCAGGGCCTGACCTACGCCGAGGACCTCGTGCGGCTGGTGCGCAGGCTGGGCGACTTCTGCGTCGGCGTGGCCGCCTTCCCGTACGGCCACCCGCGCTCGCCCGACCTCGACTCCGACCTCGCCCGGCTCGTCGCCAAGATCCGCGCGGGCGCCGACTTCGCGATCAGCCAGCTGTTCTTCGAGCCCGACGGCTTCCTGCGGCTGCGCGACCGGCTCGCCGCGGCGGGCTGTGAGGTGCCGCTGCTGCCCGGCATCATGCCGCTCACCACGGTGCGCACGCTGCGCCGCGGCCCCGAGCTGTCGGGGGCCCCGCTGCCGCCCGCGCTCGTCGATCGGATGGAGCGCTACGCCGACGACCCGGCCGCGTTCCGCGCCGAGGGCATGGACGTCACCGCCGAGCTGTGCGCCCGCCTGCTCGCCGAGGGCGTGCGCGGGCTGCACTTCTACACGCTCAACCGGTCGCTCGCCACGGTGGAGCTCGTGCGGCGGCTCGGCATCGGGGCGCGGCGCCCCGCGCTCAGCGGGAGTTGACCGGCGGGTTGCGGGTGCGGCGGGCCGCCAGCACCACCACCGCGGAGGCGAGCGCCACCAGCGTGGCCACCCCGAGCGTCCAGTTGACCGGGGACGGCGCCTGCGGGTCGGGGTAGGCCACCACGGCCGAGAAGTCGCCGACCTCGCCCGGGGTGAACGTCCAGGCCACCTCGCTGGAGTCGGCGTCGCCGTTGGACTCGACGATCTGGCCGGGGAAGTTCATCTTCAGCTGGAAGTCGGCGCGGTCGACCGCCACCGTGGTGAGGTCGACGGCCCCGCCGACCAGCACCCGGCTGCCCGCCCGGCGCATCTCGAACCGGACCTTGCTGCCCTCCGGGCCGACGGCCTGGGTGAGCTGGGAGGTCTGCTCGAACGTCAGGTCGTCGAACCGCAGCACCGACCCGGCGTAGCCGTCCTGGCGGTACTCCGAGACGTCGACGTCGTCCTCCAGGTCGGGCGGCAGCGTGATCGCGGGCCCCGGGTCGTCCGGCCCCTTCTCGGGCGTGGCCACGACGATCTGCCCGGTGACCGTGTCGTCCGGCTGCACCGCGAGCGCCGCCTGCACCCTGGCGCACCCGCCGAGCGCGAACGCGGCGAGCAGCAGTCCGAGGAGCAGCGGGATCCGTCGGGAGGTGGGCACGGGTGCATCGTGCCAAACCGGTACCGGCCCTCCGCGGACCCGCGCCCGCACGGTCGGGGTCGTTCGAACGGCCCAGGACGGCCCAGGACGGCCCAGCACGGCCCAGCACGGCCAAGCACGGCTCAGCGGGGCGGGGGCAGGGGGAGGGGCCGGCCCAGCACCGCGAAGGGGCGGGCGTCGCCGGTGAAGCGGTGCTGGCGCAGCACGTCGGTGAAGCCCGCCCGCCGGTAGAGCCGCCACGCCCGGCCGGGTTCCTCGGACCCGTACTCGGGGGTGGACAGCAGCACCCGGGCGTTCGGGACGTCGGCGAGCAGCGCGCGCAGCAACGCCTCGCCCAGCCCGTGGCCCTGCGCGTCCGGGCGGACGTGCAGCTCGGTGAGCTCGAAGTAGTCCTGCAACCAGTGCTGGGCCTCGGGACCGGCCGCGGCGAGGCCGCGGCGCACCTCCTCGTACCACCACTGGCCGGGCCCACCGGCGTAGCCGTAGGCGATCCCCAGGAGGGAACCCGCCGCGTCGAGCCAGCCGACGGCGCGCCAGCCGGGCCTGCGGACGTGTTCGAGCCACAGCGTGCGCCGGTGGCGCGCGGTGCTGGGCGGGTAGCCCATCGCGGAGACGTAGACGTGCAGCGCTTCGGTGAGCCGGTCGGCGAGGTCGTCCGGTCCGAACCGGACGAGCTGACGCGCCGGTGCCCTGGTCACCCGTCCATCTCACCACGTTCCGGCCGCGCAGGCACCCGTGGCGCCCCGGACTTGACGCGAAGGCCGGGGCGCGCTTCACTGGAGACCGATCGAACATGTGTTCGATCTCGTCGCCCCGGTCGGTGGGGTGGGGGAAGCACCCCGCCACCGGGTGCGGCGAACCTGCCGGTGGGAGGGAGCGTATGCCGGTGAGCGAGGGTGTGCGATGGGCCCGTTGAACCTGTTCGGATCGGGACAGCCCACGCCGGTGCAGGTGCGGTGGCAGGACGGCGAGCCCGTCGAGTTCCAGCGCAGGCCCTCCCGGCGCGGTCCCCGTTACCTGATCACCGACGTCCGCGATCGGTGGATCGAGGAGTCGCCGTGGCCGTTCCCGTCGCCCATGCCGGTCGGGGGCGACCGGCTGCGCTGCTGGCGGGTGGTGGCCCGGTCGGCGGGCGAACCGGAGGCGCCGGCCCGCGAGTTCGTGCTCCGCATGCGGGCCGGCCCCGGCGTGTGGGACCTCGTCCGGGTTGCCGACTGACGATCACGGCCGCAAGGCATGGAGGGCGACGATGACGATCACCACCTCGGCCGGCACCCAGGCGCGGGTGCCCGCGCAGCGCCCACCCCACCGCGCGGGGCCCGTCCCGCGGCGGCCGGTGCCCCCACCGGCCGCCGCGCCCACCCCGCGCGCGGCGCTGGGCCTGCTGCGCCAGGCCGCCGACGGGCTCGCCGAGGCCCACCGCACCGACGACCCGCTGCGCCGCTACCCGGAGGCCTACCTCGCGGCGCTGCGCGCGGCGGCGGCCGTGCTCGCGGTGCGGGCGCGCCCGCAGCCCCGACGCGGGGCCAGCCGCAACGTCTGGGAGCTGCTGGCCGAGGTGGCGCCGGAGCTCGCGGAGTGGGCGGCGTTCTTCGCGGCCTGCTCGGCCACCCGGGCCTCGGCCGAGGCGGGCATCGCGCGGCTCGTCGGGCGGCGCGACGCCGACGACATGCTGCGCCAGGCCGAGCAATTCGTCGGCCTCGTCACCGCGTCGATCCCGGTGCGCTGAGGCAGACCCGCGGCCTCAGTGCGCGGCGGGCTGGTCCCAGTGCGCCGCGGCCTGCGTCGGGAACGCCTCGGCCGGGTCGGGGCGGCGCTCGCTGCGCAGCACCCGGCCCAACAGGAGGGTGAAGACGGCCGACGCCTCCCGAGCGCCGGGCGTGTCCCAGCGCTGGATGGGCATGCACGCGCCCTGGGCCTGCTGGATGGCGGACCGGTCGGGGAGCACGCCGGAGAGCACGAGCGGGCCGAACAGCTCCCGCAGCTCGCTGATGCGGAACTCGTGCTCGGTGTTGCGCGGCCGGACCCGGTTGATCAGCACACCGAGCGGCTGCAGGTCGGGGTTGCCGCGCTGACGCTCGGTCTGCACGGCGTCGAAGGCGCGCTGCACGCCCGACACCGCGAACATCGTCGGGTCGGTCACGAGCACCGCCCGGTGGGTGGCGGCGAGCGCGCTGCGGGTGAGCTGCCCGAGCGACGGCGGGCAGTCGATGATCACCAGCCGGTACGGCTCCTCGCCGCGGTCGGCGGACGGGTCGCCGAGCAGGTTCTCGGCGTTCACCAGCCGGTGCAGCGCCCGCCGCAGCTGGTCGAGCTGCTTGGGGCTCGGTTCGGGATGGTTGTGCCGCTCGGTCTGCTCGGCCCCGACGAGGACGTCGAGGCCCTCGCCCCAGCCGCTGCGTGCGATCGCCCGGTGCAGCACCGAGCGGCGCGGCTCGTCGAGCACGTCGGCCACCGTGGCCGTGGTGGGCCCGGGATCGAGGGCGATCGTGGCGTTCGCCTGGGGATCGAGATCCACCACGAGCGTGCGCACGCCGTGCTGCAGCGCCGCGCCGGCCAGCCCGAGCGCGACGGTGGTCTTGCCGACCCCGCCCTTCAAGCTCAATGTGGCCACCACCAGCACGGCGATCAACCTACCTCTTCGGGGTGAGGACTAGTCTGCCGCCGTGAGGCTCGCATGGTGAGTGGTCCGACGGCCGAGGTGGCCGGCGTCGACGGCGGCGTGGTCCAGCGCGCGCTCGCCGCCGAGATCACGCGCGTGCGCGAGGACCGACCGGGCCGCCCGCCCCACGTGCTCGACGTCGGCGGCGGTAGCGGCGCCTGGGCGGTGCCGCTCGCGCGGCTCGGCTGCGCGGTCACGGTCGTCGACAACAGCCCGAACGCGCTCGCCGCCCTGCAGCGCAGGGCGCGCGAGGCCGGCGTGGCCGAGCTCGTCACCGCCGTCCAGGGCGACGTCGACGCGCTCGCCGAGGTCGTCCCGGCCGGGGGAGCGGACCTGGTGCTCGGCCACGGCCTGCTCGAGGTCGTCGACGACGCCGCGGCCGCGGTGGACGCGCTCGCCACGGCCACCGCCGGGGGCGGGGCGGTCTCATTGCTCGTCGCCGGCCGCTACGGCGCGGTGCTCACCCGGACCCTCACGGGCAAGCTCGCCGAGGCGCGGGCGCTGCTCACCGACCCCGACGGGCGGTTCGGGCCCGGCGACGCGCTGCGCAGGCGCCTCGACGCGGCGTCCCTGCGCGGGCTGTTGGAGTCCACCGGTGCGCTCCGGGTCGAGCTGCTGCAGGGCGACGGCGTGCTCGACTGCTGGGTCCCCGGCGCCGTGCGCGACGGCGGGCCCGCGGTCGCGCGGGAGATCGCCGAGCTGGAGCACCTCGCCGCCGCGGCGGCGCCGCTGCTCGACGTCGCGGCCCGGCTCCACGTGCTGGCCCGCCGCACCTGACCCCGGCAGCCGCCCGATCGGCCGCGCGTTCGGCGCACCGGATCGCCCGTTCGGCGACGACTGCGACATTGATCACGGTGTGATCACGAGGGGGGCACGGGTTGATCGCGTCGGGCGGACCCGATGTGACCGAGTCGGCACGGGGGGTGGCCGGGGCGCTCCCTGATCCGTTCCCAGGTCGCGCACCTGCGACGATGCCCGCTCCGGTGCCCCGGACGCCCCGTGGTCGCGCGCCCGGCCGGGTGATCCGGCGAGATCGACCCGTCCGCTCGACGAGTGCGGGTGGTCGACGGGGCCTCAGGCTCGTATCCTCATCACCAGACGCCCAGCCTGGGCGCTCGTCGCGTCGTTCCGGCACCATGGAATATGACCGACAGGATGAACAGTGCCGGAGGTGAAGCCGTGCCCCTCTCCGAGCACGAGCAGCGGCTGCTCGAACAGATCGAGCGCGCGCTCTACGCCGAGGACCCGAAGTTCGCGTCGACCGTGCGCGGTGGACGGTTGCGCAAGCCGACGCGGCGTCGCCGCCTCCAGGGCGTTGCGCTGTTCGTCGTCGGTCTCGTGCTGCTCGTCGTCGGCGTCGCCGTGCAGCAGCTGTGGCTGGGGAGCTTCCCGGTGGTCAGCGTGATCGGGTTCCTCGCGATGCTCGGGGGAGCCGTGCTCGCGGTCACCTCCGTGGGAGGCAACAGCCAGGCCGCGCCGGCGAAGGACGCCGAGCCGGACAAGAACCGGTTCACCGGCCGTATGGAAGAGCGCTTCCGCCGCCGCTTCGAGCAGGAGTAAGCCCCGCCGAGAGGCCTCCGTCGACTGGCGCACGCACCGCCCGAGGGTGTGTGCGCCAGTTCGCGCTGTGCCGGTTCGTCCGTCTCGGCTCGCGCCGAGCCGCGCCGCCCGGCGCCCGGTCCGGCCCCGCACCCGCTCTGGGCCTCCGCCGAGGGCCCCGCCCCGGGATCAGCCCGGGGTGACGGACTCCGGCCGGTCGCCGCCCGCCCGGACCCGGGTCCGGCGCTCCCGCACGTGCTTCACCACCGAACGCGGCAGCAGCCTGCCCCGCAGCGACAGCGCGCTGCCCGCCGCGATCCCGGCGGCCACCGCCCGCACCGGCGCGTCGAGCTCGCCGGGGCCGGGGTGCCTGCCGCCGTACCAGCTCGCCTCCACCGCGCTGATGATCCGCCGCAGGGCCTGCTGCGCGTCCGGGTCGAGGTGGTGCTCGCGCACGAGCCGCCGCGCCGCCGCGCGGACCGTGTCGCTCGGCGGGCAGTCGGCGCCCCGGTCGGTCGACTCCGCCATCAGCTCCTCCCAGCCCGCGGTCGCCGCTTCCGCGCCACCGCGCGCCACGGCGGCGAAGCGGCGCCTGCGGTCGCGGATCCGCAGCGCGGCGGGCACCAGGGCCACCGCCGCGGCGGCGAGCGCGGCGACGAACGGCCACACCGGGATGTCGATGCCGGGCGCCTCGGGGGGAGGCGCCGACTCCAGCCGGGACGGGTCGGGCGTGCTGGGCTCGGGGAGCTGCGGGTCGCCCGAGTCCTGCTCCTCGGGCGCGGGCACGTCCTCGGCCTCCGCGGTGTCCTGCTCGCGGCCCGCCTGCTCGGCCTGCGCCTCCAGCACGTAGGGCGGGTCGATCCGGCGGCCGTCGGTCAGCGGGGTGGGGTCGAACGGGGTCCAGCCGATGCCGGGGAACCAGGCCTCCACCCACGCGTGCGCGTCGGCCGTGGTGATCGTGCGGTGGTCGCCCTGCTCGGTGCCCGCGGTGAACCCGATCGCGACGCGGGCGGGCACCCCGACGGTCCGCAGCATCACCGCCATCGCCGAGGCGAACTGCTCGCAGTAGCCGGTCTTGCCGACGGTCAGGAACTCCACGAGCGCGTCGTCGCCGTTGCCGGGGGCGGTCTGCAGCGAGTAGGTGAACTCCGAATCGGGCCCGGCGAACCAGTTCTGGATCGCGAACACCCGGTCGAAGCCCGGCCCGGCGTCGCCGATGACCTCCTGGGCGATCTCGGCGACGCGCGGGTCGACCCCGGTGGTGTCGAGGTACTCGAGGCCGACGCCCGCGATGCCCTGCGCGGCGCGCAGCTCCTGCATGGACGGGGTGAGCAGGATCGCCCGGTGCCGCCACGCGTCCTCCTGGCGGGGGCGACCGGAGTAGCCGGTGCCGCTGGCGGTGTCGTAGAGCCACTGGGAGTCGGGGAGGTCGGCGACGTCGATCGGCTCGCCGTAGAGCGGCAGCCAGTAGTCGCGGAAGGCCTCGTTGTCGATGCGGACGTCGACGAACTCGCCGGGCACGTCCGGCTGCTGCTGCACCGGCCCGGGCAGCGGGATCCCGGGCGCGGGCCGGGTGGCCTCCCAGCCGCGGTCGGGGACGTACTGGCGCAGGGTGAGCGCGCGCAGGTACGCGGGGCGGGTGAGCCCGCGGACCTCGAACAGCTCGATCGGCGTGCTCTGCTCGAGCTGCCCGCGCAGGGCCGTGAACGGCGTGAGCCCGATCGATCCCACCGGCCCGCTCCCGCCGCCCCCGGCGAACCGGCCCGCGGTGCCGATGAACGGCGTGACGACGCCGACGCCGAGCGCCACCACGACGGCCCCGGCCACGAGCGCCGTGCCGCCGGTCAGCTGGCTGTGCAGCCCGCCCGCGGCCACCAGCAGCAGCCCGAACCCGACCGCGGCGCCCGCCATCGCCCACCACGGGAGCAGCTGGTCGGCCAGCGCCGCGGGCACGGCGAAGACCGCGAGCAGCGGGACGCCGGCCGCCGCCGGGGCGCGCGCGAGCACCGCGGCCGCGTGGACGCCGATGGCGAGCAGGCCGAACGCGGCCGTGGTGAGGAACAGGATCTCCGGGGTGGCGGCGACCGGCGCGGTGCTGGTGTCGATCTGCTGGCCTGCGCCCGCGACGAGGTCGCCGAACCGGCCGAAGGCCGCGGGGCCCGGCAGGAACCCGAGCAGCGCCCCGTCGCCGAAGGAGATCGTGAGGACCAGCAGCACCGCGGCGCACTGGCCGATCACGGTGACCACCGGCCCGAGGCGGGGCAGGAGCAGGCCCACCGCGGTGACGGCCGCGATCACGGCGAGCGTGTGGCCGAACCAGGAAGCGCCCTGGATGACGGCGGTGATCGGGCCACAGGACAGCAGCACCGCCAGCCCGGATGCGACGGTCGCGATCCAGGGCGCCCGCCGGGCGGGCCCGCGCGGCGCCGCCGGTGGCGCCGCAGGCGGTGGTCCTGCCGGGCCCGCGTCGTCCGGGGCCGGCGGGTGCGGACGAGGTGCCCGCGCCCGCGCGGCCGGTTCGGCCGGCCGGCGCGGCCCCCGGGCCTGCCGCGGCGGTGGGGTGGCCGAGCGGGTCATCGCCGCCCCACCCCGGCGGGAGCCGCGCCCGCGACGAGCTGGTCCCACACCTGCGAGGGGGTGAGGCGCGCGGCGGCGACGGCGACGTGCCAGCCGGCGCGGCGCAGCGCTGCCGCGCCCTCGGCGACGGTGCTGCGGCCGCCCGCGGGGTCCCAGGTGGCGGTGTCGCACAGCACCGCGTGCCCCCCGGCGGGGTGGCGGGAGGTGAGCGCCTCGACGTCCCCCGGGGTGATCGCGCCCAGGACGGCGAGCACCTCGGTGCCCGCGGTGAGCTCGGGGCCCGCGAGGTCGGTGCGGGCCGAGGGGCGCAGGCCGGCGAGCGCGTCGAGCAGCTGCTCGCGCCCCGACGCCGAGCCGGGCGGGGTGAGCTCCACGCCGTCCTCGGTGACGAGCGTGACCGGTTCCCCGCGGGTGAAGAGGTGCACGCACACGCTGGCGGCGAGGCTGACGGCGAACTCGAGGCTCGAGTCGGCGCCCCGCCCGCGGTGGGCGCAGTCGCGACGGTCCAGCAGGAGGGTCATCCCGCCGCGCCACGGCCGTTCCTCGAGCCGCACCATCAGCTCGCCGTGCCGCGCGCTGCTGCGCCAGTGCACCCGGCGCAGCTCGTCGCCCTGCCGGTAGGGGCGGATCAGCACGTCGGTGCTGCCCGGGCCCTGGTGGCTGAGCGCGGCGCCCGCCGTGCCCTCGCCCGCGCCGAGCGCGGGGGGCACGCCGCGCAGCGGCACCACGCGGGGCAGGACGACCAGCCGCTGCGACCCGGCGAGCTCGTGGTCGAACTCGGCGAGGCCGAGCGGGTCGGTGGCGGTGCCGGTGAGGGGGCCGACCCGGTGCACGCCGCGCAGCACCGGCCGCAGGGGATAGCTGAGGGTGGCGGTGCCGCGGCTGGACAGGCGGTGCACCGTGAACCGCGGCGGGGCGTCGGCCTGCGGGCCCGCGGCGTCCGGCGCGGCGTCGCTGAGCCGCAGCGCCCCGAGCAGCGGCCCGCCCTCGAGCTGCAGCTCCACGTCGATGCCCGAGCCGACCGGCGCCCGCGGCGGGTCCAGGGTGCGCTCGGCCCGCACGGTGCGGCGGGTGCGGGCGGCGAGCAGCAGCGCGAGCAGCGGCAGCAGCGCCACGAACACGCCGGCCCGCAGCAGGTCGCGTTCGTCGAGGACGATGGCGCACACGCAGGTGGCACCGCCGCCCGCGAGCAGGCAGCGTCCACGGGTGGTGAGACCGGAGAAGCGGCCGCCGGGTGCCACGCCTAGCCGCCCCGGGGGGCGGGTACCGGGTGCCGGCCGAGCAGGCTGCGGACGATGTCGACGGCCGAGCGGCGGGCGGCCAGCGCGTCGGGCGTGAGCAGCAGCCGGTGGGCGAGCACCGGCACGGCGACGGCCTGCACGTCGTCGGGCACCACGAAGGCGCGGCCCGCGAGCGCGGCCTGGGCGCGCGCGGCGCGCACCAACTGCAGCGTGGCCCGGGGGGAGGCGCCGAGCCGCACGTCCGGGATGCGGCGGGTGGCCCCCACCAGGTCCACGCAGTACTGGCGCACCTCGGGCCCGACCCGCACCCGGCGGACGGCGTCGATGACCATGCGCACCCGCCGCGCGTCGGTGACCGGGCGCAGCATGTCCAACGGCTCGGCCATGCTGTGCTCGTCGACCATGGCGAGCTCGGCGGCCGGGTCGGGGTAGCCGACGCTCACGCGCGCGGTGAAGCGATCGCGCTGGGCCTCCGGGAGCGGGTAGGTCCCGTCCATCTCGATCGGGTTCTGCGTGGCCACGACCATGAACGGGCTGGCGAGCGCGTAGGTGGCGCCGTCGACGGTGACCTGGTGCTCGGCCATGCACTCCAGCAGCGCCGACTGCGTCTTCGGGGAGGCGCGGTTGATCTCGTCCGCGATCACGATGTTGGCGAAGACCGGGCCGGGGCGGAACTCGAACTCGGCGGTCTGCCGGTTGAACACCGACAGCCCGGTGATGTCGCCGGGCAGCAGGTCGGGGGTGAACTGCACGCGGCTGACCGCGCAGTCGATCGAGCGCGCGAGCGCCTTGGCCAGCGACGTCTTGCCGACGCCCGGCACGTCCTCCACCAGGAGGTGGCCCTCGGCGAGCAGGGTGACCAGGGCGACGCGCACCACGTCCGGCTTGCCGACGATGACGCGCTGGACGTTGGTGGCGATGCGACCGCACAGGTCCGCCACGTCGCCGAGACCGGCACCGGTGTCGCCGTCGATCCCGGGGCGGCTGCTCGTGGCGGTCACGACTGCTCCTCCGGTGACCTCGCACGCTCGGCCACGAGTCCTCCTCCGTGGTCGTCTCCCGCGCCTCGTGGGGGGGCCGAGACGCGAGGCCCAGTCTGTCAAACAGCTGCGCGCATCTCCGCCCGATGGGGTAGGCGGCAGCCTCCCCACTCTGCCCCACCGCGTCGCTGCGTGCGCCCCTCGTGCGCCGTACGGGGGGCGGAATGCGGGCAGCAGCCGGGTGGATCGGGGCTCCCGGCCACTCGTGGTGCTCACCGTCCGGGTTGTGCGGTCGTCGCGCGAGCGGGTGGTCCCCCACCTTCCCCCACCGTTGCTGACCAGGGGTTTTCCCTTCCTTTTCCGGCGCGGCGAGCGGCGTTCCGAGTTGACGGTGGGGCGAAGTGGGGTAATGTGGTGATCGCTGGGGCTCGGGTGGGGCCGCAGGTGGAGGTGGGGCCGGTGTTCCTCGGCACCTACACCCCCAAGCTGGACGACAAGGGGCGGCTCACGTTGCCCGCGAAATTCCGCGACGAGCTGCGAGGCGGGCTGATGATCACGAAGGGGCAGGACCACTGCCTGTACGTGTTCACGCGCGAGGCCTTCACGGAGCTCGCGCAGAAGGTGGCGTCTGCTCCGCTGACGAGCGAGGCGGCCCGCGTCTTCCAGCGCAACCTCTTCTCCGGCACCGACGAGCAGCACCCCGACGCACAGGGGCGCATCGCCATCACGCCCGAGCTGCGCCGCTACGCGGGGCTCAAGAAGGAGTGCGTGGTGATCGGCGCGTTCACCCGTGCCGAGATCTGGGACGCCGAGGCCTGGCAGCGGTACCAGGAGCAGCACGAGGACACCTACGCCAAGGCGCAGGAGGAGGTGCTTCCCGGACTGATCTGAGCACGGGGCGAACGCCGGTGACCCGGCGGTGTCCCCACCCGGTAGCCCTGGCGCACCTTCCCCGGTGCCAGGTCTGCCGGGTGGAGGCATCGCCGTGGTCGCGAGGCGGCCGACGCGGGGGGCAACGCGGGGGCGGCGACACGGGGCAGGGAGGTGCGCGGTGACGCATCACGACCACGAGGACGGGCCAGCTGGGGCCAGGCACGTCCCCGTGGCCCTGCCCCGGGTCGCCGAGCTCCTCCGGCCCGCGCTCGCCGACCGGCGGGCGGTGCTCGTCGACGCCACCCTCGGGCTCGGCGGGCACGCGTCCGCGCTGCTCGCCGAGCACCCCCGGCTCACGCTGGTGGGGCTCGACCGCGATCCGGAGGCGTTGGAGATGGCCAGGCGGCGGCTGGCCGCCCACGCCGACCGGATCCGCCTCGTGCACGCCGTGTACGACCGCATCGCCGACGTGCTCGGGGAACTGGGGCTTCCCCGGGTCGACGGCGTGCTGTTCGACCTCGGCGTCTCGTCGCTGCAGCTCGACGTGACCGACCGCGGCTTCTCCTACGCCCGCGATGCGGACCTCGACATGCGGATGGACCCCACCACGGGCATCACCGCGGCCGAGGTCCTCAACACCTACCCGGTGCCCGAGCTGGCGAGGGTGTTGCGCGAGTACGGCGAGGAGCGCTTCGCCAACCGGATCGCCTCCGCCGTCGCGCGCAGGCGGGCCAAGGCGCCGCTGCGGCGCAGCAGCGAGCTCGTCGAGCTGCTCTACGAGGTGGTCCCCGCGGCCTCCCGGCGCACCGGGGGCCACCCGGCGAAGCGCACGTTCCAGGCGCTGCGCATCGAGGTCAACGGCGAGCTGGACGCGCTGCGCGCCGCGCTGCCGGCGGCGATCGACGCGCTGGCGGTCGGCGGCCGGATCGTGGTGCTCGCCTACCACTCGCTCGAGGACCGCATGGTCAAGCGGGAGTTCGCGGCGCGGGCGCGCTCGCGCACGCCGCAGGACCTGCCCGTCGAGCTCCCGGGACACGGTCCCGAGCTGCGCCTGCTCACCCGCGGGGCCGAGCAGGCGAGCGAGGAGGAGATCCGCGACAACCCGCGGGCGGCCCCGGTCCGCCTGCGTGCCGCCGAACGCATCCGGGAGGCGGCGTGACCGTCAGTCAGGAAGTGCAAGTGCAGGTCGTCGGGAACGGGGTGGTGTCATGAGTGCTCCAGTCACCGAGCGCGGGCGCACCGCCGTACGCGGCCGCACCGCGGCCATCCCCGCTCAGCGGGGCGTCGCCGGTGCCGCCGCGAGCGTCACCGCACCCGCGAAGCCCGCGGTCGAGCCGCCGAGCACGGCGCGCCGGTCCGCGGCGGCGGGCAAGGCGTACGCGCGTCGCGACGAACGGATGCGGCGCGCCGCGGGCGCCCGCACCGCCACCACGGCGGGACGGCCGCAGTTCGTGCTCCTGATCATGGTGCTGCTCGTCGTCGGGCTGGTCGCCACGCTGTGGCTGTCGACGGCCGCGGCGGCCGACTCGTACCGGCTCCAGGACGCCACCGCGGAGGCGCGGGTGCTCAGCGAGCAGGCCGAGCGGCTCAAGCAGGAGGTCGCGGTGCTCGCGTCCGCGCCCGAGCTGGCCCGCCGCGCGGGCGAGCTGGGCATGGTGCCGGTGCGCGACCCGGCCCGGCTCGTGGTCGCCCCGGACGGGAGCGTTTCGGTCGTGGGGGAGCCGCGCGCCGCGGTCCCGCCGCCGCCACCGCCCCCGCCGCCGGGCGATGGGCAGCCGGGCGATGGGCAGCCCGAGGAGGCCGTCGAGGGCGAGCAGCCGGGTCGGGCCACGCCGCCGGGCGAGGAGGAGGCGGCCACCGACCCGGAGACCACCGCAGGCGGGGACACCGCAGGCGAGGACGCGGACGCGAGCGAGGGCACCGAGCAGCTCGCCGCGCCCGCGGAGCAGGCGGCGCAGCCCGAGCCCGACGGCGGCGAGCCCGCCCCGGAGGGGGAGGGCCAGGACGCGGGGGCCGGCCCGGCGGGGGCCGGCGCCGGTGACGGGACGGACGCGGGCTGATGCCGACGGCCCCGCCCCGGCCCAGGGCCGCCGGAGCGGCGGCCCGCCAGGCGCCGTCGTCGCGGCCCGCGGCGCGGCGCAGGCCGCCGGACCCGGCGGCGCTGACCGCCCGAAGGCTGCGGATCGGCCGCGTGCTGCTCGTGACGGTGCTGGCGATCGCGACGCTCAAGCTCGTCGTCGTCCAGACCGTGGAGGCGGGTGAGCTGCGGGCCGCGTCGGCGCGCCAGTCGACGACGAACATCCGCCTGCCCGCCGAGCGCGGCGCGATCCTCGACCGCGCGGGCGAGCCGCTCGCGTTCAGCGTCGACGCCCGCGCGCTCGTCGCCAACCCGCGGATGATCGCCCGGACCCACGGACCCGACGCACCCCGGTACGCCGCGGAGATGGCCGCGGCGGTCGCGGAGGCCACCGGGCAGGACCCGAACGACCTCACGCGCCTGCTCACCAGCGACCGCGGCTACGTGGTGCTCGCGAAGCTCGTCACCCCCGACGTCGCGCGCGCCCTGCGGGACCGGTTCCCCGAGATCGCCGAGGAGCGGCGCGAGGACCGGCAGTACCCGGGCGGGACGCTCGCGGCGAACGTCATCGGCGCCGCCACGTGGAACGCCGACGAGCGCAAGCTCACCGGCCGCGTCGGCCTGGAGAGCTCGCAGGACAACCTGCTCGCCGGGTTCGACGGGCTGCGCGTGGTCGACACGGCGGAGGACTCCAGCGCCGTGATCCCCGGCAGCACCCGGTTCGAGCGCGCCGCCGTGCAGGGCTCCGACCTGCGGCTGACCCTCGACTCCGACCTGCAGTACACCGTGCAGCAGGCGCTGGCGGACTACGTGCAGCGCACCGGGGCGGACCCGACGTCATCGGCCGTCGTGCTCGACGCCCGCACCGCCGAGGTGCTCGCCATGGCCAACGGCCGCACGTTCGACCCGCGCGACCTGTCCTCGGCGTCGCCGGAGCAGCTGGGCAACACGGCCGTGCAGTACACGTTCGAGCCCGGGTCGGTGAACAAGGTCATCACGATGGCCGCGGCGCTGGAGCACGGCGTGGCCGGGCCGAACGACGTCCTCACCGTGCCGGGCAGCATCCGGGTGGCCGATCGCACGATCCGGGACGCGTGGAGCCACGGCACCGAGCAGTACACGCTGACCGGGGTGCTGGCGAAGTCGTCGAACGTCGGCACGATCATGACCGCGCAGAAGGTGGGCGAGGAGCGGTTCGCCGAGATGCTCACCCGCTTCGGCCTCGGCCAGCGCACCGGCGTCGGCCTGCCCGGCGAGGAACCGGGCCAGGTGCCGCCGCGGGAGTCGTGGTCGGGCTCGACGTTCGGCAACCTGCCGATCGGGCAGGGCCTCACCGTCACCACGCTGCAGATGGCCGGGATCATGCAGACGGTCGCGAACGACGGCCTGCGGATCCCGCCGCGGATCATCGCGAGCACCACGGGGCCGGACGGCGTCGAGGTCATCCCGCCCGCCCCCGAGCCGGTGCGGGTGATCTCCGAGCAGACGGCCGCCACCCTGCGGACGATGCTCACCGCGGTCACGCAGGACGCGCGCGGCCAGCGCGGCACCGGCTACCAGGCGGCCGTGCCCGGGTACGTGGTGGCGGGCAAGACCGGCACGGCGCAGCAGGTGGACCCGGCCTGCGGCTGCTACTCGTCGCGGCTGCACTGGATCAACTTCGCCGGCATGCTGCCCGCCGAGGACCCGCGCTACGTCATCGCGATCATGCTCGACGCCCCGCGGCCGGGCACGAGCGCGGCGCCGCTGTTCCACGACATCGCCACCTACATCGCACAGCGCGAGCGGCTACCGGTGTCCGACCAGCCACCGCCGGTGCAGACCCTGCAGCTGCCGTAGCGCGGCGCCGCCGGCGGGCGGCCTTGACCCCGCAGCCCCGGGCGCGCACCATGCGCGGATCTCCGAAGGCCGGGGGGGAGGGGGTCGCCGTGGAGCGCTTCGTCCGGGACGGCGGGCTCACGCTGTGCGTCGAGGGCTTCGGCGCCCCCGCCGACCCGGCGCTGCTGCTCATCGCGGGCAACGCGAGCTCGATGGACTGGTGGGACGACGAGCTGTGCGCGCGCCTGGCCGCGGGCGGCCGCTACGTCGTCCGCTACGACCCGCGCGACACCGGCCGGTCGACGCAGTGGCCCGCGGGCGCGCCCGGCTACACGGGCGCCGACCTCCGAGGCGACGTCCTGCGGGTGCTCGACGGGCTGGGCATCGCCGCGGCGCACCTGCTCGGCGTCTCCTCCGGTGGCGCGCTCGCCCAGCAGGTCGCACTCGCCGACCCCGCGCGCGTCCGCACGCTCACCCTGGTCGCCACGTCGTTCGGCGGCCCGGCGAGCGTGGAGTGGGACGACCTGCCGCCCCCGACCGAGGAGGTCGCGGCCCACTTCGCCGCGCCGCAGGCCGACCCGGACTGGAGCGACCGGGACGCCGTCGTCGCGCACGTCGTGGCCGAGCTGAGCGTGTTCGCCGGCACGCTGCCCACGGACCCCGAGCGGCTGGCCGCCGTCGCGGGCAGGCACTTCGACCGCACCCCGGACATGGCGGCGAGCTGGAAGAACCACTGGGTGGCCGACGCAGGCCCGCCGGTCACCGCGCCGGTCTCGAGCATCACCGCCCCGACCCTCGTGCTGCACGGCAGCGCCGACCCGCTGTTCCCCTACGGCCACGCCGTCGCGCTCGCCGCGGAGATCCCGGGCGCCCGGCTGGTCGCGCTGCCCGGCATGGGCCACGGGATGCCGCCACCGCCGGTGTGGGACGAGCTGGTCGCCGAGGTGCTCACCCACACCTCCGACGGGTGACCCGCCGCGTGCGCCGTGCGGTCCGCAACGGGCCGCGGACCCTGGGCGGATCACGCTCCGTGTGCGGTTGGTGCCGACCGACGCGCCCGGTGCGCCGCCCGGCGCGCGGACCGGTGACGCGCGGGCGGTGCGCGCAGGGGCGCGGACCGGCGCGCCGGTAGCCTTCCGCGACGTGTCGCCCGCGCGCGAAGCTCCACCCGCCCCGGCCGGCGCACCGCCGCGGCCGCGGGCGGTGCGGCCGGTGCCGCTCGACGTGCTCGGCGCGGCGATCGGGGTGCCCGCCCGGGGATCGGCGACCGTCACCGGGGTGACCCTGCGGGCCTCCGACGCCCGCCCCGGCGACCTGTTCGCCGCCGTCCGCGGCTCGCGCGCGCACGGGGCCGACCACGCCGCCGTCGCGATCGCGGCGGGCGCGGTGGCCGTGCTGACCGACCCGGACGGCGCCCGACGGCCCGCGCTGGCCGGCGTGCCGCTGCTCGTGCACCCGCGCCCGCGGGAGGTGCTCGGCACCGTGGCCGCGCAGGTCCACGGCGACCCGACCGCGCACCTGCGGGTGCTCGGCGTCACCGGCACCAGCGGCAAGACCACCACCGCCTACCTGCTCGAGGCGGGGCTCGCCGCCGCGGGCCGCACGGCGGGGCTGGTCGGCACCGTCGGCACGCGCATCGACGGCCGCCGCCTGCCCACCGCGCTCACCACGCCGGAGGCGCCGGACCTGCAGGCGCTGTTCGCGGTGATGGTCGAGGACGGCGTGACCGACGTGGCGATGGAGGTGTCCAGCCACGCGCTCGCCATGGGCCGGGTCGCGGGCACCCGGTTCGCGGTGGCGGCGTTCACCAACCTGTCGCAGGACCACCTGGACTTCCACCGCGACATGGAGGACTACTTCGAGGCCAAGGCCGCGCTGTTCGACGGCAGGGCCGAGCACGCGGTCGTCTGCGTCGACGACGAGTGGGGCAGGCGCCTCGCCGCCCGCACACCCGGGGCGGTCACCGTGACCGCCGCGGGCGCCGACGCGGCATGGCGCGCCGTCGATGCGACCACCGGGCACGACGGCACCCAGTCGTTCACCGCGATCACCCCGGACGGGCAGCGGGTCCCGGTGCGGCTGCGGCTGCCGGGCGCGTTCAACGTCGCCAACGCGGTGGTCGCGCTGGCGTGCCTCGACGCGGTGGGCGTGCCCGCCGCGGCGGCCGCCGAGGGCTTCGCCCAGGTCGCGGTGCCGGGGCGGATGCAGCGGATCGAGGAGGGCCAGCCGTTCCTCGCGATCGTCGACTACGCCCACAAGCCGGGCGCGGTGGCGGCGCTGCTGGACGCGCTGCGCCCGCAGGTGAAGGGCCGGCTGATCGTGGTGCTCGGCTGCGGCGGCGACCGCGACCGGGGCAAGCGCCCGCTGATGGGGGCGGCGGCCGCCGCGCGGGCGGACGTGCTGATCGTCACCGACGACAACCCGCGCACCGAGGACCCGGCCGCGATCCGCGCGGAGATGCTCGCCGGCGCGAAGGCCGAGCCCGGGGCGGGGGAGCTGGTGGAGATCGGGGACCGGCGGGCGGCGATCGCCGCCGCCGTGGCGTACGCGCGACCGGGGGACGCGGTGGTCGTCGCGGGCAAGGGGCACGAGACGGGCCAGGAGGTCATGGGCGTCAAACACCCCTTCGACGACGCCGTGGAGCTCGCCGAGGCACTGCGGGGGATGCGGTGAGCGGCCGCGCGCACCGGGGTGATCGGATGTGCCCTCGAAGCGAGGGCGAGCGATGAGCAGGACGAGAGAATGATCGAGATGCGGCTGGCCGACGTCGCCGCCGTCACCGGTGGGCGCCTCCACCGGGCTTCCGGGGACGAGCGGGTGACCGCCGTCGAGTTCGACTCGCGCGCGATCGGGCCGGGCGGGCTGTTCGTCGCCCTGCCGGGCGAGCGGGTCGACGGGCACGACTTCGCGGGGGCGGCGGTGGCCGCCGGGGCGGCGGGCGTCCTCGCCGGGCGCGAGGTCGACGCCCCCGCGGTCATCGCGCCGCCGGTGGCCCGGCAGGAGGGCACCTACCTGGCCGAGGCCGACCGCGACGGCTCCGGGGCGGCGGTGCTCGCCGCCCTCGCGGCGCTCGCCCGGCACGTGGTGGGCGCGCTGCCCGCCACGACCGTCGTCGGGGTCACCGGCAGCTCCGGCAAGACGAGCACGAAGGACCTGCTCGCGGCGGTGCTCGCCCCGCTCGGGCCGACCGTCGCGCCCCCCGGCTCGTTCAACAACGAGCTCGGCCTGCCCTGGACGGCGCTGCGCGCCGACGCGGGCACCCGCCACCTCGTGCTGGAGTTCTCCGCGCGCGGCGTCGGGCACATCGCGCGGCTCGCCCAGGTGGCCCCGCCGCGGATCGGGGTGGTGCTCAACGTCGGGCGCGCACACCTCGGCGAGTTCGGCTCGGTGGAGGCGATCGCGCGGGCCAAGGGTGAGCTGGTCGAGGCGCTGCCCGCGGACGGCGTCGCGGTGCTGAACGCCGACGACCCGCTGGTCGCGGCGATGGCCGCCCGCACCGCGGCCCGCGTGGTGACCTTCGGGCGCGGTGCGGCGACGGTCCGCGCCGAGGACGTCCACCTCGACGGCGGGCGGGCCCGCTTCACGCTCGTGGCGCCCGCCGGCCGCGCCCGTGTCGCGCTGCGGCTCGTCGGCGAGCACCAGGTGGGCAACGCGCTGGCCGCCGCGGCCGTCGCGCTGGAGCTGGGCGGCACCCCGGACGGGGTCGCGGCGGCGCTCTCCGCCGCGGAGCCCGCCTCGCGGTGGCGGATGGAGGTCACCGAGCGGCCCGACGGCCTCACGGTCGTCAACGACGCCTACAACTCCAACCCCGACTCGATGCGGGCCGCGCTCGCGGCCCTCGCCGCGCTCGGCGAGGGCACCCGGCGGACCTGGGCCGTGCTGGGCCCGATGGCCGAGCAGGGCGAGGGCACCGCGGCCGTCCACGCCGAGGTCGCCGCGCTCGCCCGCAGCCTCGGCATCGACCGGCTCGTCGCCGTCGGCACCGGGGACTACCCGGGCGCGCGGCGCGTCGCCGACGTCGACGAGGCGGTGCGGCTGCTGCGCGCCGAGGCGGGGCCGGGGGACGTCGTGCTGGTGAAGGCCTCCCGCGCGGCCGGGCTGGAACGGGTCGCCGAGGGGCTGCTGCGCTCACCGGGACCGGTGCCCCGGTGAGAGGTGTGTTCATCGCCGCGGGCGTGGCGCTCGCGGTCTCGATCCTGCTGACGCCCTACCTCATCCGATTCTTCGCCCGGCAGGGGTTCGGGCAGGAGATCCGGGCCGAGGGCCCGCAGAGCCACCAGGCCAAGCGCGGGACGCCCACGATGGGCGGCGTCGCGATCCTGCTCGCGATCTGGCTGGGCTACCTCGCCTCGCACGCGCTGACCGGCGAGCCGATCACGGCGTCGGCCCTGCTGGTGTTGTTCCTGACCACCGCGCTGGGGGTCGTCGGCTTCCTCGACGACTTCATCAAGCTGCGGCGGGCCCGCAACCTCGGGCTGAACAAGACCTCCAAGACCGTGGGCCAGGTGCTCACGGCCACGATCTTCGGCATCCTCGCGCTGCGGTTCGCCAACGCCGACGGGCTCGCCCCCGCCTCCGACAGCCTGTCGTTCGTCCGCGACATCACGGTGCTGTCGTTCGGGTCGGTCGGGTTCGTGCTGCTCGCGAACCTGATCATCGCGGGCTGGTCGAACGCGGTGAACTTCACCGACGGCCTCGACGGGCTCGCGGCGGGCACCGGCGCGATCGTGCTCGCCACCTACACGATCATCGGGTTCTGGCAGTTCCGCAACAACTGCGCGATCGCCAGCGCCGCGGGCTGCTACCAGGTGCGCGACCCGCTCGACGTCGCGCTCGTCGCGGCCGCGGCGATGGGCGGCTGCATCGGGTTCCTCTGGTGGAACGCCGCCCCCGCCCGGATCTTCATGGGCGACACCGGCTCGCTCGCGCTCGGCGGCCTGATCGCCGGGCTGTCGATCGTCACGCGCACGGAGCTGCTGCTCGTGGTGATCGGCGGCGTGTTCGTGGTGGAGGTGCTGTCGGTGGCCGTGCAGATCGCGGTGTTCCGCACCACCCGGCGCCGCGTGTTCCGGATGGCGCCGTTCCACCACCACTTCGAGCTCGCCGGGTGGGCCGAGACCACGGTGATCATCCGGTTCTGGCTGCTGGCGGCCATGTGCGCCGCGCTCGGGCTCGGGCTGTTCTACCAGGAGTGGCTGACCGCGGCGGGCGGTGGCTGAGCCGCCGGACGAGCATGGTTGCATCGGTGACGACGCACGGGAGGGGGAGCCCACGATGAGGCCCGACGAGCTGTCCGGCGCCCGCGTGCTCGTGGCGGGCGCGGGCGTGTCGGGGCTCGCGGCCGCCGCTGCGCTCGTCGAGGCCGGGGCCCGGGTCACCGTCACCGACGCCCGGCCGGCGGCCCTCGCCGACCTGCCGCCCGGCGCCGAGGCGGGCGGCGACCCGGACGCCGTGCCCGCGGGCACCGACCTCGTCGTCACCTCGCCGGGCCGCCGCCCGGACCACCCGCTCGTCGCCGCGGCCGCCGCCGCGGGTGTGCCGCTGGTGGGGGAGCCCGAGCTCGCGTGGTGGCTCGGCCAGGGCATGGAGCGCCCGCCGGTGTGGCTCGCCGTCACCGGCACCAACGGCAAGACCACCACCACCGGGATGCTCGCCGCGATCCTGCGCGCCGCCGGCCGCGACGCGGTGGCCTGCGGCAACATCGGCTACCCGGTGGTCGAGGCGGTGCGCGCGGGGCACGAGGTGCTCGCCGTGGAGCTGTCGAGCTTCCAGCTGCACTGGTCGCCGTCGATCCGCCCGCTCGCCGGCTGCGTGCTCAACGTCGCCCACGACCACCTCGACTGGCACGGCTCGTTCGCCGCCTACGCCGCGGCGAAGGCGCGGGCGCTGCGGGCGGAGGTCGCCGTCGCCGGCGTGGACGACCCGGCGGCGGCCGCGCTGCTGGCCGAGTCGAGCGCGCCGCGCCGGGTCGGCGTCACCCTCGGCGAGCCGGGGCCCGACCAGCTCGGGATCGTCGACGGCGTGCTCACCGACCGCGCGTTCGGCGCAGGCCCGCTCGCCCCGGCCGCCGCCGTGCACCCCGCGGGTGAGCCCGGGCTGCTCGACGCGCTCGCCGCGGCCGCGCTCGCCCGCGCCGCGGGCGTCGGACCGGACGCCGTCCGCGCCGGCCTCGACGACTTCCGGCCCGGCCCGCACCGCGGCGCCGTGGTCGCCACCGTCGACGGGGTGCGCTACGTCGACGACTCCAAGGCCACCAACCCGCACGCCGCCGCCGCCTCGCTCGCCGCGCAGGCGCCCGCGCCGGTGGTCTGGATCGTCGGCGGCCTGCTCAAGGGCGCGTCCGTCGACGAGCTCGTCGCGCGGCACGCGGGCGGCTTGCGGGCCGCCGTCGTGATCGGCAGCGACCGGGCGGAGATCCTCGCCGCCCTGGCGCGACACGCGCCCGACCTCCCCGTCGCCGAGGTCGTGCCGGGCGACGATGCCCCCATGCCGACCGACGTCATGACGACCGCCGTGCGGCGCGCCGCCGCCTTCGCCCGCCCGGGCGACGTCGTACTGCTCGCCCCGGCCGCGGCGTCGATGGACCAGTTCACCGACTACGCCGAGCGCGGGTTGCGGTTCGCGGAGGCCGCCGCGGCGCTCGAGCACGCGGGGACGGGCGCGCCGTGACCGTGCCGTGGCAGCGGGCGGGCGACCGGGCCCCCGGCGGGGAGCGGGGCCGGTCGGCGCGCGCCTCGTCGCGGGGCGGCGGCTCCCGCGGCGGTTCGTCCCGCGGTCGCGGGAAGGGCGGGCGCGGCTCGGGCAGAGGCGCCGCCGCCGCGCTGCTTCCCGGGCGGGGCGCGTTCAGCCCGCACGGGGTGCGCGTCGCGGTCGCCCGCACGGCGTCGGCGCTGGGCCAGTGGCTGCGCCGCCCGCTCACGTCGCTGCACCTCGTGCTCGGCGTGTTCGGGCTGCTCACGTTGTTCGGGCTGGTGATGGTGCTGTCGGCGTCGTCGGTGGAGTCGTTCACCGCCGACGGCTCGTCGTACTCGGTGTTCACCCGGCAGCTGATGTTCTGCGGGCCCGGCCTGCTGATGTTCTACCTCGGGCTGCGCATCTCCCCGCGCCGGTTGCGCTCGCTCGCCCCCGCCTCGCTCATCGTCGGGGTGCTGGCGCTGGTCGCGGTGCTGTTCGTGGGGGAGACCCGCAACGGCTCGCGCGCCTGGTTCGCGATCGGATCGTTCTCCGTGCAGCCGTCCGAGGCGGTGAAGGTGGCGCTCACGCTGTGGGGCGCCCACGTGCTCGTCGCCCGCCGCGCCGTCATGCACCGGTGGAAGTACGCGCTCTCGCCGGTCGTGCCGGTCACGGTCGTGCTGCTCACGCTGCTCGTCCTGCAGCCCGACCTGGGCATGACGATCTCGCTCGGCGTCGTGCTCGTCGCGCTGCTGTACTTCGGCGGGGCCCCGATGGGGCTGATCCTCGCGCTCTCGGCGGGCGCCGCGGCCGGGGCGATCGCGCTCGCGTTCAGCGCCGAGTACCGGATGAGCCGCATCACCGCCTTCCTCAACCCGGAGAAGGCCGACCCGCTCGCGGCGGGCTTCCAGGCGCAGCAGGCGCTGTACTCCCTCGCCGACGGCGGGCTCTTCGGGCAGGGCCTCGGGCAGGGCCGGGCAAAATGGAGCTACCTGCCCAATGCCCACAACGACTTCATCTTCGCGATCGTGGCCGAGGAGCTCGGGTTCATCGGCGCGTTCGCGGTGCTCGCCTTGTTCGCCACGCTCGCCTACACCGGCTTCCGGATCGCCGCCCGCAGCGCCGACCCGTGGCTGCGGCTGGTCGTGGCGACGTCCACGACGTGGCTCGTCACCCAGGCCGCCATCAACATCGGCTACGTGGTGGGGCTGCTGCCGGTGACCGGGCTGCAGCTCCCCCTGATCTCCTCGGGAGGCACGTCGCTCGTGGTCACCATGTTCGTCTTCGGGGTGCTCGCCAACGCCGCGCGGCACGAACCGGAGGCCATCGCGGCGCTCAAGCAGCACGGGGAGGGCCGCATCGCCCGGCTGCTGCGGCTGCCGCCGCCCCAGCCGTACCGGGCGCCGGTGCAGCGGGGACGGGTGCGATGAGCGCGGCGTCGACCCCGGCGCCCGGCCCCGGCCCGGGCGGGCCGTCGATCGTCGTCGCGGGCGGGGGGAGCGGCGGGCACATCGAGCCCGCGCTGGCCTTCGCCGACGCCGTGCGCGCGCTGCGGCCGGACGCGCGCATCACCGCGCTCGGCACCGAGAAGGGCCTGGACACCACGCTGATCCCGGCGCGCGGCTACCCGCTCGAGCTGATCCCGCCGGTGCCGTTGCCGCGCAAGCCCACCGCCGACCTGCTGCGGCTGCCGGGCAAGATCCGCACCGCGGTCGGGCGGGTGCGCGAGGTGCTCGCCGGCGTCGGCGCGCAGGCGGTGGTCGGGTTCGGCGGCTACGTCGCGCTGCCCGCCTACCTGGGTGCCCGCGGGCGGGTTCCGATCGTCGTGCACGAGGCCAACGCCCGCGCGGGCCTCGCCAACAAGGTCGGCGCCCGGTTCGCCGACGTCGTCGCGGTCGCGGTGCCCGGCAGCGGGCTGCCCGGCGAGCGGGTGGTGGGGATGCCGCTGCGGCGCTCGATCACCTCCCTGGACCGCCAGGGCCTGCGCGCGGAGGCCCGCCGGTTCTTCGGCCTGCCGCCGCAAGGGCCGGTGCTGCTGGTCTTCGGCGGCTCGCTCGGCGCCCGCACGCTCAACACCGCCCTCGCCGCCGCGCTGCCCGAGCTGCTGCGGGCCGGCATCGCCGTGCTGCACTCGCACGGCAAGGGCGGCGAGCCCGCCCCACCCGCGCCCGGGTACGTCGGCCTGCCGTACATCGAGCGCATGGACCTCGCCTACGCCGCCGCCGACGCCGTGCTCTGCCGGGCGGGCGCCACCACCGTCGCGGAGGTGTCGGCCGTCGGCCTGCCCGCCGTCTACGTGCCGCTGCCGCACGGCAACGGCGAGCAGGCGCTCAACGCCCGGCCGGTGGTCGACGCGGGCGGCGGGGTGCTCGTCCCGGACGCCGAGCTCACCGGGCAGCGGGTGGTCGCCGAGCTGGTGCCGCTGCTGCGCGACCCGCGCCGGCTCGCCGGGGCCGGGGCCGCGGCCCGCTCGTCGGGGCACGCCGACGCCGCCGACACGCTCGCCCGCATGGTCCTGGAGCTGGTCGGGGCCACCCCGGAACCGGCCACGCAGGTCCTGCCGCCGTGGAGGGATCGATGACCGAGCTCGAGAAGCGCGTCCACCTCATCGGGATCGGCGGTGCCGGGATGAGCGGCATCGCCCGGATCCTGCTGGCCAGGGGGGTGGCGGTGTCGGGGTCGGACGCGAAGGACTCCCGCACCGTGCTCGCGTTGCGCGCGCTCGGCGCCGACGTCGCGATCGGCCACGACCCGGCCCACCTGCCCGAGCCGCCCGCCACCGTGGTGGTGTCGTCGGCCATCCGCGAGACCAACCCCGAGCTCGCCGCCGCCCGCGAGCGCGGCCTGCCGGTCGTGCACCGCGCCCAGGCGCTCGCCGCCCTCACCGCCGGGCGACGGCTCGCCGCCGTCACCGGCACGGCGGGCAAGACCTCCACCACGTCGATGCTCACCGTGGCGCTGCAGCACTGCGGGCTCGACCCGTCGTTCGCGATCGGCGGGGACCTGGCCGCGTCCGGGTCCGGCGCCCACGAGGGCAGCGGCGACGTCTTCGTCGTGGAGGCCGACGAGAGCGACGCGTCGTTCCTCGCGTTCTCGCCCGAGGTGGCGGTGGTGACGAACGTCGAGGCCGACCACCTCGACCACTACGGCGACGCCGAGGCCTACATCGCGGCGTTCGACGAGTTCCTCGGCCGGATCGTGCCCGGCGGGGCGCTCGTGACGTGCGTCGACGACCCGGGCGCCGCCGCGCTCGCCGCCCGCGCGCAGGCGCGGGGCATCCGGGTGCGCCGCTACGGGCGCGCCGCCGACGCCGACGCGCGCCTGGTCGACTTCCGCCCCGACGGCACCGGCGCCCGCGTCGTGCTGCGCCACGCCGACCGCGAGCACCTGTTGCGGCTCGCCGTGCCCGGCGAGCACATGGCGCTCAACGCGCTCGGCGCGCTGCTCGCCGGGGTCGAGCTGGGCGCGGCGCCGGACGTGCTGCTGGCCGGGCTCGCCGCGTTCGACGGCGTCAGGCGGCGCTTCGAGTTCCGCGGCCGCGCCGCGGGCGTCGCGGTCTACGACGACTACGCCCACCACCCGAGCAAGGTCGCCGCGCAGCTGCGGGCGGCCCGGCAGGTCGTCGAGGGCCAGGCCGAGCAGGGCGGCCGCGTGGTCGTGGCGTTCCAGCCGCACCTGTACTCCCGCACCCGCGACTTCGCCCGCGAGTTCGGCGAGGCGCTCGGGCTCGCCGACGAGGTGGTCGTACTCGACGTGTACGGCGCGCGCGAGGACCCGCAACCGGGCGTGAGCGGCGCGCTGATCGCCGACGCGGTGCCGCTGCCGCGCGAGCGGGTGCGGTTCGTGCCGCGCTGGGAGGACGTGCCGGCCGTCGTGGCCGGGATCGCGCGGGCGGGCGACCTCGTCATCACGATGGGCGCGGGCGACGTCACCGTGCTGGCCCCGGAGATCCTGCTGGAGCTGGAGAAGCGGGAGAAGTGATGGCGCGCCCCGGTCGCGGACGGCGCGGCGGCGACGGCCGAGCGGGCGATCGCGCGGTCGCCGAGCGCCCCGCCGCCCGCCCGCCGCGCGACCCGCAGCCGCCGCGGCGGCCGGTTCCGAGGGCGCGCTACCGGCGCCGCCGCCTCGCGGCGCTGCTGATCGGGCTGGTCGTGCTGGTCGGGCTCGGCTTCGGCGTGCGGGTGCTGCTCTACGACTCCGGCCTGTTCGACGTGGAGGCCGTCGAGGTCGCCGGGCTGGTCACGCTGCAGGAGGACGACGTGCGTGCCGCCGCGGGTGTGCCGCTGCACGCCCCGCTCGCCGCCATCGACACCGACGCCGTGGCGGAGCGGGTCGCCGCGCTGCCCCCGGTGGAGTCGGTGCACGTGGGCCGGTCGTGGCCGCACACGGTCGCGGTCACCGTCACCGAGCGGGTGCCGGTGGCGACCGTGTCCACCTCGCAGGGGCCCGCGCTCGTCGACCGCACCGGCGTCGTCTACCGGGGGGCGCCTGCACCCGACCTGCCGCGCCTGGTGACCTCGCCGCGCACGGGGGACCCGGCGACGCTCGCCGCGGTCGCCGTGCTCACCTCCCTTCCCGACGAGCTGCACGCGCAGGTCGAGTCCGTCGGCGCGAGCGTCGTGTCCCCGGGCGCGCCCGGCCAGGTCACGCTGCGCCTCGCCGACGGCAAGGAAGTCCGCTGGGGCACCCCGGAGCGGGCCGAGGAGAAGGCCGCGACGCTCTCCGCGCTGCTCACGCAGCCCGGCACCGTGTACGACGTGACGAGCCCCGACCTGCCGACGATCCGCCGTTGATCACACCGGCCGGGTGGCCGCGGGTCGCCCGCTAAGGTGACGAACCGGCCCCCGGTCGCCCGTTCTCCCGGGCCGGAGGGAAAGATCAGCATCGAAGATCGACCCCTTTGAGGGCTGGCGCGCCAGCGGCGCGCCTGCTGGACCGAGACCGGGACGAGACCTAGCGTCTCCACCGGATGGCCCGGACCCCCGGGGACGGACCCGAGCTTGACTGGAAGGTGCGCCCTTATGACGCCCCCGCACAACTACCTGGCCGTGATCAAGGTCGTCGGCATCGGTGGCGGCGGCGTGAACGCCGTCAACCGCATGATCGAGGTCGGCCTGAAGGGCGTCGAGTTCATCGCGGTGAACACGGACGCGCAGGCCCTGCTGATGTCCGACGCCGACGTCAAGCTCGACATCGGTCGCGAGCTGACGCGCGGCCTCGGCGCCGGCGCCAACCCCGAGGTCGGCCGCAAGGCCGCCGAGGACCACCGCGAGGAGATCGAGGAGGTCCTCAAGGGGGCCGACATGGTCTTCGTCACCGCGGGCGAGGGCGGCGGCACCGGCACCGGCGGCGCGCCGGTGGTCGCGTCGATCGCGCGCAAGCTCGGTGCGCTCACCATCGGCGTGGTCACGCGGCCGTTCACGTTCGAGGGCCGCCGCCGGGCCGCGCAGGCCGAGGAGGGCATCACCTCGCTGCGCAACGAGTGCGACACCCTCATCGTCATCCCCAACGACCGGCTCCTGCAGCTCGGTGACGTGGGCGTGTCGCTGATGGACGCGTTCCGCTCCGCCGACGAGGTGCTGCTGTCCGGTGTGCAGGGCATCACCAACCTGATCACCACGCCGGGCCTGATCAACCTCGACTTCGCCGACGTCAAGTCCGTCATGTCCGGCGCGGGCAGCGCGCTCATGGGCATCGGGTCCTCGCGCGGCGAGGGCCGCGCCGTGCAGGCGGCGGGCAAGGCGATCAATTCGCCGCTGCTGGAGGCCTCCATGGACGGGGCACAGGGCGTCCTGCTGTCCATCGCGGGCGGCTCCGACCTCGGCCTGTTCGAGATCAACGAGGCCGCCTCGCTGGTGCAGGAGGCCGCGCACCCCGAGGCCAACATCATCTTCGGGACGGTGATCGACGACTCGCTGGGCGACGAGGTCCGCGTCACCGTCATCGCCGCCGGCTTCGAGGCGGGCGGGCCCACGCACAAGAAGCTGGAGCCCACCGCGTTCAAGTCGCAGGAGAAGGAGAAGGCCTCCCCCGGGGTGATCGCGCAGGGGGTGAGCGGCACGACGTCCTCGGGCGGCTCCTCCGGCGGCGCGCCGGCGCAGGGCAACGGGGCGACCGGGGCCACCGCCTCCGGGTCCGCCGCGGGGACCGCGCCGCAGGCCTCCGCCGCCCCGACCCCGCCGACGGCCGCACCCGCCGCGAGCGCGTCGGTGCCCGCCGCGGCGTCGACCACCGCGCCCGCGGCGGGCAACGGCACCGCCGCGAACGGCACCGCGGAGAACGGCACCACCGCGAACGGCACCACCGCGAACGGCACGGGGCACACCGGCAACGGCTCGTCCGGTGCGCAGTCGTCCGGCGCGCAGTCGGTGCCCTACACCAGCGGGCGCGCGACGGCCCAGCCGGCCGCGCCCAGCACCCCCAACCAGGCGGGCACCCTGCCTCCCGCCGCGCCGCCGGCCACCGGCACGTTCTCCGCCGCGGCGCCGCGCCAGGCCGACCCGGTGCCCGAGCCGCAGCGGCCGCACCCCGCCGAGCGCTCCACCTCGTCCCTCTACACGCAGCCGGTGGACGTCGCGGACCTCGACGACGACGTGGACGTGCCACCGTTCATGAAGAGGTGAGCTTCCGCGTCCGACGGGTGGTGACCACCCGGGCGGGCGGCCGCTCCCGCGGTGACTTCGCCTCCTTCAACCTGTCCCCGCGCGTCGGGGACGACCCGGCGAGCGTCGCGGCCAACCGGGAGCGGCTGCGCCGCGAGCTCGGGGTGCCGGTGGTGTTCCTCGAGCAGGTGCACGGGACGAACGTCGCCACCATCGACGCCGTCCCCGACCCGGACGCCCCCGACGTGCCCGCCACCGACGCCGTGGTCACCGCGTTGCCGAGGGTCGGGATCGCGGTGCTCGCCGCCGACTGCGTGCCGGTGCTGCTCGCCGACCCCGCCGCCGGGGTCGTTGGCGCCGCGCACGCCGGCCGGGTGGGCGCCGCCGCGGGCGTGGTGCCCGCGACCGTCGAGGCGATGGAGGCGCTCGGCGCCCGCCGCGACGCCCTCGAGGTGCTGCTCGGGCCTGCGATCTGCGGCGGCTGCTACGAGGTGCCCGAGCGGATGCGCGCGGAGGTGGACGCGCGCCTGCCCGGCAGCGCCGTGCGGACCCGGCGGGGCACGCCGGGGCTGGACCTGCGCGCCGGCCTCTACCACCAGCTCGTCGAGCTGGGGGTGGCCCGCATCGGCGGGGACCCGCGCTGCACGCGGGAGACCCCCGATCTCTACAGCCACCGCCGCGACCCGCGCAGCGGGCGTCAGGCGGCGATCACCTGGCTCGACCCGCGGTAACGCGGCCCCGTTGGGGCGCGCGCGGGCGAGGGGGTTCGATGGAGCGCGTGGATCGACGTTCGGAGCTCGAAGAGCGGCTGGCCGCAGTCCGGGAGCGGATCCGCCGGGCGTGCGTCGCCGCCGGCCGGGACCCCGCCTCCGTCGAGCTGCTGGCGGTGACGAAGACCGTGCCCGCGGAGGACGTCGCGACGCTGATCGACCTCGGGCTGACCGCGTTCGCGGAGAACCGCGTGCAGGAGGCCGAGGCGAAGGTCGAGGCGGTGGCCCGGCTGCGCCCGCAGGCGCGGCCGCGCTGGCACATGGTCGGCACGCTCCAGCGGAACAAGGCCAAGTCCGTCGCGCGCTGGGCCGATCGGGTGGAGTCGGTGGATTCCATCCGGCTCGCGGACGCGTTGGATGCGGCCGTACGGCGCGAGCAGGAGACCGGTCGGCGCACCGATCGGTTACCGATCCTGATCCAGTACAGCGTCGACGGTGACCCACGGCGAGGGGGTGTCCCCCGAGCGGACCTCCTCCCGCTCGCCGAACACGTCGCCACGTGCGCCGGGCTGCACCTCGCCGGGCTGATGTCCGTCGCCCCGTTGGGGGCCGACCCGGACGAGGCGTTCGCCGACGTCGCCGCGGCGGCCGCCGAACTGCGTGATCGATTTCCGCAGGCCACGGTCCTCTCGGCCGGGATGAGCGGCGATCTGGAGGCCGCGATCCGGCACGGATCGGGTGTGGTGCGTGTCGGAACGGCCCTTGTGGGGGACCGACCGATAACCTCGCGGTGATCGTCGGTCACCGGTGCTGTGACCGGCCGTCGGGGCAGTCGATGATGGGAGCGCGGATGGGCGCGATGTACCGGCTCAAGGCCTACTTCGGCATGGTGCCCGCCGAGGAGATGGGCGAGTACGCCGACGAGCCCCTCGCCGACCGTTACCCGGGGGCGCGCCGCGACCGCTCGGTGCGCGACTACGCCAACGAGCGCTGGGACGACCGGTTCGCCTACGAGGACGATTCCGACCCGGTGCGGCGCGACCGCTACGACGACGAGTGGGACCGCCGGCCCGCGCGTCCCGCCGCCGACCGGGGCCAGGCGCGCGGCTCCGTGGGATCCCCGGTCCGCGGGGCCCTCGCCATGGAGCCTGACCTGCAGGAACCGGTGCGCCCCACCGGCGCGGCGCCGGCCGTGGTGCCCGAGCAGCGCGACCGCGCGAACGGCGCGTCCGCGCTCGCCCGGATCACCACGCTGCAGCCGCGCAGCTACCGGGACGCGCGCACGATCGGCGAGAGGTACCGCAGCGGCGTACCGGTGATCATGAACCTGACCGAGCTCGACGCGGCCGAGGCCAAGCGCCTCGTCGACTTCGCGGCCGGCCTGGTGTTCGCCCTCCACGGCGGGTTCGACAAGGTCACCAACCGGGTGTTCCTGCTGACCCCGGCCGACGTCGAGGTGTCGGCGGAGGACGCGCGGATGCTCGCCCAGCGCAGCGTCTCGGGCGCCTCCGACCCGGACCGCGGCTTCCGGGGGGAGTGACGGACGTGGTCCGCGGCTAGGATCGCGACGTGCTCGCCATCCAGTTCGTCGTCTACTACCTGCTGTTCTTCTTCTGGCTCATGCTCGTGGGCCGGATCGTCGTGGAGCTCGTGCGCAGCTTCGCGCGCCAGTGGGTACCGGCGGGCCCGAGCGCCGTCGCGCTCGAACTGATCTTCACAGCGACCGACCCGCCCGTGAAGTTGTTGCGGAGAGTGATCCCCGTCCTCCGCATCGGCGGCGTTGGACTGGACCTGTCGATTATGGTTCTACTGCTGGTGGTGTTCATACTGATGAACGTTGCCCAGCCGACGCCGTAGTGAGCCCCAGTCACACGGTGCCGCCGCCGAGGACTGCATGAGGTGATCCGATGCCGCTGACGCCCGCCGACGTCCACAACGTCGCGTTCAGCAAGCCCCCGATCGGGAAGCGGGGGTACAACGAGGACGAGGTCGACGCGTTCCTGGACCTGGTCGAGGCCGAGCTGGCTCGCCTGATCGAGGAGAACGAGGACCTGCGCGAGCAGGTCGCTCAGCTCGAGCAGCGCCTCGGGAACGCGCAGGCCGACCTGGAGGAGGCCCGTTCGCGACCTGCCGCGATGGGCGCGGTGTCCCCGCCCACGCAGCAGATCCAGCGGCAGGAGCCCGGACGCGCCATGGGCGCGGCGCTCGAGGCCGAGGGCGGCGACCACCACGTGCAGGTCGCGAAGGTCCTGAGCATGGCCCAGGAGATGGCCGAGCGGCTCACCGCCGAGGCCAAGAGCGAAGCCGACGCCATGCTCAGCGACGCGCGCACCAAGTCGGAGCAGCTGCTGTCGGAGGCCCGCAGCAAGGCCGACGCGCTCGTCAACGACGCTCGTGCCCGGGCCGAGACGATGCTCAACGACGCGCGCACCAGGGCGGAGACCCTGGAACGGCAGTCGCGCGACAAGGCCGCCACGCTGGTCGGCGACGCCGAACGCAAGCAGGCCGAGATCATCGGCACCATCACGCGTGACAAGTCGGTGCTCGAGAAGAAGATCGACGAACTGCGCACCTTCGAACGCGAGTACCGCACCCGGCTCAAGACGTACCTGGAGTCGCAGCTGCGCGACCTCGGGGAGCGTGGCTCCGCAGCGCCGTCCGACAGCCGGTCCAGCTCGAACGGCGGATACGCCTCCACCGGCTACGGCCAGCGCGCCGACGCCGGGAGCTGACCTCGACCGACCCGGGTGGTGCGGCCCGATCCGTCACGCCGCACCTCCGCAACACGGAGTGAGACGTGCTGCTGCTGGTCCTGATCCTCGTTCTGATCGCCTTCGGCCTGCTGGTCGTGGCCCTGCTCTCGGGCAGCGTCCTGTGGGCCTGGGTGTCCGTGGGTGTGAGCGTCGCCGCCGCGGCGGTGTTGCTCATCGACTGGCTGCAGCGACGGAGCGCGGTACGGGCCGGTGCCGAGGCCGCTGCCGTCCCCGCCGCCGGAGAACCGCTCCGCGCGCGTTCTCAGGACCCGGAGCCGGTCACCGAGGTGCTGCCGGTCATCCCGCGCTCGGCCGACGACCCCGGCCGTGACGAGGGGACGACCGGTGAGCGGTTCGACGACGCGTCGGACGCGACCAAGACCGTCGTGATGCCCGCCGTGCAACCGTCCGCCTCTGCTGGGCTACCGCCCGGCGCTTCCGGCGATTCCACCTCGTCGGGCGGGGATTCGTCACCCAGCGTGACGGATTCCGGTGCCGCGGCTACCACGGCCACACCTTCAGCGGGCCCGGACGAGGGGCCCGCCGCCGGCGACGCGGCGCCCACGACGGTCGCGCCCGCGGCCGCCGAGCAGGGCGGCGCCGCACCGCCCACCGAGGCCGCCGCCTCCGACCAGGGCTCGACCACCACCTCGCCCGCGGCGCAGGAGCCGGAGGGCACCGCCGGGTCCGCCGAGGGACCCGGCGACGGCGCGCAGGCCGCCGGCGACGCCCCGGCGGCCGAGGCCACCGACGCGACGAAGGACGAGGACGCGGCGGACGGGCAGGCGGCGACCGCGGAGCAGGAGGACGCCGAGCCCGCGGGTGCGGCCGGTGCCGCTGCCGGTGTCGCTGCCGGCGCCGCCGCGGAGTCCGGATCCGACCCGGGCGCCGAGTCCGCGCCACCGCAGGCCGACGCGGAGCCGCCGGAGGAGACCCCGGACGCCGGGGCGGCCGCGGTCGTCGCGGGTCTGGAGTCGGAGGTGCTGGTCGTCGACGAGCAGCCGCGCTACCACATGAGCGGTTGCCGGGCCCTCGAGGGCAAGCCGACGATCCCGCTCCCGGTCCGGGAGGCGGTCGAACTGGGCTTCACCCCGTGCGCGTGGTGCACGCCGGTGCGCGCGCTCACGGCGCAGGAGCCCGCCACGCGGTAGTCCGCGCGTCCCCACCCGGGAGCCGGGCGAGGAAGGCGTAGCCGTGGACCTCGAAGGTCCTGGCATTCGCCTCGCCCGCGGCGCCCGCGAACGTGTCGACCGGTTCGCCGATCACCACGTCGACGAAGCCGCACTCCTCGAGCATCCGACGCCAGCCCGACCTGGGCAGCCCGCCGGCGATTCAACCGGTCCAGAGGTCGATGTCCTGGGCGGCGGCCTCCGGTATCGGCCGCCCGTTGGCGATGTCGGCGAACTGCAGCCTGCCGCCGGGCCGGAGCACCCGCCGGATCTCGCCGAACACGGCGCGCTTGTCCGCACACAGGTTGACGACGCCGTTGGAGATCACCACGTCGGCCCAGCCGTCCTCGACCGGGAGCGCCTCGGCGAGCCCCTCGCGGTACTCGACGTTCTCCAGCCCCAGCGCAGCAGCGGTTGCGCCGGCTCTCGCGAGCATGTCGGGCGTCATGTCGACCCCGATCACGCTGCCGGCGGACCCGACCTGGGAGGCGGCGACGACCGTGTCGAACCCGGCCCCGGAACCGACGTCCACGACGCGCTCGCCCGGCAGCAGGGGGTGCAGCGAGAACGGGTTGGCGACACCGGCGAACGACTCGACGGCCGGTTCGGGCAGGGTCGCGAGCAGGCCGGGCTCGTAGCCGAGCCGCCGGGCGAGGGGGCGGCCGGTGTGGAAGTGGAAGCCGCGCCCGGGGAAGCGGGCCACCTCGCGGTACTTCTCGCGGACCTGCTCGCGGAGGGCCTCCTGGTCCACGCTCGCGCCGGTTGGCATCGTCGACCACCGCCTTCTCCGGCTGGCCCCGGACGGAGGTGAGTCTAGCCCCGTTGCACCGCAGGGGATCCGCGAAATCCGAGGTCGGCACGGCCGGGTCCGGCTCGGGGGAGCATCCGCGCCGGGCGTTCGAGGCCGGCGGAATACCGGGTGGCGGCGGGGCGCTACCCTTGTCACACAGGCACTGATCCGGCCATCACCGGGGAGCCTCCGGAAGAAACGCCCGTCCGCGGGCGGAGTAGAACCGGACGGGTCGGCCCGTCACAGCCGTCGAACGAGAGGCCGTTCCACCACGGGGCGGCAAGCGGGGTGGTACCGCGGCGCTCGCGTGAGCGTCGTCCCCGTGCCGGCAGCAGCACGAGCCACGCACGAGGAGCACCACTCGTCATGAGCGACCGTTATCCGTCGGTCCCCGCCCACCCGTCCTTCCCCGCGCTCGAGCGCGAGGTACTGGACGCTTGGGAGCGCGACGGCACCTTCCGCGCTTCGGTCGAGGCCCGGCCCGCCGGCGAGAACGGCAGCAACGAGTTCGTCTTCTACGACGGCCCGCCGTTCGCCAACGGCCTGCCGCACTACGGCCACCTGCTCACCGGCTACGTCAAGGACGTCGTGCCGCGCTACCAGACCATGCGCGGCCGCCGGGTGGAGCGCCGGTTCGGCTGGGACACCCACGGCCTGCCCGCCGAGGTGGAGGCCGAGCGCCAGCTGGGGCTGAAGAGCAAGGCCGAGATCGACGAGATGGGCGTGGCCGCGTTCAACGAGGCCTGCCGCACCTCGGTGCTGCGCTACACCAACGAGTGGCGCGAGTACGTCACCCGCCAGGCCCGCTGGGTCGACTTCGACAACGACTACAAGACGCTCGACCTGGACTACATGGAGAGCGTCATGTGGGCCTTCAAGTCCCTCTGGGACAAGGGCCTGATCTACCAGGGCTTCCGCGTCCTCTGGTACTGCTGGCACGACGGCACGCCGCTGTCGGCCACCGAGACCAAGATGGACGACGTCTACCTGGACCGGCAGGACCCGGCCGTCACGGTGGGGCTGCGCCTGCAGGCACCGGGCTCGGACCTCGACGGGGCGCTCGCGCTGGTGTGGACCACCACGCCGTGGACGCTCCCGTCCAACCTGGCCATGGCCGTGCACCCGGAGGTCGAGTACGCGCTCGTGGCCGCGAACGGGGAGCGCTACGTGCTCGCCACCGCGCGGCTCGCGGCGTACGCCCGCGAGCTCGGCGAGGAGCCGGACGTCCTGCGCACCTTCCGCGGTTCCGAGCTGCTCGGTCTGTCCTACACACCGCCGTTCGACTTCTTCACCGGCTGGGAGAACGCCCACCGCGTGCTCGCCGCCGACTACGTCACCACCGACGAGGGCACCGGCCTGGTGCACATCGCCCCCGCCTTCGGCGAGGAGGACAAGGCCGTCACCGACGCGGCGGGCATCCAGGTCGTGGTGCCGGTCGACAGCAAGGGCGAGTTCGACGAGCGCGTGCCCCCGTACGCGGGGATGCAGGTGTTCGACGCGAACCCGCACATCATCGCCGACCTGAAGCGCGGCGCCCCGCACGCGAAGGGCGTGCTGCTGCGCCACGAGACCTACGACCACCCGTACCCGCACTGCTGGCGCTGCGGCAACCCGCTGATCCAGCGCGCGGTGGACTCGTGGTTCGTCAAGGTCACCGAGTTCCGCGACCGGATGGTCGAGCTGAACAAGCAGATCACCTGGGTGCCCGAGCACATCAGGGACGGCCAGTTCGGCAAGTGGCTGGAGAACGCCATCGACTGGTCGATCTCCCGCAACCGGTACTGGGGCTCGCCGATCCCGGTGTGGGTGTCCGACGACCCCAACCACCCGCGGATCGACGTGTACGGCTCGCTCGACGAGCTGGAGCGCGACTTCGGCGTGCGGCCCACGGACCTGCACCGACCGCACATCGACGAGCTGACCCGGCCCAACCCGGACGACCCCACCGGCAAGTCCACGATGCGCCGGGTGCCCGAGGTGCTCGACTGCTGGTTCGAGTCGGGCTCGATGCCGTTCGCGCAGGTGCACTACCCGTTCGAGAACGCCGAGTGGTTCGAGCACCACTTCCCGGGCGACTTCATCGTCGAGTACAACGGGCAGACCCGCGGCTGGTTCTACACGCTGCACGTGCTCGCCACCGCGCTGTTCGACCGGCCCGCGTTCCGCTCGTGCGTGGCGCACGGGATCGTGCTGGGCGACGACGGGCAGAAGATGTCCAAGTCGCGCCAGAACTACCCGGACGTCAACGAGGTCTTCTCCCGCGACGGCTCCGACGCCATGCGGTGGTTCCTCATGGCCTCGCCGATCCTGCGCGGCGGCAACCTCATCGTCACCGAGCAGGGCATCCGGGAGGGCGTCCGGCAGGCGATCCTGCCGCTGTGGAACACGTGGTACTTCCTGTCGCTCTACGCCGGGCGGCGGGGGGTGCGGCGCACCGACTCGCCGCACGTGCTGGACCGCTACATCCTCGCCAGCACCGCCGCGCTGGTCGACGACCTGACCGCGGCGCTCGACGTCTACGACATCGCGGGCGCCTGCGAGAAGCTGCGCGACCACGCCGAGACGCTCACCAACTGGTACGTCCGGCGCTCGCGCGACCGGTTCTGGGCGGGTGACGACGACGCGATCGACACCCTGCACACCGTGCTGGAGGTGACCTGCCGGCTCGCGGCCCCGTTGCTGCCGCTCACCACGGAGAAGATCTGGCAGGGGCTCACCGGGGGGCGGTCGGTGCACCTGACCGACTGGCCCACGAGCGACGAGCTCCCCCACGACGCCGAGCTCGTCGCGGCCATGGAGCGGGTGCGCCAGGTGGCGTCGGCGGCGCTGTCGCTGCGCAAGGCCCGGGGGCTGCGCGTGCGGCTGCCGCTCGCCCGGCTCACCGTGGCCGCGGCGGACGCCGAGACGCTCGCCCCGTTCACCGACATCCTGCGCGACGAGGTGAACGTCAAGGACGTCACCCTGACCACCGACGTCGCCACCTACGGGCGGTTCGAGGTGGCCGTCAACGCGCGGGTCTGCGGGCCCCGCCTCGGCGGCGACACGCAGAAGGCGATCCGCGCCGTGAAGGCCGGGGAGTGGCACCGGGGCGACGGCGGCACCGTGATCGCGGGCGGGATCGAGCTGCGCGAGGGCGAGTTCACCGAGCGGCTCGTTGCGGCCGACCCGGACTCCACCGCGGCGCTGCCCGGCTCCACGGGGCTCGTCGTGCTCGACACGGAGATCACGCCCGAGCTCGCCGCCGAGGGCACCGCGCGCGACGTCGTGCGGGTCGTGCAGCAGGCCCGCCGCGAGGCCGGGCTCGACGTGGCCGACCGGATCGCCCTCACCCTCGACGGGCCGGCCGCGGTGCTCGACGCCGTGCGCGCCCACGAGCCGTTCGTCGCGGGCGAGGTGCTGGCGACGTCGGTCACCTACGGGCCCGCGCCGGAGCCGACGTTGCGCGGCAGCGTCTCGGCCCCGGACGGCACGAGCGCGGAGCTCGCGGCCCTGGTCGCGCGCAGCTGAGCCGGACCGGGGGCCGCGTGGACGAGGGCGTGCGGATCCCGGTGCGCGTCCGCCCCGGCGCGCGCCGGGAGGAGGTCGGCGGGAGCTGGGCCGGGCCGCGTGGCCCGGCGCTCGTCGTGGCCGTGCGGGCCCGTGCGGTCGAGGGACAGGCGAACGCGGCGGTGGTGGACGCGCTCGCCGCCGCGTTCGGGGTGCGCCGCGGCGACGTCGAGATCGTCACCGGGGCCCGCGGCCGGGACAAGGTCGTGGCGGTGCGCGGGGACCGCGAGCGGCTGTCGGCCCGGCTCGCCGACCTCATGGGCTGAGCCCTCATGGGCCGACCCGGCGGCCGGGGGCATACTCGTCCCCATGGGGGGACCGGCAGCAGCGCGGTGGGCCGAGCTGCAGTCCGGGCGCGGCATCCCGCCGGAGATCCTCGCGCGCGCGTCGGCCAACCCGTGGCACCACGAGGTCTCCTTCTTCACCCCGCCCGCCGAGCCGGCCGACACGCCGTCCCGCCGGGCCGCGCACGCGCTGCTCCCCGACGGCGGCAGCGTGCTCGACGTCGGGTGCGGGGGCGGCGCGGCGTCGTTCGCGCTCGCCGACCGCGCCGGCCACCTCACCGGCGTCGACCAGCAGCAGGACATGCTCGACGCGTTCGCCGCCGAGGCGAACGCCCGCGGCCTCCCGCACCGCACGGTGCTCGGCCGCTGGCCGGGCGTCGCGCCCGCCGCGGGCCGCGCCGACGTGGTGGTCTGCCACCACGTGCTGCACAACGTCGTGGACCTCGTGCCGTTCCTCGAGGCGCTCACCGCGGCGGCCCGCCGCGGCGTGGTCGTCGAGATGATGGCCCAGCACCCGATGGCCTGGCTCGACCCGCTCTGGGTGCGGTTCCACGGCCTGCACCGCCCGGAGCCCGCCACCGTCGACGACGCGGTCGCCGTGCTGCGCGAGATCGGCATCTCACCGGACGTGCAGCGGTGGGAGCGCGAGCTGCCGCCCCGGCAGGACCCGGAGTGGGTCGCGCGCCGGCTCTGCCTGCCGCAGGACGCGGTGCCCGAGGTCGCCGAGGCGATCGAGGCGCTGGAGCGGCCGCGGGCGGCGGCGACGCTGTCCTGGACCGCCCGCTGATCCCGCTAGCGGCTGGGGCGGACCGTCACGTCGCCGATGTGGCTGATGGCGCGCAGCGCGTGGGGGGAGCCGGGGTCGGTCGGCACCAGCACGCGCTCCTCACCGTTGTCGGTTGCGGCGTCCACGCGGTAGGCCGTGCCGTCCGGGACCGCCAGGTCGACCTCCCCGGTCTCGCTGACCAGGTCGGCCGACTGCGGTACCACCAGCAGTTCCAGCCGCACGTCGCCGACGTCGGTCGCCGCGCGCACCACGGGGGCGCGCACCGCCTCGGCGATGATCTCCCCGGTGTTCGAGCGCAGGTCGAGCGGGCCCGCGACCTCGGTGACGGTGATGTCGCCGTGCGACCGGTCCACCGTGAGCGGGCCGGAGAGCCCGCTCGCCGTCACGTCGCCGTCGGCGCCGTCCACCACCACCTCGAACGCGGGTGGCACCGCCACCTCGTGCGTCACGTCGCAGCGGACGGCGAGGAACCCCCGGCAGCGGGCGGTCAGCCGGACGCCGGACGGGGTCGACTCCTGCACGATCTCGGGCTCGTCGAGCCCGTGACCCACGATCGTGCGCACGTGGACCCGCCCGTCGTCGCTCGGGCCGATCGTCACGTCGCCGTCGGCGTCGACCACGAGCCGGTCGGTGGCGGTGGTGAAGGAATCGCTGCGCTCGACGGTGCCGGTCACCATCTCCGACAGCAGCCCGACGCTGCCCGTGCCGCACACGAGCCCCACCATGAGCACCGCGGCGGCCACCACCGCCGGGCGGGGCTTCGCGGGAGCCTGCGTCGTCATCCACCCTCCAGGTACTTGAGCACGGCGAGCACGCGCCGGTGGTCCGTGGGCGCCGCGGGGAGCGCCAGCTTCATGAAGATCCCGCTGATGTGCTTCTCCACCGCGCCCTCGCCGATGACGAGCTGTTCGGCGATCCCCGCGTTGGAGCGGCCCTCGGCCATCAGCGCGAGCACCTCCCGCTCGCGGCGGGTGAGCGCGGCGAGCGGGGCGGCCCGCCGGGAGCGGGCGAAGATCTGCGAGACCACCTCGGGGTCGAGGGCGGTGCCCCCGGCCCGCACGCGGTGCAGGGCCTCGACGAACGAGTCCACGTCCGCCACGCGGTCCTTGAGCAGGTAGCCGACGCCGCGGGTGTCGCCCGCGAGCAGCTCGGTGGCGTAGCGCTCCTCGACGTACTGCGAGAGCACGAGCACCGCCACCTCCGGCCACCGGGACCGGATCACGAGCGCCGCCCGCAGCCCCTCGTCGGAGTGGGTGGGCGGCATCCGGACGTCGGCGACGACGACGTCGGGCTGCTTCTCGCCGACCGAGCGCAGCAGCGCCTCACCGTCGCCGACGGCGTCCACCACCTCGAACCCCGCCTCGCCGAGCAGCCGGGCGAGCCCCTCGCGCAGCAGCACCGAGTCCTCGGCGATGGTGACCCGCGCCGGCGCCGAGGCCATCGCAGCGGTCATCGGGCGAGCCCCGCGGGGGCGGTGGGCAGCTCGACGGTGATCACGGTGGGCCCGCCGACGGGGGAGTCGACGCGCAGCTGCCCGTCCACCCCGGACACCCGGTCGGCGAGGCCGCGCAGCCCGGTCCCGCGGTCGGGGTCGGCCCCGCCCACCCCGTCGTCGGTGACGGTGATCCACAGCGGCCCGCCGCGCTCGCGGCGGACGGTGACCGACGCGTGGGCGGCCTTCGAGTGGCGGGCCACGTTGGTGAGCGCCTCGGCCACCACGAAGTAGCCGATCGCCTCCACCGTGGCGTCGGGCCGCTCCTCGATCTCGACGGTGAGCTCCACCGGCACCGGGCAGCGCACCGCGATCGCCGAGAGCGCCGCGTCCAGCCCGCGGTCGGTGAGCACCGGCGGGTGCAGGCCGCGGATGAGGCCGCGCAGCTCGGTGACGGCGTCCTTGGCCTGCTGGTGGGCGTCGTCGAGCAGCTCGCCCACCGCCGTGGGGTCCTGCTTGTAGCGCGCCTTCGCCCGGCCGAGCGTCATCCCCAGGGCGACGAGCCGCTGCTGGGTGCCGTCGTGCAGGTCGCGCTCCAGCCTGCGCCGCTCGGCCTCCCCGGCGTCGACGACCCGGGCGCGGCTGCGCTCCAGCTCGTCCACCCGCTGGGCGAGCGCCTCGGGCACCGGCCCGAGCAGGGTGCGGGCGATCGCGACGTCGGCGCTCGCGAGCCCGCGCAGCACGGCGGGGGCGGCGAGCAGCAGGACGAGCCCGATCCCGGCGAGCAGCGTCCGGCCCGCCCAGTTGTCGACGAAGGGGACGGCGTAGCTCGTGGTGCCGCGCCCGTCGTCGACAGCGGGGACGGCGAGGCCCAGCAGCGGCGTCGCCAGCAACGCCAGCGCCCCGGTGAGCAGCGCGTAGGTGAGGCCGCCGGTGAGCGCTCCGAGCGGCGCCGCCAGCACCTGGTGCAGCGCGCGGCGGCGCACCCCCGGGTCGCGCAGCAGCACGCCGCCGTAGCGCAGCGGGTTGGGCTGGAACGCCGGCAGGGGCTGCGGCTCGATGGCGACGCCGAGCAGCAGGCGGTAGCGCGCCCGCTCCAGGCGCGCGAGGCCCGCGCTCACCCACGCGGTGGCGATCCACACCGGCACCCCGGCCAGCGCGAACGGGAACAGCAAGACGGCGAGGAACAGCCCGAGGCTCACCACGAACGCCGTCACCGCGCCCACCACGGCGTCGAGCAGCAGGTGGGCCGCCGTGAGCCAGGTCGAGGGGGCCAGCAGCGCCCGGATCGGGTCACGGGTCGGATCCCGGGTGGGATCACTGCGGGGAACGTCCTCGGCGGCCGTCGCGATGACCATGACAGCAGGCTAAGGAGCACCGCCGGGGGCGCACCATCCGGTTGGTCCCCTGGTCCGTGGTGGGGCCAGCCCCCCGAACGCGTGCACGGGCTGTGTGCACCTTCGCCGATACGGTGGAGCGGGGGCGGAGGTGACCATGGGGCTGGAGGTGGTGCTGGGGGTCGCGGCCGCCGTCGTCCTGCTCGGGGTGTTCGCGGTGCGGCTCTCGGTGCGGCTCGGGCTGCCCTCGCTGCTGGTCTACCTGGCGATCGGGGTCCTGCTCGGGGAGTCGGTGCTCGGCATCCAGTTCTCCGACGCCCCGCTCACCGAGTCGCTCGGCTGGGCGGCCCTGGTGCTCATCCTCGCCGAGGGCGGGCTCAGCACCCGCTGGGCGGCCGTGCGGCCGTCGTTCGGCGTCGGCATCGCGCTCGCGACCGTCGGGGTCGCGGTGAGCATCGCCGTCGTCGGGCTGGGGCTGCACGTCCTGCTCGGCCTGGGCTGGCGGGCCGCCTTCCTCTGGGGGGCGGTGCTGTCGTCCACCGACGCGGCCGCGGTCTTCAGCGTGCTGCGCGGGGTGGGCGTGCTGCCGCGGCTCGCGGGGGCGCTGGAGCTGGAGTCGGGGTCCAACGACGCGCCGGTCGTGCTCGCCGTGGTCCTGCTCGCCTCCCCGGACCCCATCACCTGGGTCACCCCGGCCCTCGTCGTCTACGAACTCGCGGCGGGCGGGATCATCGGCGCGCTCCTCGGCATGGGCGGGGCGTGGGCCCTGCGCCGCACGGCGCTGCCCGCCACCGGGCTGTACCCGCTCGCGGCGATCGCGGTGTGCGTGCTCGCCTACTCCGCGGGCCAGCTCGCGCACGCCTCCGGGCTGCTCGCCGTGTACGTCGCCGCGCTGGTGCTGGGCAACGCCGACCTGCCGCACCGCGGCGACGTGCGCTCGTTCGCCGAGGGGACGGCGTGGCTCGCGCAGATCGGGCTGTTCGTGCTGCTCGGCCTGTACGTCTCGCCACCCCGGCTGATCGACGCGGTCGTCCCGGCGCTCGTGGCCGGGGTCGTGCTCACGGTGGCCGCCCGCCCGCTGTCGGTGATCGCCTCCGCGACCCCGTTCCGGGTGCCGTGGCGCGAGCAGGCGTTCCTGTCCTGGGCCGGCCTGCGCGGCGCGGTGCCCATCGTGTTCGCGCTGGTCGCGCTCGTGGAGGGGGCGCCGAGCGGGCCCGCGCTCGTGGACGTGGTATTCGTGCTGGTGGTCGGGCTCACCCTGCTGCAGGGGCCCACGCTGCCGTGGGTGGCGCGCACACTGGGGGTGGCGCGGGAGGCCGAGCCGCGCGAGATCTCCGTGGACGCTGCTCCGCTGGACGCGCTCTCGGCCGACCTGCTGCAGGTGCAGGTGCCGGTCGGGTCGCGGCTGCGCGGGGTGTACCTGCGGGAGCTGCGGCTGCCGCGCGGCGCCGTGGTCAGCCTCGTCGTGCGCGACGGCCAGGGCTTCACCCCCACCGAGGACACCCGGCTGCGGGAGCGCGACCAGCTGCTCGTGGTCACCACGGCGGAGGCGCGGCAGGCCGCCGAGGAGCGGATCAGGGCCGTCGACCAGCGCGGACGGCTGGCCCGCTGGCACGCCGGGCGGAGGCCGACGGACGGTAGGGGATGATGGAACGTGTGAGCGAGCACGCGAGTCAGCGATCGGAGCCGGCCGAGGCGGAGGCGAGTCCCACGGGACCGAAGGTCCGGCTGCTGGCGCTGATCGCGGTGACCGTCCTCGCCCTCGACGTCGTCACGAAGGTCGTCGCGGTCGCGCAGCTGGAGGACCGCGCCCCGGTGGAGATCCTCGGCGGGCTGGTCTACCTGCAGCTGGTGCGCAACCCCGGGGCCGCGTTCTCGATCGCCACCGGCTACACGTGGGTGCTCACGCTCGTGGCGATCGCGGTGGCCGTGGTGATCGTGCGGGTGTCGCGGCGGCTGCGCTCGACCGGGTGGGCGGTCGCGCTCGGGCTCGTGCTCGGCGGCGCGCTGGGCAACCTCACCGACCGCCTGTTCCGCGCGCCCGGGCCGCTGCAGGGCCACGTCGTCGACGTGGTCTCCTTGCTCGCCCCCGACGGGCGGGTGTGGCCGGTGTTCAACCTCGCCGACTCCTCCATCGTCTGCGGCGGCGCGCTGCTGGTGCTCCTCGCGCTGCTCGGCCGGGAGCTCGACGGCACGCGGAGCGGCAAGCGGGCCGGGAAGGGGGAGCACGCCGGTGAGTGACACCCGCCAGCTCCCGGTGCCCGACGGCCTCGACGGGATGCGGGTCGACGCGGGCCTGTCGCGGCTGCTCGGGCTGTCGCGCACGGTCGTCGCCGCGCTCACCGAGGACGGCCGCGTCGCCGTGGACGGGCGGACCGCGGGCAAGTCCGACCGGCTGACCGCGGGCGCGTGGCTGGAGGTGCAGCTGCCCGAGCCCGAGCCGGCCAAGCCGATCACCGGGCCGGAGGAGGTCGTCGCCGGGCTCACCGTGCTGCACGCCGACGACGAGATCATCGTCGTGGACAAGCCGGTGGGCGTCGCCGCGCACCCGAGCCCCGGCTGGACCGGCCCGACCGTGCTGGGCGGGCTCGCCGCGCTCGGCTACCGCGTCTCCACCTCGGGCGCGGCCGAGCGGCAGGGCATCGTGCACCGGCTCGACGTCGGCACCACCGGCGTGATGGTCGTCGCGGCCACCGAGCACGCCTACACCGTGCTCAAGCGGGCGTTCAAGCAGCGCACGGTCGAGAAGCGCTACCACGCGGTGTGCCAAGGGCACCCCGATCCGATCCGCGGCACGATCGACGCCCCGATCGACCGGCACCCGCGCCACGACTACAAGTTCGCCGTGGTGGCGGGCGGCAAGCCGAGCGTCACCCACTACGACACCATCGAGGCGTTCCCCGCCGCGTCGCTGTTGGACGTGCGGCTGGAGACCGGGCGCACCCACCAGATCCGGGTGCACCTGGCCGCCATGCGCCACCCGTGCGTCGGCGACCTCACCTACGGCGCCGACCCGGTGCTCGCCAAGCGCCTCGGCCTGCAGCGGCAGTGGCTGCACGCCCGCTCGCTCGGGTTCGAGCACCCGACCGACGGGCGGTGGGTGGAGTACACGAGCCCGTACCCCGCCGACTTGGAGCGGGCCCTCGAGCTGCTGCGGGACCATTAGCCCCCGGACGCCCCCGGGCGGCCGGGACGTGGACACTGGACGACCGGACCGTGAGCGGGCAGGGGGCGATCGTGACCTGGCGGGCCAGGACCTGGGTGCTGCTGGCGTGCGCCGCCGCCGTGCTGCTCACGGCGTGGTACGCCGGTTCGCGCTTCCCCGCCTCCGCCCCGGCGCCCGCCCCGGGGTCGGTCCGCCTCGGCCCGGAACCGGGGGAGGAGGTCGCCGCCTACCTCGCGCGGCTGCCCGCCGAGCTGCCCCCACCGGGCACGGACGCGCTCGCGCTGGTGCAGTTCACCGGCGAGCTGCCCGTCGCCGAGGCCGACCGGGCGGTCGCGGGCACGACGCCGGTCACGGCCGTGCTGCGGGTGCCGATGCCCCGCGTGCAGACCGCGCTGCGGTTCGAGCCCCTCGACGCGGGCGCCTCCCCGTCGGCCGCCTTCGACGCGGCGCGGCAGCGCGCCCAGCAGCAGGCCGCCGCCGACGCCCAGCGGCAGCCCGGCCGGGCGGGTGCCGTCACCGCGGCCGAGGCCGCTGCGCTGGCCGATGCGTCCGCGCCGTGCGTGCTCGCCGTCGTCGTGCGGGCCGACCGGGCGGGCCTGGACGCCGTGGCCGCCGGGGAACGGGTCAGGGCCGTCCACGCGGCGCCCGCCGGGGTCACCGCGCGCGAGCTGGCGCTCTCGCCGCTGCTGCCCGAGCAGCTCGAGCGCGCCGACCCGCCGCCCGACGACGGGCCCGTCCCGTGACGCGCGCGGATACCCCGACCGGCGGGTGGGGGAATACCCCCGGGCGGACTCGGTGGAGATCCTGATGTCCGTTTCAGAGCCGTGCTGGCACGGTATGCCCATGACGTCGAGCGGGGGGAACGTGCGCGAGCCCGCTGCGGTGACGTGGGTGGGGGAGTCCGTCGTGATCGGATGCGTGATCGTCGCGCTGCTCCCCCTCGGTGTCCTGCACCTGAGCAGCATCGGGTCGCTCGACCCGCGCACGGCCGTGATCAGCGACTACGTGTTCCAGCCGGGCGGCTACGCGCTGCTCGGCGCCGCCGCGATCAGCCTCGCGGCGGGGTGCGCGGTCGTCGCGACCGGCCTGCGCCGCGCCGAGCTGCCCGCGGCCCGCGTGCCTGCGGCGCTGTTCACCAGCGCGGCGGTGGCGCTCGTGCTCGTCGCGCTCTTCCCGACCCACACCCCGGGCACCACGCCCGGGCTGGTCTCCACCGTGCACCGGGCCGCGGGCGGCTGGGTGTTCGCGGTGGTGCCGGTCGCGGCGTGGCTGGTGGCGGTGCGGGCCCGCTCGGCGCCCGCGTGGCGGCCCGCGGCCGTCCCGCTGACCTGGGCGGCGCGCGGCGCCACCGCGATCAGCGCCGTCTTCCTGCTGAATCATGTTCCGATCGTTATCACCGGTTCACCGTTTCTCCCCTTCCTCGGTGGGGTGCAGCGTGTTCTCTGTGCTGCGGTGATGGTGGTGCTGGTGATGACGGCCCGGGCGACCCGGCTCGCGGCGGAGCGCGGCTGCGAACCGGTGCCCGTCCCACCGAGGCTGCGGGGTGCGGCGTGATCACGATGATCAGCGAGGTCGCCGGCACCGGGATCGCCATCGTGCTGGCCGTCCTCGGGGCGGCCTGCTTCGCCGGGGCCGCGGTGCTGCAGCACGGCGCCGTCACCGCCGGATCGCACCGCGAGGAGGACGACCAGCCCGGCAAGGTGGTGTCGCTGCGCGGCCTGCGCGAGATCACCCGCCGCCCCGGCTGGCTCGCCGGGCTCGCCCTCGCGGGCACGGGCTCGGCGCTGCACGCCACGGCGCTCGTGCTGGCCCCGCTCTCGGTGGTGCAGCCGCTCGGCGTGCTGGCCGTCCCGCTCGCGGTGCTGCTCACCGCGATGCGCACCGACCGCACGCCCGCCGCGGGCGTCGTGGTCGGGGTGCTGCTCACGATCGCGGGCGTCGCCGTGTTCGTCGGCGCCGCGGCGGGCACCGCCGTCAGCTCGCCCCCGCCGGGCCAGGCCACCCTGGTCGCCGGCATCGTCGTCGCCTGCGTCGTGCTCGCCCTCGCCGGGCTGGGCTTCGCCCGCTCCGGCTGGGTGCGCTGCGTGGCGTGCGCGATGGCGGGGGCCACGGCGTTCGGCCTGGTCTCGGCGCTGGTGCGGGCGGTGTCGCAGTCCGTCGTCGCGGGCGACGTCGGCCTGTTCGCGCTGCCCGTGCTCGCCGCGGTCGCCGGCATCGCGGCCGCGGTGCTCGTCGGCGGCTGGCTCGTCCAGCAGGCGTTCGCCTCCGGCCCGCCGGAGGTCGTCATCGCCTGCCTCACCGTCGTCGACCCGATCGTCGCCGTGCTGCTCGGCGCGGTGCTGCTCGGTGAGGGCGTCGCCACGCCGGCCGAGACGTGGTTCCTGCTCGCCGGCGCCGCGATCACCGCCACCGCGGGCGTGATCGCGCTCGCCCGCCACCACCCGGACGCGGCGGCCGCCCGCGCCGCCCGTCCCGGTCCCGGGGAGGCGGCGTCGCCGCCTGCCCCCGAGGCCCCCCTGTCCACGCCGGACGCGCCGCAGCGCCCGGCCGACCCCGTGCACCGCCGGTGATCCCCAGCGCCGGTTACCCACCCGAGAGGACATCTGCTGTGAAGCCGCTTCGGATCCTGATCGGTGCGGAGACCTACCCGCCCGACGTCAACGGCGCCGCACGCTTCGCCGAACGCCTCGCCACCGGGCTCGCCGGGCGCGGGCACGAGATCCACGTCGTGGCCCCGTCACCGACCGGCGCCCCGATGCGGGAGGACCGCGACGGCGTCGTCGTCCACGGCGTGCGCTCGCACCGCTACTACCGCCACGAGGGCTTCCAGGTCTGCCTGCCCTGGGAGGCCTTTCCGGCGACCGCGGCGCTGATGGAGGAGATCGACCCCGACGTCGTGCACACCAACGCGCACATGGTCGTCGGGCGCGGGATCGTCCGGGCGGCGCACCGCACCGGCCGCCCGCTGGTCGCCACCAACCACCTGATGCCGGAGAACCTCATCGGCTACAGCCCGATCCCGCGGGTGCTGCGGGGCGCGTTCAACCGGTGGGCGTGGCGCGACCTCGGCCGGGTCTTCGCCAAGGCGCAGGTCGTGACGGCGCCGACCCCGCGCGCGGTCGACCTGCTCGTCCGGCACGCGGGGCTGGTCGACGCCTTCCCGGTGTCCAACGGGATCGACGCCGAGCGCTACCAGGTGATCCCGCGCACCCCGGGCCCCGTCCCGACCGTGCTGTTCGTCGGCAGGCTCGACCCCGAGAAGCGGGTGGACGAGCTGATCAGGGCGTTCGCCGCGCTCCCGGAGGGGCTCCCGGCCCGGCTGGAGATCGTGGGCGACGGCGCGCGCCGCGACGAGTGGACCGCGCTGGCGGCCGGGCTCGGCCTCGGCGAGCGGGTGCGCTTCCGCGGGTTCGTCTCCGAGCAGGAGCTGCTCGAGGCCTACGCCTCCGCCGACCTGTTCTGCATGCCCGGCATCGCGGAGCTGCAGAGCCTCGTCACGCTCGAGGCGATGGCCGCCGGCCTTCCCGTGGTGGCCGCCAACGCGATGGCGCTGCCGCACCTCGTGCGGCCCGGCCGCAACGGCTGGCTCTACACCCCGGGCGACGTGCAGGAGCTCACCACCCGGCTCGCCGCGCTGGTGGGCGACGCCGCCACCCGCCGCCGGATGGGAGCCGCGAGCCGCGAGATCGTGGCCGCGCACGGGTTCCAGGCCACCCTGGACCGGTTCGAGGGCATCTACGCCCAGGTGCTGGGCCGCCAGCCGGTGGGCATGCACCGCGCCGCCTGACCCTGCCGCCTGGCTCCGCCAGACCCACCCTGCGCCCGGCTACCGCGACCGCTCGCGCGCCACGCGCTCCAGCAGCGCCAGCAGCACGCGGGCCGAGGCCTCCCAGCTGTACCTGGCGGCGCGCGCCCGCGCGGCGTCGGAGCGGCGCTGCCACACCTCGGGGTCGTCGAGCTCCCGCACCGCCTCGACGAACCCGTGCACGTCGTCCGGGTCGACGTAGGCCGCGGCGTCGCCGCCGACCTCCCGGAACACCGGGATGTCGCTCACCACGAGCGGGGTGCCCAGCGCCATCGCCTCGACCAGCGGGATGCCGAAGCCCTCGTCGCGGGAGGCCGACACGAGCGCGGTGGCGCCGCGCAGCACGTCGCGGTAGGTCTCGTCGCTCGCGCCGTCGTGGAAGACGAGCTTCCCGCCGGGGGCGAGCGCGGTGAGCCGGGCCCGCTCGTCCGGCCCGATCCGGCTCATCAGGTGCAGCTCGTGGTGCGGCAGCGCCGGCATCGCGCTGGCCAGGGTGCCGACGTTCTTGTAGGGCATGAACGAGCCCATGTAGACCAGCGCGCCGGTGCGGGGCAGCCGCGGCAGGTCCGGGGCGGGGTCGGGCGCGTTGGGCACCACCGTCACCGGGCGGCGGGTCAGCCGGTGCTGCGCGATCAGCGACGCCGTCGTCTCCGACACGGTGACGACGGCGTCGGCCCGGTTCAGCAGCACCCGCTGCGGCCACCACGCGAGGTGGTAGAGCCGCCAGAGGACGCGGATCGGCAGCGCGAACTCCGGCGGCGGGGTGCGGTTGCGGTAGTAGATGAGGTCGTGCAGCGTCAGCACGAGCGCGTAGTCGCGGCCCCAGCTGCCCATCGTCTGCATCGGGGAGAACACCACGTCGGCGCCGATGCGGCGGACCTGCCGGGCGACGAACGGCTCCCGGATGCTCGTCGGCGCGCTCAGCCGGTGCCACGGCACGTCCGGCAGGGCCGCGAGCTGGCGTTCGTCGCAGATCAGCAGCTCGACCTGCGGGTGCAGCCGGGCGAGCTCGCGGGCCAGGCCGACCGTGTAGCGGCTGATGCCGTCGTGGCGGCCGACCCGCACGTACCGGCAGTCGAGCAGGAGCCTCATCCGGCCCGCTGCGCCAGGGCCGCGAGGAACGCGCCGATCTCGCCGGCGACGGCGGCGGGCGCCTCGTAGTGCGCGAGGTGCCCGGTGCCGGGCACGACGGCGAGTCGGGCGTCGGAGAAGCGGGCCGCGAGGGCGCGTTGCGCGGGCAGCGGGGCGATGTCGTCCCGCTCGGCCGCGACGAGCAGCGTCGGCACGCCGACCCCGTACGCGGACTCGGCGACGTCGTGGTGCACGGAGGCGTGGAACGCCTCCAGCAGGGTCTTGCGGTCGGCGAACGTGGAGAAGTAGCGGTCGTGCTCGGCGTGGATCCAGCGGCGCAGCTCCCGGTCGCGGGTGGTGGCCATGGTGACGCTCGCGACGCGGGTCATGAGCCGGTTGCGCAGCAGCGCGGTGCCGGCCCGCTCCGGCAGCGCGGCGCTGATGCGGTGGTAGAGCACGGTGAGGCCGGTCATCAGCCGGCGCGGGCCGTCGAGCGCCGACGCCGCGATCGGGTTGACCAGGACGAGGCCGCGCACGGTGGCACCCCGCGCGACGGCGGCGGCGGTCACGATCGAGCCGAACGAGTGGCCGGCGAGCACCGCGTTCCCGCCCGGTGCCACGGCGGCGACCAGGTCGCGGGTCCACGCGGCGTAGGTCGCGAGGTCGTGGCGGGCCGAGGGCAGGGGAGGCGACGCCCCGAAGCCGGGCAGGTCCGGCACGACCACCTGGGTGCCCTCGAGGTGCGCGACGATCGGTTCGAGGCCGTGGTGGTCGCCCCGCAGCCCGTGGACGAACACGACGCGGTGGGCGTCGTCGGCGCCGTAGACCCACAGCCGGGTGCGCCCGCCGCGCAGCTCGACCTCCTCCTGGCGGACGGGGAGGCGCGCGACGAGCGCGGCGTAGGGGGACCGATCGCTCACGGGCGCGAGCCTAATGCGGCCCTCCGAGGGCCCGCGCCGGGCCGCCCCGGCGCGGGCCCGACACGCCGGTCTGCGGGGTGAGCAGCGGGGTCGATCGCGTCGGCACCGCGTCCGCGGTTCCGTCGGGGGCCGGGGCTAATCTGAGGCGTCCCCGGCACCCCCGCCCAGCGGCCCACCGGGCGGGGGAGGGGCGGCTCGTGCGTCAGACGTGCAGACGTGCGCCGCGATCTGCGGCGCCAGGAGGGAGCAGCCCACCCGATGGCGGCCAGTACCGACAGCTTCGTCCACCTGCACACCCACACCGAGTTCTCCATGCTCGACGGGGCCGCGCGGCTGGACGACCTGTTCCGCGAGACGGCGCGGATGGGGATGCCGGCGCTGGCGATGACCGACCACGGCAACGTGTACGGCGCCTACGAGTTCTGGAAGAAGGCCAAGGCGGCCGGCATCAAGCCCATCATCGGCATGGAGGGCTACCTCGCCCCGGGCAGCCGCCACGAGCGCAAGCGCGCCACCCTCGGCGGGCAGACGGTCAGCGACGACAACCCGGGTGAGATGTACACCCACATGACCCTGCTGGCCGAGAACACCGAGGGGATGCACAACCTCTTCCGGCTCTCCTCGCTGGCCTCGCTCGAGGGCTACTACTACAAGCCCCGCATGGACCGGGAGCTGCTGGAGACCTACGGCAAGGGGATCATCGCCACCACCGGCTGCCCGTCCGGCGAGGTCCAGCGGCTGCTGCAGCAGGACCGCTTCGACGACGCCTGCCAGGCCGCGAGCGACTACCGCGACATCTTCGGCAAGGACAACTTCTTCTGCGAGCTGATGGACCACGGCATCGGCATCGAGAAGCAGGTCCAGGAGGCGTTGTTCGACCTGAAGAAGCGGCTCGGCCTGCCGGGGCTCGCCACCAACGACCTGCACTACACCTACGCCGAGGACGCCAAGTCCCACGAGGTCCTGCTGTGCGTGCAGACCGGCAAGACCCTCGCCGACCCCAACCGGTTCAAGTTCGACGCGCAGGACTTCTACCTCAAGACGCCCGCCGAGATGCGCGCGCTGTGGGACCCGATCCACCCCGAGGCGTGCGACAACACCCTGCTCGTCGCCGAGCGCGTCAACGTCGAGTTCGCCGAGGGCCAGAACCTCATGCCGCGCGCCCCCGTCCCCGAGGGGGAGACGGAGGAGAGCTGGCTGATCAAGGAGGTTGAGCGCGGCCTGCACCGGCGGTTCCCGAACGGGATCCCCGAGCGGTACCGCAAACAGGCCGAGTACGAGGTCGGCGTCATCATCCAGATGGGGTTCCCCGGCTACTTCCTCGTCGTGGCCGACCTCATCCAGCACGCCAAGTCCGTCGGCATCCGGTGCGGCCCCGGCCGCGGATCCGCGGCGGGCTCGCTCGTGGCCTACGTGCTCGGCATCACCGACCTCGACCCGATCGAGCACAAGCTGATCTTCGAGCGGTTCCTCAACCCCGAGCGCGTGTCGATGCCCGACATCGACATGGACTTCGACGAGCGCAGGCGCGGCGAGATGATCCGCTACGTCACCGAGAAGTACGGTGAGGACCGGATCGCGCAGATCATCACCTACTCCACGATCAAGGCGAAGGCCGCGATCAAGGACTCGGCGCGCGTGCTCTACGGCCAGCCCGGCTACGCGGTGGCCGACCGCATCTCGAAGGCGATGCCACCCGCGGTGATGGGCAAGGACATCCCGCTGTCGGGCATCTTCGACCCGTCCCACAAGCGCTACGCCGAGGCCGCCGAGGTTCGCGCCCTCTACGAGGCCGACCCGCAGGTCAAGGAGATCATCGACACCGCGCGGGGCCTGGAGGGGCTGAAGCGCCAGTGGGGCGTGCACGCCGCCGGCGTGATCATGTCGAGCAAGCCGCTGATCGACGTCATCCCGATCCAGCGGCGCGAGGCCGACGGCGCCATCATCACGCAGTTCGACATGGGCGCCTGCGAGACGCTCGGGCTGCTGAAGATGGACTTCCTCGGCCTGCGCAACCTCACGATCATCGACGACGCGCTGGCCAACATCGAGCTCAACGGCAAGCCCAAGGTCGAGATCGAGAAGGTCCCGCTCGACGACAAGAAGACCTACGAGCTGCTCGCCCGCGGCGACACGCTCGGGGTGTTCCAGCTCGACGGCGGGCCGATGCGCGACCTGCTGCGCCGCATGGCCCCCACGGAGTTCGACGACATCTCCGCGGTCGGCGCGCTGTACCGGCCGGGCCCGATGGGCGCCAACGCCCACAACGACTACGCCGACCGCAAGAACGGGCGGCAAGAGGTCAAGCCCATCCACCCGGAGCTGGCCGAGCCGCTCAAGGACATCCTCGGCGAGACCTACGGCCTGATCGTCTACCAGGAACAGGTCATGGCGATCGCCCAGAAGCTCGCGGGCTACAGCCTCGGCAAGGCCGACCTGTTGCGCCGGGCGATGGGCAAGAAGAAGAAGGAGATCCTCGACAAGGAGTACGAGGGTTTCGCGAAGGGCATGAAGGAGCACGGCTACTCCGAGGACGCCGTGAAGACCCTCTGGGACATCCTGCTGCCCTTCTCCGACTACGCCTTCAACCGCGCCCACTCCGCCGCGTACGGCGTGGTCTCGTACTGGACGGCCTACCTCAAGGCCAACTATCCGGCCGAGTACATGGCAGCCGTCCTCACCTCCGTCCGCGACGACAAGGACAAGGCGGCGGTCTACCTCGCCGAGTGCCGTCGCATGGGGATCAAGGTGCTGCCCCCGGACGTCAACGACTCGGTGCGCAACTTCGCGCCGGTCGGCGACGACATCCGGTTCGGCCTGGGCGGCATCCGCAACGTCGGGGAGAACGTCGTCGACGCGATCGTGCAGGCGCGCAAGGAGAAGGGGCCGTTCACCGACTTCTCCGACTTCCTGCGCAAGGTCGACGCGGTGGTCTGCAACAAGAAGGTCATCGAATCGCTGATCAAGGCGGGCGCGTTCGACTCGCTCGGCCACCCGCGCAAGGGCCTGCTCCTGGTGCACGCCGACGCCATCGACGCGGTGATGACCACCAAGAAGGCCGCCTCGATGGGACAGTTCGACCTGTTCGGGTCGGTCGACGGCTCCGCCCCGTCGGAGCTCGACGCGGTCTTCGACGTCAAGGTCCCCGACGAGGAGTGGGACACCAAGCACCGGCTCGCGGTCGAGCGGGAGATGCTGGGCCTCTACGTGTCCGGCCACCCGCTGGAGGGCCTGGAGCAGGTGCTGTTGTCGAAGTCGGACATGTCGATCTCGGCGATCCTGGAGGGGGCCGCCGACGGGCGCATCGCCGACGGCCACCAGGTGACCATCGGCGGCATCCTCACCAACGTCAACCGGCGGGTGAACAAGAACGGCGAGCCGTGGGCGTCGGCGCAGCTGGAGGACCTCGCCGGTGGCATCGAGGTGCTGTTCTTCCCCCGCTGCTACCAGGTGGTCGGCGTCGACGTGGCCGAGGACGCGATCGTGCTGGTCAAGGCGAGGGTCAGCAAGCGCGACGACCGGGTGTCGCTGATCGCGAGCGACCTGGCGGTGCCCGACCTGTCGGCGGCCGCGAACGGCGCCGGAGCCCCGGTGAAGGTGAACATCCGCACCGAGCTCGTCACCCCGCAGCGGGTGTCGAAGCTCAAGGAGGTGCTGTCGCACCACCCCGGCACCTCCGAGGTGCACCTGAACCTCATCTACGGCAACAAGACCACCACGTGGAAGCTCGACGACGGGCTCAGGGTCACCAACTCCTCGGCGCTGATGGGCGACCTCAAGGCGCTGCTGGGACCGGGCTGCCTGGGCTGAGCGGCGCGGGCCGGGCCCGGGGGATCAGTCCAGGGCGCCGGTGATCTCCTGCCAGCGCCGCTGGGCGCCGGCGGCCCAGCGGGTGTGCAGGGTGTCGAACAGCGCCGCGGCGCGGGCGCCCGCCCACTCGTCGGGCAGCAGCTCGGGCGGCAGCTTGGGGTCCAGGAACGGGAAGCGGCGCCAGGCGTGCACGAGCAGGATCTGGTGCACGAGCACGTCGTTCGGCTCCACCGGGTTGGCGTCGGCGAACGTCTCGAGGAACTGCTCGTAGGCGGCCTCGACCTCGGCGAGGTCCCACGCCTGCTCCACGATCTGGCGCTCGCTGCCGATCGCGCCGAAGGGGCCGACGAACGAGCTGGTGACGGCGGTCAGCCCCAGCTCGGCGATCACCTCGGCCACCTCGTCCTGCTTGCCGGGGTCCGGGGTGAGCCACACTCCGGGAGCGGGTGAGCCCAGCCCGGCCCACGCCAGGCGCGTGCGCAGCCGGTGCCGCAGCTGGCGGCGGGCCTCCGGCACGCTCACGAGCAGCACGAGCCAGCGCCCGTCCCACGGGGGCACGGCGGCGCCGAAGCCGTAGATCCGAGCGGCGCCGTCGGAGAGCAGCCTGCGGCCCTGGTCGGTGAGCGACCAGCGGACGCGCCGGCCGGCGCGGTCGGACGCGAGGAGGCCCTCCGCGGCCGTGCGGGCGAGCGCCTGCCGGGCCGACTTCGGTTCCACCCCGAGGCCGCCGAGCACGTCGATCAGCACCTGGGTCCACACCGGTTGGTCGCGGGGGAGCACGAACTCGCCGAGCACGGTGAGCAGGAGCGAGCGGGCGCTCGTGGCGCCGAGCTCACGGCGCCGGGAGAGCGCCGGGTGTGCGGTGTCGGCGGCGGTGCTCATGGCGGCCGAGGGTAATGGGCCCGAACGGCCCCACCCGCGCACACCTCGACCAGGGGTCGCCGCACCGGGGGACGCGCACCGACCCACGAACGGGGCAAATCGGGCCACCGATGGTCCGAACGGGCGAGCCGGTGACCAGTATGGATCACACCCGCACAGATGAACATGAATACCGGGTTACGACTGCTCGGCCGAGCGCCGGGCGGGCGGAACCCGGCAGAACGGGCAGCGAAGGAGGGCGTCCCCGATCACCGTGCACCGCCCCTGGCCGTCCCCCGTCGACTGCTCGGAGCCTCGTGGATGACCGCCTCGCCGCCCCACCCCGCCCTCTGCACCGCCGCCCGTCGCCGCGACGTGGTCCGGGCCGACGTCCTCGCCTCGCTCGTCGTCTTCCTCGTCGCGGTCCCGCTCTCGCTGGGCATCGCGCTGGCCTCCGGCGCGCCGCTCATGGCGGGCCTGATCGCCGCGGTCGTCGGCGGCGTCGTCGCCGGCCTGCTCGGCGGGTCCCCGATGCTGGTCAGCGGGCCGGCCGCGGGCCTGACGGTCGTGGTGGCCGAGCTGGTGGCCCGCTTCGGCTGGCAGACCACCTGCCTGGTCACCGCGGGCGCCGGGCTGCTGCAGATCGCCTTCGGCTGCGCCCGCATCGCCCGGTTCAGCCAGGCGATCCCGCCCGCGGTCGTGCACGGGATGCTCGCCGGGATCGGCGTCACGATCGCGGTGGCGCAGCTGCACGTCGTGCTCGGCGGGAGCCCTCCCGCGGGCGCCGTCGACGCGCTGGTCGGGCTCCCGGCCGCGCTCGCGGGGGCCGAGCCGGACGCCGTGCTGGTCGGCGCCGTCACGATCGCGCTGCTGCTCGCGTGGCCGCGCCTGCCCCGAGCGGCCCGGGTGGTCCCGGGCGCGCTCGTCGCGGTCGGCGCCGCGACCGCGCTCGCGCTCGCGCTGCCCGCCGTCGGCCGGGTCGACCTGCCCGGCACCCTGCTGGAGGCGATCTCGCCGCCGACGCTGCTGCCCGACGCGCCCCTGCTGGGGGTCGCGGGCGGCGTGCTCACGATCGCGCTCGTCGCGAGCGTGGAGAGCCTGCTGTCGGCCGTCGCGGTGGACCGCATGCGGCCGGGCACGCGCACCGACGCCGACCGCGAGTTGATCGGCCAGGGGGCGGCGAACGCGCTCTCCGGGGCGCTCGGCGGGCTGCCCGTCACCGGCGTGATCGTGCGCAGCGCCGTCAACGTCGAGGCGGGGGCGCGCACCCGGGCGTCGACGGTGCTGCACGGCGTCTGGGTCGCGGTGTTCGGCGTCGCGCTGGTGGGCGTGGTCGAGCTGATCCCGCTCGCCGCGCTCGCCGGGCTGCTCGTGGTCGTCGGGCTGCAGCTGGTCCGGCCGGTCGACGTGCGGGCCGCCCGCTCCCACGGCGAGCTCGTGGTCTACGTCGGCACGGTCGCGGGCGTGCTCGCGCTGAACCTGCTCGAGGGGGTGGCGATCGGGCTGGTGCTCGCCGGGCTGGTGACGCTGCGCCGCGCGGTGCGGGCCCGGGTCCGGGTCGTGGAACCCGAGGGCGCCGGTCCGTGGCGGGTGGTCGTCGAGGGCACGCTCAGCTTCCTGTCGGTGCCTGCGCTCTCGCGCCGGCTCGCCGCGGTGCCGCCGGGCGCGCCGGTGCGCGTCGAGCTGGTCGTCGACTACCTCGACCACACCGCCTTCGACCACCTCGACGCGTGGACGGCCCTGCAGCGCGCGAGCGGGGCCGAGGTCGTCGTGACCGAGCCGGGTGCGCGCGAGCACGAAGACCGCAGGCGGCACGGGTACGCGACCTGGTCGCAGTGGCAGGAGGTCGACCACACCCCGCACGGGCCGCTGCTCGCGGGGGTCGCGGCGTTCCACTCCGACGCGGCCGAGTTGGTCCGCCCGACGCTCGCCGAGCTCGCCGACGGCCAGGCGCCGAAGGGCCTGCTGCTGTCCTGCGCCGACTCGCGCGTGCAGCCCAGCCTGATCACCCGCAGCGGGCCCGGTGACCTGTTCACCGTGCAGAACGTCGGCAACTTCGCGGCGGGCACGTCGATGCGCGCCGCGCTGCACTACGCCACCGAGGTGCTGCGCGTCCCGCTGGTCGCGGTGTGCGGCCACTCTGGCTGCGGCGCGATGCGCGGGCTGCTCGACGGGGAGCGCCCGCCCGGTGACCCGATCGGCGACTGGCTCGCCTCGGGCGCGCCCAGCCTGGAGGCGCTGCGGGCCGGGCACCCGGTCGGGCTGGCGGCGCGCGCCGCCGGCTACGGCGAGGTGGAGGCCTTCGCCATGGTGAACGTGGCGGTGCAGCTCGCCGTCCTGCGCGCCCAGGGCGTGCCTGCGGCGCTGGTCGGGCTGTTCTTCGACCTGGCGACGGCGCGGGTGCTCGTGCTCGACGAGGAGGCGCAGGAGTTCCGCTGGCCCGGGTGAGCATCACACCGGCGCGCCGGGCGCCCGGCGGCGGGTTACCGTCTGCGCTCGTGACGTCCCCCGAACCCGGCCACCCGCTCGGCTGGCTCGAACCGCATGCCGCCCGCCGGCGCGCCGCGGGCCTGCGCCGCGAGCTGCGGCCCCGCCAGGCGGACGAGCCGCTGCTCGACCTCGCCGGCAACGACTACCTCGGCCTCGCCACCGACCCGCGCGTCGTCGAGGGCGCGGTGCGGGCCGCGCGGACCTGGGGTGCCGGCTCCACCGGGTCGCGCCTCGTCACCGGCTCCACCGCGCTGCACGCCGAGCTGGAGGCGGAGCTCGCCGAGTTCTGCGGCGCGGAGTCCGCGCTCGTGTTCTCCTCCGGCTACACCGCCAACCTCGGCGTGCTCACCGCGCTCGCCGGCCCGGACGCGCTGGTGGTCTCGGACGCGGCCAACCACGCCTCGCTCATCGACGCCTGCCGGCTGTCGAGGTCGCGGGTGCAGGTCGTCGCGCACGACGACGTGGACGCCGTCGACGCCGCGCTGGCCGCGCGCACCGAGCCGCGCGCGCTCGTCGTCACCGAGAGCGTGAACAGCGTGGACGGCGGGCTCGCCCCGCTCGCCCGGCTGCACGCGGTCTGCCGCCGCCACCGGGCGCTGCTCGTCGTGGACGAGGCGCACGGGCTCGGCGTGGTGGGGCCGGGCGGGCGCGGCCTGCTCGCCGAGGCCGGGCTGGCCGGGGCGGACGACGTCGTGGCGACGGTGACGCTGTCGAAGTCGCTCGGCTCACAGGGCGGCGCGGTGCTCGGGCCCGCGGCGGTCACCGCGCACCTGGTGGACACCGCGCGCACGTTCATCTTCGACACCGGGCTCGCGCCCGCCGCGGTCGGTGCGGCGCAGGCCGCGTTGGGCGTGCTCCGCGCGGAACCCGACCGCCCGGGCGCGGTGCTGCGGGTGGCGGCGGCGCTCGCCGCCGCCGCCGGCGTGCCCGCGCCGCCGTCCGCGGTGGTGGCGGTCGTGCTCGGGGAGCCGGACGTCGCCGTCGCCGCTGCCCGCCGCTGCGCCGAGCGCGGGCTGCGCGTCGGGTGCTTCCGGCCGCCGTCGGTGCCCGAGGGCACGAGCAGGCTGCGGCTCACCGCACGCGCCACGGTGACCGACGCCGAGCTCGCGCACGTCCGCGCCGTGCTCGCCGACGTCCTGGCCATGGCGAGCGCATGATCCTCGTCGTCACCGGCACCGGCACCGGGGTCGGCAAGACGATCGTGACCGCGGCGCTCGCCGCGGCCGCCGCGGCCCGCGGGGAGCGGGTGGCCGTGCTCAAGCCCGCGCAGACCGGCGTCGCCGACGGCGAGCCGGGCGACGCCGCCACGGTCGCTCGCCTGGTGCCCGGCACCACCGCCCGCGAGCTGGCCCGCTACCCCGACCCGCTGGCGCCCGCCACCGCGGCCCGCCGGGCCGGGGCGAAGCCGGTCGAGCCGGGGGAGGCGGCGGACGCGGCGGCCGCGCTCGCCGCCGACCACGACCTCGTGCTCGTCGAGGGCGCCGGCGGGCTGCTGGTGCGGCTGTCCGACGACGGCACGCTCGCCGACGTCGCGGCGCTCCTCGACGCCCCCGTGCTGGTGGTCGCCGCCGCCGGGCTGGGCACGCTCAACGCCACCGAGCTCACCGTCGAGGCGCTGCGCCGCCGCGGGCTCACCTGCCCGGGGGTCGTGGTCGGCTCCTGGCCCGCCGAGCCCGACCTCGCCGCCCGGTGCAACCTCGCCGACCTGCCCGCCACCAGCGGGGTCCCGCTGCTCGGCGCGCTCCCGGAGGGCGCGGGCGCGCTGGCCCCGGAGCGGTTCGCGGTCATCGCGCGTCACAGTGTCGCTCCCGAACTGGGTGGCGGATGGCAGACTCCCGGACCGTGACGACGACGCAGTTCGCCATCCTCGACACCGCCCGGTCCCAGGTCCTCGGCGAGGGGGTCGGCCTGTCGGAGGAGCAGGTGCTCGACGTCCTGCGGCTCCCCGACGAGGCCCTCGAGCCGCTGCTCGAGCTGGCGCACGAGGTGCGGATGCGCTGGTGCGGGCCGGAGGTCGAGGTCGAGGGGATCATCTCGCTGAAGACCGGCGGCTGCCCCGAGGACTGCCACTTCTGCTCGCAGTCGGGGCTGTTCGACTCGCCGGTGCGCTCGGCGTGGCTGGACATCCCCTCGCTGGTGGAGGCGGCCAAGCAGACGGCCAAGACCGGCGCCACGGAGTTCTGCATCGTCGCCGCGGTGCGCGGGCCGAACGAGCGGCTGATGGCGCAGGTCGCCGCGGGAATCGCCGCGATCAAGGACGCGGTCGACATCAACATCGCCTGCTCGCTCGGCATGCTCACCCCCGAGCAGGTCGAGCAGTTGGCCGCGATGGGCGTGCACCGCTACAACCACAACCTGGAGACCGCGCGCTCGCACTTCCCGAACGTCGTCACCACGCACACGTGGGAGGAGCGCTGGGAGACGCTGCAGCTGGTGCGCGAGGCGGGCATGGAGGTCTGCTGCGGCGGCATCCTCGGCATGGGGGAGTCGCTCGAGCAGCGCGCGGAGTTCGCCGCGCAGCTGGCCGAGCTCACCCCCGACGAGGTCCCGCTGAACTTCCTGAACCCGCGCCCGGGCACCCCGTTCGGCGACCTGGAGCCGCTCGACGCCCGCGACGCGCTGCGGGCCGTGGCCGCGTTCCGGCTCGCGATGCCGCGCACCGTGCTGCGGTTCGCGGGCGGGCGGGAGATCACGCTCGGCGACCTGGGCGCGCGCCAGGGCCTGCTCGGCGGCATCAACGCGGTGATCGTCGGCAACTACCTGACCACCCTCGGTCGCCCGGCGGAAGCCGACATCGACCTGCTCGGCGAGCTGAAGATGCCGATCAAGGCGCTGAACGACACGATCTGAGGCGAGGGTCGAGCGGTGTTCTGCGACCAGTGCGGGAAGCCGGCGGGGGCGCGGGGCGAGCACGCGCGCTGCGTGGAGCGGCGGTTGCTCGAACCGCCCCGGTTCTGCCCGGACTGCGCGCGGCGCATGGTGGTGCAGGTGACGCCGACGGGCTGGACGGCCCGCTGCAGCCGGCACGGCGAGCGGACGAGCGCCTGACGGCGCGGCGATCCTCGCCGGCCTCGCCCGCGTGCGGCGGGACCATCGGGATGCCCGCAGTGCTCGTCGACGCGGTTGGTGTGTGCCCGAGACCATTCCCCGGCGGCGGTTGCGCAACGCCAGCGGCGAGATCATGCGCCGGGTCGAGGCGGGGGAGAGCTTCCCCGACGGGCGCCGCGCCCGCCTGCGTCGGATCCTCGATCAGGACGAGGTGCTCCCGTACGGGGTGGAGGAGGCGAAGTTCCCCGGAGCCCTCGTTCTACGGAGCCCTCGCCTCGTTGGTCAGGGCCGCCGGCCGCAACCCCCGCCCTCGTCGGCTCGACCTGCAGATCGCCGCAACGGCTGCAGCGGCGGGGATGCCCTTGGTGACGTGCATCCCCGCCGACTTCGTCGGCGTCGATTCCCTCGTCGATTCCCTCGTCGACGTCGTGGCGGTGGGGCGAAGACGCGGCCGACTGCCCCGCTTCACCGCCCCCGGCGGCGCCTGCGGTGGTCGGCCACGTGGGTCTGGTTGGCGCACCGGGTGCTGCAGAAGCGGCGCCGCCCGTTGCGCGAGGTGTCGACGAAGACGGTGGCGCAGCCGGGCCGGTCGCACCGGCCGAGCCGGGTGGGGTCGTCGCAGAGGGCGTGGGCGAGCCCGCCCGCGGTGTAGGCCTTGACCCGGTGCACGAGCGGCGCGTCGGGCTCGGCGTAGTGGAAGTGCGGGGGCTTGCCGTCGTGCTGGGAGATGTGGGGCGGGGCGGCGACCTCGGCGAGCAGCTCGTTGACCAGCCGAACCCGCCCGGTCACGTCGGGTTCGGCGAACACGGCACCCAGCCGCTGCGCCCACCGCCCCAGCTCCGCGGCCTGCGCGGGCCCGACGGCGTCGGTCGGGCGGTAGTCGTGTGCGGCGAGGATCGCGTCGAGCCGCCGCGGGACGGGCTCGGGACCGGCGTTGACGAGCGCGGCCGCGAGCTGGGCCGCCGTGCCGCCGTAAGGGTTGAACTGCACTAGACCATTACAGCAGCCTGGCGCGCATGGGAACCAGCGTGCGGCGGTCCTCCGGACGGGTCGCGGGCGTGGCGTGGGCGCTCGGTGCGGCGCTGGCGATGGGGAGCGCGGCCGCGTCGATGAAGGCGCTCGGCGCCGCCGGGGTGGGCGCGGCGACCGCGGTGCAGGGGCAGCTGGTGGTCGCCGCCGCCGCGCTGATGGCCGTCGCGCTCGTGGTGCGCCGCGGCCGCCTGCGGGTGGCGCGCCGGGACTGGTGGGCCGTCGCGGCCTACGGCGTGATCGGGCTGGCCGCGAACCAGCTGGTGTTCATGCTGTCGCTGTCGCGGCTCTCGGTCGGGGTGGCGCTGCTGCTGGAGTACCTGGCACCGGTGCTCGTGGCGCTGTGGGTGCGGTGCGTGCGGCGCGAGCCGGTGTCGCGGCTGGTGTGGGCGGGGATCGCGGCCACGGTGGCCGGCCTCGGCATGGTCGCGCGGGTCTGGGCCGGGTTCGCGCTGGACGCCGTCGGGTTCGGGCTGGGGTTGCTCGCGGCCGCGACGATGGCGAGCCGGTTCGTGCTCGCCGACCGCGGCCTGCGCCGCCACGACCCGCTGGTGGTCGCGGCGTGGGGGACGACCGCGAGCGCCGCCGCGATGCTGGTGACGGCGCCGGTCGCGCCGTTCCGGCCGGACGCGCTCGCCCGTGCCGCGGACCTGGGCGGCGTCGGCGTCCCGCTGGTGGCCCTGGTGGGGTGGGCCGGGGTGGTCGGCACGGCCGGGGGCGTGGTGTTCTCCGTGGCCGCCCAGCGGCTGCTCGCGCCGACCGAGACGAGCCTCGTGGTCTCGCTGGAAGTCGTCGTCGGGGCCGCGCTCGCCTACGCGGTGCTCGGTGAGGCGCTGACGGGCGCCCAGGTCGTGGGCGGCGCGGTGATGCTCGCCGGGATCGCGCTGGCGCAGCTCGCGACCGCACGCGGCTCAGTTGGTGCTGTGGTCGACCGCGTACGTGGTGATCGGGGTGGGCACGGCGCGGAGCTGGGAGAGCAGGCTCGCCTCGCGCGCCAGCAGTGAGCGGACCAGACGCAGCCGCTCGACCGGGGAGGTGAGCTCGAGCAGGCGCTGGCGGTCGCCGAGCGGCAGCAGGCAGTCCGCGACGAGGATGTGCGGCAGCGTGCCGGGCTCGACGTCCGGGTCCGGTTCGGCCCACTCGCCCGCCTTCCAAGCGGCCGTGCAGTAACGGCGGTGGGCGTCCCTGGCCGCGGCGGACAGGACGCGGATGAGCTCGCCCACCGTCTCGTCGTCGGCCGGGTCGTCGGGAAGAGGCTCCACGGAGCCCACGAGGTACGGCTTGGACTCGGTGTCGAGGTCGATCAGCCGGAAGCGGCGCGCGCCCTGCGTGACGATGTCGAACCGCCCGTCCGGCAGCTGGCGGACGTCGCGCAGCACCGCGGTGCAGCCGACCGCGTGCAGGCCGGCGAGGCCGTCGTCGTCGGGGGCCCAGCCCTCCCGGACGGCGACGACGCCGAACTCGCGGTCGGGCACGGCGCCGGTGACGAGGTCGATGGTGAGCTGCCGGTACCGCGGTTCGAAGATGTGCAGTGGCAGCGTGGCTCCGGGGAGTAGCACCGTGCCCAGCGGGAACAGCGGGAGCGTCTCGGCCACGCCGTTACGGTACGTCGCTGCGGGCCGATTCGCCCGATCCGCCGGAGGGCCCGGGAGGGCGCAGAACGGCGAACGCGTCGGTGACGCGCAGGGTGCGCTCGGTGAAGCGGAAGACCGCGGCGGGACGGCCGCCCGCGGGGCCCGGCGGCGCCACCTCGCCGGTGGGTTCGAGGACCTTGCGCCGGGTCAGCACGCGCTGCAGGTTCGTCGCCGACACCGGGTGGCCCAGCGCCGCGGCGTACAGGTCGCGCAGGGCGGAGATCGTGAACTCGCGGGGGGCGAGCGCGAACCCGAGGTTGGTGTAGGACAGCTTCGCGCGCAGCCGGTCGCGGGCGGCGGCGATGATCGCGGCGTGGTCGAACGCGGTCGGCGGGAGCGCGGCGAGCGGGTGCCACGCCGTGTCCGGGGGCACGGCCGGGTCGGCGTCCGACGGCACGATCCCGAGGAACGCGGTGGCGATCCGGCGCACGTCGGGCACCCGGTCGGGCCGGCTGAACACCCCGAGCTGCTCGACGTGGGTGACCTCGCGCAGGTCGACCTTCTCCGCGAGCTGGCGGCGCACCGACTGCTCGACGTCCTCGTCGTCGCCCAGCAGACCGCCGGGCAGCGCCCAGCGCCCGGCGTCCGGCGGGAGGGCGCGTTGCCAGGCGAGCACCTGCAGCGACCCGCAGCGGATCTGCAGCACCGCGGCGAGCACCTCGTGCTCGGTCGGGCGCCCCATGACCCGAGATCGTAGGGTGTCGGCCCCGGCACCGGCCGTGAACGTCGCGTTGCGCCGGGGTGAGTTCCCGGTCACGAGAAGGGGTCGCGCGCCGAGCCCCGCTGCTAGTATCACCCCTGTTTGCGACTGGTAGTCGAAAACCCGGGAGGGGTCATGACCGCAAGCCCGACACCGGCCGGGGCCCGGTCGAGCGCGTCGCTCGAACCCGGCTGGGCCGAGGAGGTGCGTGCACTGGCCCGGCGCCGCGACGCCGTCCTGCTGGCGCACAACTACCAGTTGCCCGAGATCCAGGACGTCGCCGACCACACCGGGGACTCGCTCGCCCTGTCGCGGATCGCGGCCGAGTCCGACGCGTCGACGATCGTGTTCTGCGGCGTCCACTTCATGGCCGAGACCGCGAAGATCCTGAGCCCGGACAAGACGGTGCTCATCCCGGACGCGGCTGCCGGGTGCTCGCTCGCCGACTCGATCACCGTCGACCAGCTGCGGGCGTGGAAGGCCGAGCACCCCGGCGCGGTGGTCGTGAGCTACGTGAACACCACCGCCGCGGTGAAGGCCGAGACCGACGTCTGCTGCACCTCCTCCAACGCCGTCGAGGTGGTCGCCTCGATCCCGGAGGAGAAGGAGGTGCTGTTCCTGCCCGACCAGTTCCTCGGCGCGCACGTGCGGCGCGTGCTGCAGCGGGAGAACATGCACGTCTGGGCGGGGGAGTGCCACGTGCACGCCGGCATCAACGGCGCCACCCTCACCGCGCAGGCCGAGGCGAACCCCGACGCCGAGCTCTTCGTCCACCCGGAGTGCGGCTGCGCCACCTCGGCGCTCTACCTCGCCGGCACCGGCGCGGTGCCCGCCGACCGGATCAAGATCCTCTCCACCGGCGGGATGCTCGACGCCGCGCGGACGTCGAACGCGAAGTCCGTGCTGGTGGCCACCGAGGTCGGCATGCTGCACCAGCTGCGCCGGGCCGCCCCCGACATCGACTTCCGCGCCGTCAACGACCGCGCGTCCTGCCGCTACATGAAGATGATCACGCCCGAGAAGCTGCTGCGCGCGCTGCGCGAGGGCCGCGACGAGGTGCGCGTCGACCCCGAGCTCGCGGCGCGGGGACGGGCCGCCGTCCAGCGGATGATCGAGATCGGGCAGCCCGGGGGTGGCGAGTGAGCGCGCAGTGGGAGGCCGAGGCCGACCTCGTGGTCGTCGGGTCCGGGGTCGCCGGCCTCACCGCCGCGCTGGACGCCGCCGAGCTCGGCCTGCGGGTCGTGGTCGTGACCAAGGACGCCCCGGACGCCGGGTCCACCGGGTTCGCGCAGGGCGGCATCGCCGTCGTGCTCGGCGACGTGCCGGGCGACAGCGTCGAGGCGCACATCGCCGACACGCTCGAAGCGGGCGCGGGCCTGTCCGACCCGGCCGCGGTGCGCGAGATCCTCACCGACGGGCCGGCCGCGCTCGCGCGGCTGCGCGCCCGCGGCGCCGTGTTCGACTCGGGCCCCGACGGGCGGCTCGCGCGCACCCGGGAGGGTGGGCACTCGGCGTTCCGCGTGGTCCCCGCAGGTGGCGACGCCACCGGGGCCGAGGTGGAGCGGGCGCTGGTGGCGGCCGCGGCCGACCGGCGACTGCCGCTGCTCGCGGGGCACGTCGCGGTCGACGCGCTGCGCGACGAGCGCGGTGCGGTCGCCGGGCTCGCGGTGCTCGACGACGCCGGCCGGGCCGGCGTGCTGCGCGCCCCCGCGGTGCTGCTCGCGAGCGGCGGCTACGGCCAGCTGTACGCGAGCACCACCAACCCGGCCACCGCGACCGGCGACGGGGTCGCGCTCGCGCTGCGGGCCGGCGCGACCGTGGCCGACCTGGAGTTCGTGCAGTTCCACCCCACCGTCCTCTACACCGGGCCCGCGCTGGGCAGGCGGCCGCTGGTCACCGAGGCCGTCCGCGGCGAGGGCGCGGTGCTCCTCGACCGCGCGGGGCGGCGGTTCATGACCGGGGTGCACCCGCTCGCCGACCTGGCCCCGCGCGACGTGGTGGCCGCGGCGATCACCCGCACGCTCGCCGCGACCGGCGCCGACTGCGTGCACCTGGACGCGACCGGCATCCCCGACTTCGCCCGCCGCTTCCCGACCGTCCACGCGGCGTGCCGGGCCGCCGGGATCGACCCGGCGCGCGAGCCCATCCCCGTCACCCCCGCCGCGCACTACGCGTGCGGCGGCGTGGTCACCGACCCGCACGGCCGCACCTCGGTGCCCGGCCTCTACGCCGCGGGGGAGGTGGCCCGCACCGGTCTGCACGGGGCCAACCGGCTCGCGTCCAACTCGCTGCTGGAGGGCCTCGTCGTCGGGGCCCGCGCCGCGCGGGCGGTGGCCGCCGACGCCAGGACGCAGCGGCCGCCCGCGGAGTGCCTCGCACCCTCGCCCGCGGCGCCGCTCGCGCCCCGCGAGGTCGTGCAGCAGGCGATGAGCCTCGCCGCGGGCATCGGGCGCGACGCCGCCGGCCTCGCCGCCGCGTCCGACCGGATCGAGGCCGCCACCGCGGTCGGCGTGCCCGCGGGCCGGGCGGGGGTGGAGGACGCCGCGCTCACCCTGCTCGCGCAGGCCGTGCTCGCCGCGGCGGGCACCCGCACCGAGAGCCGGGGCTGCCACGTGCGAACCGACTTCCCCGAGCGCGACGACCGCTGGCAGCGGGCCAGCCTCGAGATCAGGCTCGACGACCACGGCAGGCCGCTGGTGCAGGCCGGGACGGCGGTGGCGGCATGAGCGGCGGCATGACCGGGGTGCTCGCCGGGCCGGACCCGGCCGACCTGAAGCGCGTGGTCGCGACCGCCCTCGAGGAGGACCTGCGCTACGGCCCGGACGCCACCACGGCGGCCACCGTGCCCGCCGACGCCGTGGCCGTCGCCGCCTTCGCCGCGCGCGAGCCGGGCGTGCTCGCCGGCCTGCCCGCGGTGCGCGCCGTGCTGGACGAGGTCGTCGGCGGCTACGAGGTGATCGAGTCGCGCTCCGACGGCGACCGGCTCGCCGCGGGCGACGTCGCCCTCCTGGTCCGGGCGCCGGTGCGCGGGCTGCTCACCGCCGAGCGCACGGCGCTCAACCTGCTGTGCCACCTGTCGGGCGTCGCGACCGCCACCGCGGCGTGGGTGGACGCGGTCGCCGGCACCGGCGCGCGCATCCGCGACACCCGCAAGACGCTGCCCGGCCTGCGCCTGCTGGAGAAGTACGCCGTGCGCTGCGGCGGCGGGGTGAACCACCGCCTCGGGCTCGGCGACGCGATCCTGATCAAGGACAACCACGTGGCGGCCGCCGGGTCGGTGGGCGCGGCGCTCGCCGCCGCCCGGGCCGCGCGGCCCGACCTGCCCTACGAGGTGGAGGTCGACACCCTCGACCAGCTCGACGAGGTGCTCGCGCTGGGTGCGGAGCTGGTGCTGCTGGACAACTTCGACGTCGAGCGCACCCGCGAGGCCGTCCGCCGCCGGGGCGAGCGGCCCACGAAGCTCGAATCCTCCGGCGGCCTGACGCTCGACACCGCCCGCGCCTACGCCGAGACCGGGGTGGACTACCTGTCGGTCGGCGCGCTCACCCACTCGGTGCGCGCCCTCGACCTTGGCCTGGACCTGCGCCCGGCCTGAGCCCCTCCCGGGTCAGCGCAGGCGCAGCACGCTGCCGTTGAGCAGCCGGGCCTCCTCCGAGACGACCCAGGCGATCACCTCGGCCACCTCCTCGGGGGAGGCCACGTGGGTGTGCTCGCGGCTCGCCGCGACGCCCGCCCGCACCTCGTCGGTGACCCACCCGGTGTCGGTCACCGGCGGGTAGACGATGTTGGCCGTGATGCCGAGGTCGGCGAGCTCGACCGACGCCGACATCGTGTAGTTCTCCTGCGCGGCCTTCGCGGCGCCGTAGGACACCTCGTCGGGGAAGCCGTGCTGCCCGCCGGAGGTGAGCCCGACGATGCGGCCCCACGTCGCGCCGCGGGCCCGGTGGCGGCGCGCGAACTCCGCGATCAGGAGCGCAGGCGCCATCGCGTCGACCGCGAACTGCTGCCGGAACGTCTCCGCGGTGACCGGCTGCATCGGGCGGCCGAACCGGTCGGTCTCGGCGGGGGTGAAGGTGTCCTGCACCCACCCGCTCGCGTTGTTGACCAGGATGTCCACCGGCCCGAGCCGCTCCTCGGCCGCGTCGAACAGCAGCGCGGGGCTGGCCGGGTCGCGCAGGTCGGCCTCCACCGCGTGCGCCCGCCCGCCGCAGCGCTCGATCTGTGCGACGACGTCGGCGGCGTCGCCGCGACGCAGGCGGTTGTACTCGGTGGGCTGGCCCTCGTCGTCGCCCGGGCGGAAGTAGGCCACCAGCACCGACGCGCCGCGGCGCCCGAGCGCGACCGCGGTGGCGGCGCCGATGCCCTGGTTGGCGCCGGTCACGAGCGCCACGTGCGGGGAGGGCGTGTTCGGCATGGCCGCACCATCGCGCACCCGCGGGGTGGTGATCAAACCACTTTCCCGCGGACGAACCGCCCGTCCCGGTCGTTCCGGGCGCCGTCCTCGACGCCGTCGCCGTGAGAGGATCCGCCGGGTGGCCGAGCTGATCGACCGGCACCACGGGGTGCCCGCACCGTCGGCGCTGGACCGGGTCGACGTCACGCGGCTGCACCGGTGGCTCGCCGCGCACCGCGCCGAGCTCGTCGCCGACCTGGTCGCCGTCGCCGAGCGCGAGACCCCCAGCGACGACACGGCGCTGCTCGCCGAGGGGCTCGCGCACCTGGAGGAGTGGGCCACGAGGCGGCTCGGGCCGCCCGCCCGCCGCGCGCTGCACGAGGCGAGTGCGCACGGCTCGGCGCTCACCGTGGAGCACGAGGGGACCGGCCCCCCGCTGACCCTGCTCGCGCACTACGACACGGTCTGGAGCGCGGGCACCCTGCAGGACCGGCCGGTGCGCGTCGAGGGCGACCGCGTGAGCGGCCCCGGCGTGTTCGACATGAAGGCGGGCCTCGTCCAGGCCGTCTGGGCGGTCCGGGCGCTGCGGGCGGCCGGGGTGGCCCACCCGCCGCTGCGGCTGCTGCTCACCGGCGACGAGGAGATCGGCAGCCCCTTCTCCCGCCCGATCATCGAGGCCGCGTGCGCCGACGCCGCGGCGGTGCTGGTGTTCGAGGCGAGCGCCGCGGGCGGCGCGGTGAAGACCGCCCGCAAGGGCGTCGGGCTGTTCGACGTGCACGTGCGGGGCGTGGAGGCGCACGCGGGCCTCGACCCGACCGCGGGCGCGAGCGCGATCGACGAGATCGCCCGCGTCGTCACCACCCTGCACGCCGCCACCGACCACGCCGAGGGCACCACCGTCAACGTCGGGGTGCTGCGCGGCGGCACCCGCCCGAACGTCGTGGCGGGCACCGCGGAGGCCTCGATCGACGTGCGCGTGGCCTCCGTCGCCGCGCAGGAGCGGATCGAGGCGCTGCTCGCGGGCCTGCGCGCGCACGACCCGCGCGCCGAGCTCAGGGTGACCGGCGGGTGGAACCGGCCCGTGATGGAGCGCAGCGAGGGGATCGCCGCCGTGTACGCCCTCGCCCGCGCGGCGGCGGCGCGGCTGGGCGTCGACCTGCCCGAGGCCGCGGTGGGCGGGGCGAGCGACGGCAACTTCGCCGCCGCCCTCGGCCGCCCGGTGCTCGACGGGCTGGGCGCGGTCGGCGGTGGGGCGCACGCCCGCCACGAGCACGTCAGCGTGGACGGGATGGTGGAGCGCGCGGCCGTGGCCGCGGCCGTCGTCGCGGCGTTCGCCGGGTGACGGCGCCGCCCCGGGCCGCCGGGTCCGGCCCCCGCCGGGCGGGCGGGTTCGGTCACGCACCCGCCGGTCCGGTCGCCGCACCGGATTACGCTGGACCCCATGCTCCGGCGTCTCGACCTGCGTGGTGCCCCCCTGCCCCGTACCGCCCACCTGCGCGCGCTCCTGCCGCGCGCCGAGCAGGACGTGGACGCGGCGCTGCACCAGGTGCGGCCGATCGTCGACGCCGTGCGCGAGCGGGGCGTCGAGGCGGCGCTCGAGTTCGCCGAGCGGTTCGAGCGGGTGCGCCCGAGCACGGTGCGCGTGCCCGCCCAGACGCTGCAGGGCGCGCTGGCCGCGCTCGACCCCGCGGTGCGCACGGCGCTGGAGACTTCGATCGAGCGCGCCCGCCGCGTGCACGCCGACCAGCGCCGCAGCGACATCGTCACCCAGGTCGTGCCGGGCGGCACGGTCTCCGAGCGGTTCGTTCCGGTCGGGCGGGTCGGCCTGTACGCGCCCGGCGGGCTCGCGGTCTACCCCTCCAGCGTGGTCATGAACGTGGTGCCGGCCCAGGCCGCGGGCGTCGGCTCGATCGTGCTGGCCTCGCCGCCGCAGGCCGAGCACGGTGGCCTGCCCCACCCCACGGTGCTGGCGGCGGCCGCGCTGCTGGGCGTCGAGGAGGTCTGGGCGGTCGGCGGGGCGCAGGCGGTGGCGCTGCTCGCCTACGGCGGCACCGACACCGACGGCGCCGACCTGGAGCCGGTCGACATGGTCACCGGCCCGGGCAACCTCTACGTCACCGCGGCGAAGCGCCTGCTGCGCGGTTCCATCGGGATCGACGCCGAGGCAGGCACCACCGAGATCGCCGTGCTCGCCGACGACACCGCCGACCCGGTCCACGTCGCGGTCGACCTGATCAGCCAGGCCGAGCACGACCCGGCGGCGGCGTCGGTGCTGGTCACGGAGTCCGAGGCGCTCGTCGACGCCGTCGACCGCGAGCTGGAGCCGCGGGTGGGCGCCACCAAGCACGGCGAGCGCATCCGCACCGCGCTCACCGGACCGCAGTCCGGCGCCGTCCTCGTCGACGACCTCGACGCCGGGATCACCGTCGTCGACGCCTACGCCGCCGAGCACCTGGAGATCCAGACCCGCGACGCGAAACAGGTCGCGCTGCGGGTCCGCAACGCGGGCGCGATCTTCGTCGGCCCGTACGCGCCGGTGTCGCTCGGCGACTACTGCGCCGGCTCCAACCACGTGCTGCCCACCGGCGGCTGCGCCCGGCACTCGGCAGGCCTGTCGGTGCAGACGTTCCTCAAGGGCGTCCACGTGGTCGAGTACACCGAGGACGCGCTGCGCGACGTGGCCGAGCAGGTCGTCTCGCTCGCCGCGGCCGAGGACCTCCCCGCCCACGGGGAGGCGGTCACGGCGAGGTTCGTCCGATGACGGCGGTGCAGAACGCGCTCGGTGGCGACGTCATCGGCGGCGGGGTCACCCTCGACGACCTGCCCCTGCGCGAGGACCTGCGCGGCCGCAGCCCCTACGGGGCGCCGCAGCTGGACGTGCCGGTGCGGCTCAACACCAACGAGAACCCGTACCCGCCGCCGCCCGAGCTCGTCGCCGACATCACCCGCGCCGTGCAGTCCGCGGCCGCGGAGCTGCACCGCTACCCGGACCGCAACGCGGTGGGCCTGCGCACCGACCTCGCCGAGTACCTTTCGGCGTCCACCGGCGTGCCGCTGACGTGGGCGAACGTGTGGGCCGCCAACGGCTCCAACGAGGTGCTGCAGCAGATCATGCAGGCGTTCGGCGGGCCGGGGCGCCTCGCGGTCGGGTTCGAGCCGTCGTACTCGATGCATCCGATCATCGCGGCGGGCACGCGCACCGAGTGGCTGCCCGCCCCGCGCCGGCCGGACTTCTCGCTCGACGTGCGGGAGGCCGCGTCGGTGCTGCGCGAGAACGCCCCCGACCTCACGTTCCTCACCAGCCCCAACAACCCCACCGGGCAGAGCATCGACCCGGACGACCTCGCCGAGCTCGTCGACGCGGCACCCGGGATCGTGGTGGTCGACGAGGCGTACGCGGAGTTCTCCGACCGACCCAGCGCGATCGGCCTGCTCGCCACCCACGGCCACAAGCTCGTGGTGTGCCGCACGATGAGCAAGGCGTTCGCGTTCGCCGGGGGGCGGCTGGGCTACCTCGCCGCGGCGCCCGCGGTCGTCGACGCGCTGCAGCTGGTGCGCCTGCCCTACCACCTGTCCGCGCTCACCCAGGCCGCCGCGCGCGCGGCGCTGCGCCACGCCGAGGCCACCCTCGGCTCCGTCGCGCTGCTGCGGGCCGAGCGCGAGCGCGTGGTGCCGGCGCTCACCGCGGCCGGCTACGACGTCGTGCCGAGCGACGCCAACTACGTGCTGTTCGGCCGCTTCGCCGACGCGCCGCGGGCATGGCGGGCGTTCCTCGACCGCGGGGTGCTGATCCGCGACGTCGGCATCCCCGAGCACCTGCGTGTCACGATCGGCACGCCGGAGGAGAACGACGCGTTCTTGCAGGTCGCCACGGACGTCGCGGACCAGGAGCTGAGCAGGTGAACCGGATCGGCCGCGTGGAGCGGACCACCAAGGAGTCCAAGGTGCTCGTCGAGATCGACCTCGACGGCACCGGCAGCACCGAGATCGAGACGGGGGTGCCCTTCTACGACCACATGCTCGAGTCGTTCGGCAAGCACGGCGCCTTCGACCTCACGGTCCGCGCCTGCGGCGACGTGCACATCGACGTGCACCACACCGTCGAGGACGTCGCGATCGTGCTCGGGCAGGCGATCCGGCAGGCCCTGGGCGACAAGAAGGGCATCCGCCGCTTCGGCGACGCCTGGATCCCGATGGACGAGGCGCTCGCGCAGGCCGTCGTCGACGTCTCCGGCCGCCCCTACACCGTGCACACCGGCGAGCCGGACGTGATGCAGGGGTTCGTCGTCGGCGGCCACTACCCGACCGTGCTCAACCGGCACGTGTTCGAGTCGCTGGCCTTCCACGGGCACCTGGCCCTGCACGTGCGCGTGCTGGACGGGCGCGACCCGCACCACGTCACCGAGGCCGAGTACAAGGCGATCGCCCGCGCGCTGCGGGCGGCCGTCGAGCCGGACCCGCGCATCACCGGTATCGCATCGACGAAGGGCACGCTCTGACCGCGACACCCGTCTCCGACCTGCCCGGCGACAACCACGTCCACACCGAGTGGTCGTGGGACGCCGTCGAGGGCGCGATGGACGCGACCTGCGCGCGGGCCGCGCAGCTGCGGCTGCCGTCGGTCGCGTTCACCGAGCACGCCGACCTCACCCCGTGGGTCGTGCGCGAGCAGGACCCCATGTCCGACGTGCTGCGCCGCTGGCTGCGCCCCGACGGGCGGATCGCCCCGCGCGGCTTCGACGTCGCGGGCTACCTCGACTGCGTGCGGCGCTGCCGGGAGCGCCACCCGGGCCTGCGGGTGCTGACCGGCGTCGAGCTGTCCGAGCCGCACTGGCACCCGGAGCAGACCGCCGCCCTGCTCGCCGAGGGTGGGTTCCAGCGCGTCCTCGGCTCGGTGCACTCGGTCGGCGGGCCGGACGAGCCGCGGCTCGTCGACCACGCCATGCGCACCCGCCCCGCCACCGAGGTCGTGCGCGAGTACCTGGCGGAGGCCCGCCGGATGGCCGCGTCGGACGCGCCGTTCCAGGTGCTCGCCCACATCGACTACCCGGTGCGGCACTGGCCGGCCGCCGAGGGCCCGTTCAAGCCCGCCGACTTCGAGGACGAGTTCCGCGACGTCCTCGACGTCCTCGCCGCGAGCGGCCGGGCACTCGAGATCAACACCAGGGTCCCGCTCGCCCCCGAGCTGGTGCGGTGGTGGGGCGACGCGGGCGGCGAGGCCGTGTCGTTCGGCAGCGACGCGCACCGGCCGGGGGACCTCGCGCGCGGGTTCGCCGAGGCGGCGGAGATGGCGCGCAGCTGCGGGTTCCGCCCCGGCGACGACCCGGTGGAGCTCTGGCTGCGGCGCCGCTGAGCCGAAGCCACCCCTCGGCCACCCCCTGGGTTTCCCAGCGGCCGGGGGCCGCTCCGCAGACCCTGGCCGCGGAGCGACCGCCGCAGCCGCGATCAGGGCACGTAGCGCAGGATCGCGGCGACGTCCCCACCACCGGGCACGTCGTCCCGCCGCACCGCGAGCACCCTCCCGCCGGTAAGCCACACCCGACGCGCGATCTCGTCGACGATGCCCGGCGCAGCGGGGTCGCCGCGGTCGTCGAAGGTCACCGCGCCCGCGTCGTCCACGTAGCCGGGCACGGACCGGTCGATGTCGACGAAGACGGCGCCGACCGCCCCGGCGGTCGCGAGCCGGGCGACGTCGGCGATGTCGGTCGCCGTCCGCCCCTGCCCGGCGCGCTGCTCGAACAGCTCGTGCAGCTCGCGCAGCTGGGCGGCGTGCAGCCGGTCGAGCTCGCTGCGCGCGCGGGCCACCAGTTCCTCGTCACCGAGCGCCTCCGGGCTGCCCGCGACCGTTCCGGGTGCGAGGTCGGGGTAGCGGCAGACCGACCGGAAGATGCTCGCGAGCGGCTCGGCGGCGGCCAGGACGAGCGCGACGCCGTGCCCCGGCAGGACGCCGCGCAGGGCGTGGTCGACCTGCCGGGCGAACTGGCGCAGCCACACCTTGTGGTGCTCGCGGCCGGGTTGCAGGCGCGCGGCGCGGTCCGGGGGTTCGCCGACGCCGCCGACGGCGCTCTCCAGGTCGGGCGGCATGTCGGGGACCTCCACGCGGTGGGCCGGCAGGTCGGGCACCACCTCGAGCAACCGCACCGAACCCGCGGCCAGCGCGAGGACGAACGCGGTCTGGGGGAAGGTGACCGCGCGCATCAGCGGTTTGACGAAGAAGCGGTCCGCCACCAGCGCCGTCGGCTGCAGCCGGTTCGGTAGCCGGAACGTCGTGAGCGCCGACGGCGTCACGAACAGCGCGAGGGTGCGGGCCTGGAAGCGCCAGAACACCGCGTCCTGCTCGAGGTCGACCAGTTGGTCCTCGACCGCGGTCACCTCGTCCTCGCCGGCACCGGCCGCCCGGAGGCGGTCGACCACCTCCCGCGCCCGGTTCTTCAGCTCGATCCGCTCGGCCTCACCGGGCGAGGCGGGGTCGGTGGGGAGGTAGATCGTCGCGCACCAGCGGGATCTGGTCTGCAGCAGCGCGTCGATCTCGGCTCGGCTCGGGATGTCCGTGTGCAGTCTCATGCGGTGCCTCCCGCCCGCAGGCGAACGTCGGTGGTCAGCGCGGACTACCCTCGCGAGGGTGTCGAGGATCGTCGTGCTGGACTACGGATCGGGCAACCTGCGCTCGGCGGAACGCGCGCTGCGGCGGGTGGGTGCCGACGTCACCGTCACGGCGGATCGACACGCGGCGCTGGAGGCCGACGGGCTCGTCGTCCCCGGCGTGGGCGCCTTCGCGGCGTGCATGGCCGGGCTGGAGAGCGTCGACGGCCCCCGCATCATCGACCAGCGGCTGGCGGGCGGACGCCCGGTGCTGGGCATCTGCGTGGGCATGCAGGTGCTGTTCGACCTGGGTGTCGAGTGGGGCGAGCGCACCCGCGGGTGCGGGCAGTGGCCCGGCACGGTGGAGCGGCTGAAGGCCGACGTGCTGCCGCACATGGGCTGGAACACCGTGCGCGCGCCCGCCGGGTCCACGCTCTTCGCCGGGCTCGACGCCGACACGCGCTTCTACTTCGTGCACTCCTTCGCCGTGCGGCAGTGGCAGATGGAGGAGTCCGACGTCCTGAAGCCGCCGCTGGTCACGTGGGCCCACCACGGCGAGGACTTCGTGGCGGCCGTCGAGAACGGCCCGCTCGCGGCCACCCAGTTCCACCCGGAGAAGTCCGGCGACGCGGGCGCCACCGTCCTGCGGAACTGGCTGCGCGACGTCGTCGGCTGACACCACCGCTCGGCGCGCCGCCGGCGCCGATCGCCGGATGAGCCCCGGCCCGTCCGGTGGCGGCCCGCGCCACGGGGCCGCGGTGGTCTCACCCGGGCACCCGCCCCGCGCAGCGGCTCGTGCTGGCGCGGGTCGGCGCGAGCACGCTGGGTAGGCTCGACGGCGTGAGCTTCACGCTGCTTCCCGCCGTCGACGTCGCCGACGGCCAGGCGGTGCGCCTGGTCCAGGGCGAGGCGGGCACCGAGACCGCGTACGGCGCCCCCCGCGAGGCGGCGCTGCAGTGGCAGCGCGACGGCGCGGAGTGGATCCACCTCGTCGACCTCGACGCCGCGTTCGGTCGCGGCTCCAACGCCGAGCTGCTGGCCGAGGTCGTGGGCGAGCTGGACGTCGACGTGGAGCTGTCCGGTGGCATCCGCGACGACGCCTCGCTGGAGCGCGCCCTGTCCACCGGCTGCGCCCGCGTCAACCTCGGCACGGCCGCGCTGGAGGACCCGGAGTGGTGCGCGCGGGCCATCGCCGAGCACGGCGACCGGATCGCCGTCGGGCTGGACGTGCGCATCGTCGACGGGCAGCACCGGCTCGCCGCGCGCGGCTGGACCCGCGACGGTGGCGACCTGTGGGAGGTCCTGGAGCGGCTCGACCGCGACGGCTGCGCCCGCTACGTCGTCACCGACGTCAGCAAGGACGGCACCCTGCGCGGCCCCAACCTCGACCTGCTGCGCTCCGTCGCCGAGGCCACGAGCGCGCCGGTGATCGCCTCCGGCGGCGTCGCGGAGGTCTCCGACCTGGTGGCGCTCGCCGAGCTGGCCGCCTCCGGGGTCGGGATCGAGGGTTCGATCGTCGGCAAGGCGCTCTACGCGGGGCGGTTCACCCTCCCCGAGGCGCTCGCGGCGGTGCGGGTGGTGCGGCCCGCGGGGCGGGCGGCGGGCTGATGGGCGTCGCCGTCCGCGTCATCCCGTGCCTGGACGTCGACGCCGGGCGCGTGGTCAAGGGCGTCAACTTCACCGACCTGCGCGACGCGGGCGACCCGGTGGAGATGGCCCGCGTCTACGACGCCGAGGGGGCCGACGAGCTGACCTTCCTGGACGTCACCGCCTCGTCCGGCGGCCGGGCCACGATGCTCGACGTCGTGCGCCGCACCGCGGAGCAGGTGTTCATCCCGCTCACCGTCGGCGGCGGCATCCGCACCACCGACGACGTCGACACGCTGCTGCGGGCCGGCGCGGACAAGGTCAGCATCAACACCGCGGCCATCCTGCGCCCCGAGCTGCTGCGCGAGGCGAGCCGCCGCTTCGGCGCCCAGTGCATCGTGCTGTCGGTCGACGCGCGCACGGTGCCCGAGGGCGGCAAGCCCACCCCCTCCGGCTGGGAGGTCACCACGCACGGCGGCCGCCGCGGCACCGGCATCGACGCCCTGGAGTGGGCGCAGCGCGGCCAGGAGCTCGGCGTCGGGGAGATCCTGCTCAACTCCATGGACGCCGACGGCACCCAGGCCGGCTTCGACCTCAAGATGATCAGCGCGGTGCGCGCGGTCGTGGACATCCCGGTGATCGCCAGCGGGGGAGCGGGCGCGGTCGAGCACTTCCCGCCCGCGGTCGCCGCGGGCGCGGACGCGGTGCTCGCCGCGAGCGTGTTCCACTTCGGGCAGCTGCGCATCAAGGACGTCAAGGACGGCCTGCGCGCGGCGGGCGTGGAGGTCCGGTGAGCCGCGTCGGCGACTCGGCGCTCGAGCCCGAGATCGCCGCCCGCCTGAAGCGCAACGCCGACGGCCTGGTCTGCGCGGTCGTGCAGGAGCGCGGCACCGGCGACGTGCTGATGGTGGCGTGGATGGACGACGAAGCGCTGCACCGCACGCTCACCACCGGCCGGGCCACCTACTGGTCGCGCTCCCGCGAGGAGTACTGGGTGAAGGGCGAGACCTCCGGCCACGTCCAGCGCGTGCACGAGGTGCGCCTCGACTGCGACGGCGACGCCCTGCTCGTGGTCGTCGACCAGACCGGCCCGGCCTGCCACACCGGCACCCACAGCTGCTTCGACGCCGACGTCCTGCTCGCCGCGAACGGCTGACGGCGCCGGTCAGGACGGCAGGGCGGCCTCCACGCCGTCGAGGATGATCCGCAGCCCCAGCGCGAACTGCGCGTCGAAGTCGTCGGTCTCGACCTGGGCGTGCGCCGCCAGCGCCGGCGCGTGCTCGCGCAGGTGCTCCTGCACCCGCGCGCGGATCGCGGCGTCCTGGTCCGGGTGGCGGACCGTGCCCCACCAGGTGTTCTCGGCCGCGACGAACCCGTAGGCGTAGAAGTACAGCGCGCCGACCGCGGCCGGCAGCGTCGGGCCGGACAGGCCCGCCTGCGCCAGCGCCGCGTAGAAGCGCTCCGACCCGGCGAGCGCGTTCGGGCCGACCAGGGGCCGGGTGGCCGCGAGGGCCGGCACCCACGGGTGGCGGCGCATGACGGCGCGGGCCCGGGTGAGCTGGCCGGAGAGCGCCTCCCGCCACGGTTCGTCCGGCCCGGCCGGCTCGATCTCGCCGAGCACGGCGTCCAGCGCGAGGTCCAGCACGTCCTCCTTGCCGGCGACGTACTCGTACAGCGACATCGTCCCCGCCCGCAGCCGGGCGGCGAGCGCGCGCATCGAGGGGGAGGAGCCGCGCCCGGTCGGCGCGCTGGCCGCGGACGCCGCGCGGCTGCTGGAGCGCGACCTCGCGCCCGACCAGCGGGCCACGGTGGGCGCGATGCGGGCGGTGGCCCGGTTCCTCGACGGGCGACTCGGCTTCCGCGACCTCGCGGCGCAGGTCACCGGCCTCGAGCCCCGGTGGGTGCCCGAGTCGGTGTTCGCGCGGGCGCACGACCGGCTCGCCGCCGCCCTCCCGGCGGGTTCCGGCCCGCTCGCCGACCGGTGGCACGCGTGGCAGCGGGCCCACGCGCTGGCCGACACCGGGCGCATCCCCGCGCTCGTGGAGAAGGCGGTCGCCGAGACGCGGGCCCGCACCGCCGCGATCGTCGCGCTCCCGCCCGACGAGGTCGTCGAGTGCACGCTCGTCCCCGAGGCCCACTTCCACTTCGCCGGGCTCTACCGGGGCGGCGTGCGCTCGACGATCTTCGTCAACACGAGCGTCCCGTTCGTCGTGGCCGACCTGCTCTACGCGGTCGCCCACGAGGGGCACCCGGGCCACATCGCCGAGGCGCTGGTGAAGGTGCGCGGTGCCACGCGGACCGACCAACGCGTCCGGTTCCTGTTCTCGCCGCCGTTCGCGCTGGGGGAGGGGCTCGGGCTGTGTGCGGAGGAGATCGTCTTCCCCGGCGACGAGGCACAGCGGTGGCTCGCCGACACCGTCCACCCGGACGTGGGCGTCGAGCGGGACGGCAGCGACCTCGCGGCGATCCACCTCGCCCGCAACGAGCTGTGGGGGGTCTGGGCCAACGCCGCGCTCATGGCCGCCGACGGCCGCCCGGAGCGGGAGCTCGCCGACTACCTCGCCCGCTGGGCCCTGCTCGACGACGCCGAGATCGCGAAGGCGGTGCCGATGGTGCGGCCGTCGCCGATGAGCGCCTACGTCATCGGCTACTTCCACGCGTGGGAGCTGCTGCGACCCTGGCTGCGCGACCGCGCCAACGTCCGCCTGTTGCTCACCGAGCACCTGCTGCCCGGCGACATCCGGTGACGCTGCGAGCGGCCGGGGTTCTAGGGTCGGCGCCGTGACCGAGGAGCTGTTCGCCACCGACGCCTACCTCCGCTCCTTCGAGGCCGCGATCACCGAGGTCGACCGGGAGGGCGGCCGGGTCGCGCTCGCGCGCACCGCGTTCTACCCGGGCGGCGGCGGCCAGCCGCACGACCTGGGGACGCTCGACTGGGGCGCCGGCCCGGTCCCCGTCACGCGGGTGAAGCGGGACGCGGGCCGCATCTGGCACTGGGTGGACGCGCCCGAGCTGCCCGACGCGGGCACCGAGCTGGCTGGGGAGATCGACTGGACCCGCCGGCACCTGCTGATGCGCACCCACACCGCGCTGCACGTGCTGTGCGGGGTGGTCTGGACGGAGTTCCGGATCCCCGTGACCGGCGGCAACATGGAGCCGGGCACCGGCAGGCTCGACTTCCCGCTCGAGTCGATCTCCGCGGAGCTGGGCAAGCGCCTGGAGACCCGGATCAACGAGGAGGTCGCCGCCGCCCGCGCGGTCGTCGTCGAGTTCCTCGGCCGCGACGCCGCCGACGCCGACCCCGCGCTGATCCGCACCGCGGCGAACCTCATCCCGCGCGAGATCGATCCGCTACGGGTGATCGACATCGTCGGGCTGGACAAGCAGGCCGACGGCGGCACGCACGTGTCGAGCACCGCCGAGGTGGGCGCGGTTCGCGTGACGGGGACGGAGTCGAAGGGCAAGGGCAACAAGCGGGTGCGGATCCAGGTGGTCGACCCGCCGGAATGACGGCGGCCCGCCGTCACCCCTCCCGGGCGAGGGCGAGCATTCCGGCCACCGCGAGCGCGAAACCGCCGAGCAGCCCGGTGACCTGGGCGGTGCCGGCCGCCGCGGCGCCGTGGGTGGAGAAGCCGTCGGCCGCCATGCGAACGACGACCGTGTAGAGGCCCCAGGAGAACATCGCGGCGCTGCCCGTCCACGCGGCCGCCACCGCGGCCCAGCGCGCCGCCGGCCGCCCGCGCACCAGCGCCACCACCCCGCACGCGCCGGCGAGCGCGAGCGCGGCGCTGGTGGCCTCGACGCCCAGCGCGACGGCCGACCCGGCGGACAGGCCCACCACCAGGTGCAGCGCCGCGCTCGCCGCGGCCATGGTGACGCCGCCCGCCGTGAGCACCCGCAGCAGCGGGAGCACCTCGGGCAGGGGGTGGGCCGCCGCGACCAGGTGCGACCAGCGCCGCCCCGCGTGCGCGGCGAGGGCGGCGGACAGGAAGACGCCCTGCCAGGCGAACCCGCCGTAGACCACCGGCTGCAGCCACGGCTCGAACCACGTGCCGCCGAGCCCGCCGGTGGCGAGCAGCGCCAGCGTGCCCGGCAGGACCGCGACGACCATCGGCACGAGGAACCCGGTGCCCACCCACGTCGGGAGCAGCACCAGCCAGGGCGGGAGCCGGTCGCCGACCCGGTGGGTCAGCGCGAGCGCGAGCGCGACGACGACGAGGTCGAGCGCGAACGTCACCCAGTTGGCCACGACGATCGTCGGGTCGGCCAGCACCCCCGGCTCGCGGACGCCGAGCGTGCCGCCGGTGAGCCAGTCGAGCTTGATCGCGAGGTACGGGAGGGTGCCCGCGGCGGCGAGCCAGCCCACGACCCGCACGCCCACGGGCGTCGGCCCCGCGGCGGGGGCGGTGGCGGTGGGGGTGGTGGATGCGGTCATGCCGCCAGCCTCGCCCGCGCCGCCCGCGCCCCGGGTCCCGCGCGCGGACGAGATCACCTCCCTCTCGCGGGGGAGCCGCCTGCCGCCGCCGTTCTGCGACGATCGTCCCGTGTTCCGGCGACTCCTGGCCCCGCTGGCCGACGGGCTGACCTATCGCCGGTACGTGCACCTGCTGCTCGGCGCGGTGATCCTGCTGCCGTACGTCGCCCTCGCGGCGCTGATCGTCTCGGCGGCGGGGGACGGCGGGCTCGACGTCGCCGGCACCGTCCTCGTGGCCGTGCCGGCCGCGGCCATCGCCGTCGGGGTCGTCCTCGTGCCCGGCGTCCGGTCGCTCGCGATCACCGCGGCGCGCACCCTGCTCGGGGCCGACGTCCCCGAGCCCGACCCGGCCACGGTCGACTCCTGGGCCGGGCGGCGCCGGGCCGCGTTGTGGGTGCTGGTCAACGCGGCGGCGGGCGGGTTCACCGCGCTCGTCACGCTGGTCGTGTTCCCCGCGACGATCGGGTTCCTGGTCGCGCCGTGGCTGCCGCTCGAGCCGTTCCCGACCGGCGGCGGGGCGTGGTGGCTGCCGCCGGTCGGGCTGGTGCTGCCGGTCCTGCTGCTGCGCGCGGCCGGGGTGCTGGGCGGGGCGCTCGCCCGGCTCGCCCCGCGGGTGCTGGGCCCGACGCCCACCGAGCGGATGACGGCCGAGCTCGCCGCGGCGCACGCCGCCGAGCGCGCGCTCGCCGAGCGCAACCGGCTCGCCCGGGAGCTGCACGACTCGGTGGGCCACGCGCTCACGGTCACGACGCTGCAGGCGGGGGCGGCGGCCCGGGTGCTCGACAGCGACCCGGCTTTCGTCGCGAAGGCGCTCGAGGCGATCGCCGAGGCGGGCCGCACCGCGCTCGCCGACCTCGACCACGTGCTGGGGCTGCTGCGCGAGGGAGGCGAGGGCGCATCCGACCGGCACCCGCAGCCCGACCTCAGCGACCTCGACGCGCTGGTCGACGGCGCCCGGTCGGCCGGGGTGGCGGTGCACCTGGAGCGCAGCGGCACCACCGGCGCCGTGCCGCGGGCGGCGTCGCGGGAGGCGTACCGCATCGTGCAGGAGGGCCTCACCAACGCGCTGCGGCACGCCGGCCCGGTGCCGGTGCGCGTCCGCGTCGCGGTGCGGGCCGACGCCGTGGAGCTGGAGCTGACCAACCCCCTCGGCGCGGGCACCGCGCGGCCCGGCGGCGGGCGCGGCATCGACGGCATGCGCGAGCGGGTCGGCGTGCTGCGCGGGGAGCTCGCCGCCGGCCCGGACGGGGACCGCTGGCGCGTCACCGCCCGTCTGCCGTTCGGACCCGAGAGGATGCCGTCGTGAGCGGTCGGGTGATCCGCGTGCTGCTGGTGGACGACGAGGAGCTGGTGCGGGCGGGCCTGCGGGCGATCCTCGACGCCGAGCCGGACGTGGAGGTGCTCGGCGAGGCCTCCGACGGTTCCGAGGTGCCCGGCCTGGTGCGCAGGCTCGAACCGGACGTCGTGCTGATGGACGTGCGGATGCCCGCGGTCGACGGCATCGTGGCCACCCGCCACCTCGTGTCGACGCGAGGGACGGACGCACCGCGGGTGCTGATCCTCACGACGTTCGGCAACGACGGCTACGTCTACGACGCGCTGCAGGCGGGCGCCACCGGCTTCCTGCTCAAGCGGGCCCGCCCGGCGGAGATCGTGCAGGCGGTGCGCACCGTCGCCGAGGGCGAGTCGCTGCTGTTCCCCGCCGCGGTGCGCGAGCTCGTCGCGACCCGCGGCCGCTGCGGCGGGGACGCGCTGCGCGGCGCCGGGCTCACCGAGCGGGAGGGCCAGGTGCTGCGCCTGATGGCCCGCGGCCTGTCCAACGGCGAGATCGCGCGCGAGCTCGTCGTCGGCGTCGAGACCGTGAAGACGCACGTGGGCAACGTGCTCGCCAAGGTCGGCGCCCGCGACCGCACCCAGGCCGTGGTGGCCGCCTACGAGTCCGGCTTCATCGACCCCCGCCGCCCGGCCTGACGCCGGCTCAGGGCAGGGGGCCGGTGAGGTAGCGCTGCAGGTTCGGCGCCACCAGCGCGACGATCGTCTCGTGGTCGGCCGACGCGAGCGGCTCCACCTTCAGCACGTAGCGGACGATCGCGAGCCCGAGCATCTGCGAGCCGGCGAGCGTGGCGCGCAGCTCGGGCCGGTCCGGCGCCACCTTCGACATGATCCTGCTCACGAGCAGGTGCGCGATGAACTCGCGCAGCATGCTGGCCGCGACCTCGTGGCTCGCGACGCTCTGCAACAGCGTGGCGAGCCGGGCCCCGCCGGTCTCGTCCCACATCCGCAGGATGCGGCCGATGATGCGTTCGGCCATGTGCTCGGGGTCGCCGGGGAGCGCCTCGGCGAGGACGGCGCCGGGGTCGGCCGGCAGGTCGAGCGCGGCGACGAACAGCCCCTCCTTGCCGCCGAACCAGTGGTTGACCATCGCCGCGTCCACGCCGGCGCGTTCGGCGATGGCGCGCACCGTGGCGCCGTCGTAGCCGCGCTCGGCGAACACCGCGCGGGCGGCGTCGAGCAGCGCGGCGCGGGTGTCGCCGCCGCCGCGCCGCCTGCCGCGGCGGCGTGGCGTGCCGTGCGCGAGGTCGGCGCTGTCGTCGGGAAGGGCCACGTGCCCCATCTTCCCGTTCCCGCACCGAGAGCGCCCGCAGGGATCCGGCGGCGGCACCGGCGGGGCGGCGCCGATGGCGGTCGAGATAATGGCGCGCATGACCGTTTCCGCACCGCCCGGTGCCCTCGGAGCGGTCACCCCCAGCCGCGAGGAGTTCCGCGCGCTGGCCGTCGGCCACCGGGTGATCCCGGTGACGCGGCGGCTGCTCGCCGACGACGAGACCCCGCTCGGGGTCTACCGCAAGCTGGCCGGTGACCGGCCCGGCACGTTCCTGTTCGAGTCGGCGGAGAACGGGCGGTCGTGGTCGCGATGGTCGTTCGTGGGGGCGCGCAGCCGGGCCACGCTCACCGCGGTCGACGGCGAGCTGGTGTGGACCGGGGAGGTGCCGGTCGGCCTGCCGACCTCCGGTGACCCGCTCGCCGCGCTGCGCGCCGCGGTGGAGGAGCTGCGCAGCGAACGGCTGCCCGGCCTCCCGCCGCTGACCGGGGGGATGGTCGGCTACCTCGGCTACGACGTGGTGCGGCGGCTGGAGCGGCTGCCCGAGCTGGCCGAGGACGACCTGCGCATCCCCGAGCTGGTGATGCTGCTGGCCACCGACCTCGCCGCGGTCGACCACCACGAGGGCACGGTCACCCTGATCGCGAATGCGATCAACTGGGACGCCACCGACGAGCGGGTGGACGAGGCCTACGACGACGCCGTCGCCCGGCTGGACCGGATGACGGCCGACCTGACCACGCCCGCGCCGAGCACGGTCGCGGTGTTCCGGCCCGCGGAGCCGCGGTTCACCCGCCGCCGCTCGGCGCCCGAGCACCACGCCGCGGTCGAGGAGGCCAAGGAGCAGATCCGCGCGGGCGAGGCGTTCCAGGTCGTGGTGTCGCAGCGGTTCGAGGCGGAGTGCCCGGCCGACCCGCTGGACGTCTACCGCGTGCTGCGGGCGACCAACCCCAGCCCCTACATGTACCTGCTGCGGCTGGAGTCGGCGGCGGGGGAGCGGTTCGACATCGTGGGGTCCAGCCCGGAGGCCCTCGTCACGGTCCGGGACGGCACCGCCACCACGCACCCGATCGCGGGCACCCGCTGGCGCGGCGCCACCGAGGAGGAGGACCTCCTGCTGGAGAAGGAGCTGCGCAGCGACGAGAAGGAGCGCGCCGAGCACGTGATGCTCGTCGACCTCGGCCGCAACGACCTCGGCCGGGTCTGCGAGCCCGGCACGGTGAAGGTGCACAGCTTCTTCTCCGTGGAGCGCTACAGCCACGTGATGCATCTGGTGTCGACGGTGACCGGGCGGCTGCGCGAGGACTGCAACGCCTTCGACGCGGTCACGGCCTGCTTCCCGGCCGGCACGCTGTCGGGGGCGCCGAAGCCGCGGGCGATGGAGATCATCGAGGAGTTGGAGCCGACCCGACGTGGGCTCTACGGCGGGATCGTGGGCTACCTCGACTTCGCGGGCGACGCCGACACCGCGATCGCCATCCGCACGGCGCTCGTCCGCGACGGCGTCGCGTACGTCCAGGCCGGCGGGGGCATCGTCGCCGACTCCGACCCCGCGGCCGAGGACGCCGAGTGCCTCAACAAGGCCAGGGCCGTGCTGTCGGCGGTGGCGACCGCGGCCACGCTGACCGACCCGGGGGCCGAACCGCTCGCCGCGGCGGACCCGGCCGCGACCCAGCCACCCCCCGCGGCGGGGACCTCCGCGTCCACCACCCCGCGGTGACCGACCGCCCGAGCCCGCGCGAGCTGGGGATCGCGTGCCTGGGCCTGGCGTTCTCGGCGCTCCTGCTGTGGGTCGGGTCGACCACGGTCTGGTTCCCGCCGGAGCTCACCGGGGCACAGGTGGCGCCGTGGCTCGGGGGTGTCGCGCTGCTCGCGCTCGCGGGGGTCGCGGGCGTGGTGGCGGCCGGGGGCGTCCTGCGCCGGGCCGTCGGGGCCCTGCTCGCGCTGGCCGGGGCAGGCGTGCTGGTGTTCGGCGTGCGGGTCATCGCCGGCCTGCGCGACCAGCCGCCCGAGGCGACGGTGGCGCCGCTGTGGGCGGTCGCGGGCGCGCTGGTGCTGCTCGCCGCCGGGCTCGCGGTGGTCGTGCGGGAGCGCCGCCTGCCGCGGCTGGGCGCCCGCTACGCCGCGCCGGGGGAGCGTCGGGTCGATCAGGACCCGGACCGCGCCGCGTGGGACGAGCTCGACGAGGGTCGCGACCCCACCCTCGATCCCCCTGCCGACCCCTCTTCCGGGCCGTCGGACGGCAGGGGGGACGATCCTGACGACGGGCCGCGAAGTGCGCCTGTCTAGCATGATTCGCGCCCGGCCCATCCGGAGAGGGGGACAGCTGCCATGACGAACGGCGGAGCGAGTGTCCTCGATTCCATCGTCGCCGGTGTCAGGGCCGATCTCGCCGCGCGTGAGGCGGAGGTCGACTTCGCGGAGATCAAGCGGCGGGCGGCGGCGGCCCCACCCCCGCGGGACGTGATGGCCGCGCTGCGCGCCCCGGGCATCGGCGTGATCGCCGAGGTGAAGCGGCGCAGCCCGTCCAAGGGCGAGCTGGCCGAGATCCCCGATCCGGCGGAGCTGGCCGCCACGTACGCCGAGAACGGCGCGCGCGTGATCAGCGTGCTCACCGAGGGCCGTCGCTTCGGCGGGTCGCTGGCCGACCTGGCCGCGGTCCGCGCGGTGGTGGACGTCCCGGTGCTGCGCAAGGACTTCATCGTCAGCCCCTACCAGGTGCACGAGGCCAGGGCCTACGGCGCGGACCTGGTGCTGCTGATCGTCGCCGCGCTGGAGCAGAACGCGCTGGACGCCCTGCTCGACCGCGTCGAGTCGCTCGGGATGACCGCGCTCGTCGAGGTGCACACCGAGGAGGAGGCCGACCGCGCCCTGGAGGCGGGCGCCAAGGTCATCGGGGTCAACGCCCGCAACCTGCACACGCTCGAGGTCGACCGCACGATCTTCGGGCGGATCGCCCCCGGCCTGCCCACCGACGTGATGCGGGTGGCCGAGTCGGGCGTGCGCGGACCGGGCGACCTGCTCACCTACGCCGGGTGGGGCGCCGACGCGGTGCTGGTCGGCGAGGGCCTCGTCACCAGCGGCGACCCGGGCGGGGCCGTCCGGAGCCTGGTGGCTGCGGGCTTCCACCCGTCGTGTTCCAGAATGGTTCGGTGAGCACGCACAGCAAGCCGAGCGACGGGGTCGCGCACCCGTCCGACCACGACCCGGACGAGCGCGGCCACTTCGGGCGCTACGGGGGCCGGTTCGTCCCCGAGGCGCTGATCGCCGCGCTCGACGAGCTCAGCACCGCTTACGAGAAGGCCCGCGGCGACCGCGACTTCCTCGACGAGCTCGACCGGCTGCACCGCGACTACACCGGCCGGCCGTCCCCGCTGACCGACGTGCCGAAGCTGTCCGAGCACGCGGGCGGGGCCCGGATCCTGCTCAAGCGCGAGGACCTCAACCACACCGGCTCCCACAAGATCAACAACGTGCTGGGCCAGGCGCTGCTCACCAAGCGCATGGGCAAGAAGCGCGTGATCGCCGAGACCGGCGCGGGCCAGCACGGCGTCGCCACCGCCACCGCGTGCGCCCTGCTCGGCCTGGAGTGCGTCGTGTACATGGGCGAGGTCGACACCGAGCGGCAGGCCCTCAACGTCGCCCGGATGCGGCTGCTCGGCGCGAAGGTGGTGCCGGTGAAGACCGGCTCGCGCACCCTCAAGGACGCGATCAACGAGGCGCTGCGCGACTGGGTCACCAACGTCGACGACACGCACTACCTGCTCGGCACGGCCGCGGGCCCGCACCCGTTCCCGACGATCGTGCGCGACCTGCACCGCATCATCGGCCTCGAGGCGCGCGAGCAGGTCCTGGATCGGGTCGGGCGGCTGCCGGACGCGGTGGCCGCCTGCGTCGGTGGCGGCTCCAACGCGATCGGGATCTTCCACGCCTTCATCGACGACCCCGGGGTGCGCCTGGTCGGGTTCGAGCCGGGCGGCGACGGCGTCGCGACCGGGCGGCACGGGGCCACCCTGACCGCCGGCTCGCCCGGCGCCCTGCACGGGGCGCTGTCCTACCTGCTGCAGGACGAGGACGGGCAGACCATCGAGTCGTACTCGATCTCGGCCGGGCTCGACTACCCCGGCGTCGGGCCGGAACACGCCCGGCTCAAGGACGCGGGCCGGGCCGAGTACCGCCCCATCACCGACGCCGAGGCGATGGAGGCGTTCGCGCTGCTGTCGCGGTCGGAGGGGATCATCCCGGCGATCGAGTCGGCGCACGCCGTCGCGGGCGCGCTGCAGCTGGGCCGCGAGCTCGGACCGGACGCGGTGATCCTCGTGAACCTGTCGGGGCGCGGGGACAAGGACGTGGACACGGCGGCCAAGTGGTTCGGCATGATCTCCGATGACGAGAGCGCCGAGGACGCCAGCGGCACCGCGATCGCCGAAGCCAGCCTGACGGAGGGGCCGCCCCGATGAGCGACGTCGAGAAGATCTTCACCGCGGCGCGGGCGGAGGGCAGGGGCGCCCTCGTCGGCTACCTCCCCGCCGGCTACCCCACGGTCGAGCGCTCGGTCGAGCTGCTCACCGCGATGGTCGAGGGCGGCTGCGACCTGCTCGAGGTCGGCATCCCCTACTCGGACCCGGTGATGGACGGGCCGACGATCCAGGCCGCCGCCGACACCGCGCTGCGGGACGGCTTCCGGCTCCGGGACGTGTTCTCGGTCGTCGAGCGGGTCACCGCGGCGGGCGGCCGGGCCGTGGTGATGACCTACTACAACCCGGTGCTGCGCTACGGCGTCGACGCGTTCGCCCGCGACCTCGCCGGCGCGGGCGGGCTCGGGGTGATCACCCCCGATCTGATCCCCGACGAGGCCGAGGAGTGGCTCGCCGCCTCCGACGCGCACGGCCTCGACCGGATCTTCCTGGTCGCACCGTCCTCCACCGAGGAGCGGATCGCCTCGACCGCCGCCGCCACCCGCGGGTTCCTCTACGCCACGTCCACGATGGGCGTCACCGGTGCCCGCGACGCGGTCGCGAGCGCGGCGCCCGCGCTGGTGGCGCGGTGCCGGACGCACACGTCGCTGCCGGTCGCGGTCGGCCTGGGCGTCAAGTCGGCCGCCCAGGCCGCCGAGGTCGCGGGCTTCGCCGACGGTGTGGTCGTCGGCTCGGCGTTCGTCACGGCCGCGGAGAACGGCGGCGCCCACGGCGTGCGCGCGCTGGCGCAGGAGCTGGCGGGCGGCGTCCGCAGCGCCCCGCAACCCGCCTGACCCGCGGGCGCAGCGGGACGCGGCCGGGTGATCGTGTCGCCCGCGCCCCGACCGGTCCTCTCGCGGACGGCCCGTGGCGCTACCGTGGCGGCGTGAGTCCTGCCGTCGTCACCCTGCTGGCGAACATCCCGAGTCCCGACCGCGGCGTCTGGATGCTCGGACCGATCCCGATCCGGGCCTACGCGCTGTGCATCATCGCCGGGATCGTCGTCGCGGTTCTCTGGGGCGAGCGGCGGTTCGTGGCGCGCGGCGGGGAGCAGGGCGTCGTCACCGACGTCGCCGTGTTCGCGGTGCCGTTCGGCCTGGTCGGCGGCCGGCTCTACCACGTGATCACCGACTGGCGCACCTACTTCGGCCCGGGCGGCGACCCGCTGGGCGCCCTGCGGATCTGGGAGGGCGGCCTCGGGATCTGGGGCGCCATCGCGCTCGGCGCGCTCGGGGCCTGGATCGGCTGCAGGCGCCGCGGTGTGCCGCTGGGCTTCTTCGCCGACGCGGTGGCGCCGGGCATCGTCGCCGCCCAGGCCATCGGGCGGCTGGGCAACTGGTTCAACCAGGAGCTCTACGGCGCGCCCACCACGCTGCCGTGGGGGCTGGAGATCTACGAGCGGATCGACCCCGCCACCGGCCTCCCCGACGCCCTCGGCGGCGTCGCGGTCGACCACACGCCCGTGCAGGTCGTGCACCCGACGTTCCTCTACGAGCTGCTGTGGAACCTCGCGGTGGCCGGGCTCGTGGTGTGGGCCGACCGCCGGTTCCGGCTGGGCCACGGGCGCGCGTTCGCCGTCTACGTCGCGGGCTACACCGCGGGGCGGTTCTTCATCGAGCAGATGCGCACCGACCACGCCACCCGGGTGTTCGGCGACATCCGGATCAACGTGGTGGTCGCCGCGGTCGTGTTCGCGGCGGCGGTGCTCTACATCGCGCTCGTCCGCAAGCCGCGGGAGGTCCTCGGCGCCCCGCCCGGCGCCGCCGAACCCGCGGGAGCCGCGAAGGCGGACGCCGACCCCGACGGGAGCAGCGCCGACCGGGGCAGCGCCGACGGGGGCACAGCGGACGGCGCCACCGACCCGGGCGACGGGGCGGCATCCGACAAGGACGCAGCCGAGGTGGGGGATTGCGCACCATGAGCTTCACGGGTTTCGGGGAGGGAGCCGTCGAGTTCTACGACGGGCTCGCCGCCGACAACTCGAAGGCCTACTGGACCGACAACCGGCACGTGTACGAGGCGGACGTCCGCGGCCCGATGCAGGCGCTGCTCGCCGACCTCGAACCCGAGTTCGGGCCCGGCAAGATCTTCCGGCCGTACCGCGACGTCCGGTTCTCCCGCGACAAGACCCCGTACAAGAACCACTGCGGCGCGATCGTCGGCCCGTTCTACGTGCAGATCGGCTCCGACGGGCTGCTGGTCGCGGGCGGGTACTACCGGATGGCGCCCGACCAGCTCACCCGCTACCGCACCGCGGTGGCCGACGACCGTCGCGGCGGCGACCTGGAGAAGCGCATCGCGGCGCTCGCCGGGCTGACGCTCGCCGGGGAGACGCTCAAGACCCGCCCCAAGGGCTTCCCCGCGGACCACCCGCGCATCGACCTGCTCCGGCACAAGGGCATCTACGCCTACCGCACCTGGGAGCCCGACGACGTGCTGCACGAGCCGGGCACCCTGGAACGGGTGGCGAGCACCTGGCACGAGCTGCGGCCCCTCACCGAGTGGCTCGACGACCACGTCGGGCCGAGCGAGCAGCCGCGGCGCCGGTAGCCGTCACCCGACGGCCACGACCTCCCCGGGCCCCGTGCCGTACCCCGAACCGGCCGCGCCGAGCACCACGGTGTCCCCGACGAGCGCGATGGTGGCGGTGTAGCCGGTGTCGAGGGCGAGGTCGACGCTGAAGCGCTCCTCCCCGGTGTCCGTGGCGTGGGCGAAGAGCGTGAACGTGCCCGGGTCGAACCGGCCGATGCGGACGCCGCCGACGTAGCAGGTGTTGCCCGAGACCACGGGCGGGGTGCCGTACACCGCGGTGGTCAGCAGCGCGCCGCGGGGAAGCTCCCACCGGGGCTCCCCGGTCCGCGCGTCGAGCGCGGAGAGGCCGACGCCGTGGCCGCCGTCGACGTAGACGGTGCCCTCGTGGACCACGGGCTCGCCGTAGCGGTCCGCCACGGTGCGGCGCCACAGCTCCCGCCCGCTCGCCGCCTCGTAGGCGACGAGGGTGGAGTGCGCGGTGGGGGCGCCGCCCGTGGCGTACACGACCGAGCCTTCGGCGACGACGGAGACCAGGTCGGGTACGGGCCGCTCCCACAGTATGGTGCCGTTCGCCGCATCGAGCGTGCGCAGCGCGTGGCTCAGGCCGACGTGCGCGCGCCCGCCCGCCGCGGCCCCGGGGTTGCCGAGGGCGAACACCATCCCGAGGGGGCCGTCGACGGGGGAGTGCCACCGCACCTCGCCGGTGACCGCGTCGAAGGCGGTGACGCGGCGGTCGGCCGCGTCGTCGAGGGTTTCGGCGAGCACGATCCCCGACCCCGCCGCGACCAGGTTCCCCCTCGCCTCCCAGCGCAGCGCACCGGCGGCGTCGAGCGCGTACACGAAGGAGCCGTCGTCGACGACGGCGCCGTCGCCCGCCTCGGTGATCCGACGCGCCCCCGCGCGCAGCGCGTACGTCCAGCGGGCCTGGCCGGTGCCGACGTCGACCGCGTGCACCGCGGCGTCCGCGCCCGCGGCGAGGACGACACCGGCGCCTGCGGCGAGGCCGCGCACCGCCCCGCGGGTGGCGTACCTCCAGCGCGTTCGGGCCGGCCCGGGCGGCGGGGCGGGACCGGAGCGCGCACCGCCGGCCGCGATCAGGCCGGCCCCGCTGACCGCGGCGGCTCCCAGCACCGCGCCGATCCCGGCGAGCAACCCGCGCCGCGACACCCCGCGGGCGGGCGGCGGCGGGACGGGGAACGTGGCCGGGTCGGGCAGGAGCGCGGCCACGGCGGCGGGAGCCAGCCGGGCCCGAACGGGGCGGGCGGGAGGCGATCGGCGAGCTGCGCCGCGGTCGGCCGGGCGGCGGGGTCGCGGCGCAGGCACTCGGCGGGCGAGGTCGCGGACCGGCCCGGTGAGCGCGCCGAGCGCGGGCTCCGCGGTGCGGATCCGGCGCAGCAGCGTGACCGGGCTCCCCTCGCCGAACGGCCCGGTCCCGGTCGCCGCCCACACGAGCAGCGAGGCGAGCGAGAACACGTCCGACGCGGTGGACGGGGTGGCGCCCTCGACCTGCTCCGGCGACATGAACGCGGGCGTGCCGACGGTCATGCCGGTTCGGGTCATGCGGGTGCCGTCGAGGGCGGCCGCGATCCCGAAGTCGATCAGCTTCGCCCGGTCGGCGGTGAGCAGCACGTTCGCGGGCTTCACGTCCCGGTGCACGATGCCCGCCTCGTGGATCGCCGCGAGCGCCCGGGCCAGGTGCGCGGCGAGCGCGGCCACCGCGGGTGGCGGCAGCGGCCCCGCCGCGGTGATCGCCAGGTGCAGCGGGATGCCCGGGACGTACTCGGTCGCGAGCCACGGCGCGGCCGCGTCCGGGTCGGCGCCCACGACGGCGGCCGTCCACACGCTGCGCACCCGCCGCCCGGCCGCCACCTCCCGCTCGAGCCGGGTGCGGAACTCGGGGTCGGTGGCGAGGGCGGGGTGCACGACCTTCACGGCGACGAGGCCGGAGGGCCCGGTGGCGAGGTAGACCTGGCCCATGCCGCCCGCGCCGAGCACACCGAGCACCCGGTAGGGGCCGATGGTGCGGGGGTCGTCGGGGTGCGGGGCCGACACGGCAGCGGGAGCGGCGGGCGCGGTGCTCGAGAGGACCGTCATCCCGTCCCTCCTTCACTCCGGACGGATGGCCGAGATCCGGCCGTCGAACCCGCCGGTGAAGGCGACCCGGTCGGCCGCCGTGATCACCTCGACCGAGCCGGCCCCCGGCGGCGGGTCGTAGACCCACCGCCGGGTCCCGGTCGCGACCTCGAACGCGTAGACGCGGCCGAGCCCGTCGCCGGTGTAGACGAGGCCGCCGGTCGAGTCGCGGACAGCGAACGGCGGGACGGTGGCCGTGCCGCCGCCCTTCGTCCGGTCCGGCAGCGACCAGCGCAGCCTCCCGTCGGTGATCTCGTACGCGTGCAGCTGCTCGTCGCGGCCGCGCACGATCACCGCGTCGTCGACCACCACCGGCCGGTCGGGTTCCGCGCCCGGGAACTCCCCGCCGCCGACCCGCGCCCGCCAGCGGACCGCGCCGGTCGGTGCGTCGAGCGCGACCACGTCGCCGACGTTGACGGTGAGGAACGCGATGCCGTGGGCGACGCCGAGCTCGGTGGCGTTGACGCCCTCGGGCTCGTGGCGCCACACCAGCTCGCCGGTGTCGGCGCGCAGCGCGTCCACGCCGGAGCCGTTGCTGACCAGCACACGGTCACCGTCGATCTCCGGCGACGAGGCGAAGTTGCCGTCGACGTCGTGGCTCCAGCGGGTGTCCCCGGTGGCCGGGTCCAGCGAGTAGAGGGTCGGGCCGTGGGTGAAGTAGGCGACGCCGGGCCCCGCCATCACCTCGAGCCCGACGAGCGACTGGTAGCCCTCCGTCAGGCGCGACACGCGGCGCCAGCGTTCCCGCCCGCTGGCGGCGTCGAGGGCGATCGCGGCGCCGTTGGTGGCGACGTACACCGTGCCGTCGGCGACGGCGAGCCGCACCCGGGACGGGTCGAACCCGACGCCGCCGGGTGGCGCGGTGTACGCCCAGCGCCTCCGGCCGCTGGCCGCGTCGAGCGCGACGACGGTGCCGTCGCCGCCCGCGTAGACGGTGCGCCCGTCGGTGAGCAGCGCGCTGGTGCTGCTGGGCGGGCCCTGCGCGGTCCAGGCCACCGCCCCGGTGCCCGTTCGTGTGGGTGCGGCGGCGGTCGTGGGGGCCGGCGGGGCCGCGGTCGTGGGCCGCGGGACGGGCGGCAGGGCCTGGACGAGGGCGGAGCGGAGGAGGGCCGTGGCGCCGGTCAACGCCGCGAGCCCGAGCACGCCCGCGGTCCCGACGAGGAGCGCGCGCCTGCCGACGGGCCGGCTCCCGCGGGCCGGGGAGCGGCTCCACCCGCCCGCGACCACGGTGGGGACGTCCGGGGGTGGGGGCAGCAGCGCCGCCACCGCGGGCGGGAGCCACGTGCCGGCGGGCGCCCCGGGTGGCGGCGGCACCGGGCCGAGGGAGGCGGCGAGCGCCGCCGCGGTGGGGCGGGCGTCGGGGTCCTTGGCCAGGCACGCTTCGACCACGCCGCGCAGCGGGCCGGCCAGCCCGGTGAGGTCGGGCTCCTCGTCGACGATGCGCCGCAGCTGCACGAAGGGGTTCGCGTCGCCGAACGGGCCGCGCCCGAGCGCGGCGAAGGCGAGCACCGCCCCGAGGGAGAACACGTCCGACGCCGGGCCGGTCTCGGCCCCGTCGGCCTGCTCGGGGGATATGAACGCGGGCGTGCCGACCAGCGCGCCGGCCGCGCTCAGCTGGGCGGTGTCGGTGGCGCGCGAGATCCCCATGTCGATCAGGCGCGGGCCGTCCCCGGCGAGCAGCACGTTCGCCGGCGTCACGTCGCGGTGCACGAGGCCCGCCGCGTGGACGGCGGCGAGCGCCGCGGCGAGCTCGGCCGCGAGGACGTGCACCGACGGCGGCGGCAGCGGGCCCGCCTCGGCCACCGCCCGGTCGAGTGCAACCCCGTGCACGTACTCGGTGGCGAGCCACGGCACGGGCGCGTCGGGGTCGGCGGCCAGCACGGCGGCCGTCCCCCGGCTGCGCACGCGCATGCTCAGCGCGACCTCGCGGCGGAACCGGTCCCGGAAGGCGGGGTCGGAGGCGAACCGCCGGTGGACCACCTTGACCGCGGCGAGCTCGCGGTACGGCCCGACCCCGAGGTAGACCCGGCCCATCCCACCGACCCCGAGCCCGGCCAGGATCCGGAACGGGCCCACCTGGCCCGGGTCGTCGGTCCCCAAGCGCAACACGGTCGTCCTCCTGCCGCTCGATCTCGTCGATCGGGACGACCGGCGGGAGGCCCGTCCGGTTGGGGTGGCGCGCTACCTGCGGCGCCACCAGCGCCGGCGTGCGCGCGGCGCGGGCGGCGGCTGTGGCGGCGGGAGCGACCGGGCCGCCCGCCACTCCCGCACGACCGCCTCCGGATCGACCTTGCGGACGGGGATGGCCGGCCCGGTCGGCGCGCGCACCCACTCCGCGATCCGCCGGTTGAGGTCGCGGACCACGTCCCGCACAGCCTCCTCGGTGGGCAGGTCACGCACCGTCTCGGGCAGCCGCTCGATCTCCCGGCGCAGCTGCAGCGGGGTGGGCAGCAGCGCCTCGGACGGCACACCCTCGCGCTCGATCCAGCCCTTGATCCACCAGTTCTCGTCGTAGGGCCCGTCCAGGCCGGGCAGCGGCTTGCCCTTGCCGGGCAGGTTCGCGAAGGCGCCGCGTTCCTCGGCCTCGCGGATCTGCTTCTCGATCACGGACTCGTAGCGCGCCCAGTACGCCTCGTTCGCCACGTCTTCCCTCCCCCAGCCGCGACGGTACCCGCGCGGGGGCGAAGAATCGCCCGCGTGCCCAGACTGATCGAGACGCCCAGCCGCATCACCGCGGCCGGCGAGCCGCCCAAGACGATCGACGAGTACGTGGGCCGGGTGAACACCGGCGAGCAGCGGCTGTCGGTGGCCCACATGCGCAGCCCGTCGGGCTGGTCGGAGCCGGGGCAGCGACCGGAGTTCGACGAGTTCACGGTCGTGCTGCGCGGCGCGCTGCGCGTGGAGCACGAGGGCGGCGAGCTCACCGTGGAAGCGGGGCAGGCCGTCCACACGGCGGCGGGGGAGTGGGTGCGCTACAGCTCACCGGGGCCCGAGGGCGCCGAGTACGTCGCCGTGTGCCTGCCCGCCTTCAGCCCGGAGACCGTGCACCGCGACGCCTGATCACCGGCTCCCGACGACCACCGTCGCGTCCAGCTCCGCGTCCCGCACCACCCGCGCGGTGAGGCCCGCGGCCGCGATCGCCGCGGCCGTGTGCGGGGCCTGGCGCTGGCTGGTCTCGATGAGCAGCCGACCGGTCGGGGCGAGCCAGCGCGGCGCCGCGGCCGCCACGCGGCGCTGGACGTCGAGCCCGTCGGGGCCGCCGTCGAGGGCGACCCGCGGCTCGTGCAGCCGGGCCTCGGGCGGCATCAGCCCCACCGCATCGGTCGGCACGTACGGCGCGTTGGCGACGAGCAGGTCCACCCGGCCGGCGAGGCGGGTGGGCAGCGGGGCGTCGAGGTCGCCCTCGTAGACGCGCCCGCCCACCGCGGCGACGTTGCGGCGTGCGCAGCGCACCGCGGCGGGGTCGACGTCGGCGGCGTGCAGCTCGACCCCGGGCACGGCGGCGGCCACGGCGACCCCCACCGCCCCGCAGCCGCAGCACAGGTCGACGACGACGGACCCCGGCCGGGCGAGCGCCGCCGCCTCCCGCGCGAGCAGCTCGGTGCGCCGCCGCGGGACGAAGACGCCCTCGGCGACCGCGAGCCGCCTGCCGGCGAACTCGACCCAGCCGAGCACGTGCTCGAGCGGCAGTCCCGCCACCCGCCGCTCGACCATCTCGGCGAGCTCGGCGGGGGTGCGGGCGGCCTCCAGCAGCAGCCGGGCCTCCTCCTCGGCGAACACGCAGCCGGCGGCCCTGAGGCGGGCGGCGATGCCGTCGATCGAGGCGGGCAGCGGGGTGGCGGTCACGGTGCGGCCCACGATAGCGCCGGCGGGCGGGGGCGCTCGGGGACCGCGGTACGGTCACCGGATGCTCGCCCGCGCATGGGGAATCGCGCGCTCGCTGGTGATCTACCACGGGCAGCCGGCCAAGCACCGCCGCGCGCTGCGGCTCTACGGTGAGTTCCTCGGCCCCGGCGACCTCGCGTTCGACATCGGCGCCCACGTCGGCGGCCGGGTGCGCACCTGGCGGCGCCTGGGCGCGCGCGTGGTCGCCGTCGAGCCCCAGCCGGACTGCCTGCGCGTGCTGCGGCTGCTGTTCGGGCGCGACCGGCAGGTGACGATCGACCCGCGCGCGGTCGGCGCGGAGCCGGGGCGTGCCCGGCTGGGCGTGTCGACCGCGACGCCGACGGTCTCGTCGATGTCGCAGGACTGGCGGGAGTCGGTGGTCGCCGACCGCAGCTTCGCGAAGGTGCGGTGGGACCGCTCCGTCGAGGTGGAGGTGACCACCCTCGACGCGCTGATCGCGGCGCACGGCGTCCCCGCGTTCTGCAAGATCGACGTCGAGGGCTTCGAGTCCGAGGTGCTCGCCGGGGTCTCCCAGCCGCTGCCGGCCCTGTCGTTCGAGTACCTGCCGCCCACGCACGACCGCGCTCTCGCCGTGCTGGAGCGGGTGCGCGAGCTCGGCGACTACCGCTTCAACTACTCGCCGGTCGAGACGATGCGGTTCGCCTCCGAGCGGTGGCTGGACGCGGGCGACCTCGTCCGGCTGCTCGACCGCGTCCGGCCGCTGGGCCGCTCCGGTGACGTCTACGCCCGCCTCGAGCCCGGGAATCGGTGATCATCGCCTCCGCCGAGCGCCGCTCGTGGGCCCCCGGAGGGGGTAAGGTCACACCTTCGGCCGACGGGAACTCAACGGCGAGCGGGGCAACCGGGGGATGGTGACGATCACGGTGGGGCGCACCGGTGCGGCCGGTGTGCTGACGGTGAGCGGCGAGATCGACTTCACCTCGGGCCCGCTCCTGCGAGCGGCGCTCGACGAGGTCATCGACGATCCCGCCGCCACGACCCTCGAGGCGGTCGTCGTCGACCTGAGCGCGGTGACGTTCCTCGGCTCGGCCGGGCTCGCGGTGCTCGTCGACGCCCACGACCACGCCACCCGCCGTGGCCTCGCGCTGCGCGTCGTGATCGACGGGCCGGGCTCGGCGGTCGCCCGTGCGTTCCAGGCGGCCGCCATCCACGAGCACCTCGACCTGCGCCACGAGCTCGGCGACGCCCTGCGGGGCGGCGACCGCCGCCCCGCCCCCTGACCGTCACCTCGTGGCGCGCAGCGGCGTGGGGCCCGCCTCGGCGATGTCGACGTCCTTGAGCTCAGGGGTGGCGGCGAACGCGATCAGCGAGACCACGCAGAGGGCGGCGACGTACCCCGCGACCACCCACGGGGCCCCGCCCGCCGCGGCGACCAGCGCGGCGGCGATGAGCGGGGTGAACCCGGCGAGCGCCGCGCCGATCTCGCGGGAGGTGGCGAAGCCGCTGTAGCGCACCCGCGCCCCGAACAGCTCCGCGTAGAACGCGGGCTGCACCGCGATCACCGGGGCCCAGCCGAGCGCCGTGGCGATCACCAGCGCGAGCACGACGAGCACCGGCTGCTGGGTCTCGAGCAGCAGGAAGAACGGCCAGATGAACACGGCCGTGAAGATCATCGAGAACAGGTTGAGCGGCTTGCGGCCGATGCGGTCCGACAGGGCCCCGTACACCGGCTGCAGGGCGATCACGACGACCCCGAAGACGATCACGCCCGTGAGCACGGTGCCGCGCGAGATGCCCAGCGTGCTGGTGGCGTAGGAGACGGTGAACGTGGCGTACAGGTAGGCGCAGGCGGTGTCGGCGATGTGGGCGCCGACGCCGATGAGCAGGTTGCGCGGGTAGCTGCGCAGCGTCTCGAGCACCGGCAGCTTGATCACCTGCTGCTCGGCGAGCATCCGCTGGAAGACCGGCGACTCCTCGACCCGCAGCCGCACGTACAGCGCCACCCCGATCATCAGGAAGCTCACCAGGAACGGGATCCGCCAGCCCCACGCCTGCAGCTGTTCGTCGTCGAGCAGGCCGACCAGGAGGAACGAGACCGTGGCGAGCACGAGGCCGACCTGCACCCCGGTCTGGGCGTACGAGCAGTAGTAGCCGCGCCGGTGCGCGGGCGCGTGCTCGGCGAGCAGGGTGGACGCGCCGCCGAACTCGGCGCCCGCGCCGAGGCCCTGCAGCACGCGCAGCAGCACGAGCAGCACGGGCGCCCAAATGCCGATCGTCCCGTAGGTCGGCAGCAGCCCGATGAAGCCCGTCGACAGGCCCATGACCAGCGTGGTCAGGATCAGCGTCGCCCGGCGCCCGATGCGGTCGCCGATGTGCCCGAACAGGATGCCGCCGAGGGGGCGGAAGACGAACCCGACGCCGAACGTGGCGAACGCGGTGATCGTGCCGATGGTCGGGTCGCTCTCCGGGAAGAAGAGCGCGTTGAACACGAGCGCCGCGGCCGTGCCGTAGATGAAGAAGTCGTACCACTCCAGGGCGGTGCCCACGAGCGCCCCGAAGACGACGCGCCGCAGCTCGCGCGGTTCGGTCGGTCCGCCGGCGCTCCCCGCAGAACCGGTGGATCGAGTCGGCATGTCGGCTCCTCGTCGAGCTTTGATTCCGCGTAGCGGAATGACATTTCCGATTCCGAACCAGACCATACGCCCGAACGGCGGATCCCGCGAGCGGACGGAGGATCTTGCCGATCGTCAGATAACAGAAGGGAGCATCGTGCGGATCTTGTCGCCCGATCTGCCGTATGTTGTCACCGGCTTGTGGTCGGCCACGGCTCCCCGCGGCCGTCGCGAGTCTCCCCCAACCTGATCGTCACCCAACGAACGCCAGAGCTTCCGCACCGACCGCACCTCCGTCCCGATCCTGCTGGCCGCGCCGCCGGGTACCCGTCGGCGGCGCGGCCCGAGCGGGCGAGCGTCACGTCGTGCGGTGGGCAGCAAAGGACTGATCCATGCGACGACCTGCAAGACGCCTCCGTACCGCCCTCACGGCCTTCACCGTTGCGGCTCTGCTCGCCGGATGCGGCGCGTTCGGCGACGCCCCGACGCAGGACGCGGGCGAGCCGAGGCCGGAGGGCCAGGCCATCCGCGTGGGCCTGCCGACCGGTGTCACGAGCTTCGCCAACTCCGACCTCGCCGTGGCGATCGAGAAGGGCTTCCTCGCCGAGGAGGGGCTGACCGTCGAGGCGCAGAACCTGCGCTCCGGCGTGTCGGTGGTGCAGGGCGTGGTGGGCGGAGCGCTGGAGATCGGCGCCGCCAGCATCGAGCCGGTGGTCAACGCCGCGGCGGGCGGCGGGGACGTGGTCATCATCGGCGCCTACACCGACAAGCTCACGGTCTCCTCCGTCGCGCCCGCCGAGGTGCAAACGCCCGCCGACCTGCGCGGCCGCCAGGTCGGCGTGCAGGAGGTCGGGGCCTTCCGCGAGGTGATGACCCGCATGGTCCTCAACTCGGTCGGCCTCACCCAGGACGACGTGGAGTACATCCCCGTCGACGCGCAGTCCTACAACGCGGCGTTGGTCGACGGGCGGATCCAGAACGCCATCCTGCAGACCGAGCAGGCCATCGCCGTGCAGCGCGACCACCCGGGCATGCACACGATCGCCGAGCTCGACACGATCGTCCCCGAGTACCACTACGGCACCTACTTCGTGTCCCGCGCGTGGCTCGAGGCCAACCAGGAAACCGCGGTCAAGTTCCTCCGGGCGATCACCCGCGCGCACCGGTTCATGTACGAGAACAAGCAGGAGACGGTGCAGATCGTCGCCCGGACCACCGAGTTCGACGAGGACGTCATCTCGCAGGCCTACGACATCCTGCTCGGTCAGAAGGGCGTGTTCCCGGTGAACACCGGGATCGACAAGGCCCGCATCAAGCAGACGATCAACCGCATGCGCGAGCTGGCCATCCTCGAGAACGAGCCGCCCGTCTACGAGGAGCTCGTCAACCCCAACCCGATCATCGCCGCGGTCGACTCGCTGGGCGTGCAGACCGGGGACGCCCGCTGGCGCTGACCCCCACCACCGGGTGCGGCCGTCGCCCCGTCTCCCGCCCGGGGCGGCGGCCGCGGCCCGACGGGGAGAAGCTGGTCACAGATCGTCGCGCCCCGGCGATCATCCTGCATGATCCTGGGCGGAATGCCGCGCCCGCCGAGCCGCGCGAGCCGGACGGTGTCGATCAGCGACCCGCGGCGAAACTGCGACCCCGAGGAGTGACATGACCGCCGACGTCCAGGCAGCCTCCCCCGCCCGGCGCCCGATCCCGGACACCATGCGCGCCGCCGTGCTGTTCGGCCCGGGGGACATGCGCGTGGTCGACAAGCCGGTGCCGCAGCCCGGCCCGCACCAGGTGCTGGTCGAGGTCGCGATGTGCGGAACCTGCGGCACCGACCTGAAGATCTTCGACGGCCACTTCCCGCAGACGCCGCCGTTCGGCGAGTTCACGCCCGGTCACGAGTGGGCGGGCACCGTGGTGGCCCTCGGCGAGTCGGTCGACGAGTTCGCCGTGGGCGACCGGGTGGCGATCGAGGTGCACGCCGGCTGCGGCCGCTGCGACAACTGCATCATCGGCAAGTACACGGCCTGCCTGAACTACGCCAAGCCCGGCAAGGGACAGCGGGCCAGCGGCATCACCGTCGACGGCGGGTTCGCCCAGTACGCCGTGCACGACGTCAAGGCGCTCTACAAGATGCCGGACAACATCTCGTTCGCCGACGCCGTGCTCGTGACGACCGCGGGTACCGGCCTCTACGGCATCGACGTGGCCGGCGGGTACATGGCGGGCCAGGACGTCGTGGTGGTCGGCCCCGGCCCGATCGGGCTCATGACCGTGCAGCTGTGCCGCCAGCTCGCCGCCCGCACCGTCACGCTGGTCGGCACGCGGGAGTCGCGGCTGGAGCTCGGCGCGCGCCTCGGCGCCACCGAGGTCATCAACGCCCGCGAGACCGACCCGGTGGCCCGGGTGCGTGAGCTGACCGGGGGCGACGGCGCCGACTGGGTGATCGAGACCTCCGGCGGCCCCGACGTGCCCGACCAGTGCATCGCGATGACCAAGCGCGCCGGGAAGATCGTCTTCGTGGCGTTCTACCCCGGCCCGGTGACGCTCGACCTGTCCGCGGCCGTGCGCAGCGACATCTCGATGTACACCTCGCGCGGCGAGGGCGGCAACAACGTCAAGCGCGCGATGGCGATGGCCGCCTCCGGCGGCCTGCGCGGGGAGGAGCTGGTCACCCACCGGTTCCCGCTGGAGGACATCGCCGAGGCGTTCCGCGTGGTGCGCGAGCGCGACGGCGACCCGATGAAGGTCGTCATCGTCCCCTGACCGCCGCGGCGCGAAGGCCCGCGTAGAGCTCCAGGTGCGCCGCCGCCGCGGCGTCCCAGGTGTGCCGCGCGGCGAGCGCCCGCCCGGCCGCCGCGCGCGCGGGGTCCGGCCGTCCCGCCGCCGCGAGCAGCTGCGCGGCGAGGTCGGCGGGCCCGGTGGCGAACGCCGCGGCGCCGTCGAACACCTCCCGCAGCACCGGCAGGTCGCGGGTCACCACCGGCACCCCGGCGGCGAGCGCCTCCATGGCGGCGAGCCCGAAGCCCTCCTTGGTGGAGGGGAAGGCCAGCACGTCGGCGGCGGCGACCAGCGGCGGCAGCTCCGCGTGGTCGACCGGGCCGAGCACCACGGGCGCGACGCCGAGCGCGGCCGCCCGCTCCTCGACGCGCGCCCGGTAGGCGCGGTAGTCGAACAGGGTCTCCCCGCCCGCGATCACGAGCGCGAGGTCCGGGCGCTCGCGGCGGAGCAGCGCCATCGCCTCGACCAGGTCCAGCGTGCCCTTGCGGGGCTCGATCCCGCCGACGGCGAGCACGTAGCGGCCGAGCCGGCGGCGCCACCGCGCCCGCGCGGTCGCGCCGTCCGGGCCCGCGGCCGCGGCGAAGCGCGCCGCGTCGACGCCGTTGGGGATGACGGTGGCGCGCCGCCCCCATCCGCGTTCGACATCGGCGGCCACCGCGGCGGACACGCACACGAGCGCTCGCGGCCGCCGGATCGCGCGGTCGTGGCAGTCGGCGAGGGCGGGCGTGGTGAACGCGTCGAGGTGGTGCACCGTGCGCACGCAGTCGGGCACGGCGTTGGCGCTGATGCAGTCCTGCGCGTGCACGACGTCGTAGGCCTCGCCGCCGTCGGCGAAGGCGGCGCCGAGCACGGCGATGGAGCGCAGGATGCGCTCGCCGACGCCCTCGCCGGGCACGTCGGGGAACGGCACCAGCCGCACGCGCACCGCGGGGTCGACGGGCCGGAAGAACGCGGCGTCGCCGCCCCGGCCGAGCGACCAGACGGTGACGTCCTGCCCGACCCGGGCCAGGGCCTCGGCGAGCGCGAGGGTGTGCACGACACCGCCGCGCGGCTTCGTCGAGTACGTCAGCAGCGCGATCCGCACCGCGCCCCCTTCAGAGGTAGGTCTCCGGTCGGCGCTCGGCGAGGTGCGACAGCACGGAGCGGGCGCGGGCGACCTCGGCCGCCACGTCGAGCTCGGCGAGCGCGAGCCCGGCCTTCGCCCACGTGCGGGCGAGCACCTCGCCGCCGGGCCCGACCACCTTCGACCGGCCGAGGAACCGCAGCCTGCCCATCGTCCCGGTCTGGTTCGCCGACACCCATACGACCTGGTTCTCCGCGGCGCGGGCGCAGTCGTAGAGGTCGAACAGGCGGGTCTGGCGGTCCTGCACCAGCCGGGGCGCGCGGTTGGTGAGGCTCGCGGGCCACGCCGAGAGGCACGCGATCACGAGCGCGCCGTCCGCGGCGAGCGTGCGGGCCGCCTCGGGGAAGGTCTTGTCGTAGTCGATGAGCATGCCCAGCCGCCCGACGGGCGTGTCGAACGCGGTGAACCCCGAGCCCGCCCGGTACACGGTGGCCTCGCCGACCGGCTGGTGCACCTTGCGGTGCCTGCCGAGGACGCCGTCGCCGGTGAGGCACACCGAGGAGTTGTAGGGCAGGTCCTGGGCGAACTCGCGGTAGCCGAGGCACACGACCATGTCGCCGGCCGCGGCGGCCACCCGCTTGAGCTCGGGGCAGTCCTCGGTGAGCACCGGTGGCAGCCCGGTCTCGTCGGTGCCCGCGAACGTGCCGAGGTAGCCGCCGATCGTCGCGTCCGGGAACACGAGGAGGTCGACGCCCTGGCCCGCCGCGGCCCCGATGATCATTTCGATCTTGGTCAGGCACTGCTCGACGTCGCGGCCGAAGTGCGCCGCCACCGCCGCGATCTTCATCCCGCCGCCGCCAGCGCGGGCTGCGACGCCGTCGCGATGTGCTCGGCCAGGTGCTCGGCGTCGCGCCCGACCCCGGAGAAGCGGCCGGAGCCCCACGTGTGCAGCCAGGGGAGCCCGAGCACGGACAGGCCGGGCACGGTGGTCACGCCCCGGTGGTGGGTGGGGTAGCCGCGGCCGTCGAAGGCGGGCACCCGCACCCAGCCCCAGTCGCTGCGGAAGCCGGTGCACCACACGACGGCGGCGATGCGGTCGAGGTCGAGCGCGCGCGGGTGGTCGGGGCCGGGCGCCCACACCGGCGCGTAGCGCGGCTCGGCGGGGGCGTCGATCCCGGCCTGTGCGATGTGCCGGTCGACGAGGTCCTTGGCGTTCTCGCTGACCCGGTCGGCCGCGTCGAGGTTCGCGGCGAGGTCGTCGGCGAAGGTGAGTGCGCCCCCGCGCAGCCCGGTGAGCCGGCCGTAGAGCCGCATCCCCTCGAGCGCGAACGCCCGCAGGTCGATGTCGCGCCCGCCGTCGCGGCCGGTGACGTAGTGGTTGGTGCCCAGCCGCGCCGCCTCGCCGTCGCGGTGCTGGTCGACCGGCATGTCGTAGTGGCCCATGTCGTGCAGCCAGGCCACCATGTCGCGGCCGCGGTAGAAGCGGGCGATCCGCGGCGCGCGCCCCACCGCGAGGTGCACGGTGCGGCCGGCGAGGTGCAGGTCCTCGGCGATCTGGGCCCCGGACTGCCCGCTGCCCACGACGAGCACCTCGCCCGGTGGCAGCTGCTGCGGGTTGCGGTAGCGCGCCGAGTGCACCTGCACGATCCGCGCGGGCAGCGCCTCGGCCCACCCGGGCACCGCGGGGCGGTGGTAGCCGCCGGTGGCGAGCACGACCTGGTCGGCGGTGAGCGTACCGGCCGGGGTGGCGAGCGCGAACCCACCGCCGGGGCGGGCGTCCAGCCGCTCGACCGGGGTGTGCTCGATGACCGGCGGGTCGAACGAGGCCGCGTAACCGCGGACGTAGGCCGCGATCTCGTCGCGGACCATGAAGCCGTCCGGGTCGTCGCCCCGGTAGGGCCACCCCGGCAGCCGGCACTGCCAGTTCGGGGTGACCAGGCAGAAGCTGTCCCAGCGGGCGTCGGACCACTCGTGGCCCACGGTGTCGCGCTCCAGCACGACGTGCTCGACGCCCCGGCGGCGCAGGCACCACGACATCGCAAGGCCCGCCTGCCCGCCGCCGACGACGGCGACGGGGACGTGGGAGGGGAACGGCACGCGGGGCGTGCCCCACGAGGTCTCAGACACCGGTCGGAACTCCGTAGGTCTCGGGTCGGCGGTCGCGCAGGTGCGCCATGGCGCGGCGGGCGCCCGCGAGCGCGGCGGGCACGTCGACGTCGGCCACCGCCATGCCGGGCGCGACGCCGGTGGTGGCGAGCACCTCGCCGCCCGGGCCGACGACCTTCGCGCTGCACACGAACCGCAGCGACCCGAAGGTGCCGGACTGGTTGGACGCCACCCACACCACCTGGTTCTCCAGCGCCCGGGCGCGGTCGAACAGGTCGAAGCGGTGGGTCCAGCGGTCCTGGGCGAGGTCGGGGCTCGGGGCGGTGCGCGACGCGGGCCACGCCGAGACGCAGACGATGATCTCGGCGCCGTCGAGGGCGAGCGCGCGCGCGGCCTCGGGGAAGGCCTTGTCGTAGCAGATCAGCATGCCCATCCGGCCGACCGGCGAGTCGAACGCGCGGAACGAGTCGCCCGCGGCGTAGCTGTTGGACTCACCGAGCGGCTGGTGCACCTTGCGGTGCACGCCCAGCACCCCGTCGCCGGTGACCGCGACGACCGTGTTGTAGCGCGCGTTCCCGTCGGACTCGCAGAAGCCCGCGGTGACGACCACGTCGCCCGCCATGCGGGCGAGCCGGGCGATCTCGGGCCCGTCGAGGTCCAGCGGCGGGGGCTGGGCGTGCCGGGGCAGCACCCGGTGCACGCCGTGCTCGCCCAGGTCGGCGAGGTAGCCGCCGAGCGCGGCCTCGGGCAGCGCCAGCAGGTGCACCCCACGGGCGCGGGCCTCGGCGAGCAGGCGCTCGATCCGGGCGAAGCAGGCGTCGAGGTCGCGCCCGAACGGGGCGGCGACGGCGGCGAGCGTGGTCATGGGGCGTCTCCTGTCGCGGGGCCCAGCCCGGTGACCGGGCCGGTCAGCGCGGGGGTGAGCGAGCCGTCCGGCCAGCGCAGCGACACGAGCTCCGCGGCCCCGTCGGCCGGCACGAGCTCGCCGCAGGTGGCGGTGGTGGCCGGGCCGGCGGGCGCGACCGGGCGCTCCGGCACGTCGGCGGTGAGGAAGGCCGAGCCGGGGAAGCAGGTGAACCAGTCCCCGGTGCTCGCGCCGTCCGGGCGGGGCACCGCGGCGACGTCGAGGACGGCCGCGCACCCGCTCGCCTCGGCCAGCATGCCGAGCGTGCCGACGAGCCCGGCCATGCTGACGTCCTTGGCCGCCGCGGGCGCGGTGCGGGCCACGGCCGAGCCGATGAGCCGCAGCTCCTCGGTGGTCCGCGACGTCGTGGAGTCCCACTGCCTGCCGGTGTGACCGCGCCGCCAGCCACCGCCGAGGTCGGCGGTGAGGCGGACGGCGTGCCCCGGCCGCCCGCCTCCCGCAGGCACCGGGCGGTCGGTGCGGCCCAGCGCGGTGACCGACAGGGCCGCGGGCGTGCCGAGCTGGGTGTGCCCGCCCAGCACCGGCACGCCCCACGCGGCGCTCGCCGCACGTAGCCCGGACAGCACCCGCGAGGTGAACGAGGCGTCCCGCCCGGCCACGGCGTCGAGCAGGCCGAGCGGGCCGGCGCCCATCGCGGACAGGTCGTTGACGTTCACGAGCACGCCGCACCAGCCAGCCCACTCGGGGTCGCGTTCGACCATCGACGGCAGGATCGCGTCGCAGGCCGCGACGACGTCGGTGCCGGGCACCGGGGCGCCGTCGTCGCCGACGAACCCGGCCCCGCCGGGGCGCAGCCCGGCGAGCAGCCCGCCGAGCGGCCCCTTCGTGGTGCTCGCGAGCGCGGCGAGCCGCCCGATCGGCCACGTCATCTCCACGTGCGGGCGCCCACCCAGCGCGGTGGTGCCGGTGCGGCGCCAGCCGAGCCGGGTGAACAGCCGCTCGTAGCGGTCCTGCACGGTGGCGTCGAACCGCAGCGCGCCGGCCTCCTCCGCCGTCGCGCACGCGGCCCGCACCAGCGCGGGTCCCACGCCCGGGGGCGCCCCGGGCGCCGCCACCAGCCGCGAGCCGGTCCACCAGCCGACGTCGGCGCCGCCCGGGTCGGCCGGGCCGAGCCGGACCCCGCCGAGCACCGCGCCGTCCGCGCCCCGGGCGACGAGCACCCGGGTGCGCGGGTCCTCGTCGGCCGCGTCGCGGTCGCCGCCGGGGAACAGCCCCTGCTCGACGACGAACGCCCGGTGCCGCAGCTGGTCGTGCGCCCGCCGCCCCGCCGCGTTGGCCTCCTCGATCCGCCACGCCGGTGCCCGCGGCGCGACGCGGTGGTCGACGAGCAGCACGTTGCGCACCAGCGACGCGGTGTCGGCCCGGCCCGCGCCGAGCAGGTCGTGGCTCCTCATGCCCCGGCTGCCTGCAACGCGCTGCACGCCCCGCAGGCCGCGCAGCCGGCGCCCTGGTCGGCGCCGAACATGCCGCGGGCCCGCAGGCCGGCCGCCACCCGCCGGGTGACGTCCTCCAGCACCCCAGGGTCGGGCGGCCCGACGCCGTCGGCCATCGCGAGCGTGCCCGCGAGCGGCCGGTAGGGCACCACGAACGGGTAGACGCCGCGGTCGGCCAGCCGCAGCGCGCCCGCGACGAGGTCGTCCGGGTCCTCGCCCAGGCCGACCAGGAGGTAGGTCGACACCCGGTTGGCGCCGAACACCCGCACCGCCTCGTCCCAGGCGGCCTCGTACTGCGCGAGCGGCACGGTGGCCTTGCCCGGCATCCAGCGGCGGCGCACGGCGTCGTCGAGCGACTCGACGTGGATGCCGATCGCCGTGGCGCCGGCGTCGCGCAGCTCGCGGATCACGGCGAGGTCCTCCGGGGCGGGTGGCTCGCACTGCACCTGGATCGGCAGCCCCGGCACCGCGGCGGCCACCGCCCGCACGCAGCGGGCGAGGTGGCGGGCGCCCCGGTCGCGGCCGTTGGTCGTGCCGGTGGTCATCACCATCTGGCGCACGCCGTCCAGCCGGACCGCGGCCTCGGCGACCTCGGCGAGCTGGGCCGGGGTCTTCACCGCGGTGGTGGCACCCGCCTGCAGGGACGCCTCGATCGCGCAGAACCGGCACCGCTGGTCCTCGGCGTAGCGGATGCAGGTCTGCACGACCGTGGTGGCGAGCACGTCGCGGCCGTGCAGGCGGGCGAGCTCGGCGTAGGGCACCCCGTCGGTCGTGGTCAGGTCGTAGAACCGCGGCCGCTGCACCGGCTGTGCCGAAAGCCCCAGGTCCGCCCCGTCCAGCAGCAGCCTGCCGCCGCTGATCGAGTACGGGCTGGTGGGGTCGATGGGCAGGGCGGCGGGGCGGCCGCCCAGCAGCACGTGGCCGTCGTCGCTGGGGCCTGCCCCGGCGCGGCGGGAGACGGGGGCGTCCACCCGGACGCCCCGGATCGCGACGTCCACGCGGGTGGACGGTCGGGTGCGGATGCCCGTCACGGCCGGCTCAGAGGTTGTAGGTCGAGTTGATGATGGCGCCCTTGCGCGCGTAGTGGATCAGCGCGTCCTGGACGTCGAGCGGGTGGCACGGGATGCACCCGGCGATCAGGTCCTCCTCGCGCAGGCCGTGCAGCGAGAGCCCGAACCGGCAGACGTAGACGGTGCCGCCCTCGGCGATGAACCGCTCGATCTGGGTGTTGATGTTGTGCTCGCCGGGGAACGCGGAGTCGCCGGTCGTCGGGAAGCCGCGGGTGGCCATCGCGTTCATCGCGCCGGGGCCGTAGAAGTACAGCACCGACTCGAAGCCCTTCCGCAGCGCGCGCAGCGCCTGCAGGATCGCCACGAAGCTCACCGAGGACTCGTGGGCGATGCCGTGGACGAGGGTGAAGTAGCACTCGCCCTCGCCGGCCTGGTAGTCGGGGAAGATCTTGGTGGAGCCGTAGAGGTTGGTGCCCGCGGGCAGCGACGGGTGCGGGATCTCGGCCAGGCTGGCCTGCTGGTTGGCCTTGAGCTCCTCGTCGGAGATCAGCGGCGTGCCGGTGGTGGCGGGGGCGGTCTGGGTCATGGCGGTTCCTCTCATCGGGTGGTGTCAACCGAGGCCGTGCAGGGCCTCGAAGTTTCCGGAGAAGGCGAGCGCGGCGAGCTCGCCGTCGCCGAACGCGGCGGCGAGGCGGGCGTGCTCGCCTGCGAAGTCGCCCCACGGCTGGTCGGAGGCGAACAGCACGCGGTCGGCGCCGATGCCGCGGCGTTCGATCTCGGCGGCGAGCCATCGGGGTGCGAACCCGACCGCCCAGCTGGTGTCGGTGTAGACGCGCTTGCCGGCGGCGATCCAGTCGAAGAACCGGTGGCCGATCAGCTTGATGTGGCCGCTCACCCCGCCGCCGAGGTGCACCAGGTGCAGCGGCACCTCGTCGGCGTAGCGCTCGACCAAGAGCGCGATCTCGTCGACGTCGCTGGCCGCGCCGGGGCTGGTGTGCACGTGCACGACGAGCCCGTGGGTGCGGGCCGCCGCGAAGATCGCGTCGAGCTGCGGGCGGCACGCCTCGTCGCCCGCGCGGCCGCCGAGCAGGAACGACACCTTGAGCGCGGCCACCCCGCGCTCGCCGGCGAGGGCGAGCGCTTTGTCGGTGGCGGCGGCGTCCTGTGGCCGCGGCGAGGTCCACAGCCCGGCCAGCACGCGGTCGTCGCGCTGCGCGGCCTCGATCACGAGGTCGTTGAGCGCGAACGACGTGCTCGGGTCCGGCACGCCGTAGTTCGGCAGCACCAGCGCCCGTTCGGTGCCCTCGCGGTCGAGGTCGGCGAGGAGCTCGTCGATGGTGGCGCGCGCCGTGGTGTCGGGGTTGACCGGCGGCCCGCCGTAGAACGGGTGCGCGGGCAGCACCCCGAGGTGCCGGTGCGCGTCGTGCACCCGCAGCGGGCTCCGCGTCGTCATGGTCGAAGCGTCGGGTGCGGGTGTGTCCTCGTGGTGACGTTCGGAACGAGTTCGTGTTGCCGGCGACGCCGCTGCGTTGCAACGCAGTTGCCCACGGTTACCGCGCAGGCACACGACCACCGCGTGGCTCCTGACGATCGCGCGACGGCCGTTGCGGCGCTGTCGCAGATATGCTGCCTGCGTGAAAGCGCGCTCGCTCGTGTTCGACCTGTTCGGCGACTACCTGCGCTACCGGGGCGGCGAGGTGCGGCTGCGGGCGCTGGTCGCGCTCATGGCCTGCTTCGACGTGCCGGAGCCCACGGTGCGGGTGGTGGCGGCCCGGTTGCGCAAGGAGGGCTGGCTCGACAGCCGCCGCGACGGGCGCGAGACCGTCTACGTGCTCACCGACACCGCGTGGCGGCTGCTCGACGAGGGCCGCTCGCGGATCTTCGACCGCGTCACCGGACCGTGGGACGGGGTGTGGCACACGGTGATCTACCAGGTGCCCGAGACCGAGCGCGCGCTGCGCGAGGGGCTGCGCAAGCAGCTCGCGTGGCTCGGCTTCGGCCCGCTCGCGCCCTCGGTCTGGATCAGCCCGCACGACCGGACGGCCGCCGTGCGCAGCCACGTGGACGGGCACGCCTCGGTGCGGCTGGACATCCTGCGGTCGCGCTCGGAAGGGCCGGCCGCGGACCGGGACATGGCGGGTCGCGCCTGGGATCTCGCCGGGCTCGACCGCGACTACGCCGCGCTGCTCGGCACCTACCGGCCCCGGCTCGAGGCCTACCGCCGCGGGCTGCCGGGCCGGGAGGCGCTCGTCGAGCGGATGCGGCTCGTGCACGACTACCGGCGCTTCCCGTTCCGCGACCCCGACCTGCCGCCCGAGCTGCTGCCCGAGGGTTGGTCCGGCCGGGCGGCGCACGAGGTGTTCCTGGAGGCCCACGGCCTGCTGCGGGCGCCCGCCGAGGCGTTCGTCGACGGGGTGCTGGCCGACCTCGCCCAGGTGTCGTGAGCTGCTAAGCGTTACGAAATCTAGACGGCCGTCGGCGCGCTGTTGTACCGTTCGGGCGCGCCGCCGACGGGGGCGGCGCTCGACGTCCCGGAGGTGCGTGCCCGTGAGCGTCCCGCCGCCCCGATCGGGGCTCGCCGTCGTCGCCATCTGCTTCCTCACGATCGTCAGCGACGGCTACGACCTGATCGTCTACGGCTCGGTGCTGCCGAGCCTGCTCGCCGAACCCGGGTGGGACCTCGGCCCGGCCGAGGCCGGTGCGATCGGCAGCTACGCGCTCGCCGGCATGCTGATCGGCGCGCTCGTCGCCGGCGCGGTCACCGACGCCGTCGGCCGTCGCCGCATCGTGTTGGTGGGGATCGCGTGGTTCTCCCTGGCCATGGCGCTGTGCGCGCTCGCGCCGTCGCCCGGGCTGCTCGGCCTGTTCCGCTTCCTCGCCGGGCTCGGCCTCGGCGGGGTGCTGCCGAGCGCGATCGCCCTCACCGTCGAGTACGCCCCGCGCGGGCGGCGGCAGCTGTACAACGCCGTGATGTTCGCCGGCTACTCGGTGGGCGGTGTGCTCGCCGCCGTGCTGGCGCTCGCGCTCGTGACCGGCCACGGTTGGCGGATCATGTTCTGGATCGGCGTCGTCCCGCTCGTGCTCGTGCTGCCGCTCGCGGTGCGCTACCTGCCGGAATCGGCGGGCTACCTGCTGGCGAGGGGGCGGCGGGCCGAGGCGGAGGCGCTCGCCGCCCGCTACGGCGTCGAGCTCGACGAGCCGCCCGCCGAGCGGGCCGGCCCGCGGGTGCTGTTCACCCCCGCCTACCGCACCGCCACCCTGCTGTTCGGGGCAGCGAGCTTCTGCGGGCTGCTGCTGGTCTACGGGCTCAACACCTGGCTGCCGCAGATCATGCGCCAGGCCGGCTACCCGCTCGGGTCGGCGCTGCAGTTCCTGCTCGTGCTCAACCTCGGCGCGATCGCGGGCGCGGTCGGCGCCTCGGCGCTCGCCGACCGGTTCGGGCCCAAGCCGGTCACCGTGTCGGCGTTCCTCGCCGCCACCGGGTGCCTGCTGCTGCTGTCGCTGCGGCTCGACACCGCGGTGCTGCTCTTCGCCGTCGCGATCGCCGGCCTGGGCAGCGTCGGCACGCAGATCCTCGTCAACGGCTACGTCGCCGTGCACTACCCGGCCGCGGTCCGGGCGACGGCGCTGGGCTGGGCGCTCGGCGTCGGCCGCGCGGGCGCGATCGTCGGCCCGCTGTTCGGCGGCTGGGTCGCCGGCTCCGGCCTCGGGTTCGAGTGGAACTTCTACGGCTTCGCACTCCCCGCCCTCGCCGGCCTGGTGTTCATCGCGCTGGTGCCCCGGCCGGCGCGGGTGCGCGCGGGGGCGGTCGCGGGGGAGGTGGCCGCCTGATGCGCGTCGCCGTCGCGGGCGGGGGACCGGGCGGGCTGTTCCTGGCCTCGCTGATCCGCAAGCGGGACCCGTCGATCGAGGTCACGGTGTTCGAGCGCAACCGCGCCGACGACACGTTCGGGTTCGGCGTGGTGTTCTCCGACCGCACGCTCGCCGCGATCCACGAGGCCGACCCGGTGCTGCGCGAGGCCCTCGACGCGCACGGCAGGCACTGGGACGCCATCGAGGTGCGGCTCAAGGGCGAGCGGATCCGCTGCGGCGGCAACGGCATGGCCGCGATCGTGCGCCGCACGCTGCTCGGGCTGCTGCAGGAGCGCGCCCGCGGGCTCGGCGCCGACCTGCGGTTCTCCACCGAGGTCGGCCTCGCCGACCTGCGGGGCTACGACCTCGTGGTGGCCGCCGACGGCACCGGCTCGCGCATCCGCACGGCGCTGGAGCCCGCGTTCGGCTCCACGGTCGACACCGCGACGGCGAAGTTCATCTGGTTCGGCACCGACTACCTGTTCGACGGCCTCACGTTCGTGCACGAGCGCGGCCCGCACGGGGTGTTCGCGGTGCACGGCTACCCGATCAGCCGGGAGGTCTCCACGTTCATCGTCGAGACCGATGAGGCGTCGTGGCGGGCGGCCGGGCTGGACGAGTTCGACGTGACCGCCCCGCCCGGGTCGAGCGACGAGAAGACCCGCGCCTACCTGGAGGAGGTCTTCGCCGAGCAGATCGAGGGCCACAAGCTCCTGGTCAACAACTCCCGCTGGGCCAACTTCCGCACCCGGCGCACCGCCCGCTGGACGACCCTCGAACCGCAGCCGGTCGTGCTGCTCGGCGACGCGGCCCACACCGCCCACTTCTCGGTCGGCTCCGGAACGAAGATGGCGATGGAGGACGCGATCGCGCTCGCGGGCGCCCTCGCCGCCCACCCCGGCGACCTGCCCGCCGCGCTCGCCGCCTACGAGGCCGCCGCGCGGCCGTCGGTCGACGCGATCCAGGCGTCGGCGCGCCCGTCGCTGTCGTGGTGGGAGCACTTCGGGCGCTACCACGACGCGTTCGAACCCTGGCAGTTCGCCTACCACTTCCTGTCCCGCAGCATCACCGACGCCCGCCTCGCCCGCCGCGACCCCGCCTTCGTCGCCGCCACCCACCGCGCGTGGGTGCAGCGGTACGGGGCCGAGCCCCTCGACACCCCGCTCGAGGTCGGCGGCACGACGCTTCCGAACCGGCGGCCGGAGCGGGTCCCGGACGGGGCCGCGTGGGTGGAGGCGCCTGCCGACGAGTCCGGCCTGCCCGCCGCCACCGCGCGGGTGCGGGAGGCGGTCGAGGGCGGGGCGCAGCTGGTCGCGGTCCACGGCGGCGCCGCGTTCACCCGCACCCTGCTCTGCGAGGAGGTGCGCCTGGTGCACGGGCGCACGGCGGTCCTGGTCGACCCGCAGGCCGACGCGCTCACGGTGGTCCTCTCCGGACGGGCCGACCTGGTGGTCGCCGGGTGAGCGCGCCGAGCAGCACCGCCCCCGTCGCGGGCGACGGCCGCGCGGTGCCCGCTGCGCTGTTCGACCCGCGGGGCATCGCCGTCGTCGGGGCGTCGCGGGAGCCGGCCAAGCTCGGCGCCGTCATGGCGCGCTCGCTCGCCGCGTTCCCCGGCCCGGTCGCGCTCGTCAACCCCCGCGACGGCGCGATGGCCCCGTCGGTCGCGGCCGCCGCCGGCGAGCACGGGCCGATCGACCTCGCCGTGCTGTGCGTGCCCGCCGCCGCCACCGCGGGCGCGCTCGCCGACGCGGCGGCCGGGGGCGTGCGCGCCGCCGTGGTGTGCGGGGGCGGGTTCGCCGAGGCCGGGCCGGAGGGGGAACGCCACCAGCGGGCCCTCGCCCGCACCGCCGCGGAGACCGGCGTCCGCGTGCTCGGCCCGAACACCTCGGGGTTCCTCGCCCCCGGCCGAGGGCTCACCGCGAGCTTCGTGCCGGGCGCCGCGGCCGTGCCCGCGGGTCGGATCGCGGTCGTGGCCGCCTCCGGCGGGGTCAACCACGCGCTCGCCTTCCTGCTGGCCGAGGCCGGGCACGGGGTGAGCCTCGCGGTCGGGCTGGGCAACGCCATCGACGTCGATGCCCCCGACGTGCTCGACCACCTCGCCCGCGACCCGGACACGACGGCGGTCGCGCTGCACGTCGAGTCGGTCGCCGACGGGCCCCGGCTCACCGCGGCGGTGGCCCGGCTGGCCGCCCGCAAGCCGGTGGTCGCGCTCGTGGTCGGCCGGCACGACGTCGGCGCGTTCGCCCGCTCGCACACCGGTGCGCTCGCCACCTCGTGGCGCACCACCCGGGCCGCGCTGCGCCAGGCCGGCGCCGTGCTCGTCGACTCGGAGCGGGAGCTGGTCGACGCCGTCGCCGCGCTGTCGCTCGTGCGGCTGCCCCCGGGCGCATCCGGTGTCGGGGTGCTCACCGCGCAGGCCGGCCCCGGCCTGCTGCTGCTCGACGACCTGCGCGGCCGCGGCGTCGACGTCCCCGAGCTCACGCCCACGACCCAGGCGGCCGTCGCCGAGCTGCTGCCGCCGCTGACCTACCAGCGCAACCCGGTCGACACCGGCCGCCCCGGCCCGGAGTTCGCAGCGGTGCTGCGGGCGGTGGCCGCCGACCCCGGCGTGGACGTCGTCGCGGCGTACGCGCTGCACGAGCCCGACGCGGTCGACCTCGCCGCCGCGGTCGATGCCGCCCGGCCGGGCGTGCCGCTGGTCGTCGGCGTCGGCGGCACCGGTCCGCAGGTGCAGGCGGCGCGGCGCGCGCTGCTGGCCCGCGGCATCCCGGCGCTCGCCGACCCGACCGGCGTCGCCGCGGCGGTGCACGCCCTGCTGTCGGATGCCCGGCGTCGGGACGGCGGCCCTGCGGCACCGGGATCGCTGGACGGCCACCTTCGGACCATCTCCCTCGGGCCCGGGCCGTGGGACGAGGACGCCGCCAAGGCCGTCGTCGCCGCGCTCGGGGTCGCGGTTCCGGACCGGCGGGTGTGCGCCGACCGCGCCGCCGCGCACCGGGCGCTCGCCGAGCTCGGCGGCCCGGTCGCGGTGAAGCTGCTCGACCCGGCCGTGCTGCACAAGACCGAGGTCGGCGGCGTGCGGCTCGGGGTGCGTACCCCCGCCGAGCTGGACGAGGCGCTGTCGGCCATCGGGGCCGAGCGGGTGCTCGTCGAGGCGATGGCCGCGCCCGGGGTGGACCTCGTCGTCGGCGCCCGCCGCGACCCCGTGTTCGGCCCCGTGGTGCTCGTCGGCCTCGGCGGCACGGTCGCCGAGGCGCTCGCCGACGTCGCGGTCCGCGTCGCCCCGGTCGACGAGCGCGCCGCGGCCGTGATGGTCGACGAGCTGGCCGGGCGCGCCTTGCTCGACGGCTGGCGCGGCGGCCCGGTCCTCGACCGCGCCGCGCTCGGCCGGTTCGTCGCCGCCCTCGGGGCGCTGCTCTCGGCCCACCCGCACCTGCAGGACGTCGAGGTCAACCCGCTGCGTGTCACCGCGGACGGGTTGGTCGCGCTCGATGCCGTGATCACCGCCGATACGGAGGACTCGTGATGGTCCGCGAAGGTGTCGTCCCCTGGCCCGAGGAGTTCGCGGCGCGCTACGTCGCGGCCGGCTACTGGCAGGGCCGCGCGCTCGGCGAGCTGCTGCGCGAGGCGGCCGAGGCGAACCCGGACGCCGTCGCGCTCGTCGACGGGCCGCTGCGGCTCACCCACGCCGAGCTGGCCGGCCGTGCCGACGCGATGGCCGCCCGCCTGGTCGGCCTCGGCCTCGCGCCCGGCGACCGGGTCGTCGTGCAGCTGCCCAACACCTGGGAGTTCGTCGTCCTCACCCTCGCCTGCCTGCGCGCGGGGATCGTCCCGGTGATGGCGCTGCCCGCCCACCGGCGCACCGAGCTCGCCCACCTCGCCGGGCACGCCGAGGCGGCCGCGATCGCGGTGCCCGACCGGCTGCGCGACTTCGACCACCAGGCGCTCGCCGCCGAGCTCGTCGACGAGGTGCCCCCGCTTCGGCACGTCCTCGTCGCGGGCGACACCGTCGCGCCGGACCACCACGACCTGCGCGCGCTCGGCGCACCGGGGCCCGCCTTCGCCGGGCCGCACCCCGACAGCCGGGACGTCGCGGTGTTCCTGCTCTCCGGCGGGACGACCGGGCTGCCGAAGCTGATCGCCCGCACCCACGACGACTACGCCTACAACGCGCGCGCCAGCGCCGAGGTCGCCGGCCTCGGCCCGGACACCGTCTACCTGGTGAGCCTGCCCGCAGGCCACAACTTCCCGCTGGCCTGCCCCGGCATCCTCGGCACCCTGCTCGCGCGCGGCCGCGTCGTGATGCTGCCCTCGCCCGAGCCGGCCAGGGCGTTCGCGACGATCGCGGCCGAGGGCGTCACGCACACGGCCGTGGTGCCCGCCGTCGCGGGCCGGTGGCTGGAGCACGCCGCCGGGCACGGGCCGCTCCCGTCGCTGCGCGTGCTGCAGGTGGGCGGCGCCCGGCTGGCCGACGAGCTGGCCCGCCGCGTCCGCCCGGTGCTGGGGGCGACGCTGCAGCAGGTCTTCGGCATGGCCGAGGGCCTGCTCAACTACACCCGCCTCGACGACCCCGAGGAGATCATCTGCACCACCCAGGGCCGCCCGCTGTCGCCGGACGACGAGGTGCGGCTGGTCGACGAGGCCGGTGAGGACGTGTCCGACGGCGAGCCGGGGGCGTTGCTCACCCGCGGCCCCTACACCCCGCGCGGCTACTACCGGGCCCCCGAGCAGAACGCGCGCGCGTTCACCCCCGACGGCTGGTACCGCTCCGGCGACATCTGCCGCCGCACCCCGGAGGGCTACCTCGTCGTCGAGGGCCGGGACAAGGACATGATCAACCGCGGCGGGGAGAAGATCTCGGCCGAGGAGGTGGAGAACCTCGTCTACCAGCTGCCCGCCGTGAGCCAGGTCGCCGCGGTCGCGATGCCCGACCCCCAGCTGGGGGAGCGGGTCTGCGTCTACGTCGTCCCGCGCCCCGGGGCCACGCTCACCCTCGACGAGGTGCGGGAGTCGATGGACGCGGCCGGCGTGGCGCGGTTCAAGCTCCCCGAGCGCCTCGAGCTGGTCGGCGAGCTCCCGACCACGAAGGTCGGCAAGATCGACAAGAAGGCCCTGCGCGCCGACGTCGCCGCCCGCGTGTCCGCCGTCCCGCGCTGACCCGGAAGGGCTCGGGTGCTCAGCCCTCGAGGTTGGGGGCGATCCGGTCGGCCAGGGCGCCCAGGTCGACCTCGTGCACGCTGTCCTTGCCCACGAGGTCGAGCACGTGCGCGGCGGCGAACCCCTCGGCGCCGCACGGGCCCATGACCCGCACGCTCGACAGCGCCGCCGCGTCGCCGTCGATGCAGCGGCCCGCGACGAGGAGGTTGTGCACCAGCGGCGGGGTCATCGCGCGCAGCGGCACGTAGTGGACGTGGTCGGGGCCGAACGTCTCCCACACGTACCCCTCGGGGGCGTCGTGCAGCTCGATCGGCCACGCCGTGCGGGCGACGGCGTCGGGGAAGCGGGTGCCCGCCCGGACCTCGTCGACGGTGAGCTGGTGGGCCGCGGCGACCCACCGGGTCTGCCTGCGGCCGGGGAAGCCGTAGCTGCGCACCCGCGCCCGGCCGAACACCTCGGGGAACTCCGCGCGCAGCAGGGCGACGGCGCGGTCGGCCTGCTCCTTGCCGCGGATCTGCGCGTCGGCGGCGGCGATCGGGTCCAGCGGCGCCTCGATGTGGGTCATGTTGAGCACGGCGGTGCCGCGGCCCGGGAAGAAGAAGGCCAGCCCGTCGTGTCGCACCAGGCCGAACGCGGCGGCCTTCGCGCCGATCCGCGCGGCCAGCTCGCCGGGATCGGGGCGGCGGTCCTCGTCGACGTCCTCCACGACGACCTGCTGGCTGCCGTAGATCTCCCGCTCGGGCAGCCGGCACGGCAGCCCCGCCTCCCAGGCCAGCGCCGCGTCGCCGCTCGCGTCGACGAACCCGGTGGCGGTGACCTCGAGGTCGCCGTAGCGGGTGGCGAAGCGGACCGCGTCGATCCGGTCCGCCGAGCGGGTCACGCCGACGATCACCGCCCCCGTCACCGCCTGGATGCCGTGCTCCGCCACGGTCTGCTCGACCCACCGGCCCAGGCGCACCTCGTCGTAGCCCACGGTGATGGTGTGGCCGCGCCGGTAGAACAGGTCGCCGGTGGAGCCGAGGTCGGCGAAGATGTCGTCGAACAGCCCGTGGGTGAGCTGGCGGTAGTCCGGGGCGTTGCCGAAGACCCCGCAGAACAGCCCGATCAGCGAGTTGACCATCTGCCCGCCGAGCACCGGCAGCGCGTCGACCAGCACCACCGAGCGGCCCAGCCTGGCCGACTCGACCGCCGCGGACAGGCCCGCGATGCCCGCGCCGACGACGCAGACGTCGGCGCTGACCCGGTGCCTCGCGCTCCCCGGGGGCCGGGTGACCGTGCGGACCGGGAGGTCGGTGAGCGGGTGCGGCATGGGCCACACGGTAGGGATCACCGCCGTGGGTGCGGAAATAGCGATTCCGTCTGCCCGCCATCAGCCGGACGGATGGTCGCGGTTGCACGGCGGCAGGGCCGTGCCCCCGTTCGGGGGCTCGCGCGCGTCCCGCCCGACCTGGATCGTGGTGAGCCCGACCGAGGAGATGGCCATGGCCGCGTGGACCCAGCAGGCCCTGCGCCGCAAGCCGGTCGAGCTCATGGCGGCGGAGACCGGGCTCGACGGCCACGGCGGCGGGCAGCTCGCCCGCACCATCGGGCTGTTCCCGCTCACGATGATCGGGGTCGGCGCGACGATCGGGACGGGGATCTTCTTCATCCTGAGCGAGGCGGTCCCGGTCGCCGGGCCCGCGGTGGTCTGGTCGTTCGCCATCGCGGGTGCCGTCGCGGGCCTCACCGCGCTCTGCTACGCCGAGCTGGCCGGCGCGGTCCCCGTGTCCGGGTCGTCGTACTCCTACGCCTACGCGACGCTCGGGGAGGTCGTCGCCATGGGCGTGGCCGCCTGCCTGCTGCTCGAGTACGGCGTGTCCGGTGCGGCGGTGGCGGTGGGGTGGTCGCAGTACCTCAACCAGCTGCTCGACAACGTCCTCGGCGTCCGCATCCCGGACGTGCTGGCGCAGTCGCCGGAGGGCGGCGGGTTGATCAACCTGCCCGCCGTGGTGCTCATCGCGCTGTGCGCGCTGCTGCTCATCCGGGGGGCGAGCGAGTCGGCCACGGTCAACGCGATCATGGTGGTGATCAAGGTCGCCGTGCTGGTGATGTTCGTGATCATCGGCATCACCGGCTGGAACACCGACAACCTCGCCGACTTCGCGCCGTTCGGCCTCGCCGGCGTCACCGGGGCGGCCGGGATCATCTTCTTCGCCTACGTGGGCCTCGACGCCGTGTCGACGGCGGGGGAGGAGGTGAAGAACCCGCGCCGGAACATGCCGCTGGCGATCATGCTGGCCCTGGTCACCGTCACGACCGTCTACGTCGCGGTCGCGCTCGTCGCGGTCGCCGCCCAGCCGCAGGGCATGTTCGCCGGCCAGGAGGCGGGCCTCGCCGCGATCCTGCAGGACGTGGTCGGTGCCAGCTGGCCCGGCACGGTCCTCGCCGCCGGGGCCATCGTGTCGATCTTCAGCGTCACCCTCGTGGTGCTCTACGGCCAGACCCGCATCCTGTTCGCCATCGGCCGCGACGGGATGCTCCCGGCCTTCTTCGAGCGGGTCCACGCCCGCACCAGGACGCCGGTGAACAACACGGTGGTCGTCGCGGTCGCGATCGCGCTGCTCGCCGGGTTCCTGCCGATCGACTTCCTGGCTGAGATGACGAGCATCGGCACGCTCGTCGCCTTCCTCGTGGTGTCCATCGGCGTGATCGTCCTGCGCCGGACCGCGCCCGACCTGCCGCGCGGGTTCACCGTCCCCGGCTACCCGGTCACGCCGATCCTGTCGGTGCTCGGCTGCCTCTGGATCATCAAGGACCTGCGGCCGGTCACGATCGGGGTCTTCGCAGTCTGGGTCGTCGCCGTGCTCATCTGGTACTTCACCTACGGGATCCGGCACTCGCGGCTGCGCGAGCAGGCGGCGGGGGCCTAGCGATGACGATCCTCGTCGGCCTGCCCCGCGACGAGCGCGCGCGGACCGCGATCCACCTGGGGGTGATGCTCGCCCGCTCGCTCGACGAGGACCTCCTCGTGTGCACCGTGGTGCCGCCGCCGTGGCCGCCCGGGATGGCGCGGATCGACGCGGAGTACCAGGCCTACCTCGACCGCAGCGCGCAGGAGGCGATCGACGAGGCCCGCACGGTGGTGCCGGACGACAGGCCCGCCTCGTTCGCCGTCCGGAGGGCGGGGTCGACCGCGGCCGGCCTGCTGGACGTGGCCGCCGAGCACGGGGCCCGGCTGCTCGTGCTCGGCTCGTCCACCGCCGGGGTGCTCGGCCGCGTCGCGTTCGGCAGCGTCGCCGACCGGCTGCTGCACAGCTCGCCGATACCGGTGGTGCTCGGGCCCCGCGGGTTCCGCTGCCGCGACGGCGCCGTCGTCCGCCGGGTGACGGTCGCGTACGGCGCCACGGAGGGGGCCGACGAGCTCGTCGTCGCCGTCGCCGGGGTGGCCGCGCGGGCCGGGGCGGCGCTGCGGGTGGCGTCGTTCGCGGTGCGCCCGCGCCCCCCGCTCACCGCCGGGGTCGGCTCGCGGGCCGAGGACGCCGTGGCCGGCGCGTGGCTCGCGGACGTCGGGCGGGCCCAGCGGGCCGTCCTCGGCCAGGTCGAGCGCCTGCCGCAGCGCCCGCCCGAGATCACCGCGGCGGTGGGGCACGGCACCGACTGGGCGGCGGCGATCGAGGACATCGGCTGGACCGACGGCGACCTGCTCGCCGTCGGCTCCAGCACGGCGGGACCGCTCGAGCGGGTGTTCATCGGGTCGCGCTCGTCGCGGATCACCCGGCACGCGCCGGTGCCGGTCGTCGTGGTGCCGCGTGGCGCGGCTCACGCGCTCGCGGAGCGCGCGGAGCGACCGGCGTAGGTTGAGCGCATGACGATCTCCGTTGGTGACCGCATCCCCGACGCCGAGCTGCGCATGATGACCCCGGAGGGTCCGAAGGTCGTCAAGAGCGGGGAGGTGCTCGGCAGCGGCAAGGTCGTGCTGTTCGCCGTGCCGGGCGCGTTCACGCCCGGGTGCTCCAACGTCCACCTGCCCGGCTTCGTCGAGCGGGCGGGGGAGCTCAAGGCCAAGGGCGTCACGACGATCGCCTGCGTCGCGGTCAACGACCCGTTCGTGATGGACGCGTGGGGCAAGGCCCACGGCGTCGGCGACGACATCCTGCTGCTCTCCGACGGCAACTGCGAGTTCACCGCGGCCATGGGCCTGGAGATGGACGGCAGCGGCTTCGGGCTCGGGACGCGCTCGAAGCGCTACGCGGCGATCATCGAGGACGGCGTGGTGACCAGCCTCGACGTCGACGAGAAGGGCATCGAGCTGTCGACCTGCTCGAACGTGCTGCTCAAGCTCTGAGCGCGGGCGCGCTCTACAGGCCGAACGCCTGACGCAGCTGCGACGCGTGCCGGCGCGAGACCGGCACCGTCTCGCGCGTGCGGGCGTCGGTGGCCAGGAAGAGCGCGCCCTTGAACCCCTGCTCGACCTCCCGCACCCGCCCGAGGTTCACCAGGAACCGGCGGTGGACGCGCAGGAAGCCCTTGTCCTCGAGCTGCTGCTCGAGCCGGTCGAGCCCCCGCGTCGCGGCCACCATGCGCCCCTGGTCCGTGGTCAGCCACACGGTGTTGTGGTCGGCCTCCGCGTACCGGATCTCGCGGGGGTCGAGCAGCACCCAGCGGTCGTCGCGCATCCCGACGACCCGGTTCGGCAACGGGCCCGACGTCGTGGTGGGGACGAGGTAGCCCGCCGGCTGGTTGCAGCCGTGGTCGCCCTTGGCCGAGCCGAACGCGAGCAGCATGCCGATCAGCTGGCTCCCGGTGAACACCGGCCGGACCACCAGCGGGACGGTGAGGTCGAGGAACGGCACGTAGACCTGCGTCGACCCGGTCCAGTCGGGATCCTTGCGCGCCCGCTCGACCGCCCGCCGCACGAGCACCGGCAACGCCGGGACCTGCGGCTGGTAGCGGTGCGCGGGTGAGTAGGCGGGCTGGTCGGCGGGCGTGCCCAGCAGCACGGCGGCCTCGCTGTTGGCCAGCACGACGTTCCCGGCGAGGTCGACTGCGGCCAGGCTGGTCTCGGGCGCCACGCGCAGGTCGCGCAGCGCCGCCGCGAGCAGCACCCCGCCCTGGTGGGCCCGCTGCCGCAGCTTGGCCTCGGTGGACGCGGCGACCTTGCCCAGCCAGGGCACCACCTCCGGGGAGAGGTCGGACTTCCAGCAGGAGACGTTGAGCACCGCCAGCGGCTCCTGGGTGACGACGTCGCGGACCGCGACGCCCGCGCACACCCAGTTGTGGAAGCCCTGGCACCAGTGCTCGGGACCGCGCACCAGCACCGGGCGGTGGCTCTCCAGGGCGGTGCCCATGCCGTTGGTGCCGCTCGCCCACTCCGACCAGGTCGACCACGGGGCGAGGTTGCTGTCGGCGGCCTGGTGCAGGAGCCGCCTGCTGCCCCACGTCGCGAGGATCCGCCCCCCGCCGTCGGCCACCGTGACGATGCCGTCGAGGCCATCCACCTCGCGGGCCGCCGAGGCCGCCATCCCACCCAGCTCGGCGTACACGACGTCGTGGTCGATCGAGTGCGTGGTCACCTCGGCCGCGGGTGGTGCGCGGTCCAGGCGCGGGTCCACCTCGTACTCCTCGCGGCAGCGGTACCAGGACATGAGGATCTCGGGGCGCACCCCGTCGACCGACTCGGCCCCGGTGGCGAAGCGTTCCCAGGCCTGGGTGGTGGCCCGGAGGTCGTCCTCGGCGAGTGCCACGCCGCTCGTTGCGGCGAGCGCCCCGTTCGTTGGGCTCTTGGCGCCGTTCATCCCACCTCCCTGTCGGTGACCGACCAGGCGCTCCAGGATCGGAGATCACCAGGCGCACCGTGGGAGGCCGACCTGATGAACGCCGCCCGGATGCCCGCCGCCACACCGAGGCAGAACCCAGGCTAACGAGCGAGTGGCCTCGCTCACAGGTCTGAACGCACGAACGACGGCCACGACAGGGTGAGGGGTCCGTATGCGGGCAGTCGTGTACCGGAAACCCTTCGACGTCGCCGTCGAAGAGGTTCCGGACCCGCGCATCGAGCACCCGAACGACGTGGTCGTGCGCATCACGTCGACCGGCATCTCCGGTTCCGACCTGCACGTCTACGAGGGCCGCAGCCCGGCCGAGCCGGGCACCGTCTTCGGGCACGAGGTCGTCGGCGTCGTCGAGGACGTCGGCAGCGCCGTCACCGGCCTCGAGCTGGGCGACCGGGTGGTGGTGCCGTGCACGATCGCCTGCGGCTTCTGCAAGAACTGCGTCGCGGGCACGAGCGGGTTCTGCCTCACGACGAACCCGCACGGCGTCGCGCTCGGCGTGTGCGGCAACTCCGCGATCGGGCCGCACCCCGGCGGCCAGGCCGAGTACGTGCGGGTGCCGTACGCGGACTACAACTGCGTGCTCCTGCCGCGGGGGCTCGACCACGAGGCGGACTACGCGCTGCTCGCCGAGGTCTTCCCCACCGGCTACCACGGGTGCGAGCTCGCGGGTGTGTCGCCGGGCGAGACCGTCGCCGTGTTCGGCGCCGGACCGCTCGGGCTCATGGCGTCCTACTCCGCCCTGCTGCGCGGCGCCTCCCGGGTCCTCGTGCTCGACCGCGTCCCCGACCGGCTCACCGTGGCGGAGCGGATCGGCGCGGTCGGGATCGACATCGCCGACGGCGACCCGGTCGAGCAGGTCATGGACCTCACCGGCGGCGAGGGCGCCGACCGGGGGATCGACGGGACCGGCCACCGCCTCGCCGGAGGACCGACCACCAACGAGGCGCTGAACCTGCTCGTGCAGGTCGTGCGCCCCACGGGCACCATCGGCGTGCCCTGCCACTGCGCCCCACCGGACCTCGGCCGGTTGCCGCTGCCGTTCGACGTGCTGTTCGAGAAGGGCCTGCGCGTGGCGTGCGGGCAGGCGAGCGTCAAGCGCTACGACCGCCAGCTGCGCGACCTGATCACCCAGGGCAGGGCGAGCCCCGGGTTCCTCGTCTCCCACGAGCTTCCCCTCGCCAAGGCACCCGACGCCTACGACAGCGTCGAGCGGCAGGCCGAGGGCTACCTGAAGGTCCTGCTCAAACCCGAGGACCCATGACCGCCGCCGCGGCGAGCGACGTCGACGAAGTGTTCCTACGAGGAGGTGGAGCCGGTGACGAGTACAGCGCAGGAGCGATCAGCCCTGCTCAGCAAGCTCGGCCTGGACGGCCAGAACAAGGCCGCGCTGGGTCGGGTGCTGGCGACGGGAAACATCGCCCAGGCGACCGAGCGGTCCGACGGCACGATGGAGGCGACCGTCCGGATCAATCCCGACGAGCTGTGCTGGGACCCGTCGGTCCTGGTCATGCCGCACGGCGGTGATCTCGAGCTGACGCTCATCAACGACGACAGGAACACGCACTGCGCGCTCCTGCCCAGCAACGGCGACCGCAAGTTCATCTGGTTGGTCAACCACTCCAGGGGACGCGCGAAGCTCAACCTGGACGGTCCCGGCTACTACTGGTTCAGCTCGCCGACCGGCAACGACGAGGGGCGAGGGCTCACCGGGGCGATCGTCGTGCTCGGCGAGGTACCCCCGGAGGCCAAGCTCGACCGACCCGAGCAGCCGCGGCCGTAGGGAGGAGGACAGGACATGACGACAGCCGATTACGCCGACGCGGGCGAGGCCATCGACCAGGGCCTGCTCAACTACAAGACCCCCGGCGCCGATGTCGCCCCTCCCGTTGTGGAAGGGGTCACCTACGAGCGCATCCTGAGGGCCCGTGAGGACGAGCCGCACAACTGGCTCACCTACTACGGCGCCTACGACGGCAAGCGCTACAGCCCGCTCGACCAGATCAACACCGACAACGTCAAGCGCCTCACCCCGGCCTGGGTGTTCCAGGCCGGCACCACCGGCCTGATCGCGGGGGCGTCGACCTACTCGTTCGAGGCCACGCCGATCGTCGTCGACGGGGTCATGTTCTGCTCCGGCTGGGACGGCTGGATGTGGGCCATCGACGCGAAGACGGGCCGGGAGATCTGGCGCTACAAGCACGCCATCCCGTTCGACGTGTCCCTGTGCTGCGGGAACGTCAACCGCGGGGTCGCCGTGGCGAAGGGGAAGGTCTTCTTCGTCACCGCCAACGCCCACGTGCTGGCGCTGGACGCCACCAACGGCAGGAAGGTGTGGGACAAGACCTACGGGGATGTGCGGGCAGGCGAGAGCGCCACGGTCGCCCCGCTGGTCGTGAAGAACATGGTCATCGTCGGCAGCTCCGGCGGTGAGTTCGGGGTGCGCGGCCACATGGACGCGTTCGACGTCGACACCGGCGAGCACCATTGGCGCTGCTACATGGTGCCCAAGCCGGGTGAGCCGGGCTCGGAGACCTGGCCCGCCGACGGCGAGGCGTGGGCGCGCGGTGGCGCGAACTGCTGGCTGACCAGCACGTTCGACCCGGAGACGAACCTGCTGTACGTGGGCACCGGCAACCCGGCGCCCGACTTCGACGGCGAGGTGCGCCCCGGCGACAACCTCTTCACCGACAGCATCGTCGCCGTCGACGTCGACAGCGGGCAGATCCGCTGGCACTACCAGTGCACCCCGCACGACGTGTGGGACTACGACAGCATCTCCGAGTGCATCCTGTTCGAGTCGCAGGGGCGCAAGCTGCTCGGCCACTTCGACAAGAACGGGTACTTCTTCGTCCTCGACCGCACCAACGGCGAGCGGGTCAGCATCACCCCGTTCGTGGACCGCATCACCTGGGGTGCGATCACCCGCGACGGCCAGGTGACGCCGAAGATCTACCCGGACAAGGAGGGCGAGCCGGTCCACTTCTACCCGGGCCCGGCCGGGGCGAAGGAATGGACCCACGCGTCCTACAGCCCGAGGACGGAGCTGTTCTACGTGCCGGTGCAGGACACCGGGGCGACCGCGACGCGCCGCCGTCGCGAGTTCAAGGAGAGCATCCCGTACTGGGGCGCGGGCGTTCAGGTCGACATCGAGGACATGCGGGGGTCGATCAGCGCGTTCGACGCGAGCGGCGACGAGAAGTGGCGCTACCGCAACGACCTGCCGATGTGCGCGTCGACGCTCGCCACCGGCGGCGACCTCGTGTTCGCGGGCAAGCCGACCGGCGAGTTCGTGGCGCTCGACGCGCGCTCCGGCGAGGAGCTGTGGTCGTTCCAGTGCGGCAGCGGCCACCACAGCAGCCCCTCGACCTACAGCGTGGACGGGCGGCAGTACGTCGCCGTCCCCGTCGGCTGGGGCGGCTGGGCCGAGGGCTTCCTGCCCGGGATGCTCGGCGCCGGCCACGGCAGCGCGCTGATCGCCTTCGCACTCCCGGAGTGAGTCGGCGCCACCCGCGATCCAGCGACGGAAGGAGGTGACACCCGTGGAGCTCACCGAATGGGAGACCCCTGAGTTCGAAGAGTTCGCGTGCGCGCCCGAGGTGACGATGTACGTCGCCCGGATGGACGACTGACATCGGGCAACGGGGGGGCGCCGTCCGCGGCGCCCCCCGGTGGGAGGGGAGCACGACGTGTGGATCCGCGTGCTGGGGTCGGCGGCGGGTGGCGGGTTCCCGCAGTGGAACTGCGACTGTCCGTGCTGCCGGGCGGTGCGGGACGGCAGCAGGCCGTGCCGGCCCCGCACGCAGTCGTCGGTGGCGGTGAGCGCCGACCGGCGGCACTGGTTCCTGCTCAACGCATCGCCCGACGTCCTGACCCAGATCGAGGCGTTCCCCGCGCTGCGCCCGCGCGCGGGGCGCACCACGCCGCTGCAGGGCGTGCTGCTCACCGACGCCGAGCTCGACCACACGCTGGGCCTGCTGCTCCTGCGGGAGGGCCGTGGCGTCGACGTGCACTGCACCGAGGCCGTGCGTTCCACGCTCGCCGACGGCACGGCGATCCTGCGCACGCTCGAGGCCTACTGCCCGGTGCGCTGGCACCCGGTGGTCCCCGACGCGGAGGCCACGCTGACCGACGGCCTGTCGTTCCGGGCCTTCGACGTGCCGACGAGCAAGCCGGCGCGGTTCGGCTCCAGCACCGAGAAGGGCCGGGTCGTCGGCTACCGACTGACCGACGAGCGCACCGGGCGGACGGCCGTCCACCTGCCGGTCGTGCAGGCCCTCACCCCCGTGCGCGACCAGCTGGAGGGCTGCTCCTGCCTGCTCGTCGACGGCACCTGCTGGAGCGACGACGAGCTGATCGCGCTCGGCCTGGCGCAGAAGACCTCGCGCGACATGGGGCACCTGCCCATCGACGGCCCCAGCGGGAGCCTCGTGCAGCTCGCCCCGCTGCCGATCCCGCGCAAGATCTACATCCACGTCAACAACACCAACCCGGTCCTCCTCGACGACTCGCGGGAGCGGCGCATCGTCGAGGACCACGGCATGGAGGTGGCCGTGGACGGCATGGAGATCCAGATATGACGGCAGCCCTCGCCGCCGACGAGTTCGTGGCCTCGCTGCGCGCCCAGTCCGAGCGATACCACTCGCTGCACCCGTTCCACCGGCGGATGAACGAGGGGTCGCTGCGCCCCGAGCAGCTGCGGGGCTGGGTGGCCAACCGCTTCTACTACCAGGCCAACATCCCGCGCAAGGACTCGGCGATCCTGTCCAACTGCCCGCTGCCGCACGTGCGCCGCCGCTGGATCCGCCGCATCGTCGACCACGACGGCGCGGCCGAGGGGGAGGGCGGGATCGAGGCCTGGCTGCGCCTCGCCGAGGCCGTCGGGCTCACCCGGGAGGAGGTCCTGGACGAACGGCACGTCGTGCCGGGCGTGCGGTTCGCCGTCGACGCCTACGTGACGTTCGCCCGCACCCGGCCGTGGGTCGAGGCGGTCGCGTCGTCGCTGACCGAGCTGTTCGCACCGGACCTCATGGCGCAGCGGCTCGCGGCGTTCGAGAAGCACTACACGTGGATCGACCCGTCCGGGCTCGCCTACTTCCGGGCGCGGCTCACCCAGGCGCCCCGTGACGCCGAGCACGCGCTGGAGATCGTGACCGAGCACTGCCGCACCCCGGCCGAGCAGGCCGCCGCGGTGGCCGCGCTCGCGTTCAAGAACGACGTCCTGTGGAGCGTGCTGGATGCCATCGACCGTGCCTACCCGGATTGACGCGGGGGACCGGCCGCGCCTGGCCCGCGGGGTCCGCCTCACCTTCGACCGGGCCAGGCAGCGGCACGTCCTGCTGTCACCGGAGACCGTCGTCGTGCTGAACGCGACCGGCACGGCGATCGTCGAGCTGTGCGACGGTGAGCGCACCGTGGCCGACATCGTGGCCGACCTGGGCTCCCGCTACTCGAAGGTCGTCGACGCCGACGTGCGGGAGTTCCTCGCGGGCCTGGTCGGCCGGCGCTGCGTGGAGGTCGAGCGCGATGACCGTTGACGGGCCGTTCGCCCTGCTCGCCGAGCTCACCTACGACTGCCCGCTGCACTGCGCGTACTGCTCCAACCCGATCGAGCTCGCCCACTACCGGGACGAGCTGTCCACCGGGGAGTGGCAGCGGGTGTTCACCGAGGCCCGCGACCTCGGCGCGCTGCAGCTGCACCTGTCCGGCGGTGAGCCGCTGCGCCGCCGCGACGTCGTCGAGCTGGTGCGGACCGGCCGCGATCTGGGGATGTACTCGAACCTCGTCACCAGCGGGCTCGGCCTCTCGGCCGCCCGCGCCGAGCAGCTGCGCGACGCCGGCCTCGACCACGTCCAGATCAGCGTGCAGGCCGACGAGCCGGTCCGGTCCGACGAGCTCGCCGGCACGCCCTCCTTCGAGCGCAAGCTCGCCGCGGCGCGCACGGTCAAGGAGATGGGCTGGCCGCTGACGGTGAACGTGGTGCTGCACCGGCAGAACCTCGACCGCATCCACGGGATACTCCGCCTCGTCGAGGAGATGGGCGCCGACCGCGTCGAGCTGGCCAACACCCAGTACTACGGGTGGGCGTGGCGCAACCGGGAGGCCCTCCTGCCGAGCCGGGCGCAGCTGGAGCGCGCCGAGGCGGTGGTGCGGGCCGCGCGGGAGCGCCTGCGGGATCGGATGCAGATCCTGTGGATCCTCCCCGACTACTACGAGCGCTACCCGAAGCCGTGCATGGGCGGGTGGGCGAGCCGCCAGCTCGTCGTCACGCCCAACGGCGACGCGCTGCCGTGCCTCGCCGCCCACGAGCTGCCCCTGCCCCGCGCGAACGTGCGCGAGCACGCGGTGAGGTGGATCTGGGAGTCCTCGCCGCTGTTCACCCGGTTCCGCGGAACCGACTGGATGCCCGAACCGTGCCGCAGCTGCGAGCGCCGCGAGGTCGACTTCGGCGGCTGCCGCTGCCAGGCGTTCCTGCTCACCGGCGACCCGGCGCGCACCGACCCGGTCTGCCACCTCTCCCCGGACCACGGGCTCGTCGAGGCCGCGGTGCGCGCCGCCAACGATCCGGAGCGGCCGGGCGAGCTCGCGCTCACGCCCCGGCCGGATCCGCGGTCGGGGGCGCGGGGGGCGGTGGCGCCGGCTTCCGCAGAACCCGGCGCCTGACCTCACCGGCCGAGGTGCATGCCGCCGCTGACGTGCAGCACCTGGCCGGTGATGTGGGAGGCCCGCGGTGAGGCCACGAACGCGACGAGGGCGGCGACCTCCTCGGCCCGGCCGAGCCTGCCGTCGGCGCTGCGGCTCTCGGCGAACGCGCGCCGCGCGGGAGGGAAGTCGGCACCGCCGAAGAAGCCGGTGCCCTCGGTCGGGCCGGGGGAGACGACGTTCGCCGTGATGCCCCGCTTCCCGAGCTGGAACGCCAGCTCGCTGGTCCAGGGTTCGAGGGCGGCCTTGACGGCGCCGTAGCTGCCGCCGCCCGCGCGCGCGGTCACCGAGCCGAGGTTGACGATCCGGCCGCCGTCGGCGATCCGCGGCAGCAGGGCGGTCGTCACGAGCACCGCGGTGAGCACGTTCGCCTCGAAGTTGGCCAGCCACGATGCGCGGGTCGCTTCGAGCTCGTCCGCCGGCCGGTCGGCCGCTCCCAGGTCGGTGTTGGCGCCCGCGGCGTTGACCAGCACGTCGACGCGTTCGGGCAGCCGCGGCAGCGCGGCCGCGACGGCGGCGGGGTCGGCGGCGTCGAACGGCACCGCCTCCGCGCCGATCTCGGCCGCCGTCGCCGCGAGGACGTCGCGCCTGCGCCCGACGATCGTGACCGCGGCGCCGTCCTTGACGAGCTCGGCGGCGACCGCGCGCCCGATCCCCGTCGCACCGCCGGTCACCACTGCGGTCCGTGCCATGACGTCTCCTCTTTAGGTCTAAAGACTGGGACGCCACGACGGTAGCAAAGTCTTTAGAGCTAAAGTTCGTGGCGTGGGCCACGACGAGCGCGACGCGGTGGACGAGATCGCCGACCAGTGGGCGCGCGAGCGCCCGGACGTGCCCACGTCGGCGATCGGGGTGGTGGCGCGCGTCCTGCGCATCGCGAAGGCATTCGCCGACCACCGCAGGCGCACCCTCGCGGCGCTCGGCATCGACAGCGCCACGTTCGACCTGCTCGCCACGCTGCGTCGGACGGGGGCGCCGTTCCGGTTGAGCCCGGCCGAGCTCGCGCAGGCGTGCCTCGTCACGGGCGGCGCGATCAGCCAGCGGGTGGCCCGGGCCGAGGCCGCCGGGTTCGTGCAGACCCGGCGCACCTCGGGCGGGCACACCACGGCCGTCGAGCTCACGCCCGCGGGCCGGGAGCGGATCGACCGCGACATCGCCGAGTTCCTCGCGGCCGAGGAGCGGCTCGTCGCCCACCTGTCGCCGGGCGACCGCGCCGAGCTCGCCCGGCTGCTGCGGGCGCTCGGCGCCGGTCTCTAGGCCGTCAGTCGACGCTGCGGGCGAACTCCACGATCGCGGCGCTGACCTCCTCGGGGCGTTCCTGCTGGGTCCAGTGGCCGCAGTCCGGCAGGATCGTGGCGCCGCGCAGGTCCGGGAGACCGGCGCGCAGCGCGCCGAGGAGCGCGTCGCGGGGGATGCCGGCGATCACGAGGTCGTGCTCGCCCGCGAGGAACAGGGCGGGCCGGGTGATCGGCGTCTCGTACCACGCGCCGGTGAGCTCCCAGTTGCGGTCGAGGTTGCGGTACCAGTTGAGCCCGCCGGTGAACCCGCGGTCGCGGTACTCGTCGACGTAGGTGTCGATGTCCTGCTCGGTCAGCCAGGCCGGGAGGGCATCCGGCTCCGGCAGGAAGCCGAGGAAACCGCCGCCGGGTTCGACGACGGGCCGCGGCGGGGCGGTGCCGCCCGACGTGGCCGCGAGCAGCCGCCGGAACGTGGTGCGGGGGTCGGCCGCCAGCTCGGCGTCGGCGACCCCGGGGGTCTGGAAGTACAGCATGTAGTAGCCGGGGCCGAAGCGGCTGGCGAACACCTCGGTGGGGCGCGCCGGGCCGCGGGGGCGGGGCGGCACCGACAGGCCGACGACCCCGCGCACGCGGTCGGGCCGCAGCAGCGCGGTGTGCCAGGCGACGGGGGCGCCCCAGTCGTGCCCGACGACGATCGCCCGCTCGGCCCCGAGGGCGTCCAGCAGTCCGACCACGTCGCCCACCAGGTGGAGGATCGTGTAGTCCTCGATCGCGGCGGGCGCGTCGGTGCGCGCGTAGCCGCGCTGGTCGGGGGCCACCGCGTGGAAGCCGGCCGATGCGAGGGCCCCCAGCTGGTGGCGCCACGAGTACCAGCACTCGGGGAACCCGTGCAGCAGCAGCACGACGGGCCCGTCGTCCGGACCGGCCTCGGCCACGTGCATCCGCAGGCCGTGCGCGTCGACGAACCGATGCCTGATCGCGGTGGCGTCCATGGTGGACGAACCTAGAGCGGCGCTAGCGTGAGCGGGTGGACGCCACACCGGGAGCGCCGCGGGTCCTGATCATCGGCCTCGACCCCTACCGCGTGCCGGGGCCGTGGGACCCCGCCCCGGTGGCCCGGGCGATCGACGCCGAGATGGCGCGGTTCGCCGACGCCGGCATCGCGGCCGAGAGCTGCCTGGTCGGCCTCGACGGGAGCGACGACGTCGCGGCGGTCGTCGCCGCGGCGCTCGACCGCGGGCCGTGGGACGTGGTGCTGGTCGGCGGCGGCATCCGCAAGGACGAGGACCTGCTGGAGCTGTTCGAGGACGTCGTCAACCTCGTGCACCGCCGCGTCCCCGGCGCCGCGATCGCCTTCAACAGCACGCCGGGGGACACCTTCGCCGCCGTGCGGCGCGGGCTCGACCGGTCAGGAATCGTGAAGCGCAGGTCGACCGCGTGGCCCTAGCGTGGCTCGTGGTGCGGGGCGGTCGCACGCAACCGACCCGCTGGAGCGACCGTGGCTGTGCAGGTGAGCGTCATCCTGCGCGGCGTCTCGGACGGCGACCGCGCCGGGAAGTTCTCCGTGGACGGCCTCGGCTGCGTGGTCGAGCAGGACTATCCCGGTTTCGTGTCCGGTGCACGTTCGGCGACGGACGGCTACTCCAGCGACCCCGACGGCTACCTGTGGAAGGTGACGACCTCGGCGTGACCGGGCGCGAACACGCCGAAGGCCCGGCCCCGGACCGTCCGAGGACGGAACCGGAGCCGGGCCTCCACCCGACGATCAGACGTCGTAGTAGAGCGCGAACTCGTACGGGTGCGGGCGCAGCCGCAGCGGGTCGATCTCGTTCTCCCGCTTGTAGGAGATCCACGTCTCGATCAGGTCGGGGGTGAACACGCCACCCTCGAGCAGGTAGTCGTGGTCGGCCTCGAGCCGGTCGATGACCTCGGAGAGGCTGGAGGGCACCTGCGGGATGTCCTTGGCCTCCTCCGGCGGCAGCTCGTAGAGGTCCTTGTCGACCGGGGCCGGCGGCTCGATCTTGTTCTTGATCCCGTCGAGGCCGGCCATGACCATCGCGGAGAACGCGAGGTACGGGTTGCCGGACGAGTCGGGGCAGCGGAACTCGATGCGCTTGGCCTTCGGGCTGCTGCCGGAGATCGGCACCCGGATGCAGGCCGAGCGGTTGCGGGCCGAGTAGACCAGGTTCACCGGGGCCTCGAAGCCCGGCACCAGGCGGTGGTAGGAGTTCACCGTCGGGTTGGTGAAGGCCAGCAGGCTCGGCGCGTGGTGCAGCAGGCCGCCGATGTAGTAGCGGGCGGTGTCGGACAGGCCGCCGTAGCCGGACTCGTCGTGGAAGAGCGGCTCCCCGTCCTTCCACAGCGACTGGTGCACGTGCATGCCCGAGCCGTTGTCGCCGAACAGCGGCTTCGGCATGAACGTCGCGGTCTTGCCGTGCTCCCACGCCGTGTTCTTGACGATGTACTTGAACAGCATGATGTCGTCGGCGGCGTGGAGCAGGGTGTTGAACTTGTAGTTGATCTCCGCCTGGCCCGCGGTGCCGACCTCGTGGTGCTCCCGCTCGACGGTGAAGCCCATCCTGGTCATGTTGGTGACGATGTCGGCGCGCAGGTCGGCGTAGTGGTCGACCGGCGGCACCGGGAAGTAGCCACCCTTGTAGTTGACCTTGTAGCCGAGGTTGCCACCCGGCTCCTCGCGGCCGGTGTTCCACCAGCCCTCGACGGAGTCGATGTGGTGGAAGGTCTCCTGCGGGTTGGAGCCGAAGCGGATCGAGTCGAAGATGTAGAACTCGGCCTCGGGTCCCACGTAGGCGGTGTCGGCGATGCCGGAGGCGCGCAGGTACTGCTCGGCCTTGCGGGCGACGTTGCGCGGGTCGCGGCTGTAGGGCTCACCCGTGATCGGGTCGTGCACGAAGAAGTTGATGTTCAACGTCTTGTGCTTGCGGAACGGGTCGAGCCGGGCGGTCGCCGGGTCCGGGAACAGCGCCATGTCGGACTCGTTGATGGCCTGGAAGCCGCGCACGGACGATCCGTCGAAGGCCACGCCGTTCTCGAGCATGTCAGCGGCGTTGGCGACGGGGACGGTGAGGTGCTGCATCACTCCAGGGAGGTCGCAGAACCTGATGTCGATGTACTCGACACCCTCGTCCGAGATGTACTTCAGGACCTCTTCGGAGTTGCTGAACACCCAGGTACTCCTTCATGACATGCCTGGTGGGGCCGTTCTGGCTTCGTCGACGGCGAACCTATGGGGGCGTTGTTGCCCAGCGGTCACTCGTTCGTTTCGCAGACGTTAACGGCGTCGCCGGCCGCACGGGTCCTCGTCACACCGCATAGGCTGGGCCTATGGCCCGCTGGATCGAGTCCTGGCTGCCCGGCGCCGCGGCGCAGGAGGGCGGGCGGTACCCGGGGGAGCGGCTGGGGCTGCCGGCCGAGGGAGCCAGCTCGGTGGCGGGGATGGGCCGCCGGTTCGCGGCGCTCGCCGTCGACTGGCTGCTGGCGTACGGGATCGCGGCGCTGGTCACCGGGCCGAACGCGCTCGGCGACCCCGACCTCGGCTGGTGGGTGCTCGGGGTCTGGTACCTGCTCACGGCGGTGCCGGTGGCCGTGTTCGGCGCCAGCGCGGGGATGACGGCGCTCGGCATCCGGGTGGCGTCGCTGGACTCCGCCGCGGTGATCGGGGTGCCCCGTGCGCTGCTGCGGACGGCCCTCATCGCGCTCGTGCTGCCCGCGCTGGCCCGGGACGAGGACGGCCGCGGCTGGCACGACCGCGCGACCCGCACGGTCGTGGTCCGCAGCCGCGCCTAGCGCGGCACCGGGCAGCGGATCGTCAGCGGAGCCGGACCGTCAGCGGCGGCGGACGGTCCGCTGGACGCTGCGCATCTTCGCGCCGGTGGGCAGGGGGCCCTTCGGCATGGCCGCGGCGCGGTTGCCGAGCGCGGACAGGCGCGTCTCCAGCTGGTCCATCTCCTGGCGGCTGATGTTGCGCGGCAGCTTCATGAGGTAGCGCTGCAGCTTGTGCAGCGGCACCTGGCCCTCGTCGTTGCCGACGATCACGTCGTAGATCGGCGTGGTGCCCGCGACGCGCGCGGTGCGCTTCTTCTCCTGCGCGAGCAGGCCGCGCACCCGGTGCGGGGCGCCCTCGGCGACGAGGATGATGCCCGGCCGGCCGATGACCCGGTGGACGGCGTCGAGGTGGGTGGTGCCCGCGACGCCGGGGGTGACCCGCCACTGGCCGCGCAGGTTGTCCAGCGCCCAGCCGGCGGCGCCCGGTTGCCCCTCGGCCTTGCTGAAGACGTTGCGCTGGACGCGCCGCCCGAAGATGCTGACCGCCACCAGCACGCCGACGGCGATGCCGAGCGGCAGCAGGATCCAGTGCAGGTCGAAGATCAGCCCGATCCCGAAGAAGACCGCGATCGACACCAGCAGCGCGCCGATCATCAGCGGCAGCAGCGCCTTGTCCTCGCGGCGCTGCATCTGGAACGCCTGCCAGATCTGCTTGTAGCGCGCCCTGGACGCCTCGCGCCGCGCGCGCTTGGCGGCCTTCTTCGCTTCCTTGTCGGGCTTCCCACCGGCCATGGCGTCGAGGATACGGGGTGGGAGCCGGACGGCTCAGCGCGCCAGCAGCGAGCTCGCCTCCTGCGCGGCCGGGCCCTCCGCCGCGAGGTGGGCGAGCTGGGGCGGCAGCTCCTCGCCGCGGTGGGCGATGGTCTGCGCGTAGAGCCGCCCCGCCCGGTAGGACGAGCGCACGAGCGGCCCCGCCATCACGCCCGCGAAGCCCATCTCCTCGGCCGCCTTGGCGTGCTCGACGAACTCCTCCGGCTTGACCCAGCGCTCGACGGGGTGGTGGCGCACCGACGGGCGCAGGTACTGGGTGATCGTGACGATCTCGCAGCCGGCGTCGTGCAGGTCGCGCAGCGCTGCGGTGACCTCGTCGGGCGTCTCGCCCATGCCGAGGATGAGGTTGGACTTGGTGACCAGGCCTGCGGCCCGCGCCTTGGTGATCACCTCGAGCGAGCGCTCGTAGCGGAACGCGGGGCGGATCCGCTTGAAGATCCGCGGCACGGTCTCCAGGTTGTGCGCGAGCACCTCGGGCCGGGAGCCGAACACCTCGGCCAGCTGGTCGTCGCGGGAGTTGAAGTCGGGGATCAGGAGCTCGACGCCGGTGCCCGGGTTGAGCGCGTGGATCTGGCGCACGGTCTCGGCGTACAGCCACGCCCCGCCGTCGGGCAGGTCGTCGCGGGCCACCCCGGTGACCGTGGAGTAGCGCAGCCCCATGGCGCGCACCGACTCGGCGACGCGGCGCGGCTCGTCGCGGTCGAGCTCGGCCGGCTTGCCGGTGTCGATCTGGCAGAAGTCGCAGCGGCGGGTGCACTGCTCACCGCCGATGAGGAAGGTCGCCTCCCGGTCCTCCCAGCACTCGTAGATGTTGGGGCAGCCGGCCTCCTCGCACACCGTGTGCAGCCCGCCCGAGCGCACCAGCGACTTGAGCTCGGTGTACTGCGGTCCGGTGCGGGCCTTCGTGCGGATCCAGGACGGCTTGCGCTCGATCGGGGTCTGGCTGTTGCGGACCTCGAGGCGCAGGAGCTTGCGGCCCTCCGGTGCGATCGTCACGGCCCCAGGCTACGCCCCGTCGGCGAGGGGCTCAGGGGTTGCACCGCAGCTGCACGCCGGGCGGCGTAGGTTCGCGGCGTGGACCTGAGGATCTTCATCGAGCCCCAGCAGGGGGCCAGCTACGACGACCAGCTGCGCGTCGCGACGACCGCCGAGGCGGCGGGCTACGACGCGTTCTTCCGGTCCGACCACTTCCTGGCGATGGGCGGGGCGTCCGGTGAGCCCGGACCGACGGACTCGTGGCTGACGATCGCCGGGCTGGCGCGCGAGACGTCGCGGATCCGGTTGGGCACGCTCGTGAACTCGGCCACGTTCCGGCTGCCGGGGCCGCTCGCCATCGCGGTGGCCCAGGCCGACCAGATGTCCGGTGGCCGGGTGGAGCTGGGGCTGGGCGCCGGGTGGTTCGAGGCGGAGCACGCCGCTTACGGCATCCCGTTCCCCGACGTGCGCGAGCGGTTCGACCGGCTCACCGAGCAGCTCGAGATCGTCACCGGGCTGTGGAGCACGCCGCCGGGGGAGCGGTACTCGTTCGCCGGGCAGCACTACACCGTCACCGACTCGCCCGCCCTGCCCAAGCCGGTGCAGCGGCCGCACCCGCCGGTGATCGTCGGTGGGCACGGCAAGAAGCGCACGCCCGAGCTCGCGGCCCGCTTCGCCGCCGAGTTCAACGTGGGCTTCTCGCCGATGGACGTGGTGGCGGCGCAGTTCGCGCGCGTCGACGCCGCGTGCCACGCGATCGGCCGCGACCCGGCCGAGGTCGTCCGCTCGGTCGCGCTCGTGATCGCCGTCGGCCGCGACGACGCCGAGGTGGCCCGCCGGGCGGGCGCGATCGGCCGCGAGGTCGACGAGCTGCGCGCCAACGGGATCGCGGGCACCACGGCCGAGGTCGTCGACCGGCTGGGGGAGTGGCGGGAGAAGACCGGTATCACCCGGATCTACCTCCAGCTGCTCGACCTCACCGACCTCGACCAGGTCGAGCTGATCGCCTCGGACGTGGCGCCCCAGCTGGATCGATGACCGGCTAGCGCAGCTGGCCCGCCACGTCGGACGCGGCGGTGAGCAGCACCAGCGCGGGCACGACGGCGCGGGCGTCCACCCGGTACGACCCGCGGCCGTCCTGCTCGACCAGCCCGCAGTGGGTGAGCGCGCGCAGGTGGTGGTAGAGCTGGCCGGTCGAGGCCAGCCCTGCCGCCTCCTGCAGCGCGGAGGTGCCGCTCGGCCCGCGGGCCAGCAGGAGGCGCACGAGCCGCGCGCGGACCGGGTGGCCGAGCGCGGCCAGCACGGCCACGCGCGGCTCGTCGGGCAGGTCGAGCGCCGCGGCGGGGTCGACGGCGATCTCCCACGTCACGTCGCCGTGCAGGTGCACGTCGCCGGCGTAGCGGACCGTGCCCGCTCCCCGGCCGGCGGGGGCCGGGGCCTTCCCCCCTTCCAACGCCGCGACCCGGCGCTCGAGGTCGGCCAGCCGCTCCAGCACGCCCAGCTCGTCGGTCATGCGATCAGCATGCCAGGTCTGCAGATTTTCCGTAATTACGGAAATCCGGTACCGTGGCGGGATGGCGAACACCAGGTGGATCGACGCGAGCTCGATGGCGATCGGGCTGCCGATCGGGGTCGCGATCGGCCTCCTGCTCGGCAACGTCGCCTTCGGCATCCCGATCGGGCTGATCTTCGCGATGGCGCTCGCGTGGGAGAAGGGCAGCGGCCCGGCCCGCGAGGACGGCGCCCCGGAGGACGACCGCGGCGCCTAGTGCAGGGCCGGGTGCAGGCGCAGGTCCAGCCCGGCCGGCGCGGCCCGCCGCGGGACGGGGTGCTCGACCACCGGCAGGGCGCCGTCGAGCACCGCCTCGACGGTCTCGGCCACGGCGTCGATGACCTCCGCCACCGGCACCGAGCGGCCCAGCTCGGCCGCGAGCGACGTGACGCCCGCGTCCTTGATGCCGCACGGCACGATCCGGTCGAACGCGGTGAGGTCCGGCTCGCAGTTGAGGGCGAACCCGTGCAGGGTCACCCCGCCCTGCACCCGCACGCCGATGGCGGCGATCTTGCGTTCGGGGCGGTGGTCGTCGGCGGGCAGCCACACGCCGCTTCGCCCCTCGACACGGCCCGCGGTCGGGATCCCGGCGTCGTGCACGACGCGGATGAGGGCCTCCTCGAGGCGCCGCACGAAGTCGACGACGTCCAGCGGCTCGGCCAGCCCGATGATCGGGTAGCCGACCAGCTGGCCCGGCCCGTGCCAGGTGATCCGGCCGCCGCGGTCGACGTCCACCACCGGGGTGCCGTCGGTGGGCCGGTCCTCGGGCTGGGTGCGCTTGCCCGCGGTGTAGACGGAGGGGTGCTCCAGGAGCATCAGCACGTCCGGGCCGGCGCCGGCGCGGCGGGCGTCGGCGTTGGCGCGCTGGACGTCCCAGGCGGTGAGGTACTCGACGGTGCCGAGTCGGTCGATCCGCAGGGGCTCGGTGCTGGCGCGGCAGGAGCGGGTCACCATGCCGTTCACGCTACCTCGGCCGGGGCGCGGGTCGGAGCGCCCGAACCACCGCACGTCTCAGGGGCGCTCGACGGCCGCCTGGAGCGCGTCGCGGATGGTGGTGTGCCGGAAGGGGTAGCCGTGCTTCTGCAGCACGGCGGGGACCGCGTACGGCCCGGTGAGCACGAGCTCCTCGGCGAGCTGCCCGAGCACCTTGCGCAGCACGGCCGCGGGCACCACGAACGGCGCGGGGCGGTGCAGCACCTCGGCGAGCGCAGAGGTGAACTGGGCGTTCGACGCCGGCTCGGGGCCCGCGAGGTTCACCGGCCCGGCGACCGCGTCGTTCTCGAGCAGGAACCGCATCGCCCCGACCTCGTCATCGAGCGAGATCCACGGGAACGCCTGTTCGCCGGAGCCGATGCGGCCGCCGAGCATCAGGGAGAACAGCGGGCGCAGCCTGCCCAGCAGCCCGCCGTGCGGGGCGAGCACGCCGGCCGAGCGCATCAGCACGACGCGGGCGCCGGCCTCGGCGGCGGGGGCGGTGGCCGCCTCCCAGTCGCGGCAGACCTCGGCGAGGAAGCCGGTGCCCGCCGGGGCGGTCTCGTCCACGAGGCGGGTGCCGGTGTCGCCGTAGAAGTGGATGCCCGACGCGCTGAGCAGCGTGGGGATCCCGTGCCGCGCGACCGCGGTCGCCAGCACCTCGGTGGGCACGTTGCGGCTGTCGCGCAGCAGCTGCTTGCGGGCCCCGCTCCACGGCCGGTCCCCGATGCCAGCGCCGCCGAGGTTGATCACGGCGTCGACGGCGTCGAACGTCCCGTCGTCGATGCGCCCGGCGGGCGGGTCCCAGCCGCGTTCGTCGGGGGCGGCGGGCGCTCGCCGCACGAGCCGCAGGACCTCGTGGCCCGCGTGCCGCAGGTCGGCGACGAGGGCGGTACCGATCAGGCCGGACGAGCCGGCGACGACGACGCGCACAGGTCAGATCTTCTCCGAACCGGGCCCGTCCCGCGAGTCCGGGCCCGGGTGGGTGCGGACGCCGCCCGCACCCACCCGCGGCGGACTACAGGCCCAGGTCGGCCTCGAAGGCGCCTTCCTCGAGCCGGGCCTTGATCGCGCTCACGAACCGGCCGGCGTCGGCGCCGTCGATGATCCGGTGGTCGTAGGTGAGCGGCAGGTAGCAGACCGAGCGGATGGCGATCACGTCGTCCCCGTCGGGGCCGGTGACCACCGTGGGCTGCTTGGTGATCTTGCCGGTGCCGAGGATGGCGACCTGCGGCTGGTTGATGATCGGCGTGTCGAACAGCGCGCCGGCGCTGCCGATGTTGGTGATCGTGAACGTGCCGCCGGACAGCTCGTCCGGGCCGATCTTGTTGTCCCGCGTGCGCTGCGCGACGTCGGCGATGCGGCGGGCGAGGCCCGCGATGTTCAGGTCCTCGGCGTTCTTGATCACCGGCACGACCAGGCCGCGCGGGGTGTCCACGGCGATCGCCAGGTGCACGGCGCCGTGGTAGGTGACCTCCTTGGTCTCCTCGTTGATCGACGCGTTGACCTGCGGGAACGCCTTGAGGGCCTCGATGGTGGCCTTCGCGAAGAACGGCAGGAACGTGAGCTTCACGCCCTCGCGCCGCTCGAACTCGGCCTTGGCGCGGGCCCGCAGCGCGGCGATCCGCGTGACGTCGACCTCCTGCACCGTGGTGAGCTGCGCGGAGATCCGCAGCGACTCGGTCATGCGCTGGGCGATGACCTGGCGCAGGCGCGGCATCTTCACCGTGGTGCCCGGCTCCGGGGCGCCCGGAGCCGGCCGCGGCACCGCCTGCGGGGCGGCGGGAGCCGACGCCGCCGCCGGGGCCGCCGCCGGGGCGGCCGCAGCCGGGGCCGCGGCGGGCGCCGCGGCGGGCGCCGAGGCGGCCTTCTTCGCCTCGGCCGCGGCCAGCACGTCCTGCTTGCGGATGCGGCCGCCGACGCCGGTGCCCTTGATCGTCGACAGGTCCACGCCGTGCTCGGCGGCGAGCTTGCGCACCAGCGGCGTGACGTACGGGGCACGGGTGCCGTCCTCCCCGCCCGCGGGCTGTGCCGCTGCGGGCTGTGCCGCTGCCGGCTGTGCCGCTGCGGGCTGGGGGGCCGGCTCGGGCTCCGGCTGTGGGGCGGGCTCCGGGGCCGGTGCGGCGGCGGCCGGCGCCGCGGCGCCGTCGCCGGACGGCTCCTCCTTCGCCTCCGGCTGCGGGGCCGGCTCGGGCGCCGGGGCGGGGGCCTGGGCCTGGCCGCCGCCCGCCGACGGCTCGCCGATGACGGCGAGCTGCGCGCCCACGTCGACCGTCTCGTCCTCGTTCACCGAGATCTCGAGCAGGGTGCCGGCCACGGGGGAGGGGATCTCGGTGTCGACCTTGTCGGTGGACACCTCGAGCAGCGGCTCGTCGACCTCGACCCGGTCGCCGACCTGCTTGAGCCAGCGGGTGACGGTGCCCTCGGTGACGCTCTCGCCGAGCTCGGGCATCCGCACCGGGGTGCCCTGGGCGGCGGGTGCGGCGGCGGCCTGAGGCGCCTCGGCGGGCTCCTCCGCGGCCGCAGCCGCGGCGGGCTCGGGCGCGGGCTCGGGCTCGGCCGCGGCGACCTCCTCCGCGGGTTCGGCGGTGGGCTCGGCGGTGGGCTCGGCGGTCCGGGTGTCGCCGCCGGAACCGCCGCCCTCCACCTCGTCGGCGTCGGCGATCACGGCCAGCTCGGCGCCCACCTCGACGGTCTCGTCCTCGGCCGCGACGATCCGCTGCAGGATGCCTGCGGCGGGCGAGGGGATCTCGGTGTCGACCTTGTCGGTGGACACCTCGAGCAGCGGCTCGTCGACTTCGACCCGGTCGCCCTCCTGCTTGAGCCACCGGGTGACGGTGCCCTCGGTGACACTCTCACCGAGGGCGGGCATCTGGACGGAGAAGGCCATTTCGGGTCGGAGCTCCTCTTCCTGCGGGTTCGGGGTTCTTCTGGGCCGGGCCGGTTCAGCTGTGGCTGTGGAGCGGCTTGCCGGCGAGCGCGAGGTGCGCTTCCCCGAACGCCTCGTTCTGGGTGGGGTGAGCGTGCACGAGTGCGGCGACGTCCTCTGCCTGGGCGTCCCAGTTGTAGACGAGTTGGGCCTCGCCGATGAGCTCGCCGACGCGGGCGCCGACCATGTGGATGCCGACGACCGGGCCCGGCGTGCCCTCGGCGCCCGCCTTGACGAGCTTGATGGCGCCCTGGGTCTGGAGGATCTGGCTCTTGCCGTTGCCCGCGAGGTCGTACACGAGCGTCTGGACGTCGCCGTGCTTCTCCCGCGCCTGCGCCTCGGTGAGGCCGACCGAGGCGACCTCCGGCTCGCAATAGGTGACGCGCGGGATGCCCGCCTCGTCGATCGGCGCGGGGGACAGCCCCGCGATCTCCTCGGCCACGAAGATGCCCTGCTGGAACCCGCGGTGGGCCAGCTGCAGGCCGGGGACGATGTCGCCGAGGGCGTACACGTTCGGCAGGTTGGTGCGCAGCCGCTCGTCGACGAGCACGAACCCGCGCTCCATCGTGATGCCCGCCTCCTCGTAGCCGTGGCCCGCGGTGTTGGGGCCGCGGCCGACGGCGACCAGCAGGAGGTCCGCCTCGATCTCCTCGCCGGACTCGAGCGAGACGGTGACCGACTCGTCGGTCTGCTTCGCGCCGGTGAACTTCACCCCGGTCTTGAACGCGATCTTGCGGCGGCGGAACGCGCGCTCGAGCTGCTTGGAGGAGAACTCGTCCTCGGCGGGGACCAGGCGCGGCAGCGCCTCGACGATGGTGACCTCCGCCCCGAAGCTGCGGAACACCGACGCGAACTCGACGCCGATCACCCCGCCGCCGAGCACGACGACCTTCTCGGGCACGGACTCGAGGTGGATGGCCTCGTTGCTGGTGATGATCCGGCCGCCGATGTCGAGGCCGGGCAGCGACTTGGCGTAGCTGCCGGTGGCGAGCACGACGTTGCGGCCGGTGTAACGATCATCACCGACGACCACGGCGTTCGGGGCCTCGAACCGCCCGGTGCCCTCCACCACGGTGATCTTGCGCGACTTCACGAGCCCTTGCAGGCCCTTGTACAGCCGGGCGATGACGCCGTCCTTGTAGCTGTTGACCCCGGCCATGTCGATGCCCTCGAGCGAGGTCTTGACGCCGATCTTGTCGCCCTCGCGCGCGGCGTCGGCCACCTCGGCGGCGTGCAGCAGCGCCTTCGTGGGGATGCAGCCGTAGTGCAGACAGGTGCCGCCCAGCTTGTCGCGCTCCACCAGCACGACGGACATGCCCAGTTCGGCGGCGCGCAGCGCGGCGGCGTAGCCGCCGGAACCCCCGCCGAGAACGACCAGGTCCGCGTTGTGCTCGGGCACGTGAGTACTCCCCTACCGATCGGCTGCCACCACTGTGGACGCGGCATGTCGCGCCGCCGGAGCCATCTTGTCATCCGCGGGCTCCGGGCGCGGCGCCTGGTGGTCCGGGAGACAATCACCGCCCTCGTGCGTTGAGGCGGGGGGAGGTGGGTGGATGGGCCTGCTCGCGAGATTGACGAGAGGACGGTTCGGCGCGCGCAGATCGGCCCGCGACGACGGGCTGGAGCACCTGCGCGCGTGGGCGGCGTCGCACGAAGGGGTGGAGGGGTTCGTGGAGCCGCGGACCACGGTCACCGAGACGACGCTGCTCCTGGTCGACAAGGACGGTGCGTGGACGCGGCGGCGCATCTCGGGCCCGGCCGCGGCGCGCAAGTTCGCCCGGTCGTTGGCGATGCCCGTGTACGACGTGCAGCTGGTCGGCTATCCGCAGCGGATGCGCGACTACGACGCCCGCCAACGCATCCTGCGCAAACGGGCCCGCGAGGCCGACCTCGACCGCTGACCGGGCCGGGCTCGCGGGCGCCGCGGCGCGGGTCAGCCGTTGCGCGCGATGTCGGCGAGCAGGGCGTGCAGGGTGCGCACCGGAACCCCGGTGCCGCCCTTGGTCACGTAGCCGTACGGGGAACCGGTGTGGAAGCTCGGGCCCGCGATGTCGATGTGGGCCCAGGGAAGGCCGTTCGGCACGAACTCGCGCAGGAACGTGCCGGCCACGAGCATGCCGCCCCAGCGGCTGCCGGTGACGTTGGCGATGTCGGCGATGCGGGAGTCGAGCTCGGAGCGCATGTGCTCGGGCAGGGGCATGGCCCAGCCGTCCTCGCCGGTGGCCCGGGCGTGGGCGGCCACCCGGTCGCGGAAGTCGTCGCTGCCCATCACGCCCGCCGTGCGCATGCCGAGCGCCACCTGCTGGGCGCCGGTGAGCGTCGAGGTCTCCACCAGGTAGTCCGGCTCGTCCTCGGCGGCGCGCACGATCGCGTCGGCGAGGATGAGCCTGCCCTCGGCGTCGGTGTTGAGCACCTCGACGGTCTTGCCGCCGTAGATCCGCAGCACGTCGCCCGGCCGGTAGGCGGTGGCGCTGGGCATGTTCTCGGCCATGGGCACGGTGGCGGTGACGGCCACCGGCAGCTGCAGCTGCGCCGCGAGCACCGTGGTGGCGATCACGGCGGCGGCGCCGCTCATGTCCGAGGTCATGTGGTCCATGTTCGCGGCGGGCTTGATCGAGATGCCGCCGGTGTCGAACGTGATGCCCTTGCCCACGAGCGCGACCTTCGCCCGCGGGTTCGACCCGCCCGCGTAGCGCAGCCGCACGAGGCGGGGCTTGCGCGACGAGCCGCCCCCGACGCCCAGCACGCCCCCGTAGCCGCCCGCGGCGAGCGCCTCGTCGTCGAGCACCTCGACCTCGACGCCCGCGGCCTCGGCGAGCTCCTTCGCCCGGGCGGCGAACGTCTCCGGGTACAGGTCGTTGGGCGGGGTGTTGACCAGGTCGCGGGCCGTGCGCACGGCGCCCGCCACCGTGACGGCGGTGCGCAGGACCTCCTCCTGGCCGTCCTCGGCGAGCAGCCCGACGCTGCCGACCGGGGCCTTGCCGTTGCCGTTGGAGCGGTAGGCGGTGAACGTGTAGGCGCCCAGCAGGGTGCCCTCGGCCGCCGCGCCGAGGTCGAGCCGCCCGAGCGTGCTGACCGCGCGCCCCTTGCCCGCGAGCGCGCGAGCCGCCGCCCCGGAGGCGCGCCGCACCTGCTCGGCGGTCGGCTCCCCGCCCTCGTCGGGCGCGCCGAGCCCGGTGGCGACCAGCAGCGGTGCCGTGATCGCCCCGCGGGTGGGCAGCTTCACCACGTCGTCGGCCTTGCCGGTGGCCCCGAGCACCCCGAGCAGCTCGGCGAGCTCCGCCTCGCCGCCGAAGGCCTCGGCGATCTCCGTGGCACCCGGTGCGAGGCGCGGGCGATCCTCGCCCTCGCCCGCGGGCAGCAGGCCGATGACCACGGCGTCGACGTCGGCGGTGACGGGCGAGCCGTCGGCGAGGTGCAAGTCGGTGGACACGCGTCGGGTCCTCTCGGGAGTACTGGGGCTTGAGACCGCTTCGAGATGCTAATGACACCCACGTGGCGTCGGCCCGGGCAGGCCCGGGTGCAAAGGTGAACGCCGTGTCCTCGAGCCTGCAGCGCCGCCTGGGTACGGCCGACGCCACGGTGCTCGGACTGGCCGCGATGCTCGGCACCGGGGTGTTCGCGGTGTGGGCGCCCGCCGCGTCCGCCGCCGGACCGTGGCTGCTCGTCGCCGTCCTGCTCGCCGCCGTCGTCGCGACCTGCAACGCCGCCTCCACCGCCGACCTCGCCGTCGCCCACCCCGAAAGCGGCGGCGGCTACGTCTACGGCCGGGAACGGCTCGCCCCGGCGGCCGGGCGGCTCGCCGGTGTCGCGTTCCTGGTCGGCAAGACCTCGTCGGCGGCCGCGGCGGCGGGCGTGTTCGGCGAGTACGTGCTGCCGTCGCAGCCGCTGCCCGCGGCGATCCTGGTGATCGCCGCGGGCACCGCGCTCAACACCGCGGGCGTGCGCTGGACCGCGCGCGGGGCGTACGCGCTCGTGGGCGGCACGCTCGCCGTGCTCGTGGTCGTCGTGGTGATCGGGTTGCTCGGGCCGGACCCGGCCGCGCCGGGCACGGCGGCGGCCCCGGACGCCGAGGCGGTGCCCGCCCCCGGCGGCGGGCTCGGCGTGCTGACGGCGGCCGGGCTCGTGTTCTTCGCCTTCGCCGGGTACGCGCGCATCGCGACGCTCGGCGAGGAGGTGCGCGATCCCCGGCGCACCATCCGCCGCGCCGTCGCGCTCGCGCTGGGCATCACGCTGTTGACCTACCTGCTCGTGGCCGCCGCGCTCATGGTCGGGCTGGGCACCGACCGGCTCGCCACCGAGGCCACGCCGCTGGTCACGGTGGTCGACGCGGGGGAGGCGAGCGCGCTGGGCGTGCTCGTCCGCGCCGGGGCCGCGGTGGCCGCCGGCTCGGCGCTGCTGTCGGTGCTGGTCGGGGTGAGCCGCACGGCGCTCGCGATGGCCCGGCGCGGGGAGCTGCCGCGCGGGCTCGCCGCGATCTGCGCGCGCGGCACCCCGCGGCGCGCCGACATCGCGGGCGGCCTCGTCGCGATCGGCATCGCGGTGCTGGCCGGGCCGGTTGCGGCGATCGCGCTCTCGGCCTGCTGCGTGCTGGTCTACTACGCCGTGATCAACCTGGCCGCGCTGCGGCTCCCGGCGGCGGAGCGCAGCTGGCCGGCCTGGACCTCCGGCCTCGGCCTGCTGCTGTGCGTCGTGTTCGCCGCGCTGCTGCCGACCCGGCAGGTGGTGATCACCGCGGTGGCGCTCGCCGTCGGCTGGACGCTGTGCACGCTGCTGGGCCGCGCGGCTGCATCCGGCGAGAGGGCATCCGGGTAGGTTCGCCGCCGTGGCCGATCTCCTCACCAGCCCGCTGCACGACAGGCACACCGCGCTCGGCGCCACCCTCGGGGCGTTCGGGGGTTGGTCGATGCCGATCTCCTACCCCGCGGGGACGGTGGCCGAGCACACGAGCGTCCGCGAGGCCGTCGGCGTGTTCGACGTCAGCCACCTGGGCAAGCTCGCGATCACCGGGTCCGGCGCCGCCGATTTCGTCAACCGCTGCTTCACCGCCGACCTGTCCCGGATCGGGCCGGGGCAGGCGCAGTACACGCTGTGCTGCAGCGAGTCCGGCGGCGTGATCGACGACATCATCGTGTACCTGGTCGGCCCGGACGAGGTGCTCGCCGTGCCCAACGCCGCCAACGCGGCGCGTGTCGCCCAGCTGTTGCGCGCCGCGGCGCCGGAGGGGGTGCGCATCACCGACCGGCACCGCGAGCTCGCGGTGCTCGCCGTCCAGGGGCCGAAGTCCGCCGAGGCGCTGGCCGCCGTCGTGCCCGCATCCGAGGTCGAGGGGCTGGACTACATGGCCTTCGCCGACGTCGCCGGCCTGCGGGTGTGCCGCACCGGCTACACCGGCGAGCGCGGGTACGAGCTGCTGGTGCCCGCCGACGACGCGCCGCGCGTGTGGGACGCCCTGCTCGCCGCGGCCGAGCCGCTCGGCGGCGGCCCCGCCGGGCTCGGCGCCCGCGACACCCTGCGCACCGAGATGGGCTACCCGCTGCACGGCCAGGACCTGTCGGAGGACATCACGCCGGTGCAGGCGGGCAGCGGGTGGGCCGTCGGCTGGTCCAAGCCCGAGTTCTGGGGCCGCGAGGCGCTGCTCGCGGAGAAGGAGGCCGGCCCGGCGCGGCGGCTGCGCGGGCTGCGGGCCACCGGCCGCGGCGTGCCGCGTCCCGGCATGGCCGTGCTCGTGGACGGCGAGCGGGTCGGCACCACCACGTCCGGCACGTTCTCCCCGACGCTGCGCACCGGCATCGCGCTCGCGCTCATCGACACCGGCTCCGGGGTCGGCCTCGACGACACGGTGGTGATCGACGTGCGCGGGCGCCCGCTGGAGTGCACGGTGGTCAAGCCGCCGTTCGTGCCCTCGCGGGTCCGCTGACGCGAAGGGACAGTCGGACGTCCGACCGTTGTGGCGCCTAGTACCGTCTGCGTTATGAGCGAGCCGTTCTCCCGCACCCCCAACCCCTCCCCGGTGCCGGCAGCCCGGCGGGCGGAGATGGTCGCTGATCCGGGGTTCGGCCGGTACTTCACCGACCACATGGTCACCATCAAGTGGACGGCCGGGGTGGGGTGGCACGACCCGGCGGTGGTGCCATACGGCCCGCTCAGCTTCGACCCGGCCACGATGGTGCTGCACTACGGCCAGGAGATCTTCGAGGGCCTCAAGGCCTACCGGCAGCCCGACGGGTCGATCGCCAGCTTCCGCCCGGAGGCCAACGCGGCTCGCTTCCGGGCCTCCGCGGCGCGGATGGCGATGGCCGAGCTGCCCGACGAGCTGTTCCTCGCCTCGCTCGAGGAGCTCGTGAGCATCGACCGCGAGTGGGTGCCCCCGGCGGGCGGCGAGGAGTCGCTGTACCTGCGCCCGTTCATGATCGCCACCGAGGTCGGGCTCGGCGTGCGCCCGTCGGCGGAGTACCTCTACGCCGTCATCGCCTCGCCCGCGGGCCCCTACTTCCCCGGTGGCATCAAGCCGGTGGACGTCTGGCTGTCCACCGACTACACCCGCGCCGCGCTCGGCGGTACCGGCACCGCCAAGTGCGGCGGGAACTACGCGGCCTCGCTGCTGCCGCAGGTGCAGGGCGCCGAGCACGGGTGCGCCCAGGTCGCCTACCTCGACGCCGAGGAGCGCCGCTGGGTCGACGAGATGGGGTCGAACAACCTGTTCTTCGTGTTCGGCTCGGGCGACGACGCCGAGCTCGTCACGCCGTCGCTGACCGGCAGCATCCTCGCCGGCATCACCCGCGACTCGCTGCTCGTGCTGGCCAAGGAGATCGGCTGCCAGGTCACCGAGCGCCGGATCTCCGCCCAGGAGTGGCTCGAGGGCGCCGCCGACGGGCGGATCACCGAGGTGTTCGGCTGCGGCACCGCCGCGGTCATCACGCCGATCGGGCGGGTCAAGCACAACGAGGGCGAGGTCGTGATCGGCGGCGGCGAGCCCGGCCCGATCACGCTGAAGCTGCGCAAGCTGCTCACCGACATCCAGCGCGGCGTGGCTGCGGACACGCACAGCTGGATGCGGACGCTGGTCCCGGCCTCCTAGCCCGTCTCAGCCGGTCGCCACCGCGAGCAGCACCGCGGTCACGGCGAGCTCGTTCGCCGCGCCCAGCACGTCACCGGTCATGCCGCCGAACCGGCGCGCCGTGTGCGCCGACAGGGCGACGACGAGCGCGGCCCCGAGCGCCACGCCGACCGCGGCGCGCGGGCCGATCACGAGCCCGGCCGCGGCCAGCGCCGCCCACCACGCCACGGGCACCCACCACGACTGCGAGCCCGCCACGAGCGCGCCGAGGCCGCCGGGCCGCGCCGGGGGCACCCCGCGGCGGGCCACCCAGCCGAACCCGGCCCTGCCGGTCGCCGCGGCCAGCGCGACGGCGGCCACCGCCCACAGCCCGGCGCCCGCCAGCGCGCCGAGCGCCACGGCCTGCACACCGAGCACCACCACCAGCGCCGCCACCGCGAACGCGCCGACCCCGCCGTCGCGCATCACGGCGAGCGCCCGCTCCGGCGGGCCGTAGCAGCCCAGCCCGTCCGCGGTGTCGGCGAGGCCGTCGACGTGCAGGCCGCGGGTGGCGAGCGCGAGGAACCCGACGCCGAGCAGCCCCGCGGCGAGCGTGGGCACCCCGAGCGCGGCCAGCCCGACGAGCAGCCCGCCCGCGAGCGCCCCCAGCGCGGCCCCGACGACAGGGGCCCAGCGCAGGGCCCCCGCCCCGAGCCGCGGGGTCGGGGCGGGCGATCGCACCGGCAGCACGGTCAGCAGGCCGAGCGCGAACGCGAGCGACCTCACCCGGTCTCGGCCATGAGTCGCGCCGCCATCTGCAGCAGGGGGACGGCGGCCACCGCGCCGGTGCCGTCGCCGAGGCGGACGCCGAGGTCGAGCACGGGCGACAGCGACAGGTGCTGCTCGACGACGGCCATCGCCGGGTCGGGCGAGCGCTGGGCGTAGAGCCACCAGTCCCGGGCCCCCTTCGCGAGCTGGTCGGCGACGAGCGCCGCCGCCCCAACCACGAGCCCGTCGAGCAGGACCGGGGTGCGCCGCAGGGCGGCCTGCACGCACAGCCCGGTGAGCGCGGCGATGTCGGCGCCGCCCGCGACGCGCAGCAGGGCGAGCGGGTCGCGCACGTGCGGGCGGGCCCGGCGCAGCGCGTCGCGCACGGCGGCCGCCTTGCGCATCCACCCCGCGTCGTCGATCCCGCTCCCGCGCCCGATCACGGCGACCGGCTCGGTGCCGGTGAGGGCGGCCACGAGCGTCGCCGCCGGGGTGGTGGCGCCCACCCCGAGCGAGGCGGGGACCAACAGGTCGGCACCCGCATCCACCTCCTCGTCGGCGAGCGCCCTGCCGACGGCGAACGCCTTCTCGACCTCGTCGGCGCTCAACGCGTCCTCGCGGTCGATGCGGCCGCTGCCCCGCCGGACGCGGTGGCGGCCCGGGTCGACGGCGCCCTCCTCGGCGTCCAGCGCGACGTCGACGACCCGCACCGACACGCCCGCGACCGAGGCGAGGACGCCGACCGGTGCGGTGTGCTCGCGCACCGCGGCCACCTGCCGCGCGGTGTCGCCGGGCGGGTGCGCCGACACCCCGGCCGCGGCGATCCCGTGGTCGCCCGCGACCACCACCACGCGGGGCCGGGCCAGCGGGCGGGGCGGGCAGGTCCCCTGGGCCGCGGCGAGCCAGACGCCCAGCTCGGCGAGCGTGCCGAGGGCAGCGTCGGGCACGTCCATCTCGGCGTGGCGGGCGACCGCGGCCCGCCGGGCGTCGACATCGGGGGCGGTGACCGGAGGCAGATCCACGGGGAGTTCTTACCGCCCCCGGTTCACTTCAGCCGCAGCGGGAGGCCCGCGACCAGCAGCACGACCTCGTCGCACACGGCGGCGAGCGCGGCGTTGAGCGCACCCAGCTCGTCGCGGAACAGCCGACCGGCCCTGGTCGCGGGCACGACGCCGAGGCCCACCTCGGCCGAGACGAGCACCACGCGCCCCGGCGCCCGCTCGATCGCCGTCACCAGCTCGTCGACCGCGGCGCCGACGGCGGGCGGGACGGAGGGCGCCTCCCACGCGCCCGCGTCGTCGAGCACGCCGGTGAGCCAGGTGGCGAGGTCGTCGACCAGCAGCGGCCCGCCGCCCGCGCGCACCACCGCGGCCACGTCGACGCCCTCGAGCGTGGACCAGGCCGCGGGGCGGCGGGCGCGGTGCGCGTCGATGCGGGCCGACCACTCGGGGTCGTCGGCCCGCGCGCGGGCGGTGGCGACGTAGCGCACCGGCTCGTCGGCGGGCAGGAGGTCCTCCGCGTGCCGCGACTTGCCCGAGCGGGTGCCGCCGAGCACCAGCGTGCGGGTCGGCATCGGGCGCGCGTTCCGGCTAGACGTCGGCGCCCCGCGCGACCCGCGGCTTCGGGATGCGCAGCCGCCGCAGCTGGCTCGCCCGGGTGAAGGCGTACCAGCCGGTGGAGAAGGCGCCGATCTTCTCGTCGGGGAACTTCGCCCGCGCCTTCCGCGTGACCGACGCGCCGAGGAAGATGCCCTCGATGATCATCGTCGTGAGCGCGACGAGGCTGAACAGGCTCAGGTACTGCTGCACGGCGGGCACCGGGATCAGCAGCGAGAGCACCACGAGGATCGCGAGCGGCATGAACAGGCCCATGATGTGCGGGCGCGAGTCGACCACGTCGCGGATGTAGGCCCGGACCGGGCCGCGGTCGCGGGGCAGCAGGTAGCGATCGTCGCCCGCGGCCATCCGCGCGCGCCGCTCCTCGGCCAGCCGGCGCCGTTCCTCCTTGCTCGGGCGGTTCATCTTCGCCAGGCGAGCGGCCTCCCGCTGCGTGCGCGGCGGGGGCGGCGCCGGACCCCGCCTGCGGCGCTCGACGTCGCGGCGCTTCGGGGTGGGACGGCCCTTGCCCCCGGTCCGCTTGGCCTCGGCCTGCGCGGCCTGCTCCGACTCGGTGGGCGCGGACGCCGCGGACTCGGACGAGTCGGCGCCGACCTTCGACGGCGTGGAACGGCGCAAGAACCTCACACATCTCACCTTACGGGCGATAGCGTGCGGCCCATGCGAGTGGTCGTGGCACCTGATTCGTTCGGCGGGACCCTGAGCGCTACGGCGGCCGCCGAGGCGATCGCGGCGGGGTGGCGCCGCACCGCCCCGGACGACGAGCTGCGCCTGCTGCCGCTGGCCGACGGCGGCACGGGGTTCGTCGAAGTGCTGCACGCGGCCCTCGGCGGCGAGTGGCACGAGCTCGAGGTCACCGGCCCGTTCGGGGACCCGGTGGCGGCGCGCTGGCTGCGCATCGGCGACACCGCCTACCTCGAATCCGCCGCGGCGTGCGGGCTGCACTTCGTACCGCGGGAGCGGCGGGTGCCCGAGGTGGCGCGCACCGTCACCTCCCGCGGGGTCGGCGAGCTGGTCGCCGACGCGCGGGACGCGGGCGTCGCCGAGGTCGTGATCGGCCTGGGCGGCTCGGCCACCACCGACGGCGGCGCGGGCATGCTCGCGGCACTGGGCGCCGTGCCCGTCGACGACGCCGGCGCGCCGCTGCCCGACGGCGGCGCCGCGCTGGCCCGCTGCGCCCGGCTCGAGGGCACCGTGCAGCTCGGCGGGGTCCGGCTGGTGGCCGCGGCCGACGTGGACAACCCGCTGCTCGGGCGGCACGGGGCGGCCGCGGTGTTCGGGCCGCAGAAGGGCGCCGACGACGCGGCCGTCGCGGAGCTGGACGCCGCGCTCGCCCGCTTCGCCGACGCGCTGGCCGCCGCCTTCGGGGTCGACGTCCGCGACGAGCCGGGGGCGGGCGCCGCGGGTGGGCTCGGGGCCGCGCTGCTCGCGTGCGGGGCGAAGCGCGTGTCCGGCGCGGGTCTGGTGCGCGAGCTGGTGGGGCTGGACGCCGAGCTCGACAAGGCCCAGCTCGCCATCACCGGCGAGGGCAGCTTCGACTGGCAGTCGCTGCGCGGCAAGCTCATCACGGCCGTCGCCAGGGGCGCCGCCGACCGCGGGCTGCCGTGCGTCGTGCTCGCGGGGCAGGTGTCGGTGGGGCGGCGCGAGGCCGCCGCGGTGGGCGTCGACGCCGCCTACGGGGTGGCCGAGCACGCGGGCGGGGTCGAGGCGTCGATGGCCGACCCGGCGGGCACCCTCGCCGCCCTCGCCGAGCACGTGGCCCAGAAGTGGAGCACGAAGCGGTGACGGTGCTCGACCACGCGGCGCAGCCGCAGGTGGCGCCCGTCACGCGCGTGCCGGTCCCCGGGCGGGAACGGGTACCGGAGGTACGCTGGGAACAGGAACGCGCCGCACGCTGTTGGGGAGAACCATGACTGTCGAGAACACCGCCGTCGAGAACAAGACGCACGGCGTCGAGCTCACCGACGCCGCCGCCCTCAAGGCGAAGGCGCTGCTCGAACAGGAGGGCCGCGACGACATGCACCTGCGCATCGCGGTCCAGCCCGGTGGCTGCGCCGGCCTGCGCTACCAGCTGTTCTTCGACGACCGCGAGCTCGACGGCGACCTGTTCCGCGAGTTCCACGGGCTGCGGGTGGGCGTCGACCGGATGTCGGCCCCGTACCTCGAGGGCGCGGTCATCGACTTCGTCGACAGCATCGAGAAGCAGGGCTTCACGATCGACAACCCGAACGCGGGCGGCTCGTGCGCCTGCGGCGACTCGTTCCACTGAGCGCCGTCCACCACCAGGGCCTCGCGCCCGAGCGCGCCTGAGGCGAGCGCGGCATCCCACCGACCCCGGCCGGACCTTCGGCCGGGGTCGGTTGCGTCTGTAGGGTGACTGTCCGTGCCTATCGCCGTGACCGGGTCCATCGCGACCGACCAGCTGATGCACTTCCCGGGTCGGTTCGCCGACCAGCTCGTCCTCGACCAGCTCGACCGGCTGTCGCTCAGCTTCCTGGTCGACGACATGGTGATCCGCCCCGGCGGCGTCGCGGGCAACATCGCCTACGCGCTCGGCGTGCTCGGCCGCAAGCCGCTGCTGATCGGCGCGGTCGGGGCGGACTTCGGCGAGTACCGGGCCCGCCTCGAGGCCAACGGGGTGGACTGCTCGGCGGTGCTGGTCTGCCCGGACGTCAACACGGGCCGCTTCGTGTGCACCACCGACGACGACATGCGCCAGATCGCGTCGTTCTACACCGGCGCGATGGCCCGCTCCCGGGAGATCTCGCTGCGCCCGCTCGCCGACCGGATCGAGCTCGTGCTCGTCGGCGCCAACGACCCCGAGGCGATGCTGCGCCACACCGACGAGGCGCGCGAGCTGGGCATCCCGTTCGCGGCCGACCCGTCCCAGCAGCTCGCCCGCATGGAGGGCCCGGAGATCCGCAGGCTCGTCTCCGGGGCCCGTTACCTGCTCACCAACGACTACGAGTGGGAGCTGTTGCTCAAGAAGACCGGCTGGACCGAGGCGCAGGTCGCCGACGAGGTCGAGATCCGGATCACGACGCACGGCGAGAACGGCGTGGAGATCCACGGGCCGCAGACGCTGAAGGTCGGCGTGGTCCCCGAGACCGGCAAGGTCGACCCGACCGGCGTCGGCGACGCGTTCCGCGCGGGCTTCCTCGCGGCCGTGACGGGCGGCCTGTCGCTGGAGCGCGCGGCCCAGCTGGGCTCCCTGATCGCCGTGCAGGTGCTCGAGACCGACGGGCCCCAGGAGTGGACCTGGGACCGGGCGACGGCCCTCACCCGGCTGCGGGACGCCTACGGGCCCGAGGCGGCCGCGGAGATCGAGGCCGTCCTCCCCGCTTGAGGGGCCGACCCGGGCCGGTCCCCGGCGGATTGCTCGGCTAGTCTCTACGCGTGGTCGAAGTCGGCCGGTTTGACGCAGGCGACAAGGCAGGAGGGCGGCGAGCAGTGGGCCGAGCACAGCGCGGGGGAGACCGCCGCTCAGCGACGAGGCGGGTTCCGGTGAGGCGCGCGGGCAAGCTGGCCGGTCTGGCGCTGCTGGTCGTTCCGCTCACCACCGGTTGCTCGGTGGAGGAGGTCCTGCGCTTCGGGTGGCCGGAGGGCGTCACGCCGCAGGCCGAGTCCATGCGCCAGCTGTGGACCTGGTCGGCGGTCGCGGCCCTGGTCGTCGGCGCCGTCACCTGGGGCGCGATGTTCTGGGCGGTGATCTTCCACCGCAAGCGCAAGGGCGACGACAGCCTGCCGCGGCAGACGCAGTACAACCTGCCGCTCGAGATCACCTTCACGGTGATCCCCACGATCATCGTGGCGGTGCTGTTCGCGGGCACCGTGGCCGTGCAGAACTACGTCGACACCGACGGCGCGGAGCCCGACGTGCGGGTGGACGTCACGGCGTTCCAGTGGAACTGGGAGTTCGAGTACCCCGACGCCACCACTCCGGACGGGCGCCCGGTGAGCACGCTCGGCACCAGCGACACGATCCCGCTGCTCGTGCTGCCGACCAACCGGCGCATCGAGTTCACGCAGGTCTCCAACGACGTCATCCACAGCTTCTTCGTGCCGGAGTTCCTGTTCAAGCGCGACGTCTTCCCGATGCCGGAGACGAACGACCAGGACAACGTCTGGCAGATCGACTCGATCGACCGCGAGGGCGCGTTCGTCGGCCGGTGCGCCGAGCTCTGCGGCACCTACCACGCGATGATGAACTTCGAGGTCAGGGCGATCTCGCCGGAGCTGTTCGACCAGTGGCTCGCGCTGCGCCAGCAGGTGAACCCGGACACCGGCGCCCCGTACACCGCGGGTGAGGCCCTGCAGCAGCTCGGCTGCGGGCAGCTGTGCACGCCGGAGGCCTACACCACCTATCCGTTCAACACCGACCGGACCCTCCGCTCGGCGTCGCAGCCGGTCACCGCGGGGAGCTGAGGCACGCCATGAAGATCGAGTCCCGCATCTTCGAGATCATCACCGCGTTCTTCTTCCTCGCGGCGATCGTCTACACCGTCCTGGCCCAGGAGCCCGTCGGCATCGCGGTGCTGTTCCTCACCGGTGGCCTGTCGCTGATCATCGGCACGTACTTCCGGTTCATCTCCCGGCGGCTCGAGCAGCCGCGACCGGAGGACAACCCCGAGGCCGAGGTCTCCGACGGGGCGGGCGAGGTCGGTTTCTTCTCGCCGGGCAGCTACTGGCCGATCGGGGTGGCCGCCTCCGCCGCGCTCTGCGGCGTCGCGCTCGCCTTCTGGCACGTGTGGCTGCTGGTGATCGGCGGCGTGGTGCTGCTGCTCGCCGTCGCCGGGCTGGTCTTCGAGTACCACATCCGGCCCGCGGAGCATTAGCCTCACCCCCGTGCCGGAGGGGGATCAGCAGTCGGCGCTGCGCGTCGAGGAGAACGGTATCAACGTCATCTCCGACGCCGAGCGCCACGGACGGCCGAGCCAGCTGTTCTGGCCGTGGTTCGCCGCGAACGTCTCGGTGCTCGGGCTGAGCTACGGGGCGTTCGCGCTCGGCTTCGGGATCTCGTTCCCGCAGGCGCTCGCCGCCGGGATCGTCGGCATCGTGTTCTCGTTCCTGCTCGTCGGGTTCGTCGCGATCGCAGGCAAGCGGGGCTCGGCGCCGACGATGGTGATGAGCCGGGCGGCGTTCGGCGTGCGGGGCAACCGGCTGCCCTCGGCGATCTCGTGGCTGCTCACCGTGGGCTGGGAGACCGTCCTCACCACGCTCGCCACGCTCGCGACGGCCACCGTGTTCTCCCGGCTCGGCTGGGGCGGGGGCACCGGGACGCTGGTGGTGGCGCTGGTCGTGGTCGCCGCCCTCACCGTGGCGGCGGGCGTGCTCGGCTTCCAGCTGATCATGCGCCTGCAGACGGTGATCACGGTCGTGACGGGCGTGCTCACCGTGATCTACGTCCTGCTCGCCCTCGACGACGTCGACTTCGCCGCCGTGGCGGCGCTGCCGAGCGGGTCGGCCCAGGAGGTCCTCGGCGCCCTGGTGATGCTGATGACCGGGTTCGGCCTCGGCTGGGTCAACGCCGCCGCCGACTACTCCCGCTACCTGCCGCGCTCGGCGTCCACGCGGGGCGTCGTGGTGTGGACGACGGTGGGGTCGGCGTCCGCGCCGCTGCTGCTCTTCGCGTTCGGGCTGCTGCTCGCCGGCTCGTCCGCCGAGCTGTCGGAGGCGATCGCCGCGGACCCGATCGGCGCGCTCACGGGGACGCTGCCCACGTGGTTCCTCATCCCGTTCGCGCTGGTCGCCGTGCTCGGCCTGGTCGGCGGCGCGGTGCTGGACATCTACTCGTCCGGCCTCGCGATGCTCGCCATGGGCGTGCGCATCCCGCGCTACGCCGCCGCGGCCATCGACGGCGTGATCATGATCCTCGGCACCACCTACGTGGTGTTCTTCGGCGGTGAGTTCCTCGGCCAGTTCCAGGGCTTCCTCATCACGCTCGGGGTGCCCGTCGCGGCCTGGTGCGGGGTGATGCTCGCCGACATCGCGCTGCGCCGCCGCGACTACGACGAGGCCGCGCTGTTCGACCCACGCGGGCGCTACGGCGACGTGCGCCCGTTCCCGATCGCCGTCGTGGTCGTCTGCACGGTGATCGGGTGGGGTCTCGTCGTCAACACGTACGCGGAGTGGCTCGCCTGGCAGGGCTACCTGCTCGGCCCGCTCGGCGGGCGCGAGGGGCCGTGGGCGTACGCCAACCTCGGCGTGCTGGTGGCGCTGGCGCTCGCGTTCGTCGCCACCCTGATCGGCACCAGGTCGGCCGTGCGCGCGCAGGAAGGGCGGACCGCGCCGACGGGGGCGTGACGCGGGCCGCAGGCAGTACCTACTGTGGTGGTCGGCCTGTGACGTGCGCAACCAAAGGCGGTTCGCCATGACGGATGTACAGCGGAGCCCGCAGACCGCCGTCGACGAGCGCAGCGGAGGCGGGCTCGGCCTGCCGGCCCCGGCCGCCCCCCGCGGCAACCTGCAGCGGCCCGCGCGCAACCGCGACTGGTGGCCCAACCAGCTCGACCTGAGCATCCTGCGCAAGAACGCGCCCTCGTCCGACCCGATGGGCCCGGACTTCGACTACGCCGCCGAGTTCGCGACCCTCGACCTCGACGAGCTGGCCCGCGACGTCGACGAGGTGCTGACCACCTCGCAGGACTGGTGGCCCGCCGACTTCGGCCACTACGGGCCGCTCGTGATCCGGATGACCTGGCACTGCGCCGGCACCTACCGGGTGGGTGACGGCCGCGGCGGCCCCAGCTCGGCGATGCAGCGCTTCGCGCCGCTCAACAGCTGGCCCGACAACCGCAACCTGGACAAGGCGCGCCGGCTGCTGTGGCCGGTGAAGCAGAAGTACGGCCGCAAGATCTCCTGGGCCGACCTCATGGTCTTCGCGGGCAACCGGGCGCTGGAGTCGATGGGCTTCACGACCTTCGGCTTCGCCGGCGGCCGCGAGGACGTGTGGGAGCCCGAGGACGCCTACTGGGGCCCGGAGAACGCCTGGCTCGGCGACGAACGCCACGCCGGGGTCCGCGACCTCGAGGAGCCCCTCGCCGCCGACCAGATGGGCCTGATCTACGTCAACCCGGAGGGCCCGAACACCGTGCCGGACCCGATCACGTCGGCGCGCGACATGCGCGAGACGTTCCGGCGGATGGGGTTCAACGACACCGAGACCGTCGCCCTGATCGCGGGCGGGCACACCTTCGGCAAGACCCACGGCGCCGCCGACCCGGAGAAGCACCTGGGCCTGGAGCCGGAGGCGGCCCCGCTCGAGCAGCAGGGCCTCGGCTGGACGAGCAGCTACGGCAGCGGCAAGGGGTCCGACACCATCTCCAGCGGCCTCGAGGGGACCTGGACCCCCACCCCGACGACGTGGGACTCGAGCTTCCTCGAGACCGTGTTCAACTACGAGTGGGACGTCGAGCTGTCCCCGGGCGGGCTGTGGCAGTGGATCCCGCGGGGCGGCGCGGGCGAGGGCACCGTGCCCGACGCGCACGACCCGTCGAAGCGCCACCACCCGACGATCCTGACCACGGACCTCGCGCTGCGCTACGACCCGGACTACGAGAAGATCGCGCGCCGGTTCCTCGAGCACCCCGAGCAGCTCGCGGACGCGTTCGCCCGCGCCTGGTACAAGCTCACCCACATCGACATGGGCCCGAAGCAGCGCTACCTCGGTCCGCTGGTGCCCGAGGAGACGCTGATCTGGCAGGACCCGGTGCCGGAGGTCGACCACGAGCTCGTCGACGCCGACGACGTCGCCGCGCTCAAGCGGCAGATCCTCGCCACCGGGCTGCCGATCTCGCGGCTGGTCGCCACCGCGTGGGCCTCCGCCTCGACGTTCCGCATCAGCGACAAGCGCGGTGGGGCGAACGGGGCCCGCATCCGGCTCGAGCCGCAGCGCAGCTGGGAGGTCAACGAGCCGGAGGAGCTCGCGCGGGTCCTCGAGGTGCTGGAGGCCGTCCAGGAGGCGTTCCACGGCGCCCAGACCGGGGGCAAGCGGGTCTCGCTCGCCGACCTGATCGTGCTCGGCGGGTGCGCTGCCGTGGAGGAGGCGGCCCGCCGTGCCGGCCACGCCGTCGAGGTGCCCTTCACCCCCGGCCGCACCGACGCCACGCAGGACCAGACCGACGTCGAGTGGTTCGCCCCGCTCGAACCGCGCGCCGACGGGTTCCGCAACTACCGCGGCCCGCGGGCGGGCCGGATGCCGTCGGAGTTCCTGCTGGTCGACCGGGCGGACCTGCTCGACCTCTCCGTCCCGGAGATGACCGTGCTGGTCGGCGGGCTGCGGGTGCTGGGCGCCAACCACCGGCAGTCGCCGCTGGGCGTGCTCACCGACCGGCCGGGCGTGCTCACGAACGACTTCTTCGTGAACCTGCTCGACATGCGCACCGCCTGGGAGCCCACGGCGAAGGGCGCGGAGACCTACGAGGGCCGCGACCGCGCCACCGGCGAGCTCAGGTGGACCGCGAGCCGCGTCGACCTGGTCTTCGGGGCCAACTCGGAGCTGCGCGCGGTGGCCGAGGTCTACGGGTGCCGCGACGCGGGGGAGAAGTTCGTGCACGACTTCGTGGTGGCGTGGGACAAGGTCATGAACCTCGACCGCTACGACGTCAGGGGCCCGCTCAGCCGCGAGCGGCGTCACCCAGCGACTGTCGGGCGATGATCACCTGCTGGATCTGGCTGGTGCCCTCGTAGATGCGGAACAGCCGCGCGTCCCGGTAGAACCGCTCGACCGCGACGCCGCGGATGTAGCCCGCGCCGCCGTGCACCTGCACCGCCCGGTCGGCCACCCGGCCCACCATCTCGCTGCAGAAGTACTTGGCGACCGAGGGGCCCCGCACCCGGTCGGTGCCCTCGTCGTAGGCGCGGGCGACGTCGAGCACGAGGGCCCGGCCCGCCATGTGGTCGGTCACCGAGTCGGCGATCAGGCCCTGCACCAGCTGGAACGAGGCGATCGGGCGTCCGCCCTGCTCGCGGGTGCGGGCGAACTCGATCGACTCGTGCACGAGCCTGCCCGCCATCCCGACGCAGAGCGCCGCGATGTGGGCGCGGCCGTGGGCGAGGCACTTCGCCGCGGTCTGGAAACCGCGGTCCACCCCGTCCGCGCCGCCGACCAGCGCCTCGGCGGGCACCCGCACCTCGTCGAGGTACACGTCGGCGGTCCACGCGCCGAACTGGCCCATCTTGCGGTCCTTCGGGCCGATCGTGACGCCCTTCGCGTCCGTGGGGACGAGGAACGTCGAGATGCCCCGGTTGCCCGCCGCGTCCGGGTTGGTCCGCGCGAACACCATGATCACGTCGGCGACGGGGGCATTGGTGATGTAGCGCTTCGACCCGTTGAGCACCCAGTCCGAGCCGTCTCGGCGCGCGGAGGTGGTGAGCCCGGCCGGGTCGGAGCCCGCGTCGGCCTCCGTGAGCCCGAACGAGGCGGTGACCTCGCCGGAGGCCAGCCGCGGCAGCCACTCCGCCTTCTGCTCGTCGGTGCCCCCGACCAGCAGCACCTGCCCGGCGATGCCGTTGTTGGTGCCGAAGAGCGACCGCAGGGCGGGGGTGGTCCAGCCCAGCTCGAACGCGAGCTGCGCCTCCTCGGTGAGGTTCATGCCCAGCCCGCCGTACTCCTGCGGGATCGCGAACCCGTAGAGGCCCATGTCCTTGCACGCGGCGATCACGTGCTCCGGGATCGCGTCCTCTTCGTCGATCTGCTCCTCGAGCGGCACGACCTCCTTGCGGACGAAGTCGCGCACCGCGGACAGGATGTCGGCGAGGTCGGAGGGGTCCATGGTGGGGACGCTACCTCCGGACGTGATCAGGACGCGACCGCCGATGGCGATCAGCTCACGCGGGCCAGCAGGAAGCCGTCGTAGCCCTTGCTGCCCACGGTCTGCACGACCGTCGCCTCGACCCGCGGCTCGGCGCCGGCCAGCTCGACGACCGCGCGCGTGCCGCGGACGTCCGGGTCGGCGTCGTCGGGGTCGGTGACCCGCCCGCTGCGGACCACGTTGTCGACCACGATCAGCCCGCCCGGGCGGGACATGCGCAGCGCGTGCCGGAAGTAGTCGGGGTTCGAGCGCTTGTCGGCGTCGATGAACGCCAGGTCGAAGGGGCCGTCGAGGGTGGCGAGGGTCTCGAGGGCGGGCCCGACCCGCACGTCGACCACCCCCTCCAGCCCGGCTCGCGCGATGTTCGCGCGCGCCACCTCGGCGTGCTTCGGGTTGATCTCGCAGGTCACGAGCTCGCCGTCGGCCGGGAGCGCGCGGGCGAGCCAGATCGTGGAGTAGCCGCCGAGCGTGCCGACCTCCAGGATCCGGCGGGCGCCGACGGAGCGGGCGAGCAGGTGCAGCAGCTTGCCCTGGGCCGGGCTCACGTCGATCGCGGGCAGCCCGGCGACCGCGTTCGCCTCGGTCACCGCGTCGAGGACCGGGTCGGGGCCGAGGAGATGGCCGGTGAAGTAGGCGTCGACCCGCTCCCACGTGCGAGGTTCCATGGTGATCAGCCTATGCGGGCCGGGTTCGGGTTGGCCCTACCCTCGTCACGGAGGTGCTCCGGCTGGGTGGGGGTGCCCGGGGCGACGAGAGTGGGGGCATGACCGGACACGTGCCCGTTGCGGTGCTCGGCGGGCCGCTCACCGCATCCCAGCGGTTCTGGCGCGGCTACGGCTACCTGCTCGGAGGGCTTCCCCTGGCGATCGTCGCGTTCGTGGTCGCGGTCGTCGGCTTCGCCGCGGGCGTCGGCACGCTCGTGGTGTGGCTCGGCCTGCCGATCCTCGCCGGCACGCTGCGGGCATGCCGCGGCATGGCGGGCGTCGAGCGGCGGGGAGCCGAGTGGGCCACCGGCCGTGCGCTGCCCCCGCACCACTACCGGGAGCCGCGCGGGCGGGGGATCGGGCGGCTGTTCAGCATGCTGGCCGACCCGCAGTCGTGGCGCGACCTGCTGCACTGTGTGATCGCGTTCCCGGTGCGGGTCGCGATGTTCGTCATCACCGTGGTGTGGACGGTCGGCGGGCTCGGCTCGGCGCTGTCGGTCACCTGGCAGTGGGCGATCCCGCGGGACGACGGCGGCGGGCTGTACTGGCTGCTCACCGGTAACCAGTCGCTCTCCGGCGAGGTCGCGGTGAGCACCCTGCTCGGGATGTTCATGCTGGCCACGGCGCCGCTGGTGATCCGGGGGCTGGTCGCCACCCGCGCCGGCCTGGCCCGCGGCCTGCTCACCAACCAGACCGCGGCGCTGCGGGCCCGCGCCGCCCAGCTGGAGTCGAGCAGGCGCGCGGCCGTCCAGGCCGAGGCGCAGACCCTCCGCCGGCTCGAACGCGACATCCACGACGGCCCGCAGCAGCGGCTCGTCCGGCTCAACATGGACCTCGAGGCGGTCGCCCGGCGGCTCGACGACGATCCGGAGAAGGCGCGCCCGCTGGTGGCGGAGGCGCTCGCGCAGAGCCGCGAGGCGCTCGAGGAGCTGCGCGCCCTGTCCCGCGGCATCGCCCCGCCGATCCTCGCCGACCGCGGCCTCGGCCCCGCCCTCGCCGCCGCTGCGGCCCGCTGCCCGGTGGAGGTCTCCCTCGACGTCGCGCTGCCGCAGGGGCAGCGGCTCGCCGCCGCCGTCGAGAACACCGCGTACTTCGTGGTCACCGAGGCGCTCACCAACGTCGCGAAGCACTCCGGCGCCACCCTGTGCACGGTGGTCGTCACCGCCGACGCCGATCGCGTGCTCGTGCAGGTGCGCGACGACGGCCGCGGCGGCGCCCACCCCGGCAAGGGCCACGGGCTCGCCGGCCTCGCCGATCGCCTCGCCACCGTCGAGGGCGAACTGGACGTGGCGAGCCCACCCGGTGGCCCGACCGTCCTGACCGCCGAGATCCCGCTGCGCGGTGTGGGGGATGATCGGTAGATGCGCGTCGTGCTGGCCGAGGACTCGCTCCTGCTGCGGGAGGGGCTCGTCCGGCTCCTCGACGAGGCCGGGGCGAGTGTCGTCGCGGCCGTCGGGGACGGCGACGGGCTCGTCGCCGCCGTGCAGGAGCACCGCCCCGACGTGGCCGTGGTCGACGTGCGGATGCCGCCGACCTTCACCGACGAGGGCCTGCGCGCCGCGCTCGAGGTGCGCCAGACCGTGCCGGGCACCGCGATCCTGGTGCTCTCGCAGTACGTCGAGGAGTCGTACGCCTCCGACCTGCTCGCCGCCGGCGGGGGAGTGGGCTACCTGCTCAAGGACCGCGTCTCCCGCCTCGCCGACCTGTCGGACGCCCTGCAGCGTGTCGTCGACGGCGGCACCGTCCTCGACCCCGAGGTCGTCTCCGCCCTGTTCTCCCACCGCCGCCGCCGCGACCCCCTCGCCGACCTCTCGCCGCGCGAGCGCGAGGTCATGGCCCTGATGGCCGAGGGCCGCACCAACACGGCCATCGGCCGCGCCCTGGTGATCAGCCAGGGGGCGGTGGAGAAGCACATCTCGTCGATCTTCACCAAGCTCGGCCTCCCGCCGTCGGGCGACGACCACCGGCGGGTGAAAGCGGTGCTGACCTGGCTGGGTGTTTAGGTTCCGCGGAACCTGCTTTTCACGCGGCCGCTGGGATCCGCTTCGGTAGCAGGAGCAGGCCGAGGACGTAGTCGATGTCGAGGTTGTCACCCTGCCATTTCGAGCTGATCGTCTTGTGGTTGATGTGCAGGCCGGCGCGGGTGTGCATCTCCACCAGGCTTTCTGCTTTCCCGCTCAGTGGCTCGGCCGCCTCGGGCACGAGGGTTCCGGGGCGCTGGAACTCGCACCGACCTTTCACGCGGTGGATCCGGTAGCCGTGGTCGTGCACGACCGTGTGGTGGAACGAACAGATCATGATCAGGTTGTCGACATCGGTCGTACCACCCAGCTCCCACGGGATGATGTGGTGGGCGTTCAGGTAGCGGGTGTGCGGGCAGCCCGGGAATTGGCACCGTTCTCCATCCCGCGCGGTGAGCGCCCGGACCTGAGCATCGGAGGCGAGGCGGTGGGAGCGGCCGAGGTACATGCGGTTGCCTGACCGGTCGTCGAGCAGCAGTTGCACCTTCGCATCACAGGCAGCCGGGCGGCCGTGGCGGGGGCGAGCGCCGGCCCGCCGTCGAGGCGGGCCGTGCCGGTGGAGGCGTCGACGTGGATGATCACCTCGGCGTTGCCCCGCTCGACCACCTTTCCGTCTTCGGTGTGGCCGGTGACCAACGTCATGAGCGCGTCGGCCCGGCGGGCGGCGATGCCATCCGCTACGAGGCCCGGTTCCTGTTCGCGGGCCCGCTCGACCAGGTCCGCCGGCTGGGGTGCGGGGTCGGGGGTGGGCGGTGTGCGTTTCGGTACCTGTGCGGAGGAACCGGCATTGGGCGGCGGTGATGTGACCGGCGATCCCGAGCAGCCCGGTTTCGACCTGGTGATCGCTCAGCGCGTGGAACTGGGTGGGGAACGGGACGATGGCGCCGGGCATCGGGGATTCCTCCGCACCGGGTGTGTGGGGTGAGGATCCCACCCGGGTCCGACGATTTCGGGGCCCGCATTCGGGTTCCGCGGAACCCGAGGTGAGACCGCCTCCTGGTGGCGCCGCGGGCGAATCCGGGCAGGCCCGCGGCCTGCCCGGCGAAGCCTGCCCGAACAGGGGCCGCAGAGGCTCACCGGTCAAGGGTCGCGATAGCGATCCCGAAGGGACACGCGGCGCCCTGACCGGTGAGGAGCGGCCCCGCACCGCGCGGCGCCATCCCGGCGGAGTCAGGTCCCGCGGAACCCAGGAGGCGATCCGCCTACCCCCTCCCCACGAACACCCCCGCCCCCGCAGCCCGAGCGGCATCGGTCGCGCACCGCACCGCGAGCGCGTCGTCGGCGCCCCGCCCCATCAGCAGGATCTCGTGGTAGATCGGTGCGGTCGCGGCGACGAGCAGCCGCCGCGCGTCGGTCCCCGCCGGCGCCTCGCCCCGCTCGATCGCCCGCTCGACCACCACCTCGCAGCGCCGGTACCGGTCCTCGAGGAAGTCCCGCAGGGCCGCTGCGGCGGCGGAGGACCGGTACGACGCCAGGATCAGCGCCCGGCTGACCGGGCGGGGGCCCGCGAGGTGCTCGACGACCTCCCGGTTGAGCGCGACCAGGTCCGCGGTGAGCGAGCCGTGGTCGCCGGGCCGCCAGTCGTCCTCCCGGCCCGCGACGAGCGCGTCGGCGAGCAGGCCACCGACGTCGCGCCACCGCCGGTACACCGTCGCCCGGTGCACGCCTGAGCGCTCGGCGACGGCGTCTACGGTGAGCCGGTCGACGCCGTGCTCGAGCAGCTCGGCCTCCACGGCGGCGAGCACCGCGGCCCGGGTGCGGGCGGTGCGGCCCCCTGGTCGGCGCGTGGTCGGCACGCCCCCTATCCTCCTATTGCGACAACTGTCGCGTCTAGGAGGTCACGTGATCACTCGAACCGCCGTCGGTGCACCCGGCGCCGGCCCGTACGCCGTGGCCGTCGACGCGTCCGGCGTCGCGTGGATCACGCTCGTCCACGCGGGCCAGGTGGCCGGCCTGCCCCGCGGCGGGGAGGCCACGCTCCACGACCTCGGCAACCCCGCCTGCCGCCCGTCGCTCCTCGCGGTCGGGCCGGACGGAGCGGTGTGGGTCACCCGCGGCGGCGACGACCGCATCGACCGCATCGACCCCGACGGCGCGCGGCGCAGCTTCCCGGTGACCGGCGGGCCGTACGGGATCGCGGCGGGGCCGGACGGGACGGTGTGGTTCACCGCGATCGGCGCCGACGCCGTCGGCCGGCTCGCGCCGGACGGGCAGGCCACGCTCACGCCGGTGCCCGAGGCCGGCGGCATGCCCGCGATGATCACGGCGGGCCCCGACGGTGCGATGTGGTTCACCCTCAACCGGGCCGCCGCGCTCGGCCGGGTCGACGCGACCGGTGAGATCACCCTCCACCCGCTGCCCGACCCCGCGTGCGGTCCGGTCGGCATCGCCGCCGACGGCGAGGCGCTGTGGTTCGCCGAGATCGGGGCCGGGCGGGTCGGGCGGCTGGTGCCGGGGGAGCCGCCGCAGGAGTTCGACCTGCCCGACCGCGCGGCCCGGCCGCACGCCGTCGCCCCCGACGGGGCGGGCGGCTGCTGGGTCACGCTCTGGGCCGCCGGCGCGCTCGCCCACCTCGACGCGCACGGCACCGTCACCGCGGTGCACGACCTCGGCGAGGGCACCGAACCGCACGGGGTGGCCGTCGCCGCCGACGGCGCGGTGCTCGTCGCCCTGGAGACCGGCCACGTGGTCACCCTGGCCCCGGCGACCGCGCCGTGACCCCGCACCTCCACCGCCGGGCGGTCCTCCGCGCGGCGCTGCTGCTGCCGCTCGCCGGCTGCGCCGCCGCGCCCGCTGCGCCGCCCCCGAGCGAGCCCACGCCCGAGCCGCCACCCGCCACCCCGGCCCCCGCCGCGACCGACCGGCTGGCCGAGCTGGAGCGGCGCTTCGACGCCCGCCTCGGGCTGTACGCGGTCGACACCGGCTCCGGCCGGGAGCTCGCCCACCGCGCCGACGAGCGCTTCGCCATGTGCTCGGTCTTCAAGGCGCTCGCCGCGGCCGCCGTGCTGCACCACCACCCGCCCGAGGACCTGGACCGGCGCATCCGCTTCGACGCGGCCGACCTCGTCGACCCCTCGCCGATCGCGCGGCGGCACGTCGGCGGCGGCATGACGGTCCGCGAGATCTGCGACGCCGCCGTCCGCCACAGCGACAACACCGCGGGCAACCTGTTGCTCGCCGAGCTGGGCGGGCCGACCGCGATCACGGAGTTCGCCCGCTCCGTGGGCGACGACGTCACCCGGCTCGACCGCACCGAGCCCGCCCTGAACGCCGCCGTCCCCGGCGACGAGCGCGACACCACGACCCCGCGTGCGATCGCGGGCACGTTCCGCGCGCTCGTGCTCGGCGACCACCTCGACCCGGCCGACCGCGCCCTGTTCACCGAGTGGCTGGTCGGCAACACGACCGGCGACGAGCGCATCCGCGCCGGCCTGCCGCCCGGCTGGCGGGTCGGCGACAAGACCGGGACCGGCGCCTACGGCACGGCCAACGATGTGGCGGTCGCCTGGCCGCCCGGCGGGGCGCCGATCGTGCTCGCGGTGCTGACCTCCCGAGCGACGGAGGACGCACCGTGGGACGCGGCGCTGATCGCCGAGGCGGCGGCGGTGGTGGCGCAGGAGCTGGCCTGATCACCACCGCCGGTTTTCGGTAGTTTCGAGCTGGTGTCCACCGCCCGCGACGCTCGGACGAGGGATGCGCTGATCGGCGTGCTCATGGCCGCCGTGTCCGGGGCCGCGGCCGCGCTGGGGGTGCTCGGCGCCGCCGGGCAGGTGGTCGAGCGGGTCGCCGGGCGGCCGGTCGCGATCGTCGCCGAGATGCCCGGGGCGGAGTCCGGCCCGCCGTGCCCGCTCGACGACCGCTACGTCGACGAGCCCCCCGAGCGCCTGCCGCCCGACACGCTCGCCGCCTGGGAGCGGCTGCGGGCCGCGGCGAGCGAGCACGGCGTGCACCTGTGCCTGAACGACGGCAAGCGCAGCCGCGAGCAGCAGGCCCGCCAGTTCGCCGAGGCCGTGCAGCGGTTCGGCACCGCCGAGCTCGCCTCCCGGTACGTGCTGCAGCCCGACGAGTCGATGCACGTCGTCGGGATCGCCGTCGACATCCAGCCGCTCGCCTCCGCGGCGTGGGTCGAGCGCAACGGCGCCGGCTACGGGTGGTGCCGCCGCTACGAGAACGAGCCGTGGCACTTCGAGTACGACCCCGCGCACGCGACGTCCGGGTGCCCGCCGCTGCTGCCGAGCGCCACCGGCTACTGAGACCGGTGCACCGCCCGCAGATCCAGCACGAGCTCGCCCGGGGCGCCGTCGACCAGGCGCACCGGGATGCCCCAGTCCTGCTGGTAGCGGTGGCAGGCGGCGAACGCGCCGTCGCCGTCGTCGCAGGCCGCGGCGGCCACGCTCACCTGCAGCACGCCTTCTCGCGGCGCGTCCGGGGCGAAGCGCAGCGTGCGGGCGAGCCCCGGCGCGGTGCCCGCGCCCTCGGCCAGCAGCTCCGGCGGGGAGGCGGCCACGGTGAGCGAGGTCGGGTCGCCGAAGCGGGTGTCGAGGTGCTGGCCGGTGGGCGGGGTGAAGTCGATGCGCAGCTCCAGCTTGTCGCGGGCCAGGTCGGTGCGCGCTCGCCGCACGCGGTGCGCGCCCGCGTCCACCTGCGTGCTCGCCGGGATCGCGAGCCGGACGAGCCGGTGCGCGGCGGACTCGACCACGACGAGCGTGTCGCCGTCGACGATCAGGTCGCTCGGCTCGCGCAGGTCCCTGGCCAGGGTGCTCACGGTGCGGGTGGCCGGGTCGTAGCGGCGGACGGCGCCGTTGTAGGTGTCGGCGACCGCCACGGAGCCGTCGGGGAGCACGGCCACCCCGAGCGGGTGCTGCATGAGCGCCTCGTCGGCGTCCCCGTCGCGGAAGCCGAAGTCGAACAGCCCCGTCCCGACCGCGGTCGACACCTGCGACCCCACCGCGGGCGCCGCCTGCACCGACCGCAGCGCGGACACCTCGGAGTCGGCCACCCACAGCGTGCCGTCGGGGCCGGTCGCGAGCCCGGACGGCTGGGCGAAGAACGCCTCGTCCGGGGAGCCGTCGCGCAGGCCCTCGTTGGTGGTGCCCGCGAGCACCTGCACCGCGCCGGACGCCGGGTCGAACGACCACAGCTGGTGGCTGCCCGCCATCGCGACGACCACGCGGCCCTCCCACCAGGCGAGGTCCCACGGCGACGACAGGGCGGCCGCGGTGGCGCCGACCTCCACCCGGGTGCGCAGCTGCTCGCCGGTGCCCGCGAGCGTGGTGACCGCGCCGTCGGACAGCCGCACCCCGCGCAGGGCGTGGTTGACGGTGTCGGCCACCACGACGTCGTAGCCCGCCACCGGCTCCGGCAGCAGCAGGAGGCCCTGCGGCTCGGCGAAGCGGGCGGGGGAGTCGGTGAACCCGCGCTCGCCGGTGCCGATCCGCCGCCGCTCGGTGACCAGGTCGGCCTCGAGCTCGACGAGTTGGTGGTGCGCGGTGTCGGAGACGAGGAAGGTGCCGCCGGGCAGCGCGATCACCTTGCCGGGGAAGCGCAGCGCCGTGGCCGGCGCGGGCGGCGGGACGTACGGGCCGTCGCCGCGGTGCAGGGTGCCCGCCGCCTCGTGCTCGGCGACCAGCTCCTCGATCAGCACACCGAGCCCGTGCGCGTGCCCCTCGCCGGCCAGGTGCGCGACGACGTAGCCCTCGGGATCGACGACCACCAGCGTCGGCCACGCCCGCGCCGCGTAGGCGTCCCAGGTGACGAGCTCGGGGTCGTCGAGCACCGGGTGGTGCACCGCATACCGCTCGACGGCGGCCTCCACCGCGTCCGGGTCGGCCTCGTGCACGAACTTCGGCGAGTGCACGCCGATCGTGACGAGCACGTCGGCGTAGCGCTCCTCCAGCTCCCGCAGCTCGTCGAGGACGTGCAGGCAGTTGATGCAGCAGAACGTCCAGAAGTCCAGCAGCACGATCTTGCCGCGCAGGGCCCCGAGCGTGAGCTCCTCGCCCCCCGTGTTCAGCCAGCGGCGCCCGCGCAGCTCCGGCGCCCGCACGCGTGATCGACCCACGTCGGGGATTCAACCGAACCGCGGGCGCCGGTGTTCCGGGGCGTCAGCGCTTGTCGCCGTGCCGCTCCCGTTCGCAGATGGACACCAGCATGAACACGATCGTGCAGAGCACGATGATGCCCACCAGGTCGAGCCAGCCCATGGAGACCACTTCCCGGGGGCCGCTGATCGGATCGCCTGCCACCCCGAGCGGGGGCGGCCGCGCGCGGCCCACGTGGTGTTCTCGCTCACACGGCGCGCGGGGTTACGCGGGTGCGCCGGCGGCTGCGGACCACCACGCAGACCGCGAGCCACGCCCCGCCGACGAGCCAGCCGGCGAGCACATCGCTGAGCCAGTGCACGCCCAGGTAGATGCGGGTGAGGCCGACGGCGCCCACCCACAGCGCCGCCGCGGCCACCAGCGCGGCCCGCGTGGCGGCGGTGCGGCCGGGCCAGGCCAGCACGACGAGCGCGCCGATCACGACGACCGCCGTGGTGGCGTGGCCCGACGGCAGCGACTCGCTCACCACCGGCACCAGGTGCCCGTCCGCCGGCGGCCGCGGCCGGGCCAGCAGCAGCTTGAGGCCCCGGAACACGAGGTTGGCGCCCGCCATGGCGGCGAGCACGAACACGGCGTCGCCGGGCCGGCCCGTACGCCACAGCCGGATGCCGACCGCCACGGCGAGGACCGCCATCGCGGCCGTGCTCCCGAGGTGGGTGACGGCGACCGCGAGCACCGTGAGCGGGTCGGTGCGGGACGCGACCGACTCGGCGAGCACGGCGGCGTCGAGCCGGGCCGGGCCGAACCCCGCGGCCGCGGCCCAGAGCCCGGCGAGCGCTGCGAGCCCGAGGAGGACGGCGACGACGCCGGCGCCCCGGCGCGGGCCCGGCAGCGGCACCGGCTCCCGCAGCCCGGCCGGGTGGTCCTCCGGCGGTCGGGCCATCCCTCGCCCTCCGGGGTCAGGCGGGGCGACCCCGCATCTCCCGGTAGCGGCGCACCAGCGCCGCGGTCGACGCGTCGAGCCCCGCGGTGTCGGCCCGTTCGGCCGCGAGCACGGGGGCGAGCTGCTTGGCGAGCACCTTGCCCAGCTCCACACCCCACTGGTCGAACGAGTCGATGCCCCAGATGGTGCCCTCGACGAACGTGACGTGCTCGTAGAAGGCGATGATCTGGCCGAGCGTGGACGGGGTGAGCTTCGGCGCGAGGATCGTCGACGAGGGCCGGTTGCCCGGCATCACCTTGTGCGGCACCAGGTGCTCCGGCGTGCCCTCGGCCGCGATCTCCTCGGCGGTCTTGCCGAAGGCGAGCGCCTGGGTCTGGGCGAACAGGTTGGACATGAACAGGTCGTGCATGTCCCCGCCGCCGGTTCCGTCGGCGCCGCTACCGTCCACGGCGATCTCGTGGTTGGGCTGGGCGAAGCCGATGAAGTCGGCGGGCACGAGCCGCGTGCCCTGGTGCAGCAGCTGGTAGAAGGCGTGCTGGCCGTTGGTGCCCGGCTCGCCCCAGAAGATCTCGCCGGTGACCGTGGTGACCGGGGCGCCGTCGCCGCGGACGGACTTGCCGTTGCTCTCCATCGTCAGCTGCTGCAGGTAGGCGGGCAAACGGTGCAGGTACTGGCTGTAGGGGAGCACCGCGTGGGTCTCGGCGCCGAAGAAGTTGGCGTACCAGACGTTGAGCAGCCCCTGGATGACCGGGAGGTTCTCCTCCAGCGGCGCCGTGCGGAAGTGGGTGTCCATCGCGTACATGCCGGCGAGGAACTCGGCGAACCGCTCCTTGCCGATCGCGACCATGAGCGAGAGCCCGATCGCGGAGTCGACGGAGTAGCGGCCGCCCACCCAGTCCCAGAAGCCGAACATGTTGGCCTCGTCGATGCCGAACGCGCGGACCTCCTTCGCGTTCGTCGACACGGCCACGAAGTGCTTCGCCACCGCCGACTCGTCCCCGCCGAGGCCGTCGAGGAGCCACCGGCGGGCGACCTTGGCGTTGGTGAGCGTCTCGAGCGTGGTGAACGTCTTCGACGAGACGATGAACAGGGTGGTCGCGGGGTCGAGGTCGCGGGTGGCCTCGGCGATGTCGGTGGGGTCGATGTTCGAGACGAACCGCATCGTGAACGAGCGGTCGGCGTAGGCCCGCAGCGCCTCGTAGGCCATCACCGGGCCGAGGTCGGAGCCGCCGATGCCGATGTTGACCACGGCGCGGATCCGCTCACCGGTGTGGCCGGTCCACGCCCCGGACCGCACGGCGTCGGTGAACTCGCCCATCCGGCCGAGCACCCGGTGCACGTCGGCGGGCACGTCCTGGCCGTCGACGGCCAGCGCGGTGGCCCGCGGGGCGCGCAGCGCGGTGTGCAGCACCGCGCGGTCCTCGCTGGTGTTGATGTGCTCACCGGCGAACATCGCCTCGGTGCGCTCCGGCAGCCCCGCGGCGCGGGCGAGCGCGGTGAGCAGCGGCAGCGTGTCGCGGGTGATGCGGTGCTTGGAGTAGTCGAGCACGAGGTCGGCGCCGGTCGCGGTCAGCGCGGCGGCGCGCTCGGGGTCCTCGGCGAACAGCTCACGCAGGTGCTTGCCGGAGATGGCGGCGTGGTGCTCGGCGAGTGCCTTCCATTCCGGGGTGGCGGTGATGTCGGTGGCGGACACCCCGCCAATACTGCCGGGTCCTCAACTCGCCGCGCCGGTCGGGACGCGTGGACGATCACCCGTCCGCTCCCACAGCGCGATGCCGCCCAGCAACCCGGAGATGTTCGGCACGATCGTCCGGTTCGGCCCGATGGTGTCCGGGTCGAGCTTCTTGGCGTTGCCGCCGCCGATGTAGAGGTGGTCGGGCAGCACCATGGCCTCGAACGCGTCGAGCGCCTCGAGCACCCGCTTGCGCCACTTCTCCTTGCCGATCTTCTGGCGCTCGTTGTCGCCGCAGGCCACCTCGATCGAGGTGCCGCCGAACGTGCCGTGCGACAGCTCCATGTGCGGCAGCAGCACGCCGTCGTAGAACACCGCGGTGCCGACGCCCGTGCCGAGGGTGATGACGAGCTCCATCCCCCGTCCCGAGATGACCGCGCAGCCCTGGACGTCGGCGTCGTTGGCCACGCGGGTCGGCTTGGCGAACCGCTCGGCGAGCGCGGTCTCCAGCTCGAAGCCGGCCCACATGGCGACCAGCTTCGGGTCCGGCGGCTTGCCCGGCCCGCGCCGGGAGAACGCGGGCACCTCGCGGACGCGGCCGTTGCGGATGGCGCCCGGGAACCCGACGGAGACGCGGTCGTGCTCGGGCTGGGTGGCCGCGAGCGCCGAGAGCTCGTCCAGCAGCACCTGCGGCGTGCAGGGGTACGGCGTCTCGCGGCGGGTGCGCTCGGAGGCCATCTCGCCGTCGTGGGTCAGCACGATCGCCTTCAGCCCGGACCCGCCGATGTCGATCGCCAACGTGCGCGGTCCGTCCATGGGTGCGTCCTCCTCGTGCTCCGCGCCGCGCGGCGCGGGTCTGTCACAGCAGCGCCCTATTGTGGCCCGCGTGCCGTGGAGCGTGGAGGACGTGCGCGCTCTCGCGCCGGATCCGACGTCCGCGGCCGCCGGCCGCGCGCAGGCGCAGGCCGACAGGTGGACGGGCCTGGGCGCCTCCGACGCCGCGGTGTGGGGCGCCTGCCGCGGCCGCGGCGAGGCGGAGTACCTGACCTGCGTCGAGCCGGCCGGGCCCGCGTTCCGGTGCTCGTGCCCGAGCCGCAAGGTGCCCTGCAAGCACGCGCTGGGCCTTGCGTTCCTGTGGGCCGACGGCGCGGTGCCCGCCGGCGAGGAACCGCAGTGGGTCGCGGCGTGGCGCGCCGGACGGGGCGAGCGGCGCAGGGGGCGGCCCCCGGGGCCGCCGCGCGACCCGGAGGCCGCGGCGCGTCGGGCCGAGCGGCGCGGAGAACGCGTCGCCGCCGGGGCGGCCGAGCTGCGGGAATGGCTGGCCGACCGGATCCGCGGCGGGCTGGCGGGCGCGGCGGCCGACGAGGTGCACGGCGTCGCCGCCCGCATGGTCGACGCCCAGGCGCCCGGCCTCGCGAGCGGGTTGCGCCGCGCCGCGGCCCTGATCGGGCAGGGCCGCGACTGGCCCGGCCTGCTGCTGACCGAGCTCGCCCTGCTGCACGTGCTCGCCGAGGCGGCCACCCGGCTGCCCGAGCTGCCCGACGACCTCGCCGCCACCGTCCGGGCCCGGCTGGGTTTCCCGGTCGACACTGCCGAGGTGCTCGCCACCGGGGAGCGGGTCACCGACGAGTGGCTGGTCGCCGCCGTCACCGACGAGGTCGGCGAGCGGCTCACCACCCGCCGCACCTGGCTGCGCGGGCGGACGAGCGGCCGCCCCGCGCTGGTGCTGGCGTTCGCCCCGTTCGGCCGGCCGCTGCCCCGCACGTTCCCCGCGGGCCACGCCGTCCGGGGCACGCTCGCGTTCTACCCGGGCGCGGCGCCGCTGCGGGCGCTGGTCGCCGACGCCGACGAGCCCGTCCGCGCCGGCCGGCCCGCGGGCGACCCGGTGGGCACGGCGCTCGCGCGGTACGCCGACGCGCTGGGCGCCGACCCGTGGCTGGAGCGCTGGCCGGTGCTGCTCGCCGACGTCGCCCCGGTGGCCGAGGAGGAGGGCTGGGTGCTCGTCGACCCCGAGGGCGCCGCCCTCCCGCTGGCCGACCGCGTGGACCCGTGGCCGCTGCTCGCGGTGTCGGCGGGCGCGCCCGTCACCGTCGCCGGCGAGTGGAGCACCGCCGGGCTGCGCCCGCTGACCTGCTGGGACGGCGACCGGGTGGTGCGGCTGTGAGCGCGTGGGACGACCTGGTCGGCGCCGCCCTGCTCGGCACCCAGCGCCGCCGCCCCGACCCGACCCGGCTGCCCGCGGCGGTGCGCCCGCTCGTGGCCGCGGCACCGGAGGAGGCCCTGCTCACCGCGGCCGCGGCCCTGGCGAACTACCGGCGCGCCGGGTACGTGCCGGCCCGCCCGGCCCAGCGGTCGCCCGTGGCCGAGCCGGACGGGCGCCCGCTCGTCCCGCCCGCGGCCCGGCGGCGGCTGCACCGCGTGCCGCCCGACCTGCTCGGCGAGTGGCTGGAGGCCGTGCACGCGCGCGGGATGCGGGTGCCGCCGGAGCACCTGCCCGCGCTCGCCGAGGCCGCGCGCACCCGGCCGGCGCTGCGCCCGCTGCTCGCGGCCGTCGCGGGCCCGGCCGGCAGCTGGCTGGGGGAGCGCAACCCGGACTGGTCGTTCCTCGTCGCGGTGCCCGAGCCCGAGGCGTGGGAACGCGGCGGCCCGCTGCAGCGGCGCGCGTGGCTGCGCCGCAGCCTCGCCACCGACCCGGGCGCCGCCCGCGACGCGCTGAGGGCGACCTGGTCGCGGGAGCAGGCGGGCGACCGGGCCGACTTCCTCGCCCTCCTGCGCCCGCACGTCGCACCCGCCGACGAGCCGTTCCTCGAGGCGGCCCTCGACGACCGCGCCGGCCCGGTGCGCGAGGCCGCGGCGGACCTGCTCGCCCGGCTGCCGGGTTCGCGGCTCGCGGCCCGGATGCGCGAGCGCGCCGCCCGGGTCGTGCGGCCGGACGGTGACCGGCTGGTCGTCGAGCCGCCCGACCCGGGGGACGCCGCGCTGCGGCGCGACGCCGGGGGCGCCCGCGACCCGCGGCAGCTGCTGCGGTGCGTCGTCGGCGCCACCCCGCTCGACCACTGGTCGGCCTGGGGCCGCCCGGAGCAGCTGGTCGACCGCGCCGGCGCGCCGCGGGCCGGCTGGACGCTCGCCGCGGGCAGGCAGCGGGACGCGCTCTGGGGTGCCGCCCTGCTCGCCACCGCCGACCCCGCCGAGGTGGACGGCGCGTTCGCGGAGATGGTCGGCGGGCTGCCCGCCCGGCTGCACGGACCCGCGGTCGCGGTGCTCGCCGAGAGGCTCCCGCCGCAGGCGATGACCTCCCTCGTGGGCCTGCTGCCCGTGCCGTGGACGCCCGAGCTCGGCACCGCCGTGCTCGACTGGCTCGCCGCCCACGCCGGCAACCGGGGCCTCGGCGCGGCCGCCCGCACCGCGGGCCGGACCGCCCCCACCCGCTGCCTGCGCCACCCGGTCGCCACGGCGGCGCTGCCGGTCGGGGCCGCGCCCTGGTACCGGGAGCTGGCGGCCACCCTGACCTTCCGCCGCGAGATGCACGAGGAGCTGTCGAGATGACCGAGGCGATGAACGGGGCCGGGGCCGTCCTGCGCCCGCACGCGGAGCAGGAGCACGCCGCCGAGCTCGCGGCGCTCGCCGCCGCCGACGACCGCCCGCGCCCGCCGTCGTGGCGGCTCTCGCCGTGGGCGGTGGTCACCTACCTGCTCGGCGGCACCCTGCCGGACGGCACCGAGATCACGCCCAAGTACGTCGGGCCGCGGCGGCTGGTCGAGGTCGCGGTGGCCACCCTCGCCACCGACCGCGCGCTGCTGCTGCTCGGCGTGCCCGGCACGGCCAAGACGTGGGTCTCCGAGCACCTCGCGGCCGCGATCAGCGGCGACTCCACGCTGCTCGTGCAGGGCACGGCGGGCACCGCGGAGGAGGCCATCCGCTACGGCTGGAACTACGCGCGCCTGATCGCCGAGGGTCCGAGCCCGGCCGCGCTCGTGGAGAGCCCGGTGCTGCGCGCCATGCGCGACGGCAAGATCGCCCGGCTCGAGGAGCTCACCCGCATCGCCGCGGACGTGCAGGACTCGCTGATCACGATCCTGTCCGAGAAGACGATGCCGATCCCGGAGCTGGGCGCGGAGGTCCAGGCGCGGCCCGGCTTCAACCTCATCGCCACCGCCAACAACCGCGACCGGGGCGTCAACGAGCTGTCCAGCGCGCTGCGCCGCCGGTTCAACACCGTGGTGCTCCCGCTGCCGGACTCGGCCGAGGCCGAGGTCGAGATCGTCGCCCGGCGGGTGGCGCAGCTCGGCGCCTCGCTGCAGCTGCCGTCCGACGTCGCGGCGCTGGCCGAGATCCGCCGCGTCGTCACGGTGTTCCGCGAGCTGCGGTCGGGGCGCACGGAGGACGGGCGAACCGCGGTGAAGTCGCCGTCGGGCACCCTGTCGACGGCCGAGGCGATCAGCGTGCTCACCGGCGGCCTCGCGCTCGCCGCCCACTTCGGCGACGGCGTGCTGCGGCCGCACGACGTGGCGGCGGGCATCGTCGGGGCGGTCGTGAAGGACCCGGTGGCCGACCGCGCCGTGTGGGTGGAGTACCTGGAGACGGTGGTGCGCGAGCGCGAGGGGTGGGCCGACTTCTACCGGGCGGGCCTGGAGGTCACCGGGTGACCACCCGCCTGTTCGGGATCCGCCACCACGGGCCGGGCTCGGCGCGGGCGCTCGACGGCGAGCTCGCCGCGTTCCGCCCGGACATCGTGCTGATCGAGGGCCCGCCGGAGGCCGACGCCGTGGTCGCGACGGCGGCCGACCCCCGCCTGGAACCGCCGGTGGCGCTGCTCGCCTACGCCGTCGACGACGTGTCGAGGGCCGCGTTCTGGCCGTTCGCCGCGTTCAGCCCGGAGTGGCGGGCCATCCGCTACGCCGTGGACGCCTGCGTGCCCGTCCGCTTCTGCGACCTGCCCGCGGCGCACCAGCTCGCCCTCGCCGGCCGCGCGGGCGGCTCCGGCGACCCGCTGGCCCGCCTCGCGGCCGTCGCCGGCTACGACGACCCCGAGCGCTGGTGGGACGACGTGATCGAGCACCGCCGCGGCGGCGAGCCCGCGTTCGACGTGATCGCCGAGGCGATGGCGGCGCTGCGGGCCGACGAGCCGGTCGGCGACCACGGCGATCTGCACGACGCGCGGCGCGAGGCCCACATGCGCACCGTGCTGCGCCGCACCCGCAAGGACGGCTTCGCGCGCATCGCCGTGGTCTGCGGGGCGTGGCACGTCCCGGCGCTCGCCGACCCGCTGCCGCCCGCGTCGCGCGACCAGGCCCTGCTGCGCGGGCTGCCGAGGCGGAAGGTCGCCTGCGCGTGGGTGCCGTGGACGCACGGGCGGCTCGCGACCTCCAGCGGCTACGGCGCGGGCGTGACCTCTCCCGGCTGGTACCACCACCTGTTCACCACCGACGCCGACGTCACCGCGCGGTGGCTCACCGCCGTGGCGGGCGTGCTGCGCGCCGAGGACCTGCCGGTCTCCACCGCGCACGTGATCGAGGCGGTGCGCCTCGCCGAGACGCTCGCCGCGTTGCGCGACCGCGGGTCGCCCGGGCTCGCCGAGGTCACCGAGGCCACCCTCGCGGTGCTGTGCGGCGGCGACGAGGTGCTGCTCGACCTCGTCACCCGGCGGCTGGTGGTGGGGGAGCGGATGGGCTCGGTGCCCGACGACGCCCCGCTCACCCCGCTCGCGGCCGACCTCGCCGCCACCGCTCGGCGGCTGCGCCTCAAGCGCGACCCGGCGCCGAAGGAGCTCGACCTGGACCTGCGCACCCCCGGCGGGCTGGACCGCTCCCGCCTGCTGCACCGGCTGCGCGTGCTCGGCATCCCGTGGGGGCGGCCCGCCGCGAGCGCCCGGCGCAGCACCGGCACCTTCCGGGAGACCTGGCACCTGGCCTGGCACCCGGAGTTCGAGGTGGACCTGGTGGCGGCGGGCGTCCACGGCACCACCGTCGCCGGGGCCGCGGCCGCGCGCCTGCGGGCGGTCGTGTCCCCGGACAGCGGGGAAGCTCCCGCGCTCGCCGACGTCAGCGCCGCCGTCGAGCGTTGCCTGCTCGCCGACCTGCCCGACGCCCTACCGGACGTGCTCGCCGCGCTCGACGCCCGCGCCGCGGGGGACGCCGACGTCGCCCACCTCATGGCGGCCTTCCCGGCGCTCGCCCGCGCCACCCGCTACGGCGACGTGCGCGGCACCGACACCGGCGCGCTGCGCGCCGTGGCCGAGCGGGTGCTCGCCCGCATCTGCGCGGGCCTGCCACCCGCGGCGCACGGGATCGACGACGACGAGGCGGCCCGGCTGTCCGGGCTGGTCGACGGCGTGCACGCGGTCACCGGCCTGCTCGGCGAGGAGGCCACCGAGCGCTGGCTCTCTGCGCTGGCGCGCCTCGCGGAGCGCCCGGCGCTGCCCCCGCTGCTCGCCGGCCGGCTGGCCCGGCTGCTCGCCGACACCGACCGGATGGCCCCCGACGAGGTCGAGCGGCGGCTCGCACGGGCGCTCACGCCCGGCACGCCCGCGGCGCACGCCGGCGCGTACGTCGAGGGCTTCTTCGCCGGCGGCGCGCTGCTGCTCGTGCACGACGAGCGGCTGCTGCGCATCGTCGACCGCTGGCTCGCCGAGGTGGCCCCCGACCAGTTCGACGAGGCGCTGCCCCTGCTGCGGCGCACGTTCGGCGCGTTCGCCGAGCCCGAGCGGCGCGCGATCGGGGAGCGGGCCGCCGCGCTCGCCGCGGCGGGCCCGACCGCCGGGGAGACCGACGCGGTCGACATCGAACGGGCCGAGCGGGCGGTCGGCGTGTTCGCCCGGCTGCTGGGGGTGGGCGGGTGAGCGACGACGAACGGCTGCGGCGCTGGCGGCTCGTCCTGGGCGCGGGCCCGGACGGCACCGCGGACGGCACCGGCGTCCGGCTCGGCCCCGACGACCGCCGCCTCGACGCCGCCCTGTCCGCCCTTTACGACGCCGCCGCGGGCGAGCGGAGCGGCCCCCGGACCGGCGGGCTGGGCGGGTCCGCGCCGCAGGTGGCGCGCTGGCTGGGCGACATCCGCCGGTACTTCCCGACGCCGGTGGTGCAGGTGGTGCAGCGCGACGCCGTCGAGCGGCTGGGCCTCACGCAGATGCTGCTGGAGCCCGAGCTGCTCGCGGCCGTGGAGCCGGATGTGCACCTGGTCGGCACGCTGCTGTCGCTCAAGGGCGTGCTGCCGCAGGAGACGGTGGAGACCGCGCGGGAGGTCGTGCGCACGGTGGTGGCCGAGCTGCAGCGCCGCCTCGTCGACCGCACCCGCGCCGCCGTCACCGGCGCGCTGGACCGCTCCGCCCGCACGCGCCGCCCGCGCCCCGCCGACGTCGACCTGGCCCGCACCATCCGGGCCAACCTGCAGCACTTCTCCCCGGACCTGGGCACGATCGTCCCGGAGCGGCTGATCGGGCACGGGCGGCGGCGCCGCAGCGTGCAACGCGACGTCGTCCTCGCCGTCGACCAGTCCGGCTCGATGGCCGAGTCGGTCGTCCACGCGGGCCTGTTCGGGGCGGTGCTCGCGTCGATGCCCTCGCTGCGCACCCGGTTCGTCGCCTTCGACACGGCCGTCGCCGACCTGACCGACGAGCTGGGCGACCCCGTCGAGCTGCTGTTCGGCACGCAGCTGGGCGGCGGCACCGACATCAACCGGGCGATCGCCTACTGCCAGTCGCTCGTCACCCGGCCGACCGAGACGCTGCTGGTGCTGATCAGCGACCTGTACGAGGGCGGGTCGCGGGCCGAGTTGCTGCGCCGGATCGGGGCGCTGGTGGCGGCGGGCGTGCAGGTGGTGGTGCTGCTCGCGCTCTCCGACTCCGGCGCGCCCGCCTACGACCACGACAACGCGGCCGCGCTCGCCGCGCTGGGCGTGCCCGCGTTCGCCTGCACGCCGGACCTCTTCCCCGACCTGATGGCGGCCGCGATCCGGGGCGAGGACGTCGGGCGGTGGGCCGCCGCGGCCGGCGCCGGTCTGGCTTAGCCTGCGTCCATGCGGGCCCTCGTCCTGGACGACTTCTGGAAGCTCTCCGTCGGCGACATCCCGGAGCCGGAGCCCGGCCCGGCCGACGCCCTGGTCGAGATCGTCGCCACCGGGATCTGCGGGTCCGACCTCCACGGCTACACCGGCGAGAACGGCCGTCGGGTCCGCGGGCAGGTCATGGGGCACGAGACCGTCGGGCGGGTGCTCGCGGTCGGGCCCGAGGCCGGGGTCGACTACACCGTCGGCACCCCGGTCGCCATCAACCCCGTGCTCTGGTGCGGGGAGTGCCGGCAGTGCGCGGTGGGGCGCGAGCAGGCCTGCCCGAACAAGAAGGTCGTCGGCGTGACGCCGGAGCTGCGGTCGGCGTTCGCCGAGCGGATGGCCGTGCCGGCGCGCAACCTCGTCGAGCTCCCCGCCGGCATGCCGGTCGAGCACGGCGCGCTGGTCGAGCCGCTCGCCGTCGGCTACCACGCGCTGGTCCGCGGCGGCTGCTCACCGGGCGAGGCCGTCCTCGTCCTCGGCGGCGGGCCGATCGGGCAGGCGTGCGCGCTCGCGGCGCGCCGCCTGGGCGCCGACCGCGTCGCCGTCTCCGAGCCCGCCCCGCACCGGCGGGAGCTCAACGCCCGGCTCGGCGCCGCCGTCGTCGACCCGTCGGCCACCGACGACCTCCCCGCCGCCGTGCGCGCCGCGCTGGACGGCGAGCCGACGCTGGTCGTCGACGCGGTCGGCAGCCCCGAGACGCTCGCGGCGGCGTTCGCCTGCGCGCCGATCGGCGCCACCGTCGTGCTGGTCGGGATGGCCGCGCCCACGCTCGACGTCGCCGCGTACGAGATCTCCACCAAGGAACGCTCGGTCGTCGGCAGCTTCTGCTACAGCGCCGCCGAGTTCCGCGACACCGCGCAGTGGGCGGCGACCGTGCCCGACGCCCTCGACGCCCTGATCGAGGGCCGCACCGACCTCGACGGCGGGCCCGCCTCCTTCGAGGCCCTCGCGCGCGGCACCGCGCAGGCGAGCAAGATCCTCGTCTTCCCGCACGGCTGGACCCCCGCATGAAGATCGTCGGGTACGAGCTGTTCCCGGTCGCACCCCGGTGGCTGTTCCTGCGCCTCGACACCGACGAGGGCGTGAGCGGCTGGGGCGAGCCCATCGTCGAGGGCAGGGCGGCCACCACGGCCCGCGCCGTCGAGGAGGCCATGGAGTACCTGGTCGGCCAGGACGCCACCCGCATCGAGGACCACTGGCAGGTGCTCACCAAGGGTGGCTTCTACCGCGGCGGGCCGGTGATCAACTCGGCGGTCGCGGGCATCGACCAGGCGCTGTGGGACATCGCGGGCCGCGCGCTCGGCGTCCCGGTGCACCGGCTGCTCGGCGGCGCGGTGCGCGAGCGGGCCCGCGTGTACGGCTGGGTGCGCGGCGGCGAGCCCGCCGAGCTCGCCGACTCCGCGCGGGCCCAGGTCGAGAAGGGGCTCACGGCGGTGAAGATGACCCCGTCCGAGCTGCTCGCGCCGCTCGACACCCCGGCCGCGATCCAGCGCGTGGTCGACCGGGTGAGCGCGGTCCGCGACGCCGTCGGCCCGGACGTCGACGTCGCCCTCGACTGCCACGGCCGCTTCTCCACCGCGATGTCGCGGCGGGTCCTGCCGCTGCTGGAGCCGCTGCGGCCGCTGTTCGTCGAGGAGCCGGTGCTGCCCGAGCACACCCGCGACCTGGGCGCCGTGGTGGCGGCGACGACGATCCCGATCGCCACCGGCGAGCGGCTGTACTCCCGCTGGGACTTCCGGCCGGCGTTCGAGGCCGGGATCGCCGTCGCCCAGCCCGACGTCAGCCACGCGGGCGGCATCTCGGAGACCCGCCGGATCGCGGCCATGGCCGAGACCCACGACGCGCTGCTCGCCCCGCACTGCCCGCTCGGCCCGATCGCGCTCGCCGCCTGCCTGCAGGTCGACTTCGCCGTGCCGAACTTCCTCATCCAGGAGCAGTCGCTCGGCATCGGCTACGGCGACGACTCCGGCCTGCTGGGCTACCTGGTCGACACCGCCCCCTTCACGTTCGTCGACGGCGGCATCGCGCGGCCCACCGGCCCCGGGCTCGGCATCGAGGTCGACGAGGCCGAGGTCCGGCGGGCGGCCGAGCGCGGCCACGACTGGCGCACGCCGCTGTGGCGGCACGCCGACGGCTCGCTCGCGTCCTGGTGACGGCGCGGCGGGGTGGAGGGTGAGCCCATGCCGACGACCCCGACCGCAGGCTCGTTCCGCACCCCGGACGGCGTCACGATCGGGGTCGAGCAGTTCGGCGACCCCGCGGCCCCGCTGGTGATGCTGGCGGGCGCGCCGACGCTGCTGTCCTGGCCCGACGCCCTGTGCGCGGCGCTCGCGCGCGAGATCCCCGGCGCGCGGCTGCTCGTCCTGGAGCGGGCCGGCACCGCGATCCCCGAGGCCGCCGTCGACGAGGTCGCCGCCGCGATGCTCGCGCTCCAGCCCGGCTACCGCGGCAGCGCCGACCGCTCCCACGAGCCGTTCGAGTCCAGCACGAGCAGCTCGTCGTGGAACCGGCGCAGCGAGCTGCGGTGCCCGACGCTCACGATGACCAGGTCGGGCAGCTCCTCGCGCAGCAGCGTGTAGAGGCTCTGCTCGAGGCCCTCGTCGAGCGCCGAGGTGGCCTCGTCGAGGAACACCACCTTGGGCTGGACGACCAGGACCCGGGCGAAGCCGAGGCGCTGCTGCTCGCCCGGGGACAGCCGGCGGGCCCAGTCGTCGACCTCGTCGAGCCGGTCGATCAGCTGGGGGAGCTGCACCTTGCGCAGCAGCTCGGCCGCGCGGGCGTCGTCCATCTCCGAGCCGGGCCCGGGGTAGGCGAGCGCGTCGCGCAGCGTGCCCAGCGGCAGGTAGGGCTGCTGGGGCAGGAAGAGCGACCCGTCGTCGACCGGGCGGCGCACCGAACCGGCGGTGTACGGCCACAGCTGCGCGATGCTGCGCAGCAGCGTGGTCTTCCCGCCCCCGGACGGCCCGGTGACCAGCAGCGACGATCCGGCGGCCAGCTCGAGGCCCAGGTCGTCGACGAGCACCCCGTCGTCCGGGCGGCGCACGGTGAGGTCGCGGATCTGCAGGTCGCCGTCCTCGACCTCGGCGGCGGGCAGCGCGCGGGCGGCGGCGTTGGCGTCGAGCAGGCCGGTGAGGCGGTCGAGGATCGCACGGTAGCTCGCGAAGTCGTCGTAGGCGTTGCGGAAGAACGACAGCGCGTCGTGCACCTCGCCGAAGGCGGTGGCGGTCTGGTTCAGGTCGCCGAGCGTGATCTGCTGGGAGAAGAACCGCGGGGCCTGGATGATGTAGGGGAACACCACGGAGACCTGGCTCACGCCGAGGTTGAAGCCCTGGAACTTCAGGCTCCGGAACACGATCGCCCACGCGTTGCTGATCACGTCTCGGAAGCGGGTGCCGAGGATCCCGCTCTCCACCCGCTCACCGCGCTGGAAGGCGACGTTCTCCGAGTTCTCCCGCAGGCGCACCAGCGCGTAGCGGAAGGTCGCGTTGAAGCGCTCCTGGAGGAAGTTGAGCAGGATCAGCGGGCGCCCGATCCGGAACGCGATCACCGACGCGACGATCACGAAGATGTAGGCGAGGAACGTCATCGCCCGCGGGATCTCGATGCCGAACACGCTCAGCGGCCCGGACAGCGCCCAGAGGATGAGCGTGAACGACACCAGCGACACGAGCGAGCTGACCGCGCCCACGGCGAGCGTCACCGACACCTGCGGGAACGAGGCGGTGTCCTCCTGGATGCGTTGGTCGGGGTTGTCGACCGCGGCGTCGGTGTAGCGGCCCTTGTGGTAGGCGCGCCCGTCGAGCCAGTCACCGATCAGCCGGTTGGTGGTCCACACCCGCCACCGGATGACGAGCGCCTGCTGGACGTAGAACTCGACCAGAACCCGGGTGACGTGGATCGTGGCGAGGATGGCGAAGATGCCGATGTAGAACCAGAACGACGGGGCGTCGAGGTTCTGCAGCGCGGTGAGCATGCCGTTGCCCTGGTAGGACAGCAGCACGTTCAGGCGCACCGACGCGATCGCCAGGAGCAGCACCAGCAGCACGCTGATCAGCGGGCGCCAGCCCTCCGGCCCGCGTGGGGAGAAGTAGGGGAAGGCCAGGCGGCGGAACTGCCGGCCCCACACGGTGTAGCGCGACAGCAGGGCGACGAGGACGGCGCATCCGAGTGCCGTCGCGGTGAACACGCCGACGATCCACAGGGCGCTGGTGAGCCACTCGGTCGACCAGTCCAACTCAGTGCCCACGGGGCCTCCCGCTTCTCCCGATCCACCTGCGGGATCTACAGGGCGGGCAGCCTATCCGGCGCTGTCACGGGCGGTCGTGAGGACCGGGCGGGGACGCATTCCCGTAACACACGGGCCGTAACGGCTTGATCACGATGAGCGGTCAGTCGCGCGGGGTGACTGACCGAGCACGTGCAGTTGCACGTTCAGTTCGTCAGCGGGGGTTCAGCTCGTCGCGAGGATCCGTTCGGCCGCCGCCGCCATGGGCCGACAGGGCGTGTGCACACGGCTCCGTCGGGTTAACTGCGATCACTCCTTGAGGTAATTCGATCACAGACCGTATGGAGGCACCTGTTGAACCGCCCGCTTCCCGCCCCAGCTCGTGACTGGGCCCTGCTGTTCACCCGCGTGATCATCGGCGTCGTGATGTTCGCCCACGGCTACCAGAAGATGGTGATCAACGGCATCGGCCGCACGACGGAGGGCTTCGAGAACCTGAGCATCCCGCTCGCGATCGTGTCCGCGTCGTTCGTCACGGTCGTCGAGTTCGTGGGCAGCGCGCTGCTGATCCTGGGCGCCCTCACCCCGCTGATGTGCGGGCTGCAGCTGATCATCATGACCGGCGCCTTCGTCTTCGTGCACGGCGCCAACGGCATCTTCATCGCCAACGGCGGGTGGGAGCTCGTCGGCGTGATCGGCGCAGGTCTCGTGGCCCTCGCGGCGGTCGGCCCCGGCCGCTACAGCATCGACCACCTCGTGCGCGGGCGGCAGGCGCAGCACCGCCGCGAGATCGAGCGGTTCCACGCACCGCAGCCGATGATGGCCCAGCAGGTGTCGCACGTGGGGATCCACCGCCGCTGACGGAGGCGGGCATGACGCGGGGTCGCTCGGGGAGAGCGGCCCCACGCGGTGCGAGGATGATCCGGTGCTCCGCCACGTCACGGCCACCCGATACGTCACGCCGCTGCGTGAGGGCGGGTCGCTGCCCGGGCTGATGGAGGCCGACGACCTCGGTACCTACGTCGTCAAGTACACCGGCGCGGGGCAGGGCCGGAAGGTGCTCGTCGCGGAGGTCGTCACCGGCGAGCTCGCCCGAGGCCTGGGGCTGCCGGTCCCGGAGCTGGTCACCGTCCAGCTCGACCCGGCGCTCGGGGCCGCCGAGCCCGACCAGGAGGTTCAGCAGCTGCTCCGCGCGAGCCCGGGGCTCAACCTCGGGATCGACTTCCTCCCCGGCGCCCTCGACCTCGACCCGGCGGCGTTCCCGGTCGACCCCGGCTTCGCCGGGCGGGTCGTGTGGTTCGACGCGCTCGTCGGCAACGTCGACCGGTCGTGGCGCAACTCCAACATGCTCTACTGGCACGGCAGCCCGTACTTGATCGACCACGGGGCCACGCTGACCTTCCAGCACGCCTGGTCCGCGGCGGCTGCGTGGGTGGAGCGGGCCTACGACGCCGCCGACCACGTGCTGCTGGGCTGCGCGCCCGACCTGGAGGCCGCCGACGCCGCGCTGGCCGAGAAGATCACACCGGAGCTGGTGCGGGCGGCGGTGCGGTCCGTGCCCGAGCCGTGGCTCGCCGACGAGCCCGGCTTCGCCGGCGTCGACGAGGTGCGCGAGGCGTTCGTCGCCCAGCTGGTCGCGCGCCGCGACGCCCGCGCCGCCTGGCTGCCCGGGGTCAGGGCGGCGATCGAGGAACGGGCCGCCGCGGGTGCGCCGCCGCAGACCCGCGGACCGGGCACGCCGTTCTGGGCGGAGCGGTGATGCACCCGTTCGAGTACGCGGTGCTGCGCGTCGTGCCCCGGATCGAGCGCGGCGAGTGCCTCAACGCCGGGGTCGTCCTCTACAGCCGCCCGCTCGACTACCTCGGCGCCCGGGTGCACCTCGACGTGCAGCGCCTGCACGCGCTCGACCCGACCGCCGACGCCGAGCGGATCGCGGCCGCGCTCGAGGCCGTGCGCGCCCACTGCGCGCAGGAGCGTGTCGAGGCGCGGCACGCCTCACCCGCGGGCCGGGAGGACCGCGGCAGGCGCTTCCGCAGGCTCACCGCGCCCCGCAGCACGATCGTGCAGGCCGGGCCGGTGCACACCGGCCTCACCGCCGACCCGGAGGCGGAGCTGGAGCACCTGTTCGCGACCCTGGTCCTGCCGCTGCGCCAGTAGGGTGGGGCGCGCCATGGACGACGCCGTCGCGCCCGGTCCCCTCACCGATTGGCTGCGCCGCGAGGTGCCGCAGGTGGCCGTCGGCGACGGTCCGGTGGCGGTCGAACCCATCTCCGGTGGCCACTCCAACCTCACCTACCGGCTCACCGACGCGGTGGGCCGCCGGTTCGCGCTGCGCCGTCCACCCACCGGGATGGTGCTCGCCACCGCGCACGACATGGGTCGGGAGTGGCGGTTCATCACCGCGCTCGCGCCCACCGCGGTGCCGGTGCCCCCGCCGGTCGCGTTCTGCGCCGATCCGGACGTGATCGGCGCGCCGTTCTACCTCACCGCGTACATCGACGGCGACGTGCTCGGCGACGTGGCGGCGGGCCACCGGCTCGCGCCCGCGGCGCGCCGCGCGGCGGGCCTGCACCTGATCGACGTCCTGGCGGACCTGCACGCCGTCGACCCGGACGCGGCGGGCCTCGCCGACCTGCGCCGCCCGGGCCGCTACCTGGAGCGCCAGCTGCGCCGCTGGCACCGGCAGGTGCACGCCTCGGCCGTGCCGGACCTCTCGGTGATCGACGCCGCGCACGCCCGGCTCGTCGAACGCGTCCGCGAGCTGCCCGAGCCGGGGGAGGGCATCACCCACGGCGACTACCGGCCCGGCAACCTCGCCTTCGGCCCCGACGGCCGGGTCCGCGCCGTGTTCGACTGGGAGCTCGCCGCCATCGGGGACCCGCTCGCCGACCTCGGCTGGCTGCTCGCCTCGTGGGGCCGCCCGGGCGACGAGGTGCCGCCCACCATCCCGGGGCCCAGCCTCGTCGAGGGCTACCCGGACCGCGGCGAGCTCGTCGCGCGCTACGCCGAGCGCTCGGGCCGCGATCTCGCGGCGCTGGCCGAGGAGCTCGAGGTCTACATCGCCTTCGCCCAGTGGCGGTCGGCGTGCATCAGCGCGGGCGTCTACACCCGCTACGCCGCCGGCGTGATGGGCGGCCGGGGCGAGGCCGACGGCGGCGCCGCCCGCCTCGCCTCCCTGCAGGCCCAGGCCGAGGCCGCCCTCGCCGCGCTGGGCGGCTGACTAGGACGAGACCGTGGCGGGGGACAGGCGTACCGGCATCGACGCGTAGCCGCGCAGCACCCGGGTGGGGCGCCGCCGCGGCGGGCCGGCGAGCGCGAGGTCGGGGAAGCGGTCGAACAGGGCCCGAAGGCCGACCTCGCCCTCCATCCGCGCGAGCGCGGCGCCCAGGCAGAAGTGCGGCCCGCTGGAGAAGGCGAGGTGGTCGCCCGCGTTGGCGCGGGTGACGTCGAACCGATCCGGGTCGGGGAAGACGGCCGGGTCGCGGTTGGCGCCGCCGAGCAGCAGGACGACGAACTGGCCCGCGCGGAACCGTTCCCCGGCCGCCTCGGTGTCGCGCTGGGCGATCCGGCCCGTGCGCTGGACGGGGGAGTCGTAGCGCAGGATCTCGTCGACCGCGCGCGGCCACAGCTGCGGCTCGGCGCGCAGCGCGGCGAGCTGGTCGGGGTGGGCGGTGAGCAGCCCGACGCCGTTGCCGATGAGGTTCACCGTGGTCTCGAAGCCCGCGGCGAGCAGGAGCATCGCGATGTTGATCAGCTCGTCCTCGGTGAGCTTGCCCTCGTCGGCGTGGGCGTGCACGAGCGCGGAGAGGATGTTGTCACCCGGGTTGCGCCGCAGGTGGTCGAGGTGGTTCTCCATCCAGTTCTGCAGGGCCGCGAGGTCCCGCTCGGACCGGCGGAACTGGGCGAAGCTCAGGCCGGCGTCCAGCGACAGCGCCGCCCCTTCGCCCCAGTGCAGGAACTGCCTGCGCATCTCGACCGGGGCGCCGAGCATCTCGGCGATGACGGTGGCGGGCAGCAGGCTCGCGTAGTCCTCGATCACGTCCGCGGACGGGCCCTTCGCCGCCATCGCGTCGAGCAGCTCGGTGGCGATCTCCTCGGTGCGCGACCGCAGCCCGGCCACCGCCTTCGCGCTGAACGCCCTGGCGACGAGCTTGCGGTAGCGGGTGTGGTCGGGCGGGTCGGTGGCCAGCATGGACGGCGGCTCCACCGGTCCGTGCGGCCCGCGGCCACCCGCGGCCACCGCGAGGCGCAGGAACGCCGGGGCGCGCCCGCTCGGGCCGCCGACCACCCCGAAGTCGGGGCTGCGCAGGATCGCCGTGGCGAGGTCGTGGTGGGCGGTGTTGAGCACCACCCCGTTGTCGACCAGGCGGCCCATCGCGCGGACCGTGGCGTAGGCCGGGAACGGGTCGGCGACGTAGTCGGCGTCGAGCACCAGACGGGCCGTCACGTCGCCCGCCTCGCGGCGCTTGCCCAGCGTCCGCCGGACGAACCCGTGCCGCACGCCCCACCGGATCGCCTGGCGCACCGGCGCCACGGCGTCCACCAGGGTGTTCCGCACGGTGTTGACCACGGTGTCGACCACGGTGCTCACCACGACCTCCCGCTCGTCGCCCCGCGACCGAAGTTACCGCCGGTAAGTCGATCCTGGCCACCCTGATCGGCGTCGGGTACGACTGTGGGGGTGAGCGATCCCCGGCTCGTGGCCGTCAGCGACCTGCACGTGCGCTACCCCGACAACCGCGCGGTCGTCGAGTCGTTGCGCCCGACCGGCGACGGGGACTGGCTGATCGTGGCGGGCGACGTCGCCGAGCGGGTGGAGGACGTCACCTGGGCGCTCGGCCTGCTGCGGGAGCGGTTCGCCCGGGTGCTGTGGGTGCCGGGCAACCACGAGCTGTGGACGCGCGGGAAGGATCCGGTGCAGCTGCGCGGCGTGCAGCGCTACGAGGCGCTCGTCCGGGCCTGCCGCGAGCTCGACGTGCTCACCCCGGAGGACCCGTTCCCGGTCTGGGACGGCCCGGGCGGCCCGGCCACGGTCGCGCCGCTGTTCGTGCTCTACGACTACTCGTTCCTCCCGGCGGGCACCACGACCAGCCAGGAGGGCCTCGCCGCCGCGTACGCCGCCGGCGTGGTGTGCACCGACGAGCACCTGCTGCACCCGGACCCGTACCCGGACCGGGCGGCGTGGTGCGCGGCCCGGATCGAGGAGTCGCAGCGCAGGCTCGACGCCTGCGACCCGGACCTGCCGACCGTGCTCGTCAACCACTGGCCGCTCACCCGCCACCCGACCCGGGTGCTGCGCCGCCCCGAGTTCGCGCTCTGGTGCGGCACGACGCGCACCGCCGACTGGCACGTGCGCTACCGCGCGGCCGCCGTCGTGTACGGGCACCTGCACATCCCGCGGGTGACCTGGGAGGACGGCGTGCGCTTCGTCGAGGCGTCGCTGGGCTACCCGCGCGAGTGGCAGCCGCGCGACGCCCGCAACGGCACGGTCGTCACGCAGCTGCTGCCGCGCCAGGTGCTCCCCGCGCCGTAGCTCAGGCGCGGGTGCGGCCGCCGTAGCGGCGGCGGAACTTCTCCACCTGACCGGCCGAGTCCAGCACGCGCTGGGCGCCTGACCAGTACGGGTGCGAGTAGGCCGTGACGTCCATCCGGACCAGCGGGTAGGTGTTGCCGTCCGCCCAGGTGATCGTCTCGTTGGACGTCGCCGTGGAACGGGTGAGGAACGCCTGCCCGGTGGACCGGTCCTGGTAGACGACGGGCCCGTAGGCGGGGTGGATGTCGCGACGCATGGCGACCTCCTGCATCGGCTGTGCTTCTCGGACCCCTGCCAAACGACAACGATTGTCGTTGTATTCCGGTGGTCGGGGGGTGGGGGACCGCCGACGGCGCGCGGGGTGCCGCCGAGCGACTGCGGCGGCGCTTCCCGGCACACCGGCGCGACCGTGACGCAGGATCGGGCCCCGTGACGCGTTCCGCCCTGTTCCGGATGATCTTCGGCCTGCTCTGCGGGCTCGTCCTGGTCGGTGCCACCGCCTGCGGCGGTGCAGAGCCGGAGTCGGCCGCCGATCCCTCGCCCGCCCCGTCCGCGGCGGCCGACGGCCCCGACGGCGGGCACGACGGCGGGCACGGTGGTGCGCACGGCAGCGGGCACGGCGGCCACGGCGGCCCGGCGCCTGCGCTCTTCGCCGTGCAGACCGGACCGCTCGGCGTCGTCGTCACCGACGGGTCGGGTCGGCTCGTGTACCGCTCGGACGCCGACAGCGCCGACCCGCCCACGTCGAACTGCGTCGACGAGTGCGCGCAGACCTGGATCCCCGTCACCGCCCCCGCGGACCAGGAGCTGGAGCTCGCGGGCGTCAAACGGGACCTCGTCGGCCGGCTGCAGCGCCCGGACGGCAGCTCCCAGCTCACGCTGGTCGGATGGCCGCTCTACTACCACCGCGACGACGACGGCACGCTCACCGACGCCGGGCACAACGGCGAGGGCGGCACGTGGTTCGTCGTCACGCCGAAGGGGGAGAAGGCGAGCCCGGCCTAGCGGTCGGTCTCCGGCGCCCCGGCGCGCAGCCCGGCGAGGTGGATCCGGGCGAAGCGGCGCCAGGCGTCCGGTTCGCTCTCCGCGGTGGCGCCGACGACCGCGCGGATCGCGACGATGAGCGCCTCGACGTCCCGGCCGGTCGTGCCGGGGGCGAGGACGCCCGCCTCGACGGCCCTGCGGGTGAGCCGCTCGACCTTCTCCATGATCCGCCGGCTCACCTCCTCGCTGGTGACGCGTTCGGTGAGGGCGGCCGCGTAGCGCCGCTTCTCGGCGTTGAAGGCCCCGACGAAGTCGATGAAGCGGTCCAGGCCGCGGGCGGGGTCGGGGTCGGCGAGCGCGTCCGCGGCCGCCGCGTCCATCTCCTCGACGAACAGCCGGGCGATGGCGTCGAGGAGGTCCTCTTTGCCCGCGAACCTGCGGTAGATCGTGCCGACGCCGAGCCCGGCGCGGGCCGCGATCGACTCCATGCTCGCCTGTGGCCCCTGTTCGGCGAAGACCGCGCGTGCCGCGTCGATGATGATCGCGTCGTTGCGCAGCGCGTCCCGTCGTGGACGGCGGGTGGTGCCGGAGGCGGGCGACGACATGATCCCAGGGTACCGAAGCGGAACCTGCATTCACTTTCGGTGCTAAGGTGAATCCATATTCCGCTTCGACGAGAGGATCTCCCGTGGGGACCACCACCGGTTGGCAGAGCCTGGAGCCCGGGTCCACGAACCTGACGCGCGTCGGCATCGAGCGGCGGAACCTGCGTCCCGACGACGTCGCCGTGCGGGTCGACCACTGCGGTGTGTGCCACAGCGACTTGCGCCGTCTCCAGGGGCTGCTCGGAGAGACGCACCTCGTCCCCGGGCACGAGGCGACCGGCGTCGTGACCGCCGTCGGCCCCGCGGTCACCCGGCTCGCCGTCGGGGACCGGGTCGCCATCGGCACGATCGTCGACTCCTGCGGCGAGTGCGCCATGTGCCGGGTCGGCCAGGAGAACTACTGCTACGAGCGTCCGACCAGCACCTACGGCGGCACCGACCGCGTCGACGGGTCGACGACGCTCGGCGCCTACAGCCGCGAGTACGTGCTCCGCGAGGCGTTCGCGTTCCCCCTGCCCGACGGGCTCGACCCGGCCGCGGCGGCGCCGCTCATGTGCGCCGGGGTCAGCGTCTGGGAGCCGCTGCGCGCCGCGGGCGTCGGCCCCGGCAGCCGGGTCGCCGTGGCCGGGCTGGGCGGCCTGGGGCACCTCGCGGTGAAGTTCGCGGCCGCGTTGGGGGCCGAGGTCACCGTGCTCACCCGCAGCCCTGCGAAGGAACGGGACGCCCTCGCCCTCGGCGCCACCGACGTCCTCGTCACCACCGACGACGCCCAGGTGGCCGCGGCGCGGGGTTGCTTCGACCTCATCGCCGACACCATCCCCGACGACCACGACCTGACCCCGCTGCTCGGGATGCTCGGCCTCGACGGCACCCTGTCCGTCCTGGGCAACCCGGTGCAGGCGGGGCCCCCGGTGATGACCCTCACCGCGGGGCGCAAGAAGCTCAGCTCCTCCGGTACCGGGGGCCGGCGCCACACCGTCGAGATGCTCGGGTTCTGCGCCGAGCGCGGCATCACCGCCGATGTCGAGGTGCTGCCCTCGAGCGAGGTCGGCACCGCGCTGAAACGGCTCGCCGCGGGGGACGTCCGCTACCGGTTCGTGCTCGACCTGTCCGACCTCGACGCGCCGGCCGCGTGACCTCGTCCCGGTTGCAGTTGCGCGCACATGTGCCGCTGAGATATGCAGATGCGGACTGATTCGCGGTGGCTACGCCGCGGATGCGGATCTGTGTCGGGTGTGAGGGAGGCCGGTGGTGGGGACGCGACTGCGGGTGCTGCTCGCCGGCGTGGGGGTGGCGCTGCTGGCCGGGTGCGGCGCGGACGGGGGTGCGCCGCGGGTACTGAACGTCTTCGCGGCCGCGTCGCTCACCGACGCGTTCACGGCGGTGGGGGCGCGGTTCGAGGCGGACAACCCGGGCGTGGAGGTGCGGTTGAACTCGGCCGGGTCGTCCGATCTGGCGCAGCAGATCGTGAACGGTGCGCCGGCGGACGTGTTCGCGGCCGCGAACGAGTCGACGATGAAGACGGTCGCGGACGCGGGCCTGGTCGACGGGCAGCCGACGGTGTTCGCCACGAACGTGCTGCAGATCGCGACCCCGCCCGGGAACCCGAAGGGGGTGGCGTCGTTCGCCGACCTGGCCCGCCCGGACGTGGCGGTGGTGGTGTGCGCGCCGCAGGTGCCGTGCGGGGCGGCCACCGAGCGGATCGAGCAGGCGACCGGGGTGGCGTTGTCGCCGGTGAGCGAGGAACCGGACGTGCGGTCGGTGCTCGGGAAGGTCTCGACCGGCGACGCGGACGCGGGCCTGGTGTACGTCACCGACGTGCGGTCGGCGGGCGGTTCGGTCGAGGGGGTGAGCTTCCCCGAGTCGGACCGGGCGGTGAACAGCTACCCGATCGCGGCGTTGACCGACGCACCGGAGCCGGAGCTCGCGCGGTCGTTCGTCGAGCTGGTGACCGGGGAGTTCGGCCGGGAGGCCCTCGAGGACGCCGGTTTCGGCGCGCCGTGATCAGCGCGGTGGTGGGCGATACTGGGATTGAACCAGTGACCTCTTCCGTGTCAAGGAAGCGCTCTCCCACTGAGCTAATCGCCCGAGGTCTCCGCGAGCGGACGACGGGACTCGAACCCGCGACCCTCACCTTGGCAAGGTGATGCGCTACCAACTGCGCTACGTCCGCGTGTGCAGCCTTCCGCTGCGACGGGTGCAGTTTACCCGGTCGCCGTGTGGGTCAAGATCGCGGGTCGGCGAGGCCGGGTCACTCGTGACGGGCGAGGCACCGCGGGCGGGGGGTCCCTAGCGTCGAGCGCCACCGTTCCGAGGAGGAGAGGTGGCACCGTGTCCAACGACCCCACGCCCGCCACGGTGGCGGCCAACCGCGCCGTCCGGGAGTACTTGCCCTTCGCCGACGACGCGGACTTCGCGCAGGCCGAGCGGGGGCTGATCGGGACCGAGGCGCACCTGGCGGTGAGGGACGGGAACGGCGGCGTCGTGTGGGACCTCGACCGGTGGGCCTTCCTCACCGGTGACGCGCCGGACTCGGTCAACCCGAGCCTGTGGCGGCAGGCGCGGCTCAACGCGATCCACGGGCTGTTCCGGGTCGTCGACGGCGTGTACCAGGTGCGCGGCTACGACCTGTCGGTGATGTCGGTGATCGAGGGCGACACCGGCTACATCGTCGTGGACCCGTTGATCTCGGCCGAGACCGCGGCGGCGGCGATGGCGCTGGTGCGCGAGCTCCTCGGTGACCGGCCGGTCGTCGCCGTGGTGCACACCCACAGCCACGTCGACCACTACGGCGGGGTGCGGGGCGTGGTCGCCGACGAGGACGCGGGCGAGGTTCGCATCGTCGTGCCGCACGGGTTCTTCGAGCACGCGATCAGCGAGAACGTGATGGCGGGCACCGCGATGTCGCGCCGCGCCAGCTACATGTACGGCAACCTGCTGCCGAAGGACCCGACGGGAACGGTGGGCGGCGGGCTGGGCAAGGGCACCTCGGCGGGCAGCATCGGGCTGCTCCCGCCCACCGACGTCATCCGCGAGACCGGCGAGACCCTGACGGTCGACGGCGTCGAGCTCGTCTTCCAGGACACGCCCGGTGCCGAGGCACCGGCCGAGTTCTGCTTCTACCTGCCCCGCTACACGGCCCTGTGCATGGCCGAGATCGCCTCGCACACGCTGCACAACTGCTACACGCTGCGCGGCGCCGAGGTCCGCAACGCGCTGCTGTGGTCGAAGTACCTCGGCCAGGCGGTCGAGCTGTTCGGGGACGATGCCGAGGTCGTGTTCGCCAGCCACCACTGGCCGACCTGGGGCAACGCCGAGGTCCGGGAGTACCTCACCTCGCAGCGGGACCTGTACCGCTACATCCACGACGAGACCCTCCGGCTGGCCAACCACGGCTACGTGTCGGAGGAGATCGCCGAGATGGTGCGGCTGCCGGATTCACTGGCCACGCAGTTCGCCAACCGCGGCTACTACGGCACGCTCAGCCACAACGTGAAGGCCCAGTACCAGCTCTACCTCGGCTGGTTCGACGGCAACCCGGCCAACCTCGAGCCGCTGCCCCCCGTGGAAACCGCGACCCGCCGGGTCGCCTACATGGGCGGCGCCGACGCCGTGCTCGAACGGGCCCGCGCCGACTTCGACCGCGGCGACTACCGTTGGGTCGCCCAGGTCGTCAACGACGTCGTCTTCGCCGACCCCGACAACACCGTGGCCCGCGAACTGCAGGCCGACGCCCTCGAACAGCTCGGCTACCAGGCCGAGTCGGGGCCGTGGCGCAACTTCTACCTGTCCGGCGCGCAGGAGCTGCGCCACGGCGTGCGGCCGCTGCCCACACCCGTGACCGCCTCACCCGACACCGTTCGCGGGATGTCGCTGGAGATGTACTTCGACTACCTCGCGGTGCGCCTCAACGGGCCGGCGGCCGCGGACGAGGAGCTGCGGTTCACCGCGACGTTCAGCGACCTCGACGTCACCTACGACCTCGTCGTGGCAAACGGCGTGCTCAACCACGCGAAGGGCCGCGGCGACCCGGGCGCGGACGCCGTGCTGACGCTCACGCGCACCGCGCTCGACGACGTCACGCTCGGCGTGGCCACGCTCGACGAGAAGGTCGACAAGGGCGAGATCGCGATCGACGGTGACCGGGCCGCGTTCACCCGCTTCCTCGGCCTCCTCGACACGTTCGAGTTCTGGTTCGACATCGTCACGCCCTGACCCGAGTGGAGAAGACGCCATGAGCACGACCCGCCCCCAGCCCGCCGACCGCACCTCGGCCGCGGTGTCCGGTCCGTGGGTGACCGGGCTCGCCCTGTTCGCCGGGATCCTGATGGTGGTGCTCGGGATCTACCACGCGCTCGGCGGCATCGCCGCGATCATCGGGGACCGGCTCTACGTCACCACGCCCGACTACACCTACACGCTCGACATCACCGGCTGGGGCTGGATCCACCTGGTGCTCGGCGTGCTCATCGCCGTCGTCGGCGGTGGCGTCGTGACCGGTCGGGCGTGGGGTCGGGCCGTCGGGGTCCTCGTCGCGGCCCTCAGCATGGTCGCGAACTTCATGTTCATCCCGTACTACCCGATCTGGTCGGTCGTGATGATCGCGCTCTGCGTGGCGGTCATCTGGGCGCTGGCGGTGTGGGACCCCTCCTCCTCCTGAGCTCCGCACCCGAGCACGCGCGACTCACCCGGTGGATCGGTTGCCCTCGACCGGCTTCGCGTACGGGAACCCGCGTCGGGGTGGGGGCGTCGGCCGCGGGTCGTCGTCGGGCGCCTCCGGGGCCCCCATGGTCACCAGCGACGTCATCCACCGCGTGTGCGGGTCGATGTCGAGCAGCAGCGCCTTCGTGAGCAGGGTCAGCGGGATGGCCAGCAACGCGCCGAGCGGACCGATGATCCACGCCCAGATCACCAACGACAGGAACGTCAGCGTCAGCGACATGTCCACGGCGTCCCCGACGAACTTCGGTTGGATCACCGACTGGATCACGAAGTTGATGACGATGTAGACCACGATCACCAGCAGCATCAGGCGCGGGCCGCCCTCGAGCAGTGCGAGCAGGGCCGGTGGCACCAGCCCGATGACGAAGCCGATGTTCGGGATGTAGTTGGTGATGAAGGCCAGCAGCCCCCACAGCACCGCGAGCGGGATGCCCATCCACCACAGTGCGATCCCGTCGAACACCGCGACGATCAGGCCGAAGACCGTCGATACGACCAGGTAGCTGCGGGTGCCGCGCGCGAAGGAGGAGAACGCCGCGGCGACGTCCGGGCGTGCCCATCCGACGGCGCGCATGCGCGCGGGGAAGCTCGCAGCGTCCAACCCCATGAACAGCAGGACGGCGAGGATGAACACGAGGTTGGAGAACGCGCCTGCCAGGCCGAGCAGCGCTTCGGCGAGCATCCCCGCGACCGCTGAGAAGTCGACCCGGCCGAGGGCGGTGCGCACCTGGTCGGCCCCGACGCCCAGCCCGCCCAGCCACGCCACGAGGTCCTGGACCAGGCCCGCGAACCGGTCCTGGTAGCTGGGCAGCAGCGTCGCCAGCTGCGCGATCGACAGCGCCAGCGACGCGGCGAGCCCCAGCACGATCACGAAGACGGACAGCAGCGACACCGTCACCGCCGCCCACCTCGGCGCGCCGGCGCGGTGCAGCCGGTTCGTCAAGGGATGGACGGCCACGGTCAGCATCAGCGCGAGGAAGACCGGCCCGAGGATCTCGGCGAACGCGCGCAACCCGGCGATGACGACGACCATCGCGGCGAGCGCGAGCAGCACGATCAGGCCGCGGGGCAGGGGCCAGCGGGGAGCCGGCGGTGCGGCGGCGGCCGGCTCGGTCGAGGTGGTCACGGTCGCATGCTCCGCGCCCGTGGCGGTCCGGCACGTCATCCCCCGCAGATGACGCAGCTCGCCGTGCGGCGGCGCGTCGGCGGCGGGCGTCCCGGCCCGGACCGTGGGAGCGGGACGGTCGCGGGGCGGCCTCCCCCGTCGCGGGGGATGTGGCGTTCCCACCGCTCTCGCCGGCCTCGGGCCGACGACGCGGGCGGCGGGTTCACCGCCGTTCCCGGCTGCGTGCGGACCTCGTGGGAGGGCCGGGCGCCAACGGTCGACGACGCCCGCCGCGTCACCCCCGACGGGGGAGGTGAGGGGCGGTCCCCGCCGGGGAGGCTCGCGACCGTGACCGCGGCGGAGGCGGGCGTGACGGGCGCCGACGTCGACCGGATGGCCGGCCGGCTCTTCGTCGAGACCCCCGGGCAGCGCTCGGCGTTCTGGGTGCTGCTCGTGCTGGCGGCGGTCATCGCGGGTGCGGGGGTGGTGGCCGATTCGACGGCCACCGTGATCGGCGCGATGATCGTGGCCCCGCTGATGACCCCGATCCTCGGCGCCGCGTTCGCGCTCGTGCTCGCCGACGCGCGCCGGGTGACCACGAGCACCCTGCTCGTCGTCGGCGGCGCCGTCGCCGTCGTCGCGATCGGGTACGCGCTCGGCCTGCTCGTCCCCGAACCGCTGGTCGCAGAGACGAACTCGCAGATCGCCGGGCGGGTCGCGCCCAGGTTGATCGACCTCGTCGCCGCCCTCGCCACGGGCGTGGTGGGAGCGTTCGCCCTGGTGCGCTCCGACGTCTCCGACACCCTGCCCGGGGTGGCGATCGCGATCTCGCTGGTCCCGCCGCTGGCGGTGGTCGGGCTGACCCTGGAGTCGGGGGCGCCCGGCCAGGCCGCGGGCGCGCTGCTGCTGTTCGCCACGAACGTCACCGCGATCATCGCCACCGGCACGGTCGTCCTGATCGGCTACCGGGTGCGCGCCGCCGCCATCGCCGCGGGCCGGCCCGTCGGGCAGCTGCGCGCCCGGACCGTGGCCGTCGTCGGGTCGCTCGTCCTCGTCGTGGCGGTGCCGCTCGGGATCGGCAGCTACCGGGTCTTCCGCGACCACGTGATCGTCGCGACCGCCCGGCCCGTGGCGGAGGGGTGGGCCGCGAGCCGGTCGTGGGCCGTCGTCGGGGTGACGCTCCAGGAAGGGGTCCTGCAGGTGACCGCCACCGGGCCGCCGCCGGACGCGGACGGTGCGGCGCTGCGCCGAGCGCTGGACGAGGCGGGGCTCGAGGACCTGCCGGTACGCCTCTCCTCGGTCTTCGGGGGGTCGCACGACCTCCCGGTGCAGCAGCCCGGATAGCCGGGTCATCTGCGAGGGGTGACGCGGGGGCGGCCGAACGGCGGACACGCTCGGGTCACCTGATGGACATCGGAGGAGATGACATGGCCACCCTGAGCGTCTGGAAGTTCGACAGCGAGACCGGCGCCGACGATGCCGTCCGGACGCTGGAGGACCTCGCGAGGCAAGAGCTGATCACGATCCACGACGCGGCGACGGTGTCCTGGGCGTCCGACGCCAGGAAGCCGAAGACACGGCAGCTCCACAACCTCGCCGGCGCCGGCGCGCTCGGCGGCATGTTCTGGGGCCTGCTGTTCGGGCTCATCTTCTTCGTCCCGCTGCTCGGCGCCGCGGTGGGCGCCGCCACCGGCGCCCTCAGCGGTGCCCTCACCGACGTCGGCATCGACGACGACTTCATCAAACAGACCCGCGACCAGGTCACCCCGGGCACGTCCGCCCTGTTCCTCATGTCGTCGGGCGCGGTCATGGACAAGGTCCAGGACGCCTTCGCCGGGCAGGCCAAGCCCCAGCTGATCTCGACCAACCTGTCCCACGACCAGGAGGAGGCGCTGCGCTCGACGTTCGCCGAGTGAGATCCGGACCGCCGGGTGCCGGACCGCGTTCGCCCCGCTCAGCGGTAGGTGATCCGGCCCCCGGACCGGCCCGCGACTACGGCCGTGCCGCCCGTTCGGCCCCCGGCGCCGCCCCGTCCGTCGCGCCGGCCGCCGCCGCGGCGGCGCCGTGGCGCCCGACCACGAGCCCCCGGACCACGAGGACGACGCCGACCACGACCAGCACGGTCCCGAACAGCCAGGTCAGGACGATCAGGCTGGTGCCGGGGTAGACGAGCACGACGGCCCCGCCGATCACCGACAGTACCCCGGCGGCGATCCCCCAGCCGCGCGCCGCACCCCGCTCCGAGCTCGCCGCGTCCACCACCCCGGCGATACCCTGCAGAACCCACAACGCCCCGATCATCAGCCCCAGCACGAGGGCCGTCTGCAGCGTCGCCCGCAGGCACAACAACCCGACCAGGACCGACAGCGCCCCGAGCAGCACCGACAGCACGCGCCCCCCGCCTCCCCGGCCCGCCCCGAACGCCGACACCAGCTGCAGCACCCCGGCGACGATCAGTTGCACCGCGAACAGCCACGCGATGACCGCGACCGTCGCGCCCGGCCACGCGAGGACGAGTACGCCGATGAGGACGCTCAGCGCGCCGCCGCCGAGCTGCAGGGCCGGTGACTCGGCGAACCCCGCGAGGTCCCGCACCCGGCCGGCGCGTCGGACGGGTCTGCGCCCATGGCTCCTCCTGGATCAGTCGGTTCCCCGAGCCGGCGAGCGTCCTCCACGGCGCGGGTGCCCGCCTCGCCCGCGCCGGATGACCTCGGACCCCAGGGCCGGCCGGGTGCGGGCGTCACGGACGGGCGGTGGTCGCGAGCAGGCCGTTCTCGTAGGCCGCGCGCACCGCCAGCCGCCTGCTGCTGACGCCGAGCTTGGTGTAGATCGACCGCACGTGGGTCTTGACGGTGTGCACCGAGACCATGAGGTCGTCGGCGATCTCATCCAGTGACAGCATCGACGGGAGCAACCCGAGCACGGTGAGCTCCCGTTCGCTGAGCATCGCCTGCCGCTGCTGCATGCCACGCCCCGCGGTGAGCGCGTGCTCGGCGAACCCGTTCGAGGCGCCGAAGGTGCCCAGCTGGTGCACCAGCAGCTCCCGGACCCCCGAGCCGGCGTACGCGAAGGGCCGAACCGCTTCGAGCGGCTCCGCGAGGCGGAGCGAGCACCGCACCGCCCGGCGGGCGGCGGGCCGGTCCCCGTGCCCGACGGCGAGCGAGGCTTCGAGGAGCCACGCGTCGACGGGGGTGTGCGGGACGACGGCTGCCACCTCGTCGCCCAGTACCGGTCGAAGGACCGACCGAGCCTGCTCGAGCCGCCCGCTCGCTGCGATCAGCCACGCCTGCATCACCAGGAGCTCCGCGTTCTCGCCGGCGCGGTCGGCGAACCACCCGCAGACCGTTCGCGCCGCCGTGGAGTGACCGAGCAGCAGCGCCGCGCGGAACTCGAGCATCGCGAGCGCACCGGCTTGTCGCGCTGTCGACGGGTGATCGCCGAGGTCGGTTCGCGTCTGCTGCAGTTCCGCGAGGCCGTCGGCCCGGTCACCGCGGTCGAACGCGGCGGCGCCGCGGATGCCGCGCAGCATGCAGGACAGCTGGGGGGACGACCCCGCAGCGCGGAGGTCCAGCCCCTCCGATGCGAGGCGTTCGGCAGCGGCGGTCTCCGCGCGCATCAGCGCGGCATAGGCCAGCATCGCCGTGGCAGCGCCGGACCACGACGTGTCCGTCCACCCGTGCTCGGCCGCGGCCGCTCGGGCCCGGTGGCTCGTGGTCCGCATGGTCTGCAGGTCGCCCGCCACACCCGCGACGGCGGCCAGGAGGCTGAGGCTCTGCATCGTCAGGTACTCGAAGCCGTGGGACCGGCTCAGCTCCAACGCGGCTTCGAGCTCGCCGCGCGCTCCGTCGAGGTCGTCCTGGACCAGTCGGGCCGTGCCGCGACTCAGGTGCGCGAGGGCCTCCAGCTCGGGCTCGGCGGGCAGTTCGTGGGGTTCGTCGTCACCCGAGACGTCGAACGAGGCGGCGGCCGGGACGTCGGGGGCGGACGGGAGCGGGGCGTCCGCCGTGGCGCTGAACTGCTCGGCCACCGCGCGCAGCACCGCGAGGCCCGCTTCGTCGTGGGCGGGCCAGGACCGCCGAGCGCGGCCCAGGGCCTCACGAGCGACGACGTGCTCACCGGCCTCGAGGTGGGTGAGCGCCGACGTCAGAGCGAGCCACGGGTCGGCGTCGACGGCTGGGGTGCCGGCGGCGGCGAGCGCACGTCGCAGCGGCCCGTGGTCCCCGGCGACGATCAGCGCAACCGAGAACCGGTGCAACAGCTCCGGCAGCAGGTCGGGATCCTCGCCCTGCGCCGCGTGCTCGAGCGCGGGAACGGGTTCGGCCCTACCGGCCCACCACCTGGCGGCGGTCTGGTGCAGCTCGGCCTCCCGTTCCGCGCCGTGCCTGCGCAGATCCGCCCGCAGGTACGTCCGCAGCAGCTGCTGGAGGCGGTAGGAGTCGCGGGGGCCGCCGCACGACGAGAGCAGGGCGGAGCCGTGCTCGAGCTGGTCGAGCAGGTGGCCGGCGTCCTGCCGGCCGGACAGCTCGGCAGCGAGCTGGGTGGGGACGGGCTGGCTGATGCTGATCACCCGCAGGAAGTCCTGCACGTCGTCGGGGAGCCCGGAGAGAACCTCGTCCACGAGGTAGTCGGCGACGCTGCGCTCGTCGCCGGAGAAGCGGTCGACGAAGCCCTCCGGATCGGGGGAGGCCATGGCGCCGGACGCGGCCAGGCACAGACCGGCCGCCCACCCCCCGGTCTGCCGGTGCAGGGCGTCGACCGCGGCGCGCGTGAGGTGGAGCCCCGACCCCTCCAGGAGCGCCTGCGTCTCCGAACGCGAGAACCGCAGCTGCGCCGCCCGCAGTTCGCACAACCGGCCGGCGAGGCGCAGCCGCGGGAGCGACAGGGGAGGGTCGGAACGGCTGGAGAGCACGAGCTGCACGCCGGGGCAGCGGTTGCGGATGAGGATCTGCAGGCCGTGCAGCACGTCGGGGTCGGTCAGCTCGTGGACGTCGTCGAGCACCAGCCGGATCGGTCGGGGGAGCGCCATGAGCGCGTCCACGAGCTCGCCGAGGAATTCCGGCTGGGCGTCGGGTCGCCAGGCCCGGGGCTGGGGCAGGCGGCCGGTGCTCGGGACCTCCGCGCGCGCCGCCACCGAGCCGACGACCGACGCCCACAGCCGCCTCGGGTCGTTGTCGTCGCGGTCGAGGCTCACCCAGGCCGTGTCGGTCGAGGTGTCGGTCCGTGCCCAGTCCGACAGCAGCGAGGTCTTGCCGTACCCGGCCGGGGCGCAGACCAGCACGACCTCGGCGGGACGGGCCGCCCGGAGGTGCCCGATCAATTCGGTCCGCGCGACGAGATCGGGCGTATTCGGAGGAATTCCGATCTTGGCGTTCGAAACGAACGTCACGGCGATCGCCTCCCGGTCGGGGCCTCGTGTCGACACGATCACCGCGTTCGCCGTCCGACAGATCTTGAAAACGGTCGACCGAGGCGTGATCGCTCCGTGGTGGCGCGAACACGACAGGGTATCGATGCTGGTAGCGGGTGTCCACCGGAGCAGAAACCGGGCGGAGGTGGGAGCCGTGTGATCGTCGCGCGCTGCTCATTCCGGGTGCGGTGCAACCGGGGGAAGGAATGCGTGCTCAAGCAATTGGTATTTGATGCGGCATCCGCCGACGGAATCGGTCGTTCGCCACGTCGGGGCGGTCGTCTCGCTCGCGGGGGTGAGGTGGCCGCCGTTCGCGACCAGCGGTGGCCGGGTGGCGCTGGTCGCAACGGGGGACGGCCGGGGAGGGGACGTCACGGACGCCGAGCAGGCGGACCTGCCCCGCCCGTGCGGTGGGGCAGCCGTTGCACGGAGACCACCTGCAACCCCAGGGCGTCGCAGAGCGCGAGCAGATCACGCAGTCCGGACGGCTCCGACACCTCCCCGAACACGATCGTCTGCGGCGGGACGGAGCGGACGTCCATCGGGCGGAGGGCGCTTCGGGCTCGCTCGGAGAGGTGGCCGTTCAGTCGGACCTCGTAGCGCGCAGGATCCATGGTCGACCTCGCCTCCTCCCGCTCCACCGGGGCCGGCCGGTAAGTCAAGCGCCGCCCGTCGAAGCGGGCATCGCCCCGCGCAGGTGAACTCGTCGGGGTGCTCACTGCGGGATGGGGTGCGCCGACACGACGGTGACCCCGAGCGCCTGGAGCTGGACGATGATGCCGTGCAGGTGCGACTCGTCGACCACCTCGCCGTCGAGGACGGTCTCCGGTGGGACCTCGGTGACCCGCATCGCCCCGATGGCGGTCCTGGCCTCCTGCGTCAACCGGCCTTCTACTCGGAACTCGTAGCGCGTCATCCTCGGACCTCTTCCGTGTCGAGGCGGTGCGTCCGCGCGCGGGCACGACCGGTGGGCAGGGCGACGCTCCCGGGAGGGCCGGTGGCGGGCATCACCCGTGATGGACGAGCGGCCGGAGGGCTCCCGGGAGCGCGGAGACGGCGGGCCGGATCGAGCACGAAAAAAAGATCAGCCCCGGCGTCGGCCGGGGCTGATCTCGTTCACTCCAGTGGTGGGCGATACTGGGATTGAACCAGTGACCTCTTCCGTGTCAAGGAAGCGCTCTCCCACTGAGCTAATCGCCCGAGGCGGAGGCGGGAATCGAACCCGCGTACAGGGCTTTGCAGGCCCTTGCCTAAGCCACTCGGCCACTCCGCCGGAGCCTGGATCCTCGTCCTGGAGAGGTCCGTGGATTTCGATCCTTGGAGGTCCGACGGGACCCGTGGTTCCTCCGAGCGGACGACGGGACTCGAACCCGCGACCCTCACCTTGGCAAGGTGATGCGCTACCAACTGCGCTACGTCCGCGTGTGCAGCGTTTCCGCTGCGGTGATGAGAGAACCTTAGCGCAGGCCCCGAGGGGGGTTCAAACCACCCCCCTCGTTCCGCGCGGAGGGCCTCTGACCTGCGGTTTCAGTCGCGCGCGGGGTCGTTGAGGAGATCGGCCAGCGCCACGTCGAAGTCGAGCCAGTCGTACTCCCGCCCGGCCGGCACGGCGTGGTAGGTCCGCTGCAGGAAGTCGCCCAGCGTCTGCGCGCAGGTCGTGAAGACGGCGTGCCCGGACGGCGAGGACAGCTCGAGCTGGACCTTGCCCGGGTGCAGCGGCATCGGCCGCACCTGGACGTCACCCGTCCCCGCGGGGGCGATCAGTCCGTCGTGGAGGAGATCGCGGGCGAAGACCCACTCGACGGCGGTCGTGGAACCGGTCCGGAACGAGGCCTTGACGGCGTAGGGGTCCCGGCTGCTGTAGGTCAGTTCGACGTTGACGGGCACCGCCGGGGCGTCCGGACCGATCAGTTCGAACACCGCCGGTGAGCAGATGACCGTGTGCTCGTCGCGCATCGTGCGTCCTCTTTCTGGTCCCGCGTGGTTCGTCATGCGGGAAAACGACCGTCCGTGGATGGCGTGACGGGTGCGTGGTCCAAGTCCCCTCGACGCGGGCCATCGGTCACCCTGACGGCGCAGTCAGCCACGATGAGCGGTCCCGCTCGTGCGATCTGCGGTACGGCGACGGCACGGAGAGTGCGAACCGGGGTGAACGTCGCCTGAACGGCGGAACGCGGCCCTCCGCGGTCCCCGTCCCGCGTCGGGCCGCGGCGGTACTCTGGGCCCGCAGACGTGACGAGCATCGCGTGGCGTTCCAGCCGCGTGCCCGCGAGAGATGAGTGGCGATCTGAGCAGCACCGAGAGCGAGGAACAGCAGGTCGGCGGCCTCCGCAAGGCCGTGGACCGGCTGGTGGCCGGATACAAGCGGTTCCGCTCCGGGATCGCCCGCAACCCGGTCACCGACCTGACCTACCGCGCCGTCGTCGGCGTCGTCGGCGTCGCGATCGTGATCTTCGGCATCATCGCGCTGCCCGCCCCCGGCCCCGGTTGGGCGATCATCTTCCTCGGTCTCGGCGTCCTCGCCGCCGAGTTCGAGGGCGCGCGGCGGTTCCTGGTCTGGGTTCGGGCGAAGTACCAGGCGTGGGCCGACTGGCTCGCGCGCCAGCGGCGGGTCGTCCAGCTGCTCGTGCTGACCGGCATCCTGCTCCTCGTCGCCGTCTGCGCCTGGTTCGTGGGCGCGTTCGCGCTGGTCGGCGCGTTCCTGCACCTCGAGTGGAGCTGGCTGAGCTCGCCGGTCTCCACCTACTTCGGCCTCTAGGCCCGTGATGATCATCACGCGGCTGGTCTTCGCCCGACGCCGGCCAGGTCAGGGGCCTGCCGGGGTGTGCAGGGGAGAGGGCGGGGTGGTTGCTCGCGGCCGACGGGGGCCATGTAAAGTGCTTCCCAGCAAGGGCGATTAGCTCAGGGGGAGAGCGCTTCGTTCACACCGAAGAGGTCACTGGTTCGATCCCAGTATCGCCCACCGCGTGTTGTGCCTGGTCAGACGGCCTGTCGATGATCTTCATCGGCAGGCCGTTTGCGTGTGTGGGGAGCAGATGGGGAGCAGGGTCTGCTGACCACCTCCGTGGTCCGAAGTGTTCACGCCGCGTCCGGGCCCGGCTCGAGGAGCTGAGCCACGCCTTGACCGCCGCTGTGCTCCCACCGTTCCTGTAGCGCGGTGAGCATCTTCTGGCGCATGGCGGGGGTGACGTGGGCGTAGAAGTCGTCGATGTCCTTGCGCTTGTGTCCGAGGCGTTGCAGGCGCAGGACGCGGGGCACTTGGTCTTCGACCAGCCAGGTCTCGTGGGTGTGGCGTAGGTCGTGGAAGTGCATCTGCGGCTGGATCGGGGGCAGGCCGTGCGCGGGGTTGCCGGCGAGGGCGGGTTGCCAGAGGCGTTGGCGGAAGTTGGCGCGGCGGTGTAGTCCGCCGTTGGCGCCGGTGAACACGAAGGGCGTGTCCGGGTGGTGGTCGCGGTGTTCGGTGAGCAGGTCGGCCAGGAATGGCGGCAGGTGCACGGTGCGGGCGCTGGCCGTGGACTTGGGTGGGCCGAGTTCGAGGCGCCCGCCGAGTTCGTGCAGCGCGCCATCGGTCGCGTCGACGTCGATGCGAGGGCAGGCGTCGTCGAGGTGGGTGCGGGTCCACTGCAGGCCGGCGAGCTCGCCCCAGCGCAGGCCGGTGTAGGCGGCGGTGAGGACCATCAGCCCGGCGCCGGTCGGCATGCGCGCGGAGATGGCGAGGACCTCGCCGGGTGTGGCGTGGGGGCGTTCGGGGCGTTCGGCGAAGGTGATGCGCAGCTTGCGGCAGGGGTTGGTGCCGATGAGTCCTTCGTCGACCGCTTCGCCGAGGATCATGGAGAACAGCACCAGGATGTCCTGGGAGCTCTTGTCGCTGAGCGTGCGGCGGAGCTGGTTGTTCACCCAGCCCTTGACAGCGATGCGCGTGATGTCTCCCAGGGCGGTGCCGGACCAGCGGGGCAGGATGTGGTTTCGGATGTGGGAGTCGTAGGTCGCGCGGGTCGTGTCGGTGACGTAGTGGGCTTGGGACCAGTTGCGGATCCATTCGTCGATCGAGGTCTGTGCCAGGCGGGGGTCGACGAAGCGGCCGCGGCGTTGGTCGGACTCGATGTCGGCGGCGCGGTCCTCGGCGTCGTTGCGGGTGGTGTAGCCGTTCTCGGTGATCAGGGTGCTGTCGTCGAGTCGATAGCGGACGCGGTAGCCGCCTCTGTGTTGTTCAACCCAGGCCATCGTGGTGCTCCTTGGAGTGTGGTGTTGGGGGATGTGGCCGTGCCGCCCATGCGGCACGGCCACATCCACGCTCGGTACGCGGAGAAGATCAACGCATCTGTGTTCACCCGGCCGAAGACGCCTGCGCATCGAGTTCGCCGTGGCCAGTTGGCGGTTGGTCCGCCGGGCGAGAGTCGAGCCGTCGGACGGAAAGGCTCGGACCCGGGCCGCGTGGGGTCGCGGTATCGGCATCGGGATGGGTCGGGTGGTGTCGGCGCTGGTCTGTGGTCTGTTGCACGTCGGTGGAGGGGAAGCAGAGGTGCTTCCCGAGGAAGGTGCAGGAATCTGGCGTCGGGCCGCGCTTCGCTGCAGCCAGGACTCCCGTACTTGGAGGCAGTTCGCGGCCCGGGCCGGGGTCAACCACACCGACGTCGATCGCGGCCCCGTCCGGCCGCTGCACGGGCGCCGCTGGATCGCTGGGGGTGCGGCCGTCCCTGGACCCGTCCCGGTCGTCCAGCGGCGCACCCAAAGATGTGGGCATCGCAGAGACCGGCAGCCTGCAGCCGGTTCGCGACTCCGATGCGCGGCTGCGCGGCGTCGTCAGTTCCGGCACGTTGTTGGGCGGCGCGGTTGACGAGGCCGGGAGCGGAGAGCTCAAAACACGCCGTGCAGTCCGAGTGATCACAGTGGGGTCAAGAACAGGACGCTGCCATCCGGACCGGCGGCGCACCGGCTCGCCCTATCGAGCCGCCGGATCTCACGGTCGTGGAGCCGTGGGTCCGTGGCTTGCTCGGGGAGGTCGCGGCAGTGCGATGTTGGCAGGATGCGGCAGGCGCGTAGCGGGGCGCGCGCGGGCGCTGCCGGCCGCCTCGGGCGCGCCGCCCCGGGGTTGGCGATCGATGGCACGAGCCGCCTCATCCCGGAAGTCGAGGCCGACTTCCGGGCCGTGGGCTCAAACCACCTGTGAAGGTTTCCGAGGAAACGCGTCAGGAAGGTGTGTTGCCTGACCACATACCCTCTTCCGCAGGCAGAAGATTCTGCGAACACTTTACTGGGGGTCAAGGGGTCGCAGGTTCAAATCCTGTCGTCCCGACGGTCGAGAGGGTCCCCGCAGGTCAGAACCTGCGGGGGCCCTCTCGTTTTGATCATGGCGGGTTCTCCGAGGTCGCGCACGCCGCTCCGCGACACCTTGACTCGGAGGATTTCCGATGGCCCTGCTGGACCTGAACAAGCTCGGTGCCGGTCTCCCGGCGACGTGGGTGGGCTACCTGCGTGACTGGGACCGAACCCTGCGCTCGGCCGGTCACCCGGAGACCACCCGCTACAACTATCTGCTCGCGGCCACGCAGCTGGCGCGGTTCCTGGGGGAGTTCTCGCCCGACCCGGACGCGGACGAGGCGGCGCAGGACCCGTGCGCGGTGACCAGAGCGCACGTGGAGGCCTTCCAGGGGTGGATGATCGAGACCCGGTCGGCGTCCACCGCGCTGAACAAGCACAAGGGGCTGCAGCAGTTCTTCCGGTGGCTGTGCCAGGACGAGCAGGACATTGCTCGCTCACCGATGGAGCGGGTGGCCCAGCCCCGGACCCCGCAGAAGCTCATTCCGCTGCTGGCCGCGGACGACACCGCCACGTTGCTGGCGACGTGCCGGGGCCGGGAGTTCCTGCCGGTCCGGGACGAGGCGATCATCCGGCTCTACTGCGCCACGGGTGCGCGGCTGTCCGAGGTCGGGAACCTGCTCGTGGACGACGTCGATCTGGGCACCGACTCGGTGCGCTACCGGGGGAAGGGGAACAAGGACCGGCGGGTGCGGTTCGGGCCGAGTACGGCGCGGGCGGTCAGCCGATACGTGCGGGCGCGCGCGAAGCACGCGGGTGCTGGGCTGCCCCAGATGTGGCTGGCCGCGCAGGGGGCGCGGCCATTGGGCCCGAACGGGATCAAGATCATGGTGAAGCGTCGGGGGATGGCCGCTGGTCTGTCGGGCGTGCACGCGCACCGGTGGCGGCACAACTTCGCGCACGAGTGGAAGCTGGCCGGTGGTGACACCGGGGACCTGATGCTGCTGATGGGCTGGTCCTCCGACGACATGGCCCGCCACTACGGCGCCAGCGCCGCCGCTGAGCGGGCGCAGGCGGCCCAGGTGCGGATGGGGATCGGGGAAGATGTCTGAGACGGGTCGCACTACGGCAACCGAGCAGCAGGCCGACTCGTCCCGGCCCGGCGGTGGGGTTCTCGGTCTGGGGCGACCGGCGGGGGATCTTCGGCCCGAGCGGGCGGGTCCGGCCGGGGAGTCGGCGGCGATGGATGAGCATGCTGGGCCGGCCGTTCCAGGTGCCGATGACAGCGGCCGCGGAGCTGTGGTGCGGGCCGTCACCGTGATCATGGGTACCGTCGTCGGGCTGACGTTCCTGTTCGGTTTCGGCAACGTCCTCAGCTTGGCGCTGCGTCTCGGCGTCCCGGTCTGGGTGGCACCACTGGTGGCTGAGCTTCCCCCGCTTTGCCGGAGTCCTCGTTATCTGTGAGCCTCAGGCTGGGCGCGATGGTAGGCGTCCTCGTACTCGTCGGGGGACAGCCCTCCGAGGCCGGCCTGGATGCGGCGCGGGTTGTACCAGCCGTCGATGTAGCGGATCAGGGCGTGCTCGGCTTCGGCGCGGGTGTCGAACGCCGTGCCCGGCCAGTACACCAGCTCGACTTTGATCGTCGACCAGAGGTTCTCGGCCAGGGCGTTGTCGTAGCTGTCGCCGGTGCTGCCGGTGGACGGGGCGACGCCGGCGTCAATCAGGCG